>Ga0208373_1003885_pt1 | contig 14136 bp, 10 predicted proteins | sample RifOxyC2_FD_184036 | JGI IMG/M metagenome (GOLD analysis project Ga0208373, IMG submission 184036) | Soil microbial communities from Rifle, Colorado - Rifle Oxygen_injection C2 (SPAdes) | ecosystem: Environmental > Terrestrial > Deep subsurface > Rock core/Sediment | place: Rifle, Colorado...
TCTACGATATGAACGACTCCGTGCCATATCAATCTGAGGTGCCTGGGGTAGTTCCAGACGTGTTATATCCGTAAAGTGGGATTCACGCCTCACCATGAGGATGAGTCCCGAGTGCGTCCCCTGCCTTATCAGAAGGGTGTTGTTCGAGACCATGGAAGTAGACCCGTCCAAGTCGGTCGAGACGGTCAAATACGCCTCGGCCGCGCTCGGCAGACTGTTCGGAGACGATGTCTGCTCCGCGACCGTCGCGACCGAGGTACACAAGGGCGTGTACGACCTGCTCGGGGACGACGACCCTTACAAGGAGCTCAAGGCGAAGAGCAACGAGGTCGCGCTCGAGTTGTACCCATCCGCAGAAAGGCTCGTGGCAAGGTCCACGGACAAGCTGAAGACGTCCTTCCTGTGCGCGGTCGTTGGGAATGTGATGGACTTCGGCATCGGCACCGGGTTCGACCATCCAGCGAGCCTCAAGAAGGAGTTCAAGAATCTCCTGGATGAGGGGCTCAAGCATGATGACACGCCCAAGGTGAGGAAGCTCCTGAAGAAGGGTGCGGATGTCGCCTATCTGGTCGATAACTGCGGGGAGATCGTGTTCGACAGGCTCGTCCTGAAGGAGCTCAAGAAGCTCGGGGTACGGGTCACGCTCGTGCTGAAGGAGGAGCCAATCCTCACGGATGTGACGAAGATGGACATCGATGGACTGGGGCTCGAGGAGCTGGTCGACGAGATCGTCGAGGCGCCCGGGTTCGCGGTAGGCATCGATCTCCCGTCCATGAAGGGAGACTTCGGGAACATGCTCAGGGAGAAGGACCTCGTCATCGCGAAGGGCATGGCCAACTTCGAGTCGCTCTCCGAGACGGACCTCGCGCCCATCGCGTATCTCCTGAGGACCAAGTGCGCCCCTGTGGCACACAACATCGGGCTCAAGAAGGACATCAACGCGGTCAAGATTCTACAGAGGGGGCGGAAAGGACGATAGACTCCGTGGAGACAAGGACATTCATCAGCAAGCGCAGGTGCAGCTTCAGGATAGCCACTGGATGCTCCGACACCGCAGAGAACATCATGGTGAAGATCGTGGCGGGCGACGATTTCGGGGTCGGGAACGCATCCCCCAGCGACGTGACCCACGAGACCGTCAAAACGGTCGAGGTGTTCCTGGCCAAAGTGCCGAAGAAGATCGTCGGCACGGACGAGGGCGACCTATCTGGCGTGCACCGGAGGCTGGACGCGATTGCTCCGGGGAACACGGCCGCAAAGGCGGCGGTGGACATCGCAATCTACGACCTGTTGAGCAAAAGGGAGAGGAAACCACTCCACAAGTACCTGGGCGGGACCAGAGGGGACAGCGTGCTCACGGACATGACCATCGGCATCGAGTCGAAGGAGGTCACGGTCAAGCGCGCAAGGAAGCACTACAAAGAGGGGTTCAGGGCACTCAAGATCAAGGTGGGCCTGGACCTCGAGGACGATATCAGGCGCGTCGCAGCCGTGAGGGACGCGGTCGGGCCCAAGGTGCAGCTGAGGGTGGACGCGAACCAGGGCTATTCCGTGGAACAGGCGGTCAGATTCTGCGAGGCGATGAAGACCATCGATGTGGTCCTGGTCGAGCAGCCCGTGAAGGCCGAGGACTATGCCGGCCTGAAGAAGGTCAAGGACAGGAGCCCGGTGCCGATCATGGCCGATGAGTGCGTCAAGGATGTCGCGGACGCGAAGCGGGTCATCAGGGACCGGGCGGTCGACCTCATCAACATCAAGCTGATGAAGAGCGCTGGGATACACGACGCCATCACGATCAACAAACTCGCGGCCGAGGCGGGGATAGGCACCATGGTGGGCTGCATGGGAGAGATACAGCTGTCGATAGCCGCTGGACTCCACTTCGTGCTGAGCTCGGACAACATCAAGTACGCGGACCTCGACTCGCACTTCAACATCATAGACGACCCGTCTTCGCGGCTCGAGTTCACTGACGGGAGGCTGCGGGCACCGGGTGCTCCGGGCCTTGGCATCACGACCCCGTTCGACGAGTGATCTCCGCAGTCAACCCAGCATGACCTGGGACGCCTTCTCACAGACCAGGTCTCGGGCGCGATTGAGTCTCCTGGTGCCAAACGCGGGGTCCCAATCGGCACCATAGACGGAATCGGATATGGTGAGGACCGCAGCGAACTCGGCCTTCCTGCGCATCGCGACTGCCATCATGGCCGTGGTCTCCATGTCGACGGCCAGCACACCCCTACCCGCATATTCCTTAACCTTAGCGACCGTCTCCCTGTACGGGGCATCCGTGCTCCAAACCCCGCCGAGCCTCGGCTCGAGGTCCGAAAGGCCTGCGACAAGCTCCTTCACGAAGGCGGCCGAGGGTTTTGGGCGAACGTTCGAACGTATGTAGTGATATGACGTCCCCTCCTCCCTGACACCCCATGTAGGGATTACGATTGAGCCTATCTGGCACGAGGATACCAGCGAACCAGCGAGGCCTAGCATGAGTATCCGCCGGACGCCCGACGCTATCATGACCTCCATGGCCATCGCCACCGCGGGCGCGCCGACCTCCGACTTGTACAGCGCCACATGCTTGCCCAGCCTGCCCCTGTGGCATGCGCTGATGTGTGGCGCGCGCTTCGCATCCGACAGCCCGAAACACTTCACCAGACGCGGATAGAACCCCTCGGTAAAACAAATGATCGCCTTGTCCACTGGGAGGTCGACGGCCGTCATCTCCGGTCGTATAATCTCCCTGCCCTTCGAACACCATTCCACTCGGATCGCGCCCCCAGGAACGCACGGCACCATTGGTATGTCTGGAACGAGTCTTGAATCCTTCGCCCGCCAAGTCATAAGTCTTATAACCCGATGCCATTATCCCATGAGAATCATCCGGCCTGGCGAGTCTGAATGACGACGAAGAGAATGTCAACGGCTAACAAGAAGAAGAAGATAAGCGAGCTCGAGAGTGCGGAGCTCAAGTTCAGAGCTCTTTTGAACAAGCGTGACGAGATAAACGAGCAGGCCGCAGCGGCAAGGTCGGAGAGAGACTCACTGCACGACAAGAAGAAGGAGCTGCAGGAGCCGATGAGGACCGCCCGCGACAAGAGGGACGCGGCCGTCGCCGAGATGAGGGTCCACAAGAAGAAGAGGGACGAGCTCCAGGGCAAGGCCAAGGAGCTCATCGAGTTCAAGAGGAAGCTCAAGGGAACTCCAATGGGCGACCTCAAGACTGAGATCAGGGTCATAGAGGCTGACATCAAGGGCATGGAGATGAGACAGCAGACCGTGCCGGTGAAGCTGACCGAGGAGAGGGAGCTCCTAGACAAGATCAAGGCGCGCGCGACCGACCTCCAGAGGCTCAAGAAGATACTGATGGAGCAGGACAAGGTCCAGAAGGAGGTCAAGAACATCGACGCGAGCATAGACGCCTTTTTCAGGCAGGCGGATAAGGAACACGAGGAGGTCGTGCGTCTGTCTGAGGAGCAGCACAAGTTCCACGAGGAAGCCCAGGTGCACGCGAAGGACATAGGCGTGCTCGCCGCGACCGCGAACAAGAAGCACGAGGAGTTCCTGAAGCTCAGGGAGGACGCGGACGCTGTCCATCAGAAGGCCATGGAACTCCGCGGCAAGGTCATCGAGATCAAGGACCAGAAACGGGCCGAGGTCTGGGAGGAGAGGAACGCCATCAGGGACGTCAACCTCGCCACCCGCAAAGCGCTCGACGACAAGGAGAAGAAGGACAAGGTCGCCGATGAAGCGCTCCAGATACTCCTCAAGAAGGGGAAGATCGAGATCTAGTGGAGTCCAGGTTCCTGTCGTGGAACTCCTTCCCGGACATCTCCTCTGTTATCCTGCCGTCCACTATCATCATCACCGAGTCGGCTATCTGCCCGATGCGCTGGTCGTGCGTGACGATGATCACGGTCTTCCCGAACTCGTCCCTCAATTTCCTGAAGAGCATCAATATCTGATGTCCGGTCTCTGAATCGAGCTCGCCCGTCGGCTCATCCGCGAGCAGTATGGGCGGGTCATTAGCCAAGGCGGTCGCCAGGCCTATCCTCTGCTGTTCCCCGCCCGAGAGCGCGTCAGGCTTGTGCTTCGCCCGGTCCTGCATACCCACGAGCGACAAGAGTTCGTCCGTCCTGGCTTTCATCTCCTTCGAGTCCCTCTTCGCCAGGCGCATGGGGAGCTCTATGTTCTCTCTGGCCGTGAGTGTCGGGACGAGGTTGAAGAACTGGAAGACGATCCCGACCGTCTCGCGCCTGTGCCTCACCAACTCGTCGTCCGTGAAGTCCACGACGTTCTCGTCCCCGATCCTGACCGAGCCGGCAGTTGGCCGGTCAAGGCCGCCGATAATATTGAGCAGGGTCGTCTTCCCGCACCCCGAAGGACCCATGATCGCCTGTATCGTGTTGCCCTTCATCGAGCAGTCCAGTCCCCTGAGGGCTATGACCTCAGACTTGCCGGTCTTGTAGACCTTGATCAGGTCCTTGACCACGATGTCCGCCACATCATCCACCTCTTATCCTGAGCGCCTCCGCGAGCTTGATCCTCCCTGCGTTGTAAGTTGCGAGGAAGGACGCGAGCATGAACGAGGCGATGGCTGACAGGACCACCACCCAGCTTATCCACGAAAACACGAGATCGTGCGGGATCTCCGAGCTGTTGAACCCATCCATGAGCACGCCGTACAGGTATGCGGAGAGCAGGCCCGCCGACGAGCCCACGACCATGCCGAGCGTCATAAGAGAAATCGACTCACCCATCAGGATCCGTCTCATCTGCTCGGGCGACGAACCCCTGGCCAGTATGCAGGCGAGCTCGTTCCGTCTATCCCAGACCGTGACGAAGAGAACTAGGCCCACGCCGCAGGTCAGCATCACGATGGAGAGAGCGTACTCCATGTACAGGAAGTCGCGCAGAGTCCTGAACTCAGGAGCCGCCATCGCCTCCTCGAGCCTCTCCTCCGTCACCTCGACCCATCCTTCGAGTCCGGCCGAACTGCCCCAGGCGAGCACACCGTCTGCGACCTCTGAGGGGTCCGCACCTTCTTCGACCATCACGAAGAACCTGATTATGTTGTAACCACCGTACCAATCGGGTTCTATGAAAGACAGTGTGTCACTGTCCACGTAGAGATTGTTGCTCATGCCCGGCAGTTGCTTGAGCACGCCTACAACCCGAAGCTCTGCGGACACGGTGATTCCCACGGAGTCATGGTCCGGATACACGTCCATGGACGCCTCGATCGTATCGCCCACGACGAGATAGTTCGCGTCCGCGAAATCCTCGTTGATGAACACGGTCCCGTTCTCACCGAGATCGGTGATGTCGTGGGAGCCGTCTCCGACGTACCACCCAGAACCAATCTCAATCAGGTCGGCGAACGCTTCCGTGTCGAAGATGGCCATGGAAGCGTAGCTGTGTTCTGCATTCACAGACTGCTCGCGGACCATGACCGACTTGTCGACACCGTCGACCGAATCCATCGTCCCCAGAACCGAGTAATCGACGTCGTAGAAACCGGTCTCGTTGTATCTGCAATAGCCATTATACCTGATGTCGGCGCCCACTTCGTACAGCACGACCTTCTCCGCGTGCGCCAACTCCGATTCCATCGTGATGGATACGAACAGGCCGAACGCTACCGCGAGCGACACTATGATCCCGATGTTGGACGCCCTCTTGGGGTTGCGGGCGATGTTCTTCTCGACGATGTAGTGGAGCTCCTTCGTCCACCGACTGACTATCCACGAGAAACGCGTGTAGAGCCTCCTAGAACCGCGCGTGACCAGCCGTATGATGCTCACGGAGAGGAGGAACGGGATGGCCGGAACGAAGGAACTGCCAGCGATGACGGTCACGCTGAAGAGGAGGTATGCCACGAATGAGCCGCCACTCCAGTAAGGTGCGGCTTGGCGGAGCCAGAACACGCAGGCGATACTGTATCCCACGAACACGAGCGCGGCGATATCGTATCGAGACCTGTATTCCACCTTGACCGTCTTCGGGGTGTACTGGTGCAGGGCCTCGGCGACTGCCATCCTCGATGCGCGCCTCATCGGTTTGTACGAACTCAGCAGCATCAGAAGGATGCCGAAGAGCACCACGACTGCGATGGTCATGTGTGAGATGAAGAAGGAGGTCGTGGCCGTAGAGACGGCTTCGGACTCGTAGAGGGTTGACATCGGCACCAGAAGGAACCTGCTGATCAGGAAGCCGGTCGCGAGGCCCAAGAAGCCGGCCACTGCGCCGAGTAACATGGACTCCATCACAAGAGAGGCGAATATCTGGCCGTTCCCCGCACCCCTAGATTTCAGGACGCCGATCTCACGTCGTCTCTCCGTCATGCCCATCTCGACGCCCACGACCGACAGATACACTCCGAGGACGACCACGGGCAGCGATAGGCCGATGAATGCGAGTTTCTTCTGTGAAAGGTCGGACCCGAGATCGAACAGCACCTGGACGACGGGGCAACTGAACCGAGCGCTCACCTCACTGGCGGCCCGCTCCAGCCGGCCGTTCAGGGTCTCGAGTCTGTCGATCGACAAAGCGATGTTCACGATGTTCGCGTACTCGCCCCTGTCGACCCACACGAGGTATGTCTCGGGGCATGACAACAGCGTCACCTCGGAAACCGGGTCCACGACCATCGACGCGCTCTCCATCGGCATCACGACAGGGTTGTAGACGCCACCAAGTTGCACGTCCCCCACGCCCTGCGCCTCCGAGTACCACCACTGCCAGTAATCCTCGGTGACTCCTTCCTGGGTCCAGATCTGAGAGACCTCGAGGGAGATGTTCACGTAGGAATAGACATAGGTGAAGTTGACTTCGTCGTACACGGAGACCTGGTAGCTGCATATGAGCGGGGCGCCGACGGAGAGGTCCAGTGCCGTCGCGACGGATGAAGGGATTGCGACTGTGCCCGGGGACGGAGCCTCTCCTTCGATCTTGTACCGGTCGAGTATGACCGAGGAATCCGAAGGGAGGAACACGAAGCTGCCGGACGGATACCAGTAGTACGGATCCCCTTGGTACATGACTCCATCACTGTTCAGGAGGGCCCAACCGGAGCAGCTCACGACGTACGACACTTCCTGGACTCCGTCAACGGTGAGGAGCCTGTCCGTCACTTCCTCGTAGCGCTCGACGTCGATGCTCGATAGGTCGCCGGCGTAGCTCTGTCCGTAGAAGTCGACAGGGAGTCCGTCGAGTCGCTCCCTCAGGAGCCCGAATGAGGCAGAATCAATCGCTATCAGCGACCCGGCGATAAGCGAGACCGCGAGCGTGACCCCGAGTATCGCATACAGCGTCCTGCGCCTGTTCCTCACTATCGAATCGAGTGCGAACCTGGCGAATGACAGCATCCCCAGATAGCCACTTCCCCTATGACATCCGTGGATGCATTATGAGGTAGATAAAGCATCCCGGGACATGTCACGTGGCCATGTCAGTGGAGTTCACCGCTTCTTCTTCCGTCGGCCGAAGACCAGGACCGATGCCGTGGGCTCGAGCTCCTCCGGCTTCGGCCTCTCCGTCTTATGATGCAGCTTCCTCTTGGGCGGCTCCTCGGGCGGCGGTATCTCAGGCTTCTCGGGGGCCTTACCCTGGGACACATAGACATCGTGCGTGCCCGACCTCTTGAAGTGCAGGCGCTCGGTCTTCATCAGAAGCGCCATCGGGAGCACGAGTTGCTCGCTCGTGAGGTTGGTCTCCTTCATGATGCGCTCGAGTGTCGCGCCCTTCTCCGCCGTGACATTGAGGACGGCCTTGATGGCGGCGTTGACATCGAACTTGTCCTGACCACCGCCGATCACCAGCTGCGTCCTCTGCTCCACTATGCTCGACAGATACTCCTTCGAGGTCTGGTCGAAGTCAGATGGGTCCTGCTTCAGGAGGTTCCTCAGATGTGCCGTGTCGAGGCCCATGGCTTCCCAGCCACGTATCTGGTCGAGGCACATGCCCTTGTAGAACTCCCTCTGCAGGCCCTCCTTGGCCAGCTTGCTCTTGGGTTTGACCTCGAGGGCCTTCTGGTAGTTCATGACGGCATCGTCGCTCCTGCCGAGCCTGACACAGGTCTTCGCGAGGTTCATGTACGCGTCGAAGTCCCTCGGGTCGAGCGCGACGGCCCTGTTGAAGCACGCGAGCGCCTCCTCGGGCCAGTCGAGGGTGCTGAAGACCGCGCCCTTGTTGTTCCAGGGGATGGCGTTCTTCTGGTCTGCCTGGATCGCCCTGTCGTAGGCGCTGAGCGCGAGCGCGCGCTTACCCTCGAACGCGTACATGTTGCCCAGGTGGCACCATGTGGTGCTGTCCTCAGGGTCTATCTCGAGCGCGAGGTCGTAGTTCGTCTTGGCCTTCGAGTATTCCTTCATGTGATAGAGGACGTCGCCCTTGACGTTCCAGGGCAGCGAGAACTTGTGCGAGACCCCTCCAGCGGAGCTCTCCTGGACCGCCGCGTCCGCATGGACCAGCGCGCCGGGGAAGTCGCCCGTTTGCATGAGGTGGTTCGCCCTGCGCAATTTGGACCATATGGACAGGTACTCCTTCTCCTTCCAGAGGTACAGAAACAGCGGCAGGAACGAGAACACGATGCCTATGAGGGCCAGGCCGCTGTCGTAGGGCTCGTAGTTGCCCGAGGCGACTATGCCCGCCTGCTCGTGGAACGCGATCAGGAACAGAGCCATCGCGCCTATGAGCCACGCGCCCAGGTATCCGTCCCTCGTCCTCAAGAACTGCAAGGACAGGAGAGAGGCGGACATGCCCACGGCGAGCAGGAGCAGGTTCAGCCCCGACCCGAATGGGTAGTCTCCAGGCTCGCTCCTGGCGACGTCGAACGCCTCGTGCACCGGCATGAGGACCATCATGACCACGCCGAAGCCGTAGATGGCCAGCCAGAAGGCGTCCTTGTTGGCGATGGACTTCATGCCCATAACCATCATGATGAAGCCGGTGAGCAGGAGCACGCTCAGGAGGACCGCCCAGCCGCCGATGCCGGAGCCCAGGCCCGCCAGGCCGATGCTCATGATGACCAGCAGGATCAGACCCATGACCCAGAGCAGCGCTTTGGGGAGTGGCAGCTTGAAGCCGTCGTCGGGGGCCTCCCCTGTCGTGAGGAACAGCATGGCCACGCCCATGAGGATGAAGAACCCGGAGACGATGAACACATAGGTGTTGTACACCTCCCAGCTGCCGTACCACAGCTCCTGGCTCATGAAGAACTCGACCGATGAGCCGATGACTACGGCCGCGTACAGGAGGAGCAGGTAGAGCCGGGGGCCTCCCAGGACAGGCATGAATGGCCTCACGGCCTCGGATTGCGACCCCAGGGGCCTCAGCAGGTGTGTGAGCGAAATGCTCTCGTTCTGTCGTTCCGAGCCGCCGTCGGATGTCTCAGGTGCGTCCATCATGATTCCCTTCCGAGTCCCCTCGTGCGTTCTCGCGTGCTCTCCGCGTACGCCTAATGACGATGAAGATAATTGGTACTATCGCTAACGGCGCTATGACATCGCCGAACTCTGGGATAGGTATCTGGCCCTGGTTGATCTCCCCAGGGGTTGGGACCAGCCAGGCCCATGTATCGTACTCCGAATCGGGGGTGCCAGTACGGCCGTATGACTTCGCGTTCCAGAGCGGGACACTGATTGAATCAATCAGTGCGCCTGTGCTGTTGTATAGAGCGTATGTGGTCCCCCTCGAGAAGCTCAGGTAGGGCGTGACATAGAATCCCCCGGACGGGATAGTGTAGTTTGGAAACGTGAACCTTAGGGCGCCATCCACGCGCAGAGTCCAACCAGCGATGTTGATGGGATAGCTCGCGGTGTTGTACAGCTCTAGCCAGTCGTTGACCAAGCTAGGCTGGGTGGAGTATATCTCGTTGATGATTATGCCGCCGAAGGCCCTCGACCCCGAGAGCACGCTGACAGGCAGTGCGGCGACGGCCGTATCCTCGGAACCGCGCCAGTCCTGCGCCATGATTGTGATGCGGTACACCTCGTCCATGCTCATGCCGAGGTCCTCTAACGCGGCGCCGACCTCGAGCCTGTAACCGTCCGAGGCCGCCTGGACTGGACCGGCCAGGAGCCATGAGCCATTGATATAGGCATACGCGTTCGCGGCCATGATGGTGCCTGCCTTGCCCGCGACCGTGACCGCTGACTCCGCGCCTCCGATCCTGAATCCGGTCGACTCGTTGCCGTCCAGATCGATGAATGCGTATGCGAAGTCCGCTCCGAACAGATGCTTCTCCTCGGTCATGTTGGGCATGGACCCGCTCGGCTCCGGCGGCTCCTCCCAGCGGACAAGTGCGCCGGGGACGCTCGATCCGCCCAGCATCCTCCCGTCAACGGACATGTAGAAGTACGCTGTGAGGCTGGAGGCCCACGTGGCTGTGGATACAAGGTCCACATCGCCGTTGACGAACGGGCCAGTGCCGTTCATGACGACATCCCCCAGCGGGTCCTCGGTCATGAACAAGTACTGCCAATCCGCGAAAGCGCCATCGACCTCCAATGAGGAGGGGGCCGCGCCGATGTATGTCATCCTCGCGCCGTCCTGGTACGATGTCAATGCGACTGTGGCGTTCGCCCCGAAGACGAAACCATCCCCCTCGTCCAGATGCAGTCCGAAGGACTGTGTGTCCGAACCGTCCCCGAACGAGGCGAGCACCGATAGCCGGACGACCTCACCCGTGTCAAGCCGCACGGGCTCCGTGAACAGGACCTCCTCGCCCTGGCCAGAGCCGATGAGCTCGTAGCCACGCAGGATATCGACCTCCGTGGGCGTCGCAGTTCCCTCGAACTCGAACCTGAGCCCTTCCAGCTCGACGGAGGAGTCCTTGGAGATGAGTTCGAGCGTCAGCATGTGCTCGTCCGTGTACCCTGTCGTGACCTCGGGGGCCTCGAAGTACTGGACGACCCGGACCGCAGGGCCCGAGTACGCGAAATTGACCTCGGACCAGTCATCTGACACGTTCGTGTGGCGGGCACATACTGCGATCGTGGACGTCGGGCCCGTGATCAGGCTCGTCCCGATCTCCACCTCGCCGCCCTTGAATGCGACGAGAGGGTCCGAGGAGCGCTCGAACCCGGCGTAGTCGTCCTGAGAAGCCGACGAGTCGAAGATGTACGTGGCTGCCAGCGCTGTGACCCCGTCCCAGCCGACGATGGCGACCATGTGATCCGCACCCATGCCCCTGACTAGGTATCCGGTGCCGGTGTCTCCGTCCCTATCGACGAATATGTAGAAGCCATCCGCGCCTTCGTCGGCGCCGTTCATGACCGTACCAGCCGTGGCGATGTAGAAGTACGACCCGCGGACGTCGGCCTTGACGGCGTAGGCGGATATGGACACATCCACGCTCTCCGAGTCCGGGGAATCCTCATACACTGTCGCCCTCAGCCAGTCCATGAAGTACCCATCGATCTCGACCTCGGCCGGTGGGAAGGCGTAGACTAGCGCGTACGGTATGACCATGATGATCGCTACGAGGCATGCGACCATCAGCATCTTCTTGCGGACGTCGATCGGCTGCCTCGATACCCGCCTCGACCCCGCGGATATCCTGAAGCCGTTCACGGCGCCTGCGCCGTTCACGAAGCCGTTCGTGAGCCCGTTCGTCATGCCGTTGGTCTTGCCGTTGGTCATGCCGTTCGTGAGGCCCGAGCGGTGCGCTGAGCGGCCGCCGTTCGTGAGACCGTTAGTGAGCCCGTTCGTGAGTCCGTTGGTGAGGCCGTTGACCCGGCCCCTGCCGATGCCGTTCACCTTGCCCGGGAGGTCCCTCGAAGGCGGGCTGCCAGTACCATTGGTAAAGCCCCTCGAACCGGGTGACGCTGGGGGGGACGTCTTGCCCTGGCTGCGCTCGCTCTTGCGCATCGCCTCTTTGCCTCTCTCTCCCTGCGCAAGGGCGTAGGGTTGCTGACATGCGGGCCGCTACGAACGTCCTCTCCCCCAAAAGCACTCTCTGACTCAGGTGGCCCGCCGAAGCATCACTATGCCCTGTGGCGTTTCGGCTTACGCTGTTATAACTGAAGAGCGAACCCTGGTTATAATACTCTTTCGCCTTCTGGCCCCCGCCCAGGGCGGTGGGGAAGAAGCCGTTCATATACCACCGTACGAAGACTCTGGCAAGGCTGTGTTCAGAATATGTGGGTGGAAAGGGTTTGGGATGATGCGTCAATGATCTCTGTCAAATCATTCGCTGGCCAATGACCAGCTGCCGAAAGACAGCACGCCCAAGTTGTCCGTCAAGACAGTATCGAGCTCAATCACGTCGCCGATCGTGTAGTCTTCGGACAGGTTCGACGCCGAACTGACACTCAAGGAGAACCTGCCGTGGTCCACTTGGATGTAGCCCGAGTGATGCGTGCTCGTGGGCACATAGAACGACGTGCCCTGCTCCGAGTCCGTCCACTTGTCGCTTATGCACACGAAGTAGATGACGTGGACATAGATGGTCGTCGAGCCTACGGTCGTGGTGTAGTCGAGATACATGTCCACGATCGTGTCGCTAACGGTCTTCACGTCGTTGATGCTCCAGTCGTCGGGCAGCTCCAGGTACTGGTGGAACGTCACAGTCGGGTTCGGGTTCTCGAGGTCATCGAACAGCCTCGTGAAGCCTCCGGCGGTCCTTACGCCTCCGGCCGCGATCATGACGAACGCGACCACGATGGCGGCTACTACCATGAGCGCCACCATTATCGTGAGTATCTTCTTCTCCATTGGTCACACACTCCTTCTCAATCCGCTCGCGCTGAAGGGGCAGACACGTGCGATGACGCTCTCAAGCGACAGCTGGTCCATCCCTTCCGCTTGCCATCACATATATAGAGATATTTGTTATATAATTATTTGGTCGCCTTGTTTCTCAGCGACTGGCCATGGTCACGGCGCGCGCCCCGCGTGCGCACGAGGCCGCACGAGGCCCGAACGACGAAAAATGCTCCGAGGGGCGCCCATCACGCCGCCCCGACACTCTGTCTTGGCAACAATCCCACCACACCAATCAACGAGGGCTGCCACCTAATCGTGTCGGACCTTGAACAATCACATCGTATATCAGCCTTGCGAAGTCGGACGGCAAGATACGAATCTCGTACCACACGATGCTCGGGAAAAACCTAGGCTGAAAGGGTTTACGGGTTTCTGGCTCAGTCGCACGCGGCCTTCTCGGACGCGCTCTTCGAGCCCATGAAGACAAGCAGGATGCCGAGCACGAGGGCTATGGCGAACCCGCCCGCGACAGCGGCCTGGGAGTCCTGAAGCGCCGCGTTAATCGGGTCCCAGAGGACCACGACGATCAGCGCGAGTATTCCGAACAGGAACAGCGAGAGGGATGTGCCAGGCATCATCTCGGGCATCTCCTTCCCGCCCGCGAGCGCCTTCTTCACGAGCATGAACACCAGTAGACCGACCACGAGCAGGACTATGGGTATTGCCACGAACAGGCCCATGTTGTCCTCGATCGGAGGCACCCAGCTCCAGTACCAGTCGATCATGAGCGCGACCTGCGTGCCCACAATGCCGAGTATGATGAGCGCGAGTCCTATGACCCTGAAGTCCATGATGCTAGCGGGCAGATCCGCAGCGAGCGAGACGCCCTCCTTGGGCTTGGGCCTCGGCTTCTCCTTCGGCTTGGCCTTCTCGGCCGGCTTCGCCTTGGCCTTCGGCTTCTCGACGGGCTTGGCCTTCATGGGCATCGGAGCCGGCTCTTCCTCGAAGACGGTCTTCTCCTCTACCTCGATGACCTCTTCGATCTCCTCTTCCTCGAACTCCGCGCCGCACTTGGGGCAGGCCGCGACATCGAGACCTACGAGAGAGCCGCACACTGGGCAAGCGACCTCTTCATCCTCATCCGATGCGGCGACCTTGGCCTCGACCTCTTCCTCCTCGGTGGCCTCATGCTCTTCGAACTCAGCGCCACAATAGGGGCAGGAAGACACATCGGCGCCCACGATCTTGCCGCAGACAGGGCACGCAACCTCATCATCTTCGTTCTTAGCCAATAGAGTCACCTCACGAGGGGATATAACAGGGCTGTCAGCAATTATTGGGTTAGTCGTTTAAATAGGTTCCTACTACATGGCCTGGCTCGCACGCCGGGCATGGCATCGACCAGGCCCGTCGGCATACTGGCGCATC
>Ga0208373_1003886_pt1 | contig 14136 bp, 12 predicted proteins | sample RifOxyC2_FD_184036 | JGI IMG/M metagenome (GOLD analysis project Ga0208373, IMG submission 184036) | Soil microbial communities from Rifle, Colorado - Rifle Oxygen_injection C2 (SPAdes) | ecosystem: Environmental > Terrestrial > Deep subsurface > Rock core/Sediment | place: Rifle, Colorado...
GTTAGTGAAAGATACTGAGACTATCCAAAGAATGCCGCTTCGAACGGTATTTTGTTTTTCTGTACCATCGAAAGATTTTGAAAGAATGATGTGGCAGGTGTGATACCGTAATAAAGAAGATCACTTCAGCACAAAACATAAGGAGGACAACGAAACATGCCAGAACTTCGGAAAGACCCCATTTCTAGTCGGTGGGTTATCATTGCAACTGAAAGGGCTATGAGGCCTACTGATTTTAAATCCGAACCACAGCCTATTAAAGGAGGATATTGCCCGTTTTGTGAAGGCAATGAGGATAAGACCCCCCAAGAGATCATGGCATACAGAGAAAGAGGAACACAGCCCAATACAAAAGGATGGCGGGTAAGAGTAGTATCCAATAAATTTCCTGCATTAAGGATAGAGGGTAATTTAAATAAACGAGGTGAAGGAATCTATGATTCAACGAATGGCATTGGGGCTCATGAAGTTATTATAGAAAGTCCAAAACATATCATCTCTTTGACAGAACTTGATAATAAACAGGTGGAAGAAGTTTTATGGACATACAGAGATAGGTTAGTAGATTTGAAAAAGGATAAACGATTTATATACGGACTGCTTTTTAAAAATGTAGGTACAGCAGCGGGGGCTACACTGGAGCATTCTCATTCACAATTAATTGTCACTCCAATTGTACCCATAACAGTTATGCACGAAATGAATGGATGCGAAGAATTTTATAAATACAGAGGTCGTTGTCTTTTTTGTGACATGGTTCAGCAAGAATTATCCACTGGGACACGAATCGTCTTAGAAGAAGATAATTTTGTTGCATTTACGCCGTATGCTTCACGATTTCCTTTCGAGATATGGATAGTGTCAAAAATCCATTCATCCCACTTTGAAAATTTACAAAAGCTCGAGATTGAAGAATTGGCTCAGGTATTACGTACAGTTCTTCTCAAACTTGAGGCATCGTTAGAATTCCCACCATACAATTATATTGTCCATTCAACACCCTTCATTTTTGGGGAGATTGAACATTATCACTGGCATATAGAAATTATTCCTCGGCTAACAAGAGTCGCAGGTTTTGAGTGGGGTAGTGGTTTTTATATAAATACGGTAACGCCGGAGAGCGCCGCTGAATTCCTTAGAAATGCCAGTATAGAAAGGAAAGATGAGGTGGTGCGGCAATGAAAGTCGTTTATCTGTCATCAGAAGTTGTACCATTTGCGAAAACAGGCGGTTTGGCTGATATTGCAGGGGCGATACCCAAAAGCATACAGGAATTAGGTGTGGAGATTGTAGTACTTATGCCCCTATATGGAATAATAAAAGAAAGTCAGTATCCTTTAACAAGAACTAATATACAGTTTGAGGTAAAAATTGGTGATAAACTTAAATCTGGATGTGTGTATAAAGGATTTCTACATGATACACAGGTGCCTATTTATTTCCTGGACAATGAACAATACTACGGTCGAAAGGGCTTATATAATTATCCCGGAACAACAAAAGATTTTGAAGATAATAGTGAAAGGTTTATTTATTTTGCCCAGGGTGCTTTAGAAGTCATTGAAAAGCTCAAACTATATCCCGACATAGTGCACTGTAATGATTGGCAGACAGGACTTGTCCCAGTGTATATAAAAACAAAGTATGCGGGAATGGAATGTTTCAAAAATACAAAAACGGTAATGACGATCCATAATATTACATATCAGGGGATTTTCTGGCACTGGGATATGAATCTAACAGGGTTAGATTGGAGTCTTTTTAACTGGAAACAACTAGAATTTTACGGAAAACTGAATTTCCTGAAAGGAGGTATTGTTTTTAGTGACCTCATAACTACGGTTAGTAAAACGTACGCTAAAGAAATACAAACGCCTGAATACGGTGCAGGTCTTGATGGTATACTTAAAGAAAGGGCGAATGATCTTTATGGCATTGTCAATGGAGTTGATTATTCTATATGGAATCCAGAAACAGACAAGTACCTTATTACAAATTATGGTATAAAAAATCTTAAAGGAAAACAACTTTGTAAAAGGGCTTTGCAGCGAAAATATAACCTTCCCGAAAGAGATGTTCCTATTATAGGGATGATAACAAGATTGATAGACCAAAAAGGCTTGGATTTAGTTGCGAGAAAGTTCCGGGATTTAATGAAGACCGATTCCCAGTTTGTTTTGTTGGGAACTGGCGAACCGCGATACCACGAATTATTTCGTGCTTATACAAAAAGATTTCCACATAAAGTGGCAGTAAAATTGACCTTTGATGAGCAATCGGCCCATGAGATTGAAGCGGGGGCAGATATGTTCTTAATGCCGTCACGCTTTGAACCATGTGGACTAAATCAATTGTATAGCCTAAAATATGGCACTATTCCAATTGTTCGTAATACTGGCGGTTTGGCCGATACTATTACTGATGTCCGTTCGTGTCCTGTTTCCAATGGGAAAGCCAATGGATTCTCGTTTAAAGAGTACAATGCAAATGTAATGTTAGATACTATTATTAGTGCAAAGGATTTATTTAAGAATAAAAGTCAATGGATCAACCTTATGAAAACTGGAATGTCACAGGATTGGTCATGGGAAAGGAGTGCAAGAGAATATATCGAACTCTATAAAATGCCTATAAAGGAAAGTAAAAATTAGTAGGGAAATCCTCTTGAATAAACAGTAAATTGGTTGAAATCATAGAAAAAGAAGATAACTTGATGTCAAAAAAGATAAATTTGATTCTTGCGATACATAATCATCAACCTATAGGTAATTTTGATAATGTAATAAGCGAGGCATACGATAAGGCTTATAAACCGTTTCTGGACATTCTTAGTAAATACCCATCCTTAAAGGTATCTATACATTTTTCCGGCTGTTTATTAGAATGGATAGTAATTAACAAACCAGATATGATTGCACAAATTCGGCATCTTGTTAACAGGAATCAGATAGAATTAATGGGGGGAGGATTTTATGAGCCTATTATGGTTATGTTACCTGAACGAGATAGAATTGGGCAAATTAAAAGATACACAGAATATTTGCAGAAATACTTTGTGCGCAAAATTCGAGGAATGTGGGTACCTGAGCGTGTTTGGGAGCAGAATTTGACAAAGACATTTGCAGACGCCAACATGGAGTATACTGTATTAGACGATTCACATTTTAAATATGCAGGTTTGGAAGACCATCAATTGCTTGGTTATTATGTGACAGAGGAGCAAGGAAGAACGTTGAAAATATTTCCTGCTAGTGAATTGTTACGATATTATATTCCATTTGAGGAACCAACAAAATGTATTGAATATTTCAAATCTTGTGCGACTGAAGGTGGAGACGTAACGATTGTTTATGCGGATGATGGAGAAAAGTTTGGCGTGTGGCCAAAAACGTATGACCATGTATACAAAAATGGCTGGCTGGAAAGGTTTATCAATGTATTGTTAGATAATAGAGACTGGATTAACTTAGTCACATTTAGTGAAGTAATCGATAATTTTTCATCCAAAGGAAAGGTGTATTTGCCAGATGCCTCATATCGTGAAATGTTGGGATGGGCATTGCCTGTGGAGGCATATTTTAGATATGAAGATGTTTACAATAAGCTGAATAACATTCCATGGGGGATAAATGTAAAACGTTTTATGAAAGGAGGATTCTGGAGGAATTTCAAGATAAAATATCCTGAATCCAATCTTCTTTATGCCAAAATGATGCATGTCAGCAATATGGTAGATTTAATGGATAAAAAGAAAGATGATTATATGGCTGCCCAGAAAGAACTATTTATGGGACAGTGTAATTGTCCATACTGGCATGGGGTGTTTGGTGGGATATATCTACCGCACCTTAGATTTGCCGTTGCCAGTCATTTAATTGCTGCAGAGGTATTGGCAGAGAAGGGAAAAGCAAAAGGAGCACACTATTGCATTTCAGACTATGACTGCGATACAAAGGATGAGATTTGTGTGAGTAATTCACAAATGACCGTTTATTTTAAACCGGATAGGGGTGGTCATATCTACGAGCTTGATTACAAGCCAAAAAGAATCAATTTGCTTAATACTCTTATGCGGAGAAGAGAGGTATATCATAACAAGATTACTGATACACTTTATAAGGACGATTTGGAGCAGGCGAAGAGCATCCACGATTTAATGCCTTCAAAACAGACTGGTCTAGAGAAAATGCTGTACTATGATACGTATCTTAAAGAAGGCTTAATAGATCATTTCTTTGAATCTGGTACAACGGTAAAAGATGTTTTCAAGAATGAATATAGAGAAGCAGGTAGTTTTGTTACCTCCTCATATAATTATAAAATAGACCAAGGCAAGGATAATGTGTTGATTAAATTATATCGGGAAGGCGAGGTTGAATCTGGAGGACATCGATGTACAGTTAGAATAATAAAAGAAATAACGATAATGGATAATGCTCCTTTGATAAATATTGTATATACGATTGAGAATCATTCTAAACATATTTGCGATGCTCAATTTGGTGTCGAGTTTAATATCTCAATGACTGCCGGAGATGCTTTTGGCAGATATTATTACATAAAGGACCGAGAGACTATAGGAAACTTGGCCATTGAACAAGAATTAAATTCACAAAACAAATTAGGACTTGTGGATGAATGGTTGGGCGTTGAGGTGTTACTGGATTGGAACATTTCAGGAGACGTCTTTGTATTTCCTATCTATACGGTTTCACAATCAGAGTCTGGTTATGAGTTAGTTTATCAGAATTCTTCAATCATTCCGAGATGGAGTTTAAACATTAAACCAGAAGATACATGGAGTGTCGTAATAAATAAAAGCATAAAATCACTTTAAAGCACGTTTTGAATTGCTTTAACTTACACTTATTCATTAGAACTAAATGAAAATTATTTGTTACTGCTCAGCAGGTGTTATTTTTGACTATAAAAGAAATGCATAACATATAACAAGAAATGAATAATTAAAAAGTGAAAAGGGATGAGTGAAGTCAATAAATAATATGATGTTGATAAAGGTATTACCGAATGCAAAGAATTGATTTCAATCTTTGTGAGAAGTATAGAAACTGCGCGAAAAAATAAATCGTCAAAAAGCACTTAAACATTTTTCATTTCTTGTTATATGTTATTTATTAAAATTAAGTTACTCAATATGCTGAGTAGTTACAATTATTTAATGATTATATAAAGAGTGAATTGTAATGCTACCTCAAATTTTAAAAGATAAAGTTGATAACGTTCTATACAATGTTGTGGATGCGCTTGACGCGGGATTTTCTATTCTTGATAAAGATCTGAATATAGTTTGCGCTAACGAAAAACTTTCTAGCATATTAAATTTGGAATACGATCCTATAGGAAAAACGTGTCGGGAAGTATACAAGTGTGAATGTAAGGACAACAAATATTGTTCTGTCTTTCAAGCGCTTTCCAGTGGGAAAAAACAATTCTGTGAGACCCAACTTATCACAGAAAGAGGTGAAAGAAGGTATATTCAAAATATTTCAACACCATTAAAAGATGAAAAGAATGGTATAACACATTTACTTAAACTCTCGATAGATGTTACAGCGCAGGAAGAAAAGATTCATCAACTTTCTTTATTAAGAAAACTTGCGGAGTTGATGCAAGGCACGCTGCAAATTGATCGGTTACTCCACTTAATTTTGACCTGTGTTACTGCTGGTACTGCTCTGGGATTTAATCGCGCAAGACTATTTCTGGTAGATAAAGAACGGGATATTGTCTATGGTAAGATGGCTGTTGGCCCTTCAAGTTTGGAAGAGGCAAATAGGATATGGAGTGAAATAGCCAAAAAGTATGAGAAACTGGAAGACCTTATTCAGGCGTCAGAAGATAATTATCGTGATGATACTCCTTTGCACATGATTACACGATTGATGGCATATTCATTGAGAGATGAGAATGAAGTTATTGTTTCGTGTGTTAAAAACAAAAAAATCATTTGGGAAAGGGATGCATTTCATAATCCAAATATCGATAAAAAATTTGTAAATATGATCGGTGCGAATGAATTTGTTTGTATACCGTTAATAGCTAAAGACGAAACGATTGGAGTAATTTGCGTGGACAATCTTTACAGCAAAAAACCGATAATAGAGGAGCACATTCAAGGTTTGACGACTTTTGCAAATCGTGCGGCATTGGCAATTGAGAATGCAGCGGCATATAAAATATTAAGCGAAAAGGTTCGACAACTCGAAGAAACTCAGGACAGATTGATTCGTTCTGAAAGACTTGCTGTTATCGGTAATATGGCGGCATATGTTGCACATGAAATTCGTAACCCACTGGCAACTATCGGTGGTTTTGCAAGATCAATTTTACGGGCTTCCAATCAGGATGATCAAATAAGACAAAACGCTGGAATTATTGTAGAGGAAGTTAGCAGGTTAGAAAGAATTCTTGCAAACATTATGGATTTTAGTAAACCTGTCGAATCAGTTAAAGTGGCATCTCAAATAAATGAAATATTAGAGAATATCTGCTCCTTGATGGATCCGTATTTTAAAAATGGCCGTATTAAGTTAACCAAAATATTTAATTCTATGATACCTAAAATTGTAATTGATCCGACACAAGTTAAACAGGTATTTTTGAATTTAATAAAAAATGCAGTTGAATCGATGCCTGGTGGCGGTGCACTAACAATAGAAACAATAGTGGAAGACAAACACATAAAAATTAATATTACAGATACAGGTGAGGGAATGACCGCTGAAATTATGCAAAATATCTTTGTTCCATTTTTCACCACAAAGGTAGATGGAACTGGTGTCGGCCTTGCAGTATCTCATAAAATAGTGGATGACCATGGTGGTTATATAAAAGTGAAAAGTTCTTTGCAAGAAGGGACAACTTTCTCCATATACTTACCGATATAAATAAGAATAAATTTAAGAGGGAGGGGAATGATGAAGACCATTTTATTGGTAGAGGATGATAAAAATCAACTCTTACTCTATAAGCAAGAACTATTGCTTGAAGGATATAATATTATTACAGCACAGGATGGTCAGGAAGCTATAAATAAAGTAAAGGAACACACTCCAGACCTTATTGTAATGGATATCAATATGCCCAAAATGAGCGGGATCGAATCCATGGGCAGAATATTAAGCGAACACAAAAAAATACCGATTATCATTAACACTGCTTATGGCAGTTATAAGGATGATTTTATGTCGTGGTCAGCAGATGCATATATAATTAAATCTTCTGACATAACTGAATTAAAAGATAAGATAAAGGAATTGATAGGTAAAATTTAATAGAATTAGATTTGTAGATAAATTTTTTAGGATAACGTGTTGAAAAAAGTACTTGTAATGTTATTGGCAGGTGGGCAAGGAGAAAGGCTTTATCCATTAACCAAGGATAGGGCTAAACCAGCGGTCCCTTTCGGCGGTATTTATCGTATTATAGATTTTACCCTAAGTAACTGTGTTAATTCGGGATTGCGGAAGATATGTGTATTGACGCAATATAAATCTTATTCCCTCGATAGACATTTAAGAATTGGATGGAATATATTTAATAACGAGTTGGGTGAGTTTATTGAAAATATACCTCCTCAAAAAAGGATAAGTGATATGTGGTATCAAGGAACGGCTGATGCGGTGTATCAAAATATCTATGTGCTAGAAAGAGAACGCCCTGAAAAGGTTTTGATCCTGGCCGGTGACCATATTTACAAAATGGATTATCGTGAGTTGATAGAGTTTCATGATGAAAAGAAAGCAGATATTACAGTGCCCTGCATCGAAGTGCCTATAAAAGATGCAAGCAGATTTGGGGTTATAGGTATTGACAATAATCAAATGATTGTTGCATTTGATGAAAAGCCGGCAAACCCAAAACCGACACCCTCGAACCCGGAAATGGTACTTGTATCCATGGGGATTTATCTCTTTAATACCGAAGTTTTGGTAAAGAGTGTAATCGTAGATGCAAAAAAAGATACCGTACATGATTTTGGGAGAAGCATTATTCCATCGCTGATTAATAAGGACCGTGTGTTTGCTTTTATGTTTAATGATAAAAATAATAAGACAATTAAATATTGGAGGGATATCGGGACGTTAGATGCCTATTGGGAAGCGAATATGGATCTTGTTCAGATAGACCCCATATTTAACCTTTATGATAGAGGATGGCCAATTCGTACCTACCACGAACAACTCCCACCGGCAAAGACGGTCTTTTCAGAGTCATTTCCAGGTGGGAGATGTGGGAGAGTCTTGAATTCTCTTGTATCCAATGGATGTATTATTAGTGGCGCCCATGTAGAGAGGTCGGTTCTTTCACCGGATGTAAGGATTGATAATTATTCAGAAATATGTGATTCCATATTAATGGAGGGCGTAAATATTGGTAAGAATGTCAAAATTCGCAAAGCCATCATTGACAAATCTGTATCAATTCCTGATGGAAAAAGTATTGGTTATAATTTGGAGGAGGATGCCAAACAGCTTGCCGTTACTGAAAAAGGTATTGTAATAGCACATAAAGAGATGCATTTGCTGTGACATTAATACTATATATAATTTCGCACAAGCGCTTAAATTATAATTACAAACAAACGTAAGATATAAATCATGCCTGACAAAAGAGACTATTATGAGACATTGGGAATAGCTAGAACAGCATCAAAAGAAGAAATTAAATCAGCCTATCGTACTCTTGCCAAAAAATTCCACCCAGACCTTAACAAGGATAATCCCAAGCTCGCCGAAGAGAAGTTTAAAGAGATATCCGAGGCTTACGAAGTACTGATTGATGACAATAAACGAGCAAAATACGATCAGTACGGCCACGCCGGCGTTGCCTCTGACTTTGGTAAAGAAGGGTTTACGTGGCGTGATTTTAGCCATGTGAGCGATCTGGAAGATATTTTCGGGCACGATATCTTTTCAGATTTCTTTGGGCGCGGCAGCATCTTCAGTGATTTCTTTGGCACGCGCAGATGGGGTTTTGAGCAACCAGAACAACGTGTTAAACGAGTACAGGTAGAAATTACCCTGGAACAGGCATATCGCGGTATAAGTACTGAGGTAGCCATTCCCCGTATGGATGTGTGTGCGGAATGCGGTGGGACGGGCGCTGCAAGAGGTACTACTCCAAAAGTTTGTACCTATTGCAGGGGAAAGGGTGAAATACAGCAGGAACAACTTCAGGGTTTTGGCAGGATTATCAAGATAGGAGCCTGTCATGTTTGTGGAGGGAGGGGAAATATTATTGACCTTCCGTGTCCAAGCTGTCATGGGTGCGGCGAAGTACAGAAACTGGATAAAATCACTGTAAAGATACCTCAGGGTGTAGATAATGGTTCAACCTTACGGATAACAGCAGATAAGGCGAGCGGGAAGTTGAAGGAAGATATTTATGTGATTATTTCTGTACAATCTCATCCAATCTTTCATAGGCAGGGGAGTGATATTTATCTGGAAAAGTCCATTACATTAACCGAGGCGGCGCTGGGTTCAAAGGTTGAGGTACCAACGTTAGACGGAAATGCTTTAATGAAAATTCCTCCGGGGACACAGACTGACACCTTGTTTCGACTGAGAGGCAACGGCATGCCACTCTTGAAAGGGCATGGTTACGGCGATCAATATGTGCGAATTGTTATACGCACTCCTAAGGATTTGACGAAAAGGCAAAGGGAAATACTCGAAGAATTTGAAGCAATCGAAATGAAAAAATGAAATGAAAATAGCTATTATTGCCTTAACTGAACAAGGCTCAAAAACTGCGAAGAGAATAGGATCAGGGTTTATTCCCACGCCTTCTCTCTATGTGTTAAATAAAATAACGCAAGATACTTGTTTTACAGAATCTGACAAATCTGCCAGGATTACCTTATTCTCTGAACCACTGCAGCAACTGGTTCATCAGATATTCAAACAATATGAAGGCCTCGTGTTTGTTATGGCAATGGGTATCGTGGTGCGGATGATCGCACCTCTTATTCGTGATAAGCATTCAGATCCAGCTGTCATTGTGATTGATGATGTAGGGCGCTTTGTGATTAGTATGCTTTCCGGTCATGAAGGGGGGGCAAATCAACTGGCGCATCAGATCGCATCCATACTCCATACAGATGCGGTGATTACCACAGGTACGGATGCACAAAAAGATGTTATTGTTGGCATTGGTTGTAAAAAGGGAATATCTGGGGAAATTGTAAAAAAATCCATTATAGATGCGCTTCAAAAAGTAAATCGTAAAATCGGGCAGGTTCGATTACTTTCTACTATAGATATTAAGTCTGAGGAACCGGGTTTATTGCAGGTTTCGCAGGAACTTGGCATACCACTGAGAGTTGTTTCAAAATCAGAAATAGCAACGTGTGTAAAAGAACATAGTAAATCAACGTTTGTTAAAGAAAAAATAGGCGTGTGGGCGGTATGTGAACCCGCTGCACTTATTGCAGGGAGGAAGACACAATTAATCCTAACAAAACAGAAATATCCAGGGATGACCATAGCAATTGCTCAGGAAAACTTTATGTGGTAGGCATCGGTCCCGGCGCAAGGAACGAAATGAGCCAGAGGGCGCTGGATGCGCTAAAGAATTCAGATACGATTGTTGGATATAAACTTTATATAGACCAAATTGCGGATATTGTAAAAGACAAACAGATCATTGCCTCAACCATGCGCAAGGAAATCGAGCGTGTAAAATTAGCGATTCAAGAGGCGCAAACGGGAAAAACTGTGAGTATCATCAGCAGCGGCGATCCAGGGGTCTATGGTATGGCCGGGCTTGCGCTGGAGATGGTGCACAAAGAGAATATAGATTTGCCTATAGAGATCATTCCAGGTATTCCGGCAGCAAATGCCGCAGCGGCGGTGCTTGGAGCACCGCTGATGCACGACTACGCAGTTATCAGCCTTAGTGACTTGCTAACGCCATGGGAAATCATAGAAAGGCGTGTAAAAAGTGCTGCTGAGGCAGATTTCGTTATCGTGTTATACAATCCCATGAGTTCTCAGCGAGACTGGCAACTTAAGAAGGCCTCAGAGATTATTCTAAAATATAAATCACCAAATACCCTCGTGGGCATTGTAAAGGACGTAAGCAGGGAGGATGAATCTGTTATTCTTACAACACTTGACAAAATGACCACTCACCCTATTGATATGACAACGATTATTATCATTGGCAATTCAACGACGTTTACATATCGTAATTATATGGTGACAAGACGAGGTTATCACGTATAACAGGTTTTTTCCAGTTAGTCCCCCTTACCAAAGGGGGATTCAGGGGGTTGTGTTTTTCCGTGGATATTTTATAACCCCGCATCCTCCCCCTTTATCCCCCTCCGGAGGGGGACAAAGGGGGAGGAAGGGGGATTTATGCATCGCATATGCCATGTGAGCCGCATAAATAAAAAGAAATTCCCTATACAATCAAGGTATGTGACGAAAAGGCAAGAGTATGAACACATGGCAAATCTTTTAAAAAGGGATACAGATATTATCTTTCAGATGGTCAACAGTGACCGTCTTTTTGAATAAGTTAATCAACTACCTCAATATTTTGGATCAATACTTCCTGGGATTGCGGGTCAGTAATGTCTGTCTGGGCTTCAATGTTTAATTGAGCACCTTCGGAAATTGTTCCGTGTGAGGCATGGATGAAGTGTTCACGGAAGTGCTCCGGAGAGATGTGGGAGAGTGCTCCGAGTTTAACGGTTACACCGATCACTTTACTTGCATGCTGCTCACGTGCAATGGTTGTTATCTTATGGATAAGGTCTTTGATCAGAGAAAACTCGTGCATATACGTTATATATTTCAGAATTTACCACAGATACTCCTAGCGCGGCGTTTCACTGAGTGAGTTATTAACAGATTATTCTATTTCAGTGATATTCCGTGTATTTCCGTGGTGAACAGTTATGGATATCTTGTTGTACACGCATCATAACTTCCTCAACTGCTTTCTCAACTTCCAAAGATAGTCCGATACCTGCTTCAAAACATTTTCCTTCAATGCCGTAAACAATAAGGTTTTGGGGTAATTGTTTGAGTGTCCTTGCAAGTTCAATGGCTTCAGCAACCCCGAAGGCGTGTGTAGAGTAATGGAAAAACCTTGACGGTATGGCTTGTTCGTGCGCTTCGAATCGATAAATGGTCCCAAAATTTTTACCAGAATGAACCGCATCAATAAGGATAACGGTATCGGCGTCTTTCCAGGACTCCATCAACGATATCCCATCACCACTTTGTTCGATAACATTAACATGATCGGGTGATTTTTCCTTTATATCTTGTGCAATACGATGTCCTACCCCATCATCGCCTCGATATGGATTGCCAATGCCGATAATGAGAATAGAATGTTTATTTTGCACAGCTTGTTCGGTTACTAAATTTATAGCAGTACATCTTACCATACAGGCCGCTAAGTTCGCGGATAAATAAAAAGATGAGACGCTATGGGGTTAAGTTTCCCAACTTCCCAACTTCCCATTTTCTCATCTTCTGGTCTTTCCCTCTGCGCTCTTTGCGTCTTTGCGGTGAATTATTTCTGTTATTTTTATACCCGATCTATCTTGAGCTTTAAAAAATGCGTGGCGCATGATATACAAGGATCATAGTTACGTATTGCCTGCTCGCACTGCAAAGTAAGTTGGTCGTTAGGGAGTTTTAGATGTTGAGGGATAAACTGCCAGAGATCATTTTCAATAGTCTTTTGATTTTGTGACGTTGGAGGAACAATCTTGGCGTCGAGGATTACACCATTGTCGTCAATTCGGTAACGATGATAAAGGATTCCGCGCGGCGCTTCAGTACAACCAAAACCTACCGCAGCATGTGGTTGGATTTCCAAAGCCGGTTTATCAGGCTTTTCATACTGTTCAATAATACGCAAAGCTTCATCACAGGCGTAAAGAACCTCTACACTCCGAATGATAATGCTCTGAAATGGATTACGGCAGACATTAGAAAGACCAACGGAACGTGCTGTTTCTTGTGCTAAAAGAGAAAGTCTGTCGAAGTTTAGATTATAACGTGCTAAAGGACCGACAAAGTATGAATCGCGTCCTTTATGTACAGAACGGAGCGCATTTGAATGCTGTACATGCTCTTCTATAAAGTGATTATCATAGTCATGTACGGAAATATCCAATCCCTTGTTTGAAACAAGCCTTCCTTCATTGAATGGATATTCTTCAGGATGACGAAGGGCAACGAATTCGTAGTCTTGTTCAAAGTCAGGGAAATTAAGCGTGGCAGTCCAGCGTACGGTTTCCAGTGCGGCGTCTCTTGCCCATTTAAGCCTTTCAGCAAGCGGAGACAGTTCCTGTTTAGCCGGAACTTTATAAAAGCCGCCAACCCTTGCATTGATAGGATGGATTTCCCTGCCACCAATGAGAGCAACAATCTCATTCCCTATTTTTTTAAGTTGTAAACCACGCTGAACGATATCAGGGTAATCCTTTGCCATCTGAATTGCGTCAGGGTAGCCGAGAAAATCGGGGGCATGCAGCATATACACGTGGAGTGTGTGACTTTCGATCCATTCACCGCAGTAAATAAGCCTGCGCAAGGCGCGGAGTTGGCCATCTACCGTAACGCCAAATGCGTCTTCCATTGCATGCACTGAACTCATCTGATAAGCGATGGGACAGATACCACAGATGCGGGCTGTTATATCGGGGGCTTCGTTGAAACTACGTCCACGCAAGAATGCCTCAAAGAAACGGGGAGGTTCGAATATCTTGAATTTGATATCTACCACCATGTTGTCCTTTATCTTAACATACAGGGCGGCTTCGCCTTCAACACGAGCGAGGTAATCAACTTTGATTGTTCTGCTTTTCATTTGTTAGCAACTAAAAATATAGTGGATAAATAATTATATCTTTACTTCAATTGTAACTACTCAGCATATTGAGTAACTTAATTTTAATAAATAACATATAACAAGAAATGAAAAATGTTTAAGTATTTTTTGACGATTTATTTTTTCGGGCAGTTTTTATACTTCTCACAAAGATTGAAATCAATTCTTTGCATTCGGTAATACCTTTATCAACTTTTGTAAAATCTTTAATAAGGGGTTTTCTTCAGATAATTTGTACTGCAATATGTGTCT
>Ga0208373_1003889_pt1 | contig 14121 bp, 10 predicted proteins | sample RifOxyC2_FD_184036 | JGI IMG/M metagenome (GOLD analysis project Ga0208373, IMG submission 184036) | Soil microbial communities from Rifle, Colorado - Rifle Oxygen_injection C2 (SPAdes) | ecosystem: Environmental > Terrestrial > Deep subsurface > Rock core/Sediment | place: Rifle, Colorado...
ACAATCACCACTACAACCACGGCAATTCCGGCAATGTATTTACTCTGCATATTTTATTTAAATAACTAATTATTAATGTTAACCACCCCTGATCTGGGGGTGATATTCTCGGGCCGCGGTAGCGCGGGCCGGAGTTATGCAAATACTATTATAAAGAAGTTGATCCAGAGGGTCAAGGCCAGTATCTGGCCTTGACCCCACATCAAAACTTGCTGCTAATTACTGAAACATTTTTATCAGCCAGCCAAACAGGCTCATTTTACTTTCCTGTTCCTCAACAAAGTTCTCCAGTATGGTCTGCTGCTCTGACAAAGCTTGAATTTGCACCTGAACTTCGGTTTTATCCTCATCGCTCGTCATACTCTCTATTAAGCGATCAAGCTGCTGCAGCCTGTTCCTGGTTTGCACCACTTCCTTTCTTAATACCCCTAAATTCTTATAGTCAGAACCAAATAAAAGTGTTCTGATCTTGCCTCTGGTTTGGACTTCGGTTACAGCTTCGGTTGCGGTTTCGTTTGATTCATTTTGTTCCTGGGCAATAACCCGCACCTGCTCACCAATGCCACCTGGTTCCCTCTCGGCTACCCGCAACAGGCTTTGCACAAAATTGGCCACACTGCTGCGACGCTCGGTGGCATTAGCTTGGCCATTTTCCCGACCAGAATTATCATCACTATCTTCATCTTCAGAATCATCAGCCGTATCATCCAAGGTACCATCGCCTCGGCGCTCTAAACCTTGAGCTACGCCAGCGGGTTGGGTATCATCCACCGTACCATCACCGCGGAGCTTTAGCCCCTGGGTTGAGTTAACTGAGGCTGAATCATCATCCTCGCCTTCCCTAGCCTGCGCGGCCACGGCGAATGTTGTTAAGGCCAGAGCGGCTACCAAAAAGCCAATGCCGATGTACAAATCCTTACGATTTTCTGCAAAATTAACTAACATAGTTTTCTATAGTTTAATAGTCAAAATAGTTATTTATGGCTTAATTATACCACAATCTAATACAACGGGCTCAAGCCTTTTTTGTTTCACTCCACTATCACTTCAGGTAATCTTCCTAGATTATCATTCCACCATTCCTCCCTACGGGAAACTGACGTACGTTTATCACCCCTCCCTGCGGGAGGCAGGTGTAGGGTAAAATGTGACGTGGTGGTACGTTTATGTCCGGCCGGACCAAAAAATACCACGCATATAGAAGACGGACGGTGGCTAAAAACAAACCCGCTCCGGCCTAGGCCGGAGCGGAATGTGAGCTTCCTTAAGCTCTTCCACCCAAGGCGGATAGAAAATTTTGTGTTATGGCTGATTCCAAAAAATTTTATTGGCTCGCTGCTGAGATTGCGCTGGCGTGGCCCCGCCCACTGGCCCAAGCTCAGGTGGAATCGGGTTCGGGTCACCAAAGTTATTGTACACATCCAACTGCCCAGACAGACCCAACATCTGTCCTGATGTTCCAGTAGCATAAGCTTGGTCAGCCTGGGTTATGATGGTCTGCACCCCTGGCGGGCAGGTGAAGGCCGCACAATTTATCTTAGCGGCTACCAACTGCTGCAGCAGTTGCATGCGAGCCTTGTCTATGGAATTGCGGTTCTGGTTATTGGTCTTTTTCGGGATGCTGGAATACCAGGCACCGAACAAACGGCTTTGGCCATTACCGGGTAAGTTAGTAATAGTGCGGGTGTGGGAACCAGTCCCCACGGTCATGCTGCCACCTAACTTGTCGGCGAATATACTAGAAGTGAAAGCGGTGTGCGTCTGCCAGAAGCCTGGTGTACGGGAGATTATATGGAAGTAGCTGACCTCGGTTACCTCGATCTTAAGGTCGCAGCCAAAGACTTCGTGTTCCAGAGCCGGATCCAGCATGTAATCCTCGGGATTGGCTTCAGGGTTCTGGGACAGCACGAAACTAGCCCAATCTTGGGCGCACTGCCCCTCAAAACAGGGCACATGCAAGTCAATCACCCAACTGTCGCTTAAATCCTCATCCGATTTGGCAATGCGGCCGTAAGCAATGCTGGCGGGGTCTGATGGGTCATGAAAAGCTGGCACGCCAGTATCGTTCTCAGGCGAGTTATCCGGGGTTTTGGAAAGAAATGGACACAAGGTAGGGTAACAGCGCTCGTAATCCAACGGATTCTGCTCGCAGTAGGCGCGCTCTTCAGCGCTATCTATGTGAGGCTTGGGTTTTTGCACGATACGGTATTCCACGTCATCATGCTTCCAACTATTGAGAAATGACTGGGAAAAATTGATGTTTAGGGGCCTGAGCAGAACTTCCTGCGGAAAAACGGTTTCAAAAGAAATGATGCTCGGCGTTACGGTAAGATTCTCATCTATCTCCACGTTCCAAGCGCGCACGCCCACGGCGTGTAGCACTAGCATAACCAAGACTACCAGCCCAACGGTACCTACACCAAAAATTAAGTGCTTAATTTTCATAAATTATGGCGCGGGTTCGGCTGGCGGATTATCAGCCGGTGGTTCAGCTGGTGGTTCGTCCGCCGGCGGAGTTTCCGCCCCAGGTGGACCAGCCTCGGGCTGGGGTTCTGTAGTAGGCTGAGGTTCATCGGCTGGTGGAGTTTCTTCAGCTGGAGGAATAGTTTCCTCTACTGGTGGTTCAGTTTCAACCTGCGGTTGATCAGCCGTAGGCTGAGGTTCAGGCTCCACCACAGGTTCAGTAGTCTCATCCGCTGGTGGAGTTTCCGCCCCAGGCGGACCAGCCTCGGGCTGGGTACCGTCGCCAGTTTCCGTAGTCTCGCCCAATACCTGCTCCTCAGGTGGAGGCGGCAACTCTAATTCCTCACCTTCAGCTGGCGGCTCGGATTCAAAGACAATCGGTTCTGTTGGTGTAGTATCAGTATCAATAAATTCTTCATTTGGTTCACCAGGAGTAGGATCGGGATCCACCCAGTTGGCTGTACCGTCCGGTATACGAGTAAATGATTTGTCATCTGGCACTGCTCCACCATAGTTATAAGTGCGGCTATCCACCAACGCACCACCTAGCCAAACATGATTGGTGTAAAGTTTTACCGTATCAATACCGTCATTATCCAGCTCAAAGTCCACATCGCCATCGCGATACACTGCCAGCAAACCCCCGGAAGGAATGACTGTGGAAGCAGGATCCGTTCTAGCTGACGTGATAACCAATTCATGATAGTCAAAAAGATTATAAGAAATTGCCAGGTCAATAAGTGTTGCAGTATGGGCAATATTGCTTCGGGTATGAGTTGAACGCCATTTGATAAATCGGCTATCAGGAATTGCAGCCAGGCTGAACGGGCTGCCGCAAACTTGAGCAGAAAATGCGCTATAACTAATGCCATCATTAGAGGTAGCAACATCAACACAAATATCACCGCTGTTGGACAGGGTTTCTCCCCAGGTTAGATTTGTCCAATCCCCTCTGTTTCCTTCCCCAGTATCTAGTACCATTTCAAAGGTGCCTGATGTCTGACCAGCGGTGAGCTGCACGCTATTAGATGCAACAGTCGTATTGCTTGTTACACCTGGAGTGAAATCAGCAGTTGAAGTCCATGTTTTGCTCGCTAATACACCGGCTGGCACAAAATCATCGTAAAGAACATATCCATTCACATCCACTGGGGAACTAGAGCCGTTGTACAGCTCCACAAACTCTCCATCCAGCGGCGCACCCGCTATGCCAGCGTCACCACCGTTAGAGTAATAAAGCGTTACTGGCAACCAATCCAGGAAGAAATCACGATTATCATCAGTTGAATTGGAGGTGAGACGTACACGAAAATTGGAACTGCTGAAATCAGTTGGTAACCAACTGCGGCCCCAAGTATTGGTTGAGCCACCTACTGTATCGGTATTGGAAGAATTGGTAGATTCATCAGTTGAGGTTTGGGTAGTAGTCCATGATGTGCCACCGTCCCAAGATAATTCAACACTTAAACTATTCGTACCGCTGTTGCTGTCTAAGTACCAATCCGTTCTGACCTCTATGCCATCAACGTTCATACCTACGGGTAGACCAAAACTATAACCATAGTAGCGGTGCCGATCACCGGCACCATTAGCATTAGAAGCGTTGCCGCCAGTATCTGCAAAAGCATTGCTCGGGGTTGTTTCAAAACCGTTTCCATCACCGCCAGTATCAGCTGCCTCGGACGAGGGCGAAATTAATCCAGTATTGCCAGATATGTCAATGGTGTTTGGTAAAAATTCATTTATGAGCAGTTGCTCGATTGGAGTGAATTCTGGTCCGCAGGAAATGGTCGAGGGTAATTCGCGGAAATCAACTGTAACATTCTGATCTAGGTCGATTGCTGGCTCAAGGTTCGAAGTTCCTTCTTTAGCAAATATCGCCAACACCACTCTATTCTGGTTAATATGAACATCACCATTGGTGGCATAGAGAACGACGTCACCGAGAGGATTGGAATCATTGGAAACTTCTATCGCCGCATTATCAGGCGTTGGCAGGCTTTGGGCAATGGCGTTCGATACCAACAGGAACGCACCGGCGCCAGCGCCTGAACCATTTCCGACAAACTCTACGTTATTGTCTATATCAATGGTACCGTCCACGATGATTGCCGCGAACTGACTACCGAAACCAACATCCTGAGTAATTGTCGTATTCTGTTCTATTACCAGGTTGCCGTGTATGTGCATCGGTCCCATAATCGTCACTGTGTTACTGCCTTCAAAAGTCACGTTGCCTAAAACTTCCGTCGGTCCCAATTCTATACCGCCGGTACTATTGGGGAAAATTAAACTGCCCATGACCGTGCCGCCGTCATTGGCTTTGTCCTCCCAAAAGGGAATGTTTATGTCCGGTAAGGTCGTGGTGGCAGCACCTTGAGTAGGTGTTCCTGAAATGGTGAAGTTTGCAACCTCAATAGTATCGCCTGCGGTCGCATCGCCGTTCAAAAATCTGTTAGCACCACCGCCATCGGCATTTATGTCATCGTTACTCCGTGTATCGCCGTTAATGTCTACATTCGCAGCAATAAATATATCGCCAATAGAGGAATCGCCTGGCCCGGCTGCCAAAACTGCCAGGTTAGTCGGGAAACTAACTATCTGCGGCGCGCAGGCGTAATCTATAAAATCGTATATCTTGGTATTTATTAAACTCCAGTGCGCGCTGCCATCTGAGCCGTCGCAAGCAATGGCTTTTACCACCGTATCAGAAGTTAAAGAAAGTTGAATGAGCTCTGTTTTCAAATCACCGCCGCCATTGGGGCCGATTTGCCCGCAGACTGGCGTTGGTATGCTCAAAGGATCAAGCCCAGGGCCATAAGTATAAAAAATATGAGTAGCATCAATGTCAGCATCGGTCATTACGACATCTACAATTCCGCCCAAATTACTACCACCAGTTGTGTTATACCAGCCAATGTCGCCAGGTGCAGTTAAAACCGGCGGTTCTATTTGAATAATGTTAGCCGTCACGTTTACGATATGAGCTTCGTAAGCAAGCACCATCACCACCATATTCACGAGCACGAACATGGCTGTAAGAGAAAGCCAAACAGTTGAACGCAGGGTGCGGCTAATCATGCGCGCCAGCAAAGCAGCTAGCCCAAGCGGAACAGCCACAGCCAAGTCAGCGGCTCGCTGGAAGAATAAAGCCAAAGAATTCTGCTGCTTCATAGCTGCAGAATTTGCCTTATTCCTAGTTTTAGCTGACTTAGACATGGTTAGTCAAATAAATTATTGAAGTTGTTTGCTGGCAAAAGTTGTGACTGTTCCTAAATATGGAATATGAAATAATTTTCCGTTCTTGAGAGCGATGGCCTTGCCGACCAACTGCTCGTACCCTACCGGCTCATCATCGGTGAAGTTAGCATCACCCTTGGTTATAAAAGTATCTTCCCTCATCTCAATTACGCGGTGGATGACAAAGCCTTTCCCGTCTTCCCCGCGCCACACCACCACATCCCCCACCGCAATAGTCTCCTTGGTCTGCTCGCCGCGGATAAATACCAGGTCCCCTTGTGCCAGAGCTGGCCACATGGAGCCTGAGGTAATGGCGGCCATGGGATAGGGCGTCTTAAGATAATTGGATAAGCCTTTGGGCAGGCCCCAAAGCAATCCGCCGAAGATGCCTACGTATATCACCAGTTCAAGAACGATTTTGAGGGACTTTTTTAAAACAGGATTCATGCTGATTGTGATTTTTCTGCGTAATTCCTAATTCTTTATTCTAAATTCCAGATTCTAGATTCTGCCCTACAGTCCGAACGTCGGTATTTTGAACAGGTACACGCGGCCATTGAACTTGCTTTCAACCGCGGCCGAGGCTGGAATGTAAGTAGAGAATTCTATTTTAGTACCTTCGTGCGCGCCTAAGCGGAATGCTTTTTTATCTACATCCATCAGCTCGGCAATACTGCCTGTTTCCCACACCAGCACATACACCGGCATGAAAGTTCCGTTCTGAATGTCCACGCGCCTGACGGCTGAAGTGCCTTGGGCTAAGTCGCCAAAGTCCAGCGCTCTGTCCGTAGGGTTCACGCCCACCGCACCCTCGCCGGCTATCACGCGCACCAGGGCCGGGTACTTGTTGGCGTCCAGCGACACGTAGAACACGAATAAGAACACAACCGCAAACACCACGAGTACTATTTTGTCCCGCAGTTTCAAAGGTTCGCCAGTTGTTTTCTGCCACCAACCAGCAAAACCGCGCTTGGGCTTGCCCTCCGTAGCTTTAGCGTTGGGCTTGCCCTCCGTAGCTTTAGCGAAGGAGGGCTCAACTGGTTTACCCTCCATAGCTTTAGCAACGGAGGGAGCTGTATTTTGATTTGGAGTGTCTGCCATAAGCTTATTATTAATTAATGATTAAGCTTGTAACGCTACTAATTTTACTATCATTTGTCAAGTCCGAAAAGGGTACCTAGATGATAAGCGGCATGGTTTACTCTAGTGTTTCTCGGATTACTTGTATCTCGCCCTCCATAGCCTTGGCGAAGGAGGGTCAAGCATTACTAGCTTAAACATTTTTTGTTTTTTGTCACCCTACGCCTGCCTGCGGCAGACAAGGGTGATCACCCGAAGGGTGGAGCCTTTATAGCTCATCATCCAGCCCTTCTTTTTTAGGAGAAAGGCCGGAGGGGAGCTATCAACCTTTGTTAAAAGATGTCAGTTACCTCTACCCACAAATCACAGCCGTAAAGTTCGTGCTGCATCTCTATTGGCTGCACGTAGTCGGCCGCATCTATTTCAGGGTTGCCTGATTGTGAGTGTACGAAATCGGCCCAGTCCTGAGCGCAGTACCCGCCGAAACAAGGCACTCGCAAATCTATGTTCCACTCGTCAGCCGTATCCTGCTCTAATTTAGCGAGCGCGCCCTCAACCTGCGTGGCAATGGTTGTTGCCAAATTCCAAATACCTGGCAAACCGTGGAATGCATTGATGCCTGCTGAATCATTCTCTTCCAGTTCTGGACCGTCAGTTGTAAGTTCGTGCTTGGAAAGATAAGGGCACAAGAGCGGCAGAGTTACATAACCCTCATCCTGGCAAATGAAATTTCCCTCTTCATCCTCAGTCGCTTGGCCAAAGGCAGAATATTGAACAGGGTCAGTCTCAGGAATAGGCAAACCGCACTTGGGCTTTTGGCGAATAATGTAATTGATAGCACCTAAAGATTTCTGGCTGGTAGCTTTTACCGCGTCCAAATCATAACCGTCACCTGTCTGCTCAAAGAAAGCTACGGTGCTTACTTCGGTCAAGCGCACATATTTGGCCCAGGGCAACACGCCCAAATTCACGCCACCGTCACGCGCCAAAGAAGTGGCCAGAACAAACCAGGTGGTGCCATCCTGCGAAGCCTCAACTTTCACTTTCTCATCAGGATAAGCTGTGCCGCCGGTGATTTCGTAAATGGTAATGTCATTGCCTGGCACATCCACAATGTAATCATCAAATCCTAAAACTATGCTACCACCTGGGCCAGTGGGGTTGGCTAAATTAAAGCCCAACGCCACAAAACTTCCTGCTACAACTGGATTATCGTAAAAAGCACCGGTTGATTGCGGCGCACCCAGCGCATCAGTAGGGTCACTGCGGTCGGCTAAGACTGCGGTGTTGTTCACGCGCACGCCTTGGCTGAAGTTGCCAACGCTTGAAGCATACTGCGTGCCTACGCTATCGGCCTCATCCAAAAATGATTGACTCAACTGCACATCAAATGTCTTATCCAATTTTTCCTGAGGGAAAACAGTGCCGTAATCAATCGAAAGCGGCGTAACCGAAAGCGCATTCTCAATTCTCGCGGTCACGTTTACAACGTGAGCCTCAAAAGCAGAGAACACTGGCAACAGAGCGAGTGCGGCAGCTAGGGCAATAAGCGGTAGGGTAAATTTTCTCATAGGCGTATTGATTAGTGAGGGGTTTATCCCTCATCCCTGCTCCGTATTTCTACGGAGCAAAGGGAGAGATTAACCTCAAATGAACCAAATGTTCACTTAAAGATTATTACTCAAGAGGAGTCTCTAAAACACCGCTAACCTCTACCCACAGGGCGCAGTCGAACATCTGCTGTTCATTGGCTGGTTCCGCCATATATAGGGCGGAGTCGGCCTGGGAGTTTAAGGAATGTACGAGACTCACCAAATCCTGAATGCACATTAACAATCAAGATTGGAGTTGCGGTTTAGTTAGGGAGACAATTGACAAAGAACGAGATGTCGTTCCCAAATCCGTCCACCAAATCATGCACGACATACCCTGTTTCCCCAGACCCGAATGTGTAGTGGGGGTAGACCGGGTAGCTAGATCCGTCTACTGCAGGAGAGCCTGTCGCTGCCACTCCATTGCCGCCAACCGGATTAGTGCTGGAGATGATTCCACCTCCGACTGCAGTCGTGTTTGCTGGACAAGACCAACCAGCCCAACCACCATCACCAAATCCTGGCTGGGTTCTTTCAATCCTTATTGGCTGCATCTCACTCACTCCACCAACTTCAACCCACAAGTCGCAACCGAACACTTTGTGTTCGTTCTCGATTGGCTGAGCATAAGCATTAGCTTCTGCTAATGTCATATTTTCATTCCCAGTGACCTCTTGCACGAAAGACAACCAATCCTGGGCACAGAAGCCACCAAAGCAAGGTACTGCCAAATCAATGGTCCAAGTATCCTCAAGATCTTCATCAGACTTAGCAAGATAACCTGGAGTATCTAGATAATCAATGTAGTATGCTTCGACAGCCTCGGTATCTGGATTATTACCCTGGACTACAGTCCATGGCTGATGGAAAGATGGTGTCGTACCATCAGGCTCTTCATCGCCTTCTTTGGAGATGTACTCACAGAGTGAAGGAAGTACTCCCCAAGTAGCGTTGGTAGGCATTCCTTCTGGTGCTGGGCCGCAATCCAAGCTGACTGCGCCAGTCTCTTGATTAACTGACAAATGGCCGGTTGCGGTTTGGAAATCAAGCATGACAGTGCCACCCTGTTCGGTGACAGCACACTTTGGCTTTTGGCGGATGAAGTATTGCACATCATCCACACGTCCCTCATCTTCGAATGACTGTGACAAGGCAATGCTAAGGGGTTTATCAAGATGTTCCTGAGGGAACACAGTGCCGAAATCAATGGCATCAGTGCTCACCGACAAGGCATTCTCAATTCGGGCAGTCACGTTCACCACGTGCGCTTCAAAAGCCGCGAACATAGGCACCATAGCCAAAGCTGTGGCGGCCGCTGTTGCGGAAAGAAGAATTTTCTTCATAATTTATTATTTAGTTAATTATTAATCCTTAATATGGTCTCCGTTTTTTACAACGGAGCGCTTTTTAGCGTTTAAGCATTCGACCTTTACCTTTGACCCATACTAAGGAGCCAAGGAATAGTGCTGTGGTTTTTTTACTCACGGCGCCATCCTTCGGCTCCCTTTTGGCCAAACCCAGAGGCCCGATGGAGTACTGTGTCTCCTTCTTGATTGCCATTCCCTTTCTTCTCTTGTCATTCCCGCGCAGGCGGGAATCCAGTCTGGATGCCCGATCAAGTCGGGCATGACAGGTAGAGAGTAAGAATGGTAAACAATCAGTCCGCCTGGTCTGACCAAAACCTTGCCCCGTACCTCCGCCTGGGGCGGATGGTGCGTGGGAGAGCAAAGTTGCTTATACGCTATTTAATTTTTAATGATTTGGGTTGCTTGTCCGCCTGGGGCGGATTAGGCACCCATCTTCCCAGCTCTTAATGAAGGGCTGGGAGAGATAGAAGCCTAACTTATGGAGCTACTTACTCACACTGAGTTAGCTGCTGCAAAACTGCTTGCAAGCTAGCGTAATCAGCGGCGGCGTAGTAGTGGGCGTTATTTGTGGCAATGGTCTTGAGATAAACATCATCAACATTATCACCGACTCCAACCACAAAGATCTCCACGCCGGCCGCTTTAGCAGCGGTGGCTTCAGCTAAGGCTGCGGCTCGGCCAACAACTTCATCAGTTGGTTGGTTCGGGTTACCATCAGTAATTACGACCATGACATCTGGCACGGTTGCATCATTACGATCGTTTGCCCCAGCCAATTCGGTATTGGCATAGTCTAACCCTTCAAACAAATTGGTAAATGCGCGCTGCAGGGCGTCCAAATTATCAATTGCGGCTTTTACTAACACGCCATTATCAGTCAAAGCTTGATCAAGGCTGCCGGTGGTAGAGAAGCTGGCTTCACCAATGTGTACACCGTCAGTAGTTGGCGCTAGGGCGTCCACGAATGATTTGGCAGCTGTTTGCAACAAATCCAGCTCGGTGTTATCAAGGCTGCCGGACCTATCCAACACTAACATCAGGTCAATATCTTCTGTGCAGCCAAGGCCTGGCAAGGAAATGCCAGTTACCTCAAGCCACAGGTCGCAGCCGAAAAGTTTATGTTCGTTCTCTATCGGCTGAACATAATTAGCCGCATTCGCATCAGGATTGATACCGAAGACATAATCCACCCAATCCTGCGCACAGTGCCCGCCAAAGCAAGGTACTTTCAAGTCAATATTCCAAAGATCATCATAATCCTGCTGGAGTTTTGCTAGGTGACCCCTAACCTGGGTAGCTAGTGTAGTTGCCATGGTCCAACCGTTTATTACCCCATGGAAAGCAGGGATGCCGGCGCTGTCATTTTCAGTGACAAGGCCATCATCACTGATTTCGTGCTTGGAAAGGTAAGGGCACAAGAGCGGTAGCATTGTAAACCCATCATTAGCGCAAACAAACTCGTTTGGACTCGCTGGATTCTCAGTTACCACACCAAACACTGGTTCTTGCTCGTCGCCGTTCCAGCATTTTGGCTTTTGGCGGATGATGTAATCTACATCATCAACCCTGTCTTCATCTATGAACGATTGGGACAGATGAACATCAAGTGGCCGGTCAAGCTGTTCTTGAGGGAACACTGTACCAAAGTCGATAGACTTTAGTGGTACACGAAGGGCGTTCTCAATTCGGGCGGTGACGTTCACCACATGCGCCTCGAAAGCGGCAAACATGGAAGCGCCGACCAGCACTGCCGTGACCGCGCCCAGGGAAAGAAGAATTTTCTTCATAGACTTTATATAAGTTAACTTTTAATTATTTATCCTTTATAAAAAGGTTGATTTTAACGTGGAATACCGTTGGAAATATTGTTGACTTCCAACCACAAGTCACAGCCGAAGATCTCGTGCTCGTTCTCTATGGGCTGAGTGTAATCATCTGCATTGGCGTTATTGTCGCCGTCGTTATCAGCCACAAACTGTGCCCAGTCCTGCGCACAATGCCCACCAAAACATGGAACTTTCAAATCTATATTCCACTCGTCAGTAATGTCAGTAGTAGCTTTGAGTATGCCCCAGACTTTGTCATCAAACGATTTGGCCTTAAGTAAATCCCACACGCCTGGCAAACCATGGAAAGCAGCAATACCTGGCCCGTCGTTCTCAGTATTGTCGCCGTCAAAGCTAACCTCGTGCTTAGAAAGGTATGGGCACAAGAGAGGCAACATTACATAATTGGCATCAGCACAAACAAAGTTGCCAGCCTCATCTTCCGTTACCTGGCCATAAGCCGCATATTCAACCGGATCGGTATTAACAACCGGCAAACCGCACTTGGGCTTTTGGCGGATGATATAGCCTACAGTATTCACCCGGCCGTTGCCCACCATTTGTACGTTATCCAAGAAAACACCAAGCGAATTATTAAGCCCGAGGCTCACGAATTCTATCTTGGTGCTATTGGTAGTAGCCACGAACACATCGGTATACAAGGTCCACAGAGTAGTGGCGCCGCCAGCCACCGGGCCGACGTGCCTTACTTCCAAGCCATTCACCTGAACGCTCATTTCATTTTCATTGGCGCCGGTCGCGGGGCGAGGCGAGAAGTAATAAGACAGAGAGTAGGTTTGCCCTGGGGTGGTGGCCACGTTCTGCCAGATCTTGGTTAAGGCGGGCTCACCGTTCAAAGGATTATTGGGGCCGAACCAATCACTATCCAGTTCAGCGTACTGATCGCCATGCTGTGCTAGCCAACCAGCGGCCACATTCTCGTGGTACTCAACCAAGGCTGGCTCGGGCCGATTCTGGTTCTGATAGGTATTCACGTTCGTAGCCCACTCCACTGTCCAACACAATCCCTGGTAGCCGTTGGGGAACAGCTGCCACTTAGCCGGATCGGTGACTTCTGGAATCTCAAAACTGCCGTTACAGACGAGATCACTGGTGCCAGCGGCTTGCTCCTGGAAAGAATTGGACAAAGAAACATTGAACGTTTGGTCCAACTTTTCCTGCGGGAAGACAGTGCCAAAGTCTATGGATTTTATTGGCACATTAAGCGCGTTCTCAATTCTCGCGGTGACGTTCACCACGTGAGCCTCAAAAGCCGCGAACATTGGCACCATCGCGAGGGCGGCGGCGGCGGCGGTTGCGGAAAGAAGAATTTTCTTCATAGATTAATCAAGGTTATATGAAAACTAAACTAACTAAATATCTCCTTATTGTTATATGCGAAAAATTTTTTATTTTAAATACAACACGAGCAAACAGCGCGCCAGCCTGGGAAATACTTAGGCGTCCTGTTTGGCCGCGGTCCACCTCGGGCGGACCGGAAAAATAGTGCTCAAAAACCCTGAAACGCAAATACGCGCCTTAGGGCACACAACTCGGCTTTTAGAAGTTCGCTGTTACCTCCTATTGGTAAGCCTACAAGCCGGCCTGACTTACCTAAAACTTCCCCTAATTTTTCCGAAACTGTAGGCTAACCTACTTTTCGCCTCCACTGCGAAGCCCTACCTAGACAAGCATAAAGGTAAAGCAGAACCTTTTACTATTTAACATAACTTTAATACGATTCTGCCAGTAGTCAACCTGAGTTATCCACACTTTGAGCTCAATTTATTAATACTTATTTTCTTTAAGCGTTTTTTCCCAGCAAAAGCCTATATTAAGACAGGAATTAATTATTTGCGCCACAGCAAAAACCGCTCCGGACGGTTGTTCCTAAGCCAAGCTATCTATTTTTACCAAGCGGCACCAAATTAGGTGGGTATGATCTTCTTCACCACCTGCCCACCCTGTTTCAATCTTTAGTATAGGGATGCTATACACCCCTTCTTATTCCATTCCCTGGTACGTAATGGTCCGGCCGGACCATTACGTACCACGCTTTAATTATGATTCAAGAAGTTCATTCAGTGGTTGGGGGAACTAAAAAATTACTACCATAATACACATTCACCCAACGTCCCAATTTAATCCTGCGCACAAAGTCAGCTACTATCTGGCGCACATCACGCTGGCTCACCCATACGCTTTGCTGTAGTTTAATAAATCCACTTTGTCTAAGCAGTAAGCGAAACTGCCGGCGACTTAATCGCTCAGATTCAGGAATATCAAAAATTACCACCGTAAAATTCCCCTTGGGTAATAGGTCGGCCTGATGAAGCTGCTGCTGTAGTAAAATTAATTTCCCTTTGTTGGTGAGAGTAATCATGAGACGTTTACCGACCTTGCGCTCCACTAGGTATCGGTGGCGCTTCAGGCTGCGATAAGCCTCGCGAACACGACTCTTGTTTTGTAACTGCTTAATTTCCCGTATCGAAGCTCCCCCATCTTTTACATAAGCCCAACCCCAACGCCTAATATCATACAGAGCGACTAAAC
>Ga0208373_1003890_pt1 | contig 14120 bp, 10 predicted proteins | sample RifOxyC2_FD_184036 | JGI IMG/M metagenome (GOLD analysis project Ga0208373, IMG submission 184036) | Soil microbial communities from Rifle, Colorado - Rifle Oxygen_injection C2 (SPAdes) | ecosystem: Environmental > Terrestrial > Deep subsurface > Rock core/Sediment | place: Rifle, Colorado...
ATTTTGTTAAAATATTAACAAAATCATCTTATCAGAATTGAAATCGTGCGCAACCTAAAATGGCCAATTTTTCTTTATTATTAGCTAAATTTTAAGGAGCGAAATGTTGCCTAACGCAACACTAGTGATTCTAACCCACCCAATTTGGCAACACTTATTTGTTTTAAGGGGTACCACTCCAATTCTTTAACGCCGGTATTAGAAAAAGATGTTGAATAGATATTCTGTGAGTCTAAACCCATTCTTTTTGCCCATTGTTTGATAAAATCTATGGCCTCGTCCATCATATCTTGTTCCTTCCGTTCATCGGCTAATCCCCCATACATTCCCGCTTGTTCTTTTTGCGCATCAGCCAACTCTAATGAATCTACTATCAACACTATTTCTCCTTTTCTATTAATATCCAACACCACTCCAAACTTATGGGCCAATCGGCCATTCTCATCATATTGCAATAAAAAATTAAAGCCGGGATCGGCCAGCCAAACCGGCACAGTCCAAAAATTCATTCCTGAAATATTTGCGCTTGTGCAATCGCTACACTTATCGCCAAGCGTTAATTCTTCTCTGGTCCTACCGGCTAACCTAAAACCAGATTTACCTAAAGCAAGATAATTAAAATTGGCTAATCTATCTAATAGCTCTGAACAGCCTTGTTGCTGTTTATCTATTTTAGAAAAATCTCTTTGTTCTGATTCTTCTGCCGCCAAAAGTTGTTTTTGCATCTTTTTTTTCGCTTTGAGATTATCTATTTCGGCAATTTTTTCCCTCAAAAAAATAATTCTTTTCGACAACGCTCCTCTTTTTCTAGCTTTCTCGTCCAAGCTATTTTTAATTGAACTCAAATAATCTGCAATTGTTTGTACTAATTCGTCCGCATAAACAGTTAAAAATACATCATTGTCTTGATACCCAATATCATTTTTTCTTTCAAATATTTCCTCAAACGTTTCTTGGGAAAAATTCTTAGGCAACAAGACCAATAAAGCTTTAAAATCTTTTAATAAAACTTTTACATCCTTGCCGGCATTTAGATTATGAAATGCTTCCGGATTTGCTATTTTATTTTTTTTCATAAAATCCATCAATTCAACACCGGATTCTGCCACTAAATGTTTAAAATTTGGATTTGAATCAAAAAAAGTCAACCAATCTTCAATCTGTGCGCGCGCTTCTTCCGGTAGGGCATCAATCGTCTTTTTTATACTTTTCCTTTCGTCAAAAACTAAATCATCAACATCTTCCCCGTCAACATAGGCTCGCGCAAAATCATGTTCACGCATTAGCTTTCCGGCTCTTTCCATTCCTTTCGGCAAATCAATAAAAAGACACTTTTCTATTTCAGTTGGCAGGGAAAGTAACATTTCTAACATTTCGGGACTTATTGCGTGATCAAAACGTAAAAATAAATTTCCCCCCGTTCTTCTAACATATTCAACAAGCTCTTGTACTTCTTCCATGGAAAAATCTCTTTCTCCGCAAATATCTAATCCATCACCATTAAATTTTCTTGCTAATATTTTCAATCCTTCTGTTTCTATTTTCCTCTCCACTCTCAATTGCAAAAGCCCCCAGCTTTCAGCTTCTTTGGCATATTTCGCCAAAACTTCAGCAAAATCTTGATCTAAGTTATCAACAGTTTGAGAAAGATCATCTATCCCTTCTTTATTAAACTTTTCGATCTTCCTTCCCAATTCCTCAAGAACACTTTCTTTGGCAAATCCCCCCTTATCTTCTCTTATCAAATCGGGATTAATCGTTCCTCCTTTTGGCATATGCATATATTTATATTTTAATCTTTAAAAATATTCTGAATTTATTAAACAGTAAATCTGACAACTAATTATAGTGCATCTTAATTCTACTCGCCATGCAACATGACGCATCGCCTTGATAATAATTTGTCCGTCAGTCTAAATTTTAGTCTAAGATCCCTTCACCTTTTCAATCTCAATTTTATTGTCCGCGATTCTGATTTTAATTTTAATTCTCTGTCTGACAATAATTATCAAAAAGGAAAAAATAAGTGAGGTTAAAATAAAAATAGACTTTGCCATTGGCAATGCCCAAAATATTAAAAATACGGCCAACGGGAAAAACACTTGATAAAAAACATCTGATTTGGTAAGCGGACTCCCCTGGCTTCTTTGATCTAAATAAATTTCTAGAAATAAAATAATGCCGACTATTCCGCTCCAAAGCAAACTCCTCTCTCCCAGGTCATACCCTAAAAAATTTGTATTTATAAAATCGGGAGTTCTGACCCAAGAATAAAGATCTGTTAATTTTCCATTTATTCCGCCGACAAAGACTTGATACAAAAGGACTAAAATGAGGGCTTGTCCGGCCAAAACTAAAACTTTCGCCCATGGGCTGACGCGGTGTTCGCGCATTACTTGCCTGATAATTTCATTTTTCTGGACCGGATCGTTTTTAAAATCATGTTCAATCCTCGCGATTTTTTCCCCCAATTTTTCGTAAAGAATTTTACTGCGCTCGGAAACAACCGTAAAAGGCAAAAGCGCGATGCGGATAATAAAAGTCAAATAAATAATAGCCAAACCGAGATGACCAAAAGCCAAGCCGTTATAAAGCAAGATTAACAAATTCAAGAGCGGGGTATATAAAAAATCGTGCCAAAGGGTTGGTAACATAGTTTTGAAGAAATCCTAAATCCTAAGCACCAAATCCTAAACAAATTCAAATATCTAATGACCAAAATCCAAAACAATTGTTTGAAACATTTGGATTTTAAAATTAGAATTTACTTAGACCACGTACGAGGCATAGGTTCATTCAAGTTCTCAGTAAACAATAGACTTTGAGATTATTGCTCCGCCGAGTTATGGAATTAACCTAAGCCTGGTACGTGGTAGAGTTTAGGATTTCGGATTTAGAGTTTACTGACCTGGTACCGCTATCGGGATTTGAACCCGAGTTTCCTCCGTGAGAGGGAGGCGTCCTAGACCGGGCTAGACGATAGCGGCTCGATAAGATTATTATAGTAAAAATAAGGAAAAATAGCAAAAAATAGCCTAAAAATAGCTTTTTTCTAGGCTGTCAAAAATATTTAGCTTTGCCATTCTTCTCCCTGTCGCACCAACAAATCTTTAGCCAAAAGAGGTTCAGCCATTAATTCTTTTACCACTTTTTCCATTCTTGCGCCCTGCGACCCTTTTACTAATATTAAATCACCTTGCTTGATTTTGTTTTGAGCGAAAAGACCGGCTTCCTCGGCAGTGGGAAAGTTAAAGACAACCTCTTCGGACATCCCCTCCTTTATGGCAGATCGCCCGATGTCGCGCGACCGCTCTCCGACAGTGATCAAAAAATCAATGCCATTAGCTAAAACCGCCCGACCAACCTGACGATGACCTTCTTCGCTAAAACCGCCAAGCTCAAGCATATCGCCCAAAATAGCAAACTTTTTATCATCTTGCGGTAAATTTATTGATTTCATTACGCCCAACGCAGCCTCCGCCGGTATGGGTGAAGAATTATAAGAATCATCTATTATTAAAGTTTTTTTAATGCCGGAGATGAGATTCATTCTTCCTTTCGGCGCCTTATAATTTTTTAAACTTTCCGATATCTCCACTAAATTCATATCATAGGCGACACCAACGGCCGTGGCGACCAAGGCGGCATAAATGTGTTGCCTTCCCAAGACTCCCGGAATAAAAACAGGAACAACCGAACCATTGTAGCTCAATTTAAATTTCATTCCTTCTATTTCAATCCCATCTCCGATAATGCTATCTTCCTGCGCTCGTACTCCCGCCTCGGAATCAAATCCATAGGTTAAAACTCTTGCCTTTGATTTTTCTCGCATCTCGTAAACCTTTTCGTCGTCATGATTCAAAATGGCGCACCCGCTTGAATCAAGATGACTGATGATTACTCTCTTTTCTTTAACGATTTTATCCACGCTTTCAAAAAATTCCAAATGCGCCGGACCGATGCCGGTCGCTACGCCGATTTTACAAGGAGCCAAATCTGTTAAATATTTAATGTCTCCGGGATGATCGGCCCCCATTTCCAAGATTAAAATTTGCGGATAGTCTTTATCTCTAAATAAAATTAAACTTATTCCTCTTAAAATAACTTTTAGCCACTTGACAATTGATCTGTTTCCGGATTCTACATTCAAAATAGACAAGGGCATCCCCAGTTCATTATTATAATTTTTTATATTTTGCCTGACTTTAAATTTAGACGACAAGACGGCAAAGACAGCTTCTTTGGCTGATGTTTTTCCCATACTGCCGGTTATCCCAATCACTTCCGGTTTATATTTTTTCAAAACTTTTTTAGCTAAAATGTATAAAATTCTTTGCATTATCTTCTTCATAATATGTCTTTCTTAATTAATAAATTCATAAAACAATAAATCCCAAATTCTAAAATCTAAATTTCAAATCAATGTCTAAAGCACCAAATCAAAAATTACAAATCCCAAATAAATTCAAAGCACCAAATTTAAATATTCAAAACAATTGTTTTTGGATTTTGGACATTTGGTTATTGTAATTTATTTGGAGCTTGTGATTTTGGATTTGTGATTTTACTAACAATTTATAATTTAAATATAAATAAAGGCAACTGTGGTTTCTCACTTCCTATTTGGTGGAACTCTTAAATAGTTTAACACATACTGAGCGATTTCTCCAAAAAGAGGCGCGGCCGAACTTTCCGCCCAAATAACATCTCTCGGGTGATCAATTTTTGTTAACATTACAAATTTTGGATCTTCCACCGGAGCAAAACCGACAAACGAACCGATGTTAATATCCTTTTCATAACCAAGTCCGTCTTTTTTAGGAACTTGAGCTGTGCCGGTTTTACCCGCGACATAATATCCCGGAACACCGGCTTTTTTCCCGTGTCCGTTTTCCACAACGGAAACAAGCATACCCCCCAAAAGAGTGGCCGTCCTCCCGGAAATAACCTGTCGGACAAGCTTGGGGGAAGTCTTCGCAACTTCACCATTGCTTTTTCTCTCTTCATCAACAATATATGGCTTCATTAATTTTCCTCCGTTGGCAAGAGCGCCAAAAGCTGAAACCATCTGAATCGGGGTTACGGATATTCCTTGACCAAAAGAAGCGGTCGCTCCCCAAATTTCTCCTTTTTTCTCTAAAGATTTTACATTGCCACTTGCCTCATAATCAAGCTCAACCCCGGTCATCACTCCAAACCCAAAATCATTAACATATTTACGAAAAGAATCAACCCCCATTTTATTCATGGCAAAAACTACGCCGGTATTTAAAGATTCGTCTAGAACCTGCGTCATTGTTTGAATTCCATGCGCCTTTAAGTCGGAATTTCTGATTGTATAGCCGTCTATTTTTAAAAACCCTTCATCGTTATATGTGGTGGCGGGAGTAATTTTGCCCAAGTCAAGCGCCGAGGCAATAGTTATCGCTTTAAAAATTGATCCGGGTTCATATTGATAAAAAATAGCCGGATTATTGAAGGTGTTTATATTTTCCGTTTTGGCGTAATCATTCGGATCAAAATCGGGAACAGAGCACATTGCCCAAATTGCTCCGGTTTTGGGGTCCATAATAATCACCGATCCGCTATCGGCATGATGCTTTTTTATCGCTTCTTGTAGCTTATTGCAAGCAAAAAATTGTATATTTCTGTCTATTGTTAAAACCAAATCCGTCCCATCTTCAGCTTTATCCCAAGTGCGACCCGATATCGGTATCCATCTTCCGGCAACATCTTTTTCCGATTCCATAAATCCCTGCTTGCCGGCTAAATCTTTTTCAAAAAAACCTTCAAGACCATATTGACCAATCTTCTTATCGTCTTTTGTCCCCAAAAATCCCAAAATATGACTGCCAATATTTCTTTCCGGATAAAAACGCTCACTCTCTTCGGCAAACCCGATCCCGCTTGCTTTCAGCTCTCTTATTTTCGTTGCCATCTCTTCATTTACTCTCTTTTTTAAAGGTTCGTACGGATCGTTAGTTTTGCTAAGCTTGCCCGATATTTCATCCAAAACTTTTTGTCTTTCCTCTTTGTATTTTGCTTCCAAAATTTCCGGCGTTTCCCCTTCATTAATTTCAACATCGCTTCTGGTAAAAAATATATCTGCAAGTTTTTCCGCCAATTCCGCGGGATTTTCCACTCGGTTCGGTTCCGCGTAAACTTGATAAAGCGACTGATTGGTCGCTAAAGGATATAATTTTTTAGTTTCAGACGAATCCCCCACTTCTTGTATTAAAATTTTTCCTCTTTCCGGAAGAATTGATTTGGAAATTTCATGCTGACCGGCGGCCAAAGCGGAATAAAAATCGTGGTTTAAAATTTGCAAACTGAAAAGACGAAAAATCGCCACTCCGCCAAATAAAAAAATAATAATCGTAAGTATTGTCAAACGAGTATCTTTTTTGGATTTGCCGACATCGGAAAATTTTCCTTTTTGAAAAAATTTTTTTGTCATAACCCAATCTCGGCGGTTAATTCCATCCAATTATTATCACTCCATTTATACGCCTTGAATTTGCTGGATTTTTCCGTATCGGAATAGATATACTCAACCGTTGCCTGGGAGCCCATTCTCTTTGATCCAAATGTTTTTTTATCCAAAACGATCGCTTTTACGGTGCGCTCTATTTTCATTTTTCCCAATGGTCCGTTAAAAATAACAAAATCCCGAAATCCTTTACCATCCATTTCATCCAACTCTTCTTTTCCCTCCTCCACAATTTCAAACTTTTCTCTAATTTTAGATTTTGCGTCAAGCCATTTTTCGTCAGTCATAAAATAAAAATTAAAATAAATAAATCAAATTCACCCTGTTAAATAAGATTTGAGCCTCTTTTTTATAAACATCTTGCCATGATAGGTTTTCAAATACTTTTCACGATGTGTCGCATCTTGCTGGTTCAGACACGCTTCGTAATAAATCAGTTTTAGCGGTCTTCTGTCTTTTGTTGAAGCTACGAGCCCTTTGTTATGTTGCTCAAATCTTAATTTTAAATTTTTCGTATAACCGACATACTTTTTGCCATCCCTTATACTCAGTAAAACATAAGTGTAGTGCATTTTAAGATAAAAAATTTAAATTAATTTAACAGGGTAAAAAATATCCAAAACTTAAGCTAATTTGAGAAACTACGGGAGAGGCGGAGACCAAGATAGCCAAGTGCATAACCGGGATCGCCGGCAAAGACATGCAGCTGCCAATCAAACGGATTCCAACTCGAGCCCACAACTCGGGAACCGGAGCGAGATTTCATAAGCCATGTCCACCCGCTTTCATCCAAATGTTTGTGATTTTCTTCAAAATACAATCTCCGAAAAATTTCGTATTCTTCTAAAGACAGGCTCTCGGCCTTGATTTTAATTTTTTGTCCGCTGATTTCCACTTCAAAATCAACAGGCAGATCCCGGCCTTGGGAGATTCTTCTTTCAACTTCAGCTTGATTCATGCCCGTCAAGGCCATGATATTTTTTCCTTTGGTGGCTTTAAGTAGCGGATTATCCGCCAAATTTTGCGCGGAATGAACTAAAATAATTCTGTATTTGCTTTCTGGAACGGAACTAATGCTTTGTTGATTAGTCCGATTATATTTGGTAGTGACAACCCTGCCTTTGCCCGCACCCTCATCCATATCTTCAATCACCTTTTTATTTATATCGGCTTCGCTGGGAAGATTGTCGGGGATAATCAAGATGGAGTCATAGCCATACTTTTCAATTTCACCTTTAATTTCCGCATAATTTTTGTTCCATATTTCCCTGACTGCGGATTCGTTGATTTCTATACCGAGTTTAGACTTGTAGAATTCTTTTTGCTTTTCTAAGGTATTATTAAAGTTGATTTCTATTTCTTGGTCTGCTTTTTGCTTTTCTTCACTAATCATTTCTTCATATTGTAAATAGAGATCAAAAGCTTCTTGTTCAGCCTCCTTATCACTATATTTTTTCCATTTTTCCAATGCTTTCTTTATTCTTTCCTGCAAAAAAATTATCTCTTTTTCACTAGGAGTCAAGTCTTCTTCCCATTTATAAATAAAACTTCGGTCATAAAAATTATGAGGTATTAATTCCCCTATTGTCGGCCTTTCTCTATAACCTTCATTCATACATTCATAAAAAATTAAAAGTTATTAACTTTAAACTTTTAACCGCAACTTTGCACTTTTCATTTTTCACTTTTAACTGTCAAGATATTTTCTCCCCCTCAACCCATCCGGCAGATATTCCTGCTCCACGGGTTTATCAAAATCGGGATTATATTTATATCCCGCGCCGTAGCCGATATTTTTCATCAATTCTGTCGGCGCGTTTCGCAAGTGAAGCGGAACGGGATCATTGCCTCGTTCTTCAATATCCTTTTTTACTTTTCCGTAAGCAACATAAAGAGAATTTGATTTTGGCGCTTTGGCTAAATAGACAACCGCTTGAGCCAAAATTACATTGCATTCCGGAACGCCGATATAGTGGCAAGCGGTAAAAGCTGAAGAGGCTTGCGCTAAAGCATTCGGATCAGCCAGACCAATATCCTCTGAAGCGAAACGGATTAACCGACGGGCGATAAAAAGCGGATCTTCTCCGGCTTCCAGCATTCTTGCCATCCAATACAAAGAGGCATCCGGATCGCTCCCCCGCATTGACTTATGGAGAGCGGAAATAATATTGTAATGTTCTTCTCCAGCGCGGTCATAAATCAAATTTGTCTTTTGCAGAGCCTCTGTGATTATCTCCTGATCCAATTGTACCATTTTTTGCTCTCCCTTGCGACTTGCCTTAATCGCGATTTCTAGCGCGTTCAAGGCAGTGCGCGCGTCGCCATTGGACATCATTGCCAAAAAATCCAAAGTCTTCTCTGTAATTTGAATATCCAGATAACCAAATCCTTTTTCTTTGTCGGACATTGCCCGTTTTATTATCAATTTAAGATTCTCCGGGCTTAACGGCTTTATAACAAAAACTCGGCATCTTGATAAAAGCGCCGAATTAACCTCAAAAGAAGGATTTTCCGTGGTTGCCCCTATTAAAATAATAATTCCATTTTCCACAAACGGCAAAAGGGCATCTTGTTGGGCTTTATTCCAGCGATGTATTTCATCAATAAATAAAATCGTCCGCTCATTTCGCATTTTTCGCTTATCCTCGGCCTCGCTTATTACCCTTTTTAAATCAGCTTTTCCGGAAGAAGTCGCGCTAATGCTTTCAAAATTTGATTTTGTCAGCTTGGCGACAATTTTTGCCAAGGTTGTCTTTCCCGAACCGGGTGGCCCCCAAAAAAGCATAGAAAAAAGTTCGTCGTTTTCTATGGCGCGACGCAACAATTTTCCTTCGCTGATAATTTCTTCTTGACCAAAAAAATCATCCAGATTTTCCGGTCTGATTCTATCGGCGAGCGGAGCGTCTTTTTTCAAACGCTCATCCAGCTGATTATCAAATAAATCAACTTTTTGTTTTAAAAATGCCATAATCAAAAACTACTTAACTTTTCTAAAATAAACTCCTCACTGTACCATTTTTTTCTTAATTCTCCGGCGAGAAAAAATGAGCCGGTAACTAAAATGGCATCTTCGGGCGAAGCTAATTTTAAAACCATGTCCAGCGCCTGATTCGGGTCATGCAATACGGTTATTTTTGCTTTTGGATTTTTGTAACGAGAAAAAATTTCCGATAAATTTTTTGGTGGAGCGCATTTTCTCTCGCTGACCAAATATCGCGTGCAAAAAATATGATCGGCTACTGGCGCGATAATTTTTACGATTTTTTCCACTTCTTTATTTTTAGCAATGGAAAAAACCAAAAAGAACTTTTTATATTTTATTTTTTTAAGGTTGGCAATCGTGGAATTTATCTTGGAAAAATTGTGAGCTCCGTCAAGAATAACGACCGGATTTTTTTGGACAACTTCAAATCGGCATGGTAATTTTGTTTTTGCTAAACCTGCGGCAATAGGTTTTTCACCGACACCAAGATAACCGGCAACACTCGCGGCAAGCGAAATATTAATCGCTTGCGTATCTTTATCTTTGTTTTTAACAAAAAAATATTTAACTTTTTCTTTTTGGCAAATTTCTTCAAAAATTTTAAGCAAGCGCGGTCTTTCTTCCGTCGTGAAAAAAACCGAGCCTTTTTTTATAATCCCGGCTTTATCATAAGCAATCTTTTTTAATGTTTTTCCCAGAATATGCGTGTGGTCGTAATTGATATTGGTAATCACTGTGACGACAGGATTTTGGATGATATTAGTCGCATCATATCTTCCGCCACATCCGACTTCAGCGACAACCCAATCGCATTTTTTCCTCGCGAAATAAACTAGGGATATGGCAAAAAATAACTCAAAGTAAGATGGTCCGCCATACGGGCCATTTACATAAGCCTTATCTATGTATGGCTTTAAATACTCTAAAATATCCGCGAACTCGTCGGGCGGAATATATTTATCATTAACTTTGATTTTTTCTATTGAGGTGGTAGCAAAAGGAGAAGTAAAAAGACCGACATTTTTCCCCGAAGCAAAAAGTATTTCCGAGAGCATTGTCGCCACTGTCCCCTTGCCGGAAGTGCCCGTGACATGAATAAACTTAAATTTTTTATCAGGATCGCCCAGAAGATGAAGAAAATATCTCATTCTTTTTATATAGATACTCTCATCAACCTTGGGATCTTTTTTCATGTAATCGCCGGATAGAACATTGGAAAGTCCTTCAATAAACCTTACCGCCTCGTAGTATTTTTCAAACTTATCCATAGTTTATGATAGACGACTCGCGAGACCGACCCAAACATATTTTTTATCCACCAAAAATTCCAATTTTACCCATTTTTTCTCCACTAGAATATTTAGGACATTATTAAAAACCAAATATGTCGCCATAATACCAACGGCGAAGAGAACGCGTTCCATGGCAACGACCGGAATAAGAGAAGTCCAAATTGCTTTAGAAAGACCAAAAACATAAAGATAAAGAGCGCTTCCGACCGCGTGCGCCGTAAAAGTTGTCCCTAGGCTACGCCCCAGTAAAGATTTATCGCGGAGAAAATAGCAAACTATCGGAATCAGCCAATACATTGAATAATACCAGGCTTGGCGACCGATCGGATGAGCGATAAAAGCAACGATGGCAATCGCCGGAATGATAATATTCGCTTTTCCCTTTTTCGCGAAATAAAAAGCGGCAAAAAGCATGGGAAAAAATTTGATAACTGTGCCCGGATCAATAATATTTGCTCCGTGAATCAAAAAATTAGCCAATTGCATTAAAAAAATGGCAATAATTCCCGGAACTAAACCGATAAAGCCGGAAGCAATTGGACCGAAAAAATCAAAAAGAGTAAATTTGGTTTTTGAGCCGACGATCTGGGCAACGGGAACTTGCAAGGCGATTAATCCAATGACTGCGAAAATGATGATAAACAAAACATTTTTTTTGTTGAAATAGTCTTTGATGTTTTTCACAAATATTTGATATTAAAAAATGATTAAGATTTAGCTTTTGCTGAAAAATGAATATTAGATCATAAGTTTTTGATAATGCTTAATTGTAAGGAGATTATACCCCTTTTCCGGATTTTCGTCTACCTTCAAATAACATTTTACAATCATCCTTCTTAATGCTAAGATAAAAATAATTTCGGGGACTAGTTCATCGGCAGAACGCTCGGTTCGGGACCGAGAGGCAGAGGGTTCAATTCCCTCGTCCCCGATTTTAATAATTGCATAGAAGTTATGAAATTTATCAAAACTGGGAATCTTGGCGGAGAAATTCCGCCACCTTGGCGCATTTGGCGTAAAATGAAACGCATCTACTTGATAAGATTCTAAAAATAGGTTCAGCTAAAATATAATCAATAATGAAAACTTTTTTTAAAAAATATCTTTTATCTTTTGTTGTGTTTCTGACTGGCGGAGCGGTTTTGATTATTGAATTGGCGGCCACAAGAATTCTTTCTCCGTATTTTGGCAACACGATTTTTACCGTCTCCAGCATTATCAGTGTTATTTTGGGCGCATTGAGCCTGGGCTATTATTTTGGCGGGAGACTGGCCGATCGCCGACCTTCTTTAAAATTATTTTTTTCAATTATTCTTTTTAGCGGCGCGTGCGTTATTATTTTAAAATTAATCGTTGCTTCAATTTTACCAAAAATCGGCTATGCTTTTTCCACAACCAACGGGCCACTCACCTTGTCTTTATTTTTATTTTTCTTTCCCAGTCTTTTACTCGGCACTCTCTCCCCTTTTGCCGCAAAATTGCAAGAAGTCAGCCAGCCCGAATCCGGCATTGGAAAAATAACCGGGGGAATTTTCTTTTGGTCAACTTTGGGGAGCATTGCCGGCAGTCTTCTCACCGGCTTTTTTTTGATTCCGCATTTCGGCGTGGCGGAAATTATCGGCGCGACCGGAATGGGACTTACTCTCTTAGGGCTTGTTCCTCTTTTTATTTTAGGTTTCAAGAAAAAAAATATCGTTGATTCGGCATTACAGATTCTTCTTATCTTAGGTTTATTTTTTATCTCGCAAACACCGGAAATAAGCGCTGAAAATAACATTGTTTTTCAAAAAGACGGTGTTTACGAAAAAATAACAATTTACAATAATACCTACGCCGAAAAACCGGCTCTTTTTTTAAAACAAGACCGCAGTCAATCAGCGGCCATGTTTTTGGAATCCGACGAACTGGTTTTTGATTACACAAAATATTATTCCTTATACAAAATATTAAAACCGGATCTGAAAGAAGCTCTGTTTATCGGCGGCGGAGCTTATTCAATGCCAAAAGCCTTGCTCGCCGAAACTACGGATACCAAAATAGACGTCTCGGAAATTGAGCCGTCTCTTTTTGATTTGGGAAAAAAATACTTTCGCGTTCCGGACAATCCAAGACTTGAAAATTATCTTGAAAATGGACGCAGGTTTCTTCACGATTCAAATAAAAAATATGATTTAATCTTTAGCGATGTTTATTTTTCTTTCTATTCTGTGCCTTCGCACTTTACTACCAAAGAATTTTTTGAGATAGCTAAAAATAAATTGAGCGATGACGGAATTTTTCTGGGCAATTTCATCGGCAGTCTTTCCCGCGCCGGAGATTCGCTTTTATTTTCCGAAATAAAAACATTTCAAACCGTTTTTCCCAACAGTTATTTTTTTGCCGTAAGGTCGCCCTCCATAGCCGAAGCCCAGAATATTATTTTTTTAGGTTGGAACAGCGACAAAAAAATAGACTTTAACGACCCATTGATTAAAGAATTTCCCGATGAAATAATAAAAAATTTATCCGCGAAAAATATTGATATCAGCCGGTTTGAACTTTCAAAATACAAAGAATTGACCGACAACCATTCCCCGACCGACTATTTGACCGGAAAATTTATTAAAAATTTAAATAACACGAACGAGGGAGATGAAATGCTGGCGATCGTCTCTCAACAATTGCGCTACGGTCCGCGTTTTTTAAGTTCTCCCGGGCATGAAAAAGTAAAAAAATTCATAGTCGCGGAAATGTCGGCAACCGGAGCAACAGTCAAAACGCAGACGTGGGAACACCTTTCCGCCGACGGCAGTAAAAATACTTTAACCAATATAATCGGACAATTTAATCCCCAGGCGGAAAAAAGAATATTGCTCGGAACGCATTATGACAGTAAAAAATTTGCCAATCTTGATAAAGAAAAACCAAACGATCCGATGCCCGGCGCCAACGATTCCGCTTCCGGCACAGCTGTTCTTTTGGAACTTGCTCGCTATCTTGCAAATCAAGAAAAAATTCCCGAGATAGGTATTGACCTGGTTTTTTTTGATGGAGAAGAAGGCGAGGAAAATTTGGAGATAACCGATTGGCGTCCGCTCGGATCCGAATATTTCGCCGAACATCTGGATGAGATTTATAAAAATAAAATAAAACCCGCGGGAGGCATTATTGTTGACTTGGTTTGCGATAAAGATTTGAAGATAAAAAAAGAACCTAGCTCTCTTACTTTTGCTCCCAAAGAAACAAACACATTTTGGGAGCTAACAAAAACTCTTAATTTAGGCCGATTTAGCGACGAAACAAGCCAAGAAATCCGAGACGACCACACCGCCTTGAATAAAGCCGGAATACCAACATTTTTAATTATTGATTTTGA
>Ga0208373_1003891_pt1 | contig 14118 bp, 10 predicted proteins | sample RifOxyC2_FD_184036 | JGI IMG/M metagenome (GOLD analysis project Ga0208373, IMG submission 184036) | Soil microbial communities from Rifle, Colorado - Rifle Oxygen_injection C2 (SPAdes) | ecosystem: Environmental > Terrestrial > Deep subsurface > Rock core/Sediment | place: Rifle, Colorado...
GCAAAAAGATGTTGATTTAATTGTTCGATTAATCAATAATAGACCTCGTAAATCTCTCAATTATCATACCCCTTTTGAGGTGTTTTCAAGCCTCACAAATTATGCATTTCAAACTTGAATCCGCCAAACTCTTTAGCATTATATTAGACTCGCTTTTAAATTTTTATTATGTTTCCGGAAAATCATATTACTGAACTTCTTAAGCACATTGGCGAGGATGTTAACCGTGAAGGTCTTAAAGACACTCCAAAACGTGTTATTAAATCTTATGAAAAACTTTTTGAAGGATATAAAAAAGATCCAAAAGATGTTTTAACGGTTTTTCAAAATGAAGGGTACGATGAAATGATTATTTGTAGAGATATTGAATTCTATTCGATTTGTGAACATCATATGTTGCCTTTTTTTGGCAAAGTTCATATTGGTTATATTCCTAGAGAACGAATTGTGGGTTTATCTAAGATGCCTAGACTGGTTGAGATTTTTGCTAGAAGATTGCAAACGCAAGAAAGATTGACCTCTCAAATTGCCAAAACTATCCGAGATTTGATTGATCCGATTGGTGTAGGTGTAATCATTGAAGCTAAACATTTATGTATGATGGCTCGTGGTGTTGAAAAGCAAAGAAGCGAAATGGTAACTTCTGCTATGTTTGGTGCTTTCAAAAATTCTGATAAAACGAGAATGGAGTTTTTGAAATTAATGAAAAATGAAAAATAAAATATTTAAATAAATGTTCCATCTCCCCAAATCTATTGAGATTTTAATTACTGAACTTGCTAAGCTTCCTGGTGTTGGACCGAAGACTGCTTCTAGACTTACTTTTTATTTACTTCGAGCTGGTGAGAATTTGAATGAAAGTCTTGGACGAGCGCTTTTGAATATGAAAGAAGGAGTTAGTTTTTGTCATGAATGTTTTTCTTTGGCTGAAAATCAGATTTGCTCTGTATGTTCAGATTCAAAGCGTGAAAAAAATTTAATCTGTGTGGTAGAAGAAGTTTTGGATGTTTTAGCTATTGAAGAAACGCATGCTTATAAAGGACTTTATCATGTTTTGCATGGCGCGCTTTCACCTCTTGATGGTATTGGTCCAAGTAATTTGAAAATTATTGAGCTTAGGCATAGAATTGAAAAAATACAGAAAGAAAAGCTTATCCCTGAGGAATCGGAGACTCAAAATTTGGAAATAATTTTAGCCACTAATGCTAATGTTGAAGGAGAAGCAACTGCAAATTATATTGTGCAAATTTTGGGATCTTTAAATGTAAAAATTACTCGTTTGGCTCGTGGAATGCCGACTGGGGGAGACCTGGAGTATATTGATAGCTTGACGTTACAGAGGGCAATGGAAGGAAGGAGAGAATATTAATTAACGTTCTGGTCGTATTGGATAACCTGTATCCCCAACTCTTTCTTCTGAAACGTTAGGGAAAAAATCCTTATCATTACAAGCAGGGACTTCACTTCCGTCTACTGATCTTTTAAGATCACCTCCTGATAGCCAATTTAAAAACCTTTGTATATCTTGAGATATTTCCGCTGGGTTTACGTTAAAATCTGTAGCATCCATAGGACCAAGATAACGTTTACTAGGATCACTTATTTCATTTGGACATGATCCAACGCAAGTGCTTATATAAGAAGTCTTATTTTGCATTTCAAACGACCATACGCTAGCTGGTGTCACAAAAAAAGTCCTTGTTCCGCCCAAATGTACTTGAAAAGTTTGTCCTTGTAGCCAATGTTCTTCAGCAAATTCTCTATGGTTAAACATTGGCTCTTGAACAGAAGAAATACCTCCTTCATGAATTTGATTATTATCTCTACCTACCATTCTCCATGTTAGTTGAGAACAAGGCGTTATTTCAACTCCTAAACGTTCTAAAAAGCCTTCTACTTTAATTCTTAACCTCGTTTTATCTATCGGATTAAGTAGATTAAATTCAGAATGCTGACTTAATATATATTCTCGAACTTTTACATATACTGGGTCTTCTGGATCATAAGCTTTAGTGCCTTGATTAGTCTCAACAGGTTCGATAGGTGGTGATTTACCGTTTTCAGATTTTAACAATTTCGTCATCGCTTCTAATTCAGGAATTATTTGTCGCATTTCATCAGCAATTTCCGCTTTTTCACCTATTAAATCTCTTCTTTTAGCCATTAATTCTGTTAGCTTACCTCTAGTCGAATTATAAATAGGTAATGCTAAACCTAATAGTATTATTCCTAATCCAAAAATTTTTAACAAATTAGATTCAGGTTCTTTAGGTGATTCTCTAGGTACGAGTTTTAGGGGCGTCTTCAAATATAATTTTATAAAGATATATTAATAAAATATGGTAATTTCTTTAAAATTTAAAGTCAACAAAAAAATTCGCTCCTCCGCTCCCGCATAAATGAACTTTCTTTAAATCTAAATTATTTTTCTCAAAATCATTGTGAAAATATTTGGTCAGATTTTTGAATGTAATATTATCTTTAATATCATTTACTAAATCCAAAGTATCTTTTTGTCGAAGACCGCATTTTTGCAAATCCAAATTTTTATAAGCATTTTTTGTTGAAATTTCTATATTTGTAAAAATAATTTCTAAATTTTTTTCATTAATTTCTAAATCAGGTAGTTTCTCAATTTTTTCTCCAAAATGTGTAGCAAAACAAGTTCCACCCCAAATAAAAAATGGAACATCCATACCGATTTCAGCACCTAATTCTGCTAATAATCTTTTTGATTTATTTAGTTTCCAGTATTTATTTAAAAATTTTAAAATCTGTGCCGCATTTGAAGAACCGCCGCCAAGCCCGTTTTTTGCTGGAATATTTTTTTTAATTTCAATATAAATATCATCAAGCCTGTTAGTTTCTCTGCGCATAATTTCAATTGCCTGCCAAATAGTATTTTTTTGATCGCAGGGAATATTTTTATCATGGCATTTGATTTTAGTTTTTCCTTCTTCTAAATCATGAGTATTGTTATTAATTTCAATAAAAATCTCATCATATAGCCAGGGAACTTCTTGGATTACAGATTGAATGAAATGATATCCAGAAATTTTATCCTTGCCTAAAATATCTAAAGTTAAATTAATTTTTGCTGAAGATTTTAATTGAAAAATTTGTTTCATTTATATTATAAAGTTTATTTTAACTATTTCATAAAATATTTAACTAAAGTATTATTATTTTCATTAGATTCTGAAATTATTTTAGTAGAGTCAGCAAAAACAGTAATACTATAAAATTTACCTAAAGTAGAATAAGTTTTTGAACTTGTAACAGTTTTACAGGAATTATTAGCAAGATTATTAAAAGTTAAAATATCAGTATTACTTATAGAAGAATTATAAGTTAAAGACACATAAAATGTACTAAAAACTTCGCTTTTAGCTGTGCATACTTTTACATCAAATTTACCATCACTTCTTAAAGTAATAGAATTTACAGTTAAATCAGGATAAACAGTAGGCGCTGAAACAGTGATGGTTCTTGTTAAGATATTATTATTTTCATTAGTCTCAGTAACTTTATTCGTGCTATCAATAGTAACGGAAATTTCATAACTGCCTGCGGAAAGTTTAGCCGAAGCATTAGTAACAGTAGTAGAACCATTAACAGCATAGAAAGCTTTATCTGTTGAAGACCAATTAGAAAAACTAGCTGATTGTCCGTTGATATATACGTTGGTATAGCCTTCAGCAGAAGAAGAAACAGCGATATCGCCTTTGTTAGCCATTGTGTAATAAACAGAGCCATTATTATCAATACCGATAGCTGTAATCACTAAATCTGGACGTTTAATATATTCATATACATCAATATCAGGCTTGCTATCTCTAAGATTATTATCTAAATCATAAGACGTATAATCAAAAATATCCATACTCCCAGTATCAATAGCTTCTGAAGTTGATTTCAAATGATAATCCGTTGTAGAAATAAATTGCGGATCTATAATTTTATTATTATCCTGAATATATTGAATTTCAGTGTTTTTATCAGTAGCAGTGCCAAAATAAAAATCCCCCTTTGAATTTAAATATGCAATATTATTAATATAATTTTTATAACTGTTAAATCCAGTTGAAAAATTTATACCATATAAATTTTGATTATTATAAATAATATTATTCATTAATTTAGCTTCTGTAGAGGCGTATATTCCAATACCGGCATATGAAGTTGTCGTACTTGAGGAACTATTGTCAGATATAACATTATTCATAATTATAGGATCCCCATAATATGAATCATTAATAATAATATTTTTTCCTGAATTGTTTTTATAAATTAAATTATTAAATAAAATAACGTTTCCTGTTAAATAAATTAAATTGTTATTATTTAAGTTATTATAAATTTTATTATTATTTAAATAAATTTTATATTCAGGAACTTCAATTGACACTCTAATAATCTCACCATTATTACTCAAACTTTGATTATTTCTAAATAAATTATCTTTAACTTCATTTTTGAATGTGCTATCGGCATAAGAATCAAAAATTCTAATATTAAACACTTGACCATAACTGTTTTTTTGATTTACATAAGAATTTTCAAAGATATTATTTGAAATTACAAAACTAGAATTCTCAATATTAAATATTTTCAAGAAATCAGATTTTACATTTTTAAATGTAAAACCATCTATATAAATATGATCGCAATCTATTACAGATAAAGAACTCATTTGATTGCTACCATCTATAATTGTTTTCAGTGGACCATTTTTGGATTTAACAGTTATATCTTTTTTGTCCATTAACCATATTACATCATCGTACGTCCCATCATAAACCAAAATAGTATCTCCATCTTCTAAAACATTCAAAGCGCTACTTATGCTACTAAATTGCTTATCCAATCCGACTTCAAGTGTGGTTGGCTCTCTTAGGACATCGAAAGTAAGGTATGCCGTACCATCACCTATTGCAATATTATTAACATATATATATCCATCCACTGATGAATTAGGCACTAAAACTTTCAGCACATCAAATGTTTTTGAGGTGATTGTTGCGCTTACTCTTTCCCCATCTCCTGCGTTAAAATCTACATAACTTGTTTTATTAAGGTTATACCCATTGATGACAATTTCTTCTCCTATATATGCTGTTTTAGGTGTTGCGCTTAACGCAATAGGATTGCTTGTAGCAAGAATAGGAAGCCCGTGTAAATTAAATTTTATGGAACTATTTTGATCTTCAGCTAAAATATCTAGGTAATAAGTTGTTGTGCCACTAAAATCTGAATTCAAAGTTAAATCCCCAATAATCTGTTTTGTTTCATTAGAATTTATTGAAATAGGGCTTATTGTTCGTAAAGTAAATTTACCTGGGAAATTCGAAGAAATTGTAGGTGTTAATTTTATATTATTGCTACTAAAATTATTTTTTGATATTAGGTTGATATTTACTTCCACAGTGGCTCCCGGAGAAATTACTGCCACTTTACCTGGATATACAATTGTTGGTATCAACCAAAATTCTGAGTCATAAGTTATTCCTACAGAATTAAAAGCAGTTTTTATAGAAATAATATCGTTACTAACAATATTATTTCCTGTTTGTTTTGATAGATATGTAGCACTATTAATTATCGCATCTCTAAAGCTTAAAAAATAATTTTGGACATCATATGAAGATAGAAAATCCAAAAAATCATTATCCATTGTATAATAAAGTATCTTTTCTAGTTTTTCTAAACCTATAGGACTTGTAGTAATTAATGATGTGTTATTTGTGCCACCCTGAATTAAATGACAAAAAATAATACTAATAAAGCCAGTATTTACATAGGACATAGCGTTATTAGTTGGATCATTATAATAATTAGAATAATGTTCCGGATCACCAGCCGATTCAGGATCGCATAAGCTTCTATCTACTTTATGAGAATTAGATATCTCATCACTATTTAAAAAATCTAATTCACCATTAATATAATAATTAATAAAAACACCAAAAATATCAGAAAATGCTTCATTAATAGTTTTTGCGTCAACATTACCAATAGATGAATTTACTTCATAGTTCGTAAAAATATGTGTGAATTCATGTGCAGTTATTTCTAATATATTCATAACTCCATAAATATTATCTAATCCATTAAAAAAATTTAATTCAGCATATTGCGAATCTTTATAATAACCTGCATTAGCTCCATCTCCAGATTCTTGGATATTTGCTTTTAATAATCCATAATTATTATCATATCCTTTTCTGCCAAATTTTTCATAAAAATATTTATAAATACTTTCAAGATTATAACTTAATTCTACATATTGTTCCTGATTTTGCTCATACCAACTATTATCATTATCTGTAACTTCTGTTTGCTCTTTATCGGAATTTAAATTAAATATTTGAAAATTCTTACTTAAATTTTGAAGTTTATAACAAAGTCCATCTTCATCCGTACAGCTAAAACTATTGGTTTCAAAACTTAAATCCTGACAAGTGCCATCAGCATTTTTGTGATAAGTACCACATCCAGTTGCAATAGAAGATTCAGCTTTTACTATTTGTGGAAGAAGTAGTATTAAAATTAAAATTCCCAAAAATATTTTTTTCATAAAATTGTATAAAATATAAAAAATAAAGCTTATAGCTTTTATAATTTATACGTAAATTTAAGGATATGTCAAATACTTAAACGAAAATTTAATTTTGTGTTATTAAAATTATACAGCTACATTTTACCCCTCTCAATGTTGTAGTTTTATTGCCTGTTGTGGCTGTGATTCCAATCTTACTTTTGGAAATTTTAAGAATTTTTGCAATGGATTTTTTTAGATTATCGGAAATTTCATCAATTTTAGGGATTTCACATTCCAATGAAAATGAAAGCGATTGAATTTTTTCTTTTTTCTTTTTTAAATTAATCAAAAGCGGTTCTAGAAATTTTTTGCTATTAGTAATTTTTTCTTTTAAGCAAAGTTTATCAGCAAATGAACCTAGTGATTTTCCACCCAAAGCGGATGAAAGAGCATTGCAAAGAGCGTGAATCATAACATCGCCATCAGAATTGGCTTTGAGTTTAAAATAATTTTTTAAAATTAATCCGCCTAATGTTAAATACCCTTTTTTGTCAAAATCGTGACTATCTTCTCCTATGCCTATTTTTTGATAATTAGAATTTTTATTTAAAATTTTATTTGCTAATTTCAAATCCTCTTTTGTTGTAATTTTAAAATTTTGTCGCGAAGCAGGGATTATTTTTATTTGTATTTTATTTTTCATTTCATTTAAATAATTTTCTACCAAATTAATATCGTCCGTTCCTTCAAATCCAATTTTTTTTGCGAATTCATAGGCTTTTTTATAAATATCAAATCGAATAATTTGTGGAGTTTGCATCAAATAAAGGTTTTTACGTACTAGTGTACTAGTTTGTTGTCTATTGGTATATCTTATGGTGTCATGAATTTTATTCCCTACAGCGCTACATTCATATTTCTTGGCAGTTTTTAAACAATTTTGAATTTCTTTTAAAGTAACAAGGGGATTGGCGGCATTGTGGATGATAAGATGATTTTTTATATGTGGTTTATGGATTTTATTATTTATCCATTCAAATCCTTTGAAAACAGATTCTTGTCTAGTTTTTCCACCGGTAATTATTTCTGTTGAAATTTGATTTTGATTTAAAATATTTTTAATTTTAATTTTATCTTTTGGTTTTGCAACTACAATTATTTTTTTCTCCTCTTTTAATTTTAAAAAAGTTTTTAAGCTATGCAAAAAAATAGGTTCATCATTTAAATCAGCGAAAATTTTTGAATTTTTGCCAAAACGTTTAGAATCGCCGGCGGCTAAAAAAATAATATAAAGCATGTCAACTAATTTTAAAGTAAAAATTAATTTAAAATTTCCACAAATTTTTTCTTTCCTTCCAGAAATTTTCTTACATTTTCTTTATTTTTTCTCAAAAGCTTTTTAGTAGCTTTATCTCCCTTTTGACCTGCTTTATAGGCTAATTTAAGAGCAGGAAAAGTTTCATGATCAGCTTCAAAAAAATCTAACTTTTTTCCAACTAAATTTATTTTTTCAAAAATATTTTTTTGTACTTTTGGATAATTTAGAGCCCAGGAAATGAAAAGTTTCATGTCATTTTTGGCTACATGCATAATAGTATTTCCATCTTTGAAGATTACAATTCCATGTACTAAACTTTGGGGATGGATTAAGACCTCAATTTTTTCATAAGGAATTCCAAAAAAATGATGAGCTTCAATTACTTCAAATCCTTTGTTCATTAAGGTCGCGGAATTTACAGTAATTTCTTTTCCCATATTTTTCCAAGTTGGATGATTTAAAACTTCTTTTAAAGAAACATGTTCTAAATCCTTTTTCTTTTTTCCAAAAAATGGACCACCTGAAGCTGTTAAAATAATTTTCTCAACATCTTTAATGTTTTTACCATTTAAACATTGCCAAAGAGCCACAAGTTCCGAATCAATTGGCAGTAGTTGACCAGATTTAATTGCCATAATTTTTTCTCCTTCAGCGATCAAAGCTTCTTTTGATGCGAGTAAAACTTTTTTCCCCATTTTCAAGGCTTGAATCGTAGGATAAACAGCTTCTTCCGAAGGGATAGCAATAATTATAATATTGGAAAAATTGATAATATCATTAATCTTTTTTTTTGTTGTTTCCGGTTGATTTTCAATTAAAAGACCTCCACAATGAAATTCTTCTATTTGTTTTTCTAAAATTGTTACATTTTTTTTAGCTACTAAAAAACTGATTTCAAAAAACTCACTTTGAGATTTAATTACTTCAAGAGCTTGCGTACCGATTGAGCCGGTAGATCCAAAGATGGCTACTTTTTTTTTCATAATTGTTAAGGATGTATAGTCCTTAAAAATTAAAATTTTTTAATTAAGCAAAAAGTACAATAGCACAAAATACTATGTTGTAAAAATTTGCGTAAAAGATTTAAATTTAAACAAAAAAAATGTTATTCAGATTTTTCTGTTTCAACTTCAGGGCAAACTCCTAGAGTAAGATATACATCTCGGTTAGGAAATGTTCTTGTTCTCATAGGCACTCCTGATTTTGGATCTGTTAAATTTCCTGTATCTGTAATACAAGTTATATCCTCATTAGCAATATGTTCTAGTGCTATTTTATCTCCTAAATGTATTGTGCCTGCAACTGCAAATCCTGCCACTGTTAGCGCTAGAATTACATTTCGAAAAATATTGTTTATACTAGGTGGCAATATTAAAGCTTCTTTTACCATTCTCTCTGCTTCAGGACAAAGCCTTTTTTGAATGTCTCTTCTTGCTGTTTTAAGTGCAAGAGCAAGTATTACTTCTTTCGCTGAAGGATCTGTTAATTCTTCTATGCTTTTTAATAATCTTATCGCTTCATTAATCGATGAACTTTGTTCTGTTTCTGCTCCCATAAATAAAAAATTAGAGAATAAGAGTTTAAGGATATTATTTAAACTTTTTTAAATAAAATTGTCAAGGAAAAATAGGCTCTTTTGCTTTAAAAATGACAATATTAAATTTTTTGTTATAATTTCTTTGTATTTTTTTTAAAAATCTTTATGAAAAAATTTTTATCTCAAGTTATTTTGATAGCTTTTGTATCTTTAAATTTAATTATTCCGTATTCTAACGCAGAAGAAACTGCTCTTTTTCCTGATGTTTTCCCAAACGATCCTTTGAATTCCGCTTTGGAACTTTTGGTTCAAGAGAAAATTATTCAAGGATACTCTGATGGGACTTTTCAGCCTCGTAAACAGGTTAATCGGGCTGAGTTTACCAAAATGGTGATTACTGCAAAAAATATTGACGTTGGGGCCAAAGATTACGCCTCTTGTTTTGCTGATACGCATCGAACGGCTTGGTATACGCCTTATGTTTGCGAAGCTTATGAACAAAAATGGGTGAAAGGTTTTGAAGACGGACTTTTTCATCCTGAAGAAAAAGTTGATTTAAGTGAGGCTTTGGTGATCTTGTCCAAAGCTTTTGCTTGGGATTTAAAAAATTCAGATCAAATTATTGTTATGCCTTTTGCTGATTTGGAAAAAGATGATTGGCCACTACCTTATATTGAATTTGCCAAAGAAAAATTAATTTTGCAGGAATTGAGTAATTTTATTTCGCCGCATAGAATTTTAAATAGGAAAGAAAGCGCGGAATATATTTATAGGACATTGCTTTTAAGTAGAGGAGAAAAAATTTCTTTCCTTAAAGTCGGTAAAATTAATGAAAATTATAAAACGATTTTAAGTCGAGGAATTAAACCAGCTATTCCAGTTGATTATGATTTTCCTTCAAAAGGCCAGACCGGATATCCTTATGCTTGCTATGGTTTTGCGGTGATTAATTTAATGGATTACAAATTTCAGTTAAGTATTGATCCAGTGGATTTAGGTGAAAATATCGGTTGGGATTATAATTTTATTTGGGATGATCCGCAATTTAAGGCATTTGCGGCATATTACGATACTGATTTAATTATGGGATATAATTTGAGTCCAGCTTATATTTTTGAAAAATTAGTTTATGGCGAACCTGTGGTGCTTTATCGAGCTTATTATATTGATGGAAAAAATGTTGGACATCAAGCTGTCGCTTTTTCTTTTGATGATAATTGTGTTTATTTTGGTGATAGTGCTAATGGAAGCGTTACGTGTATAGCTTATGATGATATTTTTACTGAAAAACCTTTGGGAACTACAAAAAATGTTACAGAATTGCGAATGGTGAAGGGGGATGGAGAATTTTGGCAACAAAGCGGACTTTAAAAAAAGCCCTTTCTGACTTATCAGAAAGGGCTTTTTTTGTTGCGTTTACATCATTCCTTCGGTTGAACTTTCTATTTCTCTATTTAATAAATATTGATAAATTGCTACGGCAACTTCGTTTCTAGTTAAAGTTTTACTTGGATATAGATTAGTTGTACGCTCTGGAAATAAATCATATTTTTCAGCGGCTCCGGCATATTTTGCGTACCATGAGGTTGCTGGTACATCAACATATAAGTAAGGTAAATTAGTTTCTAGATCAAATGTTTCTGTTAGCATTTTTAGGAATTCAGCAGTATTTACTCCATTTGCTGGTTTAAAAGAACCATCAGTATAGCCTTCAATAATTCCTAAGGCCGCGGCCATTTCTACAAATTCTCCATACCATTGGGTAGGTATTACATCCCAGAAGACACTTGAATCAACTTTGTAAACAGGAATTTCTTTAGCTAAAAGTAAGAATTTTGCGGCTTCAGCGCGATTAACATCTTTTGAGCCTTTGAATTCGCCGTTTGAATATCCGCCAATAACTGCTCTTCGATAAAGTTCAGCCGCGGCAACACCTTCTAAAGTATTAACATTTGTATCAGAGAATGGATTTTCTTCTGCTTGATAATAAGTTTTTACTTCATCTTCATATCCGGCATCAGGCGGATTAAGAGCGCTATCATCATAATCATCATTAGGTAATTGTTCAATTGGCTCTAAATCATCGAAATTATTTTCGTCATTATTGTCATCTATACCTGTATCAACATCAGTAATTGTTCCTGAACCAATGGAAGTTAAAGAAGTTAGTTTACAATTATTAGTTGAACTTTTATCTATGTTGCTATTATCAAGAGTTAAACAGACCTGAACAGCATATTCACCTGTTTCATTCAAACGACCCAAATTTATAGTTGTTGATTGTCCAGCTTTAAAGAAATTTTTATCTGATAAGTTTGAGAAAGAGTAATTTTGCCAAGGAGAACCATTTAAGTAAACAGCAATTTTTCCTGTTTCAGATGAATTCATATCAATACTGCCGATATTTGAAAGAGTTGTATAAACAATGGAACCGTGTTTGAGATAAATACTGTCTACTGATAAATCAACATTGCCGATATTAAACGTTTCTTCTTCGCAATTATTGTTTTCATCAGATTCTGTTACAACTTTACTTGAATCAATGCAAGTTTTTACGGTATGAGCTCCAGTTGTTAAAGTTTTTCCTGTAGTAACAGTTGTTGACCCGTTTACTTTAAAAAACTCTTTAGTACTCAAATCAGACCATCCGTAGCTACCAGGTGATACGCCATCAATATAATAAGTAGTTAAACCGTTAGTTCCGCTAGCTACTTCTGCGTTTCCTTGGTTTTTCATAGTGAAGGTTATAGATCCAGAACTATTCAAACTTATATCAGATATGATTAAATCAGGTTCGGCCACTGCTTGTCCAAGACTAGCTTCTTTAGAGTTATTGGATTCATTAGATTCTGCAACTAAATAATCATCGTCTATAGTAACTTTTACAGTATGAAGTCCAGCCGTTAAAGTTTTTTTAGTAGTAACAATTGTTGAACTGTTTACTTTGAAGAAATCTTTAGTAACCAAATCAGACCATCTATAGCTACCAACTAATGCGCCATCAATATAATAAGTAGTTAGACCATTAGTTCCACTAGTTACTTCTGCGTTTCCTTGGTTTTTCATAGTGAAGGTTATATAACCTGAACTATTTAAACTTACGTCAGATATAATTAAATCAGGTTTGCCTGCTTCAACTACCGCTTGTCCAAGACTAACTTCTTTAGAATTATTTGCTTCATTTGATTCTGTAACCAAATAATCGCTGTCAATCGTAACTTTTACAGTATGAAGTCCAGCAGTTAAAGTCTTTCCTGTAGTAACAATTGTTGAACCATTGACTTTGAAAAAATCTTTAGTACTTAAATTGGACCATCGATAGCTACCAGGCGATACGCCATCAATATAATAGGTAGTTAAACCATTAGTTCCGCTAACTACTTCTGCATTTCCTTGATTTTTCATAGTGAAGGTTAAATAGCCTGAACTATTTAAACTTACGTCAGATATAATTAAATCAGGTTTGTCTTCTTCAACTACCGCTTCGCCTAATATTTTCTCATCACAGTTATTGTTTTCATTTGATTCATTGTTAATTATATATTCAGCATCAACGCAAACTTTTACTGTGTGTTCGCCTTCTAATAAAGTATAGTTAGTTTCAATACTGGTTTCTTTGCCAGCGATAAGGAAATTGGTATCGCTTAAATATTGAACGCGATATGAACCAATTAAGGTAGAGTCAACATAATATCTTATTGCGACATCATTACTTTTATTTATATCAGCATTACCAATATTCGCGGCTGTAAAAGACACTCGATTTTTTGAATTAAGATAAATATTTTTTATAGTTAAATCAGGTTTGCCTTCTTCAACTACCGCTTGTCCAAGACTAGCTTCTTTAGAATTATTCGATTCATTTGATTCTGTAACCAAATAATCGCTGTCAATCGTAACTTTTACAGTATGAAGTCCAGCAGTCAAAGTCTTTCCTGTAGTAATGATTGTTGAACCGTTGACTTTGAAAAAATCTTTAGTACTCAAATTGGACCATCGATAAGCACCAGTTGAAATGCCATCAATATAATAAGTAGTTAAACCATTAGTTCCGCTAACTACTTCGCCTTCGCCTTGATTTTTCATAGTGAAGGTTATATAGCCTGAACTGTTTAAACTTACGTCAGATATAATTAAATCAGCTTGTTTTTCTTCTTCTTTCTCACCCGGAATAGTTACGTTAAGAGTATATTCATTATTGGCTTCATTTACATTTGTTCCGTCTTCTTCATCAATTTTATCATTAGGATCAATGATAGCAGTTAATTGATAAGTTTCACCTGCCTTCACTCCATAATAACTATATCCCCAAGTGTACGCGCCTAAACATTGTCCAGCTACCACACTTGAAGTTTGAGTTAAAGTTTTTGAAACTCCATTTATAGTTACTGTAAATTCAACACCGCCGTTGACATTGACATTTTTACCGCAAAGTTCAACATAAAATGAAGTATCCGAAGGTGTTACGGATCCTATTGTCAAATCAGGTTTGAGTTCGGTATTTGCATGTATAAATTGAAAAGCAAATAATAGCAAACTCATTCCAAAGATAGGAAAAAGCAAATTTTTTGCTTTGTTAAGAAATTTTTTGCAATTCATATTGAGAAAAAATTAAAAAATAAATTATATACTCCTACGCTTTAATAATTTAAAATTGTATAATGCTACGTAGCTTTATAATATTGTTTATTTACCTTATAAAATAAATAATTAAGCTTCGGA
>Ga0208373_1003895_pt1 | contig 14103 bp, 12 predicted proteins | sample RifOxyC2_FD_184036 | JGI IMG/M metagenome (GOLD analysis project Ga0208373, IMG submission 184036) | Soil microbial communities from Rifle, Colorado - Rifle Oxygen_injection C2 (SPAdes) | ecosystem: Environmental > Terrestrial > Deep subsurface > Rock core/Sediment | place: Rifle, Colorado...
CACCGGAGCCGCAACGATCGGTCTAAAAGGTTGGCCAGTTAGTAATCGCACCAGAAAAGTGTATGGAGCACCCAGTTTTTGTTCTGCTAAAGAAGCATTACTACTGACTAAACTTGCCATTTCATTGGCTGGCAACCCCCAGCTGACAGTTTCCCCGGCTTCGCCAAAATATAGTGCGGCCATTTCATGGTCTTTCCTGGCCAGAGCAAACACTCCAGCCTGGAAATTGGCAAAAGCCAAATCGAGATCAAAGTTATTCAAGGCAACAGTTAGCTTTTGATTTATCCCGGCCCTAATCGCGGCAGCATTATCAATAAAATAATTCAAGGCAAAGTCTATGGTCCTCAAGTCGTCAGCAGAAAGACGGTTTGTTCTTAACCCATTTAGAACATAATCGCCCGCCCGGTAATTGTTTGCCAGTAAACTATAAATGCGGTGAAATTCCTGTCCCACCAAACCGGCTCGCGGGGCGGCATGCAACTGATGGATAATGGCTCCGTAGGGTATCGGTTGGCCACCTTTGACCGCCATCAGACGAGAAGCACCTTCCAACAACGCTGAAGCACTAATATTAGCCATTTTCATCCTCCAATGGGGGTAGCCCCTTCTCAACTATTATTTGCGCCGCTTTGACTACCAATCCCCGGGTAAAGTCGTCGGTCGCAGCCACGGCTTTGATCTTATCCAACAGGGCCTGTGCCCGCTCAATTGCCTCACCTTCAGCTTGTCTTCTGATTAATAAAAGATTGGCTAGGGTTTCAGAAGAAAGATATTTGTTATCAAACAACCACTCAATTTCGGCCACCGCTTCCACCATTCGCCCGCTTAATAACAGCGGGGCTGTCGCCGCTGTCCGTAGGTAGGGAGAAAACGGGAATAGCGCCAGTGATTCTGTTGCCAGCGCCGAAACTCGTTCTAAGACTGCTTCATCATCGCTTTCGTTGGCCCAATAACTTAGTTTGTCAATCAAGGCCAACCGGGCCTCAATTTCCCAATATTCGGCATCGAGGTCAAAACTTAGCAACTCAATTGCTTTGCGCAGTGCCGCCTCCCCCGCTTCATTCTTATGTTCGGCAAAAGCAATTTCTCCCCGTAATATTTCAATATAACCACTGGCTTTGGGCACCGATAAGGCGGGAAGAGTCCCCCGTGTTAAGACACTTTCAAATACAGCCAGGGTCATTTTTGCCCCGTCAAGATTATTGGCGTCTATCATCAACCTGGCCTGGAGGAAAAGAAAATCAAGATGTCCTTGTTCAATGGCCAGGACCTTTTCAGCTGACTCCAACGCTCTTGGCTTGTCAAAAGAGATTCGATAGGCTTCTGACATAATTAAGTATGCCGCCTGGACTGCTCCCTTGGTCCTTTCAGCGATTACCCGGGCTATTTCGCCGGCCCTCATAGCCAGCCCTAATTTGAGATAGTTATATCCGCCCAGCAAGAGCGCGTTAACATTATTGGGATCAATTTGTAATAACAACTTATAACTCCGCTCGGCCAGGGTAAATTCGTGGGCCAGGGAAAAGACATAACCGCAATTTTGTAAAATAGATTCAAGGTCGACTATCATCCAGGGTTTTGTTTTACCCATCGTTGCCATAAAGGATTCAACCTCTTCAAAATTAGCCGTCAGTTGCGGCAGCAACCGGGCCGCCTCCCTCTCCCATTGCGGGGTGCGCCGGACCTTTTTTAAAACTTCACCAATTCCTACCACCTTGGTATGCAACAGGTTAATCTTCAGTTCAGGGCTCAAGCCAAGCCGCTCAAGCCGGGCCAAAACCCGGCTACAATCCTCAAGCTTTCCACGGGTAGCCAGTTCATAGGCCAGATCTTTCATCGCCAGGGCGCCAGCCGGTTGGTCTGCTCCTTTTTCTAACAAAGAAATGGTAATCCCAGCTGGCTGGTTTTCTGCCAAGAGAGAATACCATAAGCTGGCTAAAGAAGTCGGGGCAAGGGGAAGGCCAAACAACTCCTCAGCCAAATTATGACAAACGGATAAAGAACAAAAATGGACCAAGAAAAAATCAAAAAACAGACTGTCTTCATCCTTACCAGAAAAATCCAGCGCTCCCTTCTTGAGCGCCCCCATTGTTGCATGGGTATTTAGGATCTTTTTTGCCGCCCGGCGATATGCCTCCCTGTTAGCAACCAATTCTTCTTTGACTGCCCGATAAATGGCCGGGTCAGCCAGCTTTGTTTCCACCAGTTGGGCAACTAACGGCTGCCAGGCCGCCGCTTTGGACAACTCTGAAAAAAATAGTACTGCCCCAACCAGCTTTTTATCCGCCCTAAAAACCGCTGCTGCCGCTTCAAACAGGGCAGCCTGCAATTCAATATAAAAAACGTTTATTGCTTCGTCTTCAGCCAGGATTGACGCCGGGATCCTTGCGGCTAATTTGACAATTTTTTGCCCCAAACCGCGGCTGACACCGCCCTCTTTGATTTGTCCGACAGCGGCTTGAAGCTCATCAAGTGTTTTGAGAGCCTCATTCTTTAGTTCCAGTTCGTCAAGTACCTGTTTCAACACTTTGCCGCTTCCGGGCAACCCTAATTTACTTTTCTCCAGGCGTTTTAGGGCTGCTCTTGCCTTGAGCAAAGCATCCTGTCCGGCACTGATTTTTCCCGCCTCGTTTGGTTGATAAGCGGCGCGAAGTTGGAAATACGTATATAAAGTGGCAACTGCTCCGGCAGGCGATGGGTCATTGGCCGGGAATATGGCCGCTAATTCAGCCAGATCCCTTACCTCATCTCTATCGGCCAAATTTTCCAGGTAGTCAGTCACTTTTTTGGAAAATGGACCAACCACCTGCAAGGCCTGTATTTGTTCATCTCCAGCCATCATGAGTGAATAAAACCTGGCAATTGTCTGCCATGGCAACCTGGCTTTCATCAAAGCCTTGAGCTCCTCGAGCCAAATCGCTTTATCAAGTTCATCGAAATCGGCTTTCATGAAAGGAGTAATTAAGACCAAAAGTTGCTCTGCGGACAAGGCAGGATTGTCATTAATTGCCACTGTCACCCGGATATAGCTTTCCAGCGCCCTGGTCCTTGATGCTTCCTGGTCACCTACTGGTGGATCTTCAAACCAGCTCTCCGCAGGGATCATATTCATTCTATCGAAAGCGGTTAATGCTTCTGGCAGCTTCCTCTGATTAACGTGTAATATCGCCAGGTCCCGCCAGGCGCTTCTGTTAACTTCTTCCACTTCTAAAATAGTAGTCAGCAAACGCTCGGCGTCCCCATATTCTCTGGCCGCCGCATGCGCAGCCGAGATTGTCTGCAACAAATCAATATAATCGGCCCGCTCTTCAGGCAAAGCCCTGGCTAATACGGTTTCCCGTGTCTGCCAGCGGTTCCTATCAACAACAACCGACTTGAATCCGCAATCAATCAAGACCCCTCTTTCCAGCCTTAACAAATCTCCCAGGGGAAGCGCGGCCACAGCATCAATTTTTGCCCAAGCTTGTAAGCTGGCAGTTTTTAATTTTGCCAGCCTGGTCTGAACAGCCGCTGTCCCTGGAGCGGCGACAGCCTGAAGTGAGGCAATTTTTCTTGTAGCAATCATATCTTCATGCTTATCGGCCGGGCTTTTAATTAATTTCATGAAATTTTATTTTTTTTCTGCCGAAATTAAATCAAGATGGATATCACCCCGGCTTGCCGGTTTAAAAAGCCCCAGGCAGTCAGTTGCCGGCACCTGCAAATATTGCGGGCCGCCGCGCGACACGCTGGTCGGGTAACACCTAATTTGACTATGGCGGATGTCCCTGGCTACCTCAATCCGGCTTCAAAAGAAATTAAGGCTTTATTTATTTTGCCGCAATTTCCTGACGGCGGCTGCCCAAATAGTGAACCGCTGATCATGTTTGGCGCCCCTGTTTTTAGCGGAGTGAATCTCTCCTTCCAGCATGTCGATCTGGCCAGACGGCTTGCCCTGGTCAGGCGTTTACCGGGCAGCGATGAACCGCAATTACTGGCCGGGGTGTGGGGCTTTTCTCTTTATTTGAATGAAGCCCCGGCTCAAGCGGTGATCAGGGCCAATCTTTTTTCTCCCCAACATTTTTTTCGGGTTGTCCCATCTAGCGGCCTAACGGGTAATATGCCTGAATATCTTGTTCCTCATTTGCTGACCACTCTTGCCAGGCAAACAGCCCCGGAATTTGGGGTCGCCCCGTTTGATCGCGGCCAGGCAGGGGCTATGATTCGTGTCTACAAGGGCGAGCCGATCAGCTGTGCCGACGTATAACCCTCTCCCCAAAGGAGCGGATTTGTGATAAAATTTCCTTATGAAAATGACCGGCGCACAAGCCCTCCTGGAAGCCCTGAAAATCGAAGGGGTGGAGACAATTTTTGGCTACCCCGGCGGGGTGGTCCTGCCTCTCTATGACACCCTCTTTTTTGACAAACGGATCAAACATGTCTTAGTCCGCCACGAACAGGGAGCCGCTCATGCGGCTGACAGTTATGCCCGGGCAACCGGCAAGGTTGGCGTTTGCCTGGCTACTTCCGGTCCCGGCGCGACAAACCTGGTGACCGGGATCGCCAATGCTTTTATGGACTCCATTCCGATGGTCGCCATCACCGGCCAGGTGGCTACTCCGCTTCTGGGAAGGGATTCGTTTCAGGAAGCGGATATTACCGGCATTACCCTGCCGATTACCAAACACAATTATCTGGTAAAAAAGGTTGAGGATTTACCCCGGATAATAAAAGAAGCTTTCCACATTGCCAGGAGCGGCCGGCCCGGCCCGGTGTTGATCGACATTCCCAAGGATATCTTTACCAACCAGTTGGAATTTAAATATCCCGACAAAGTCGACATTCCCAGTTACAAGCCAAAATATGACGGCCATCCTAAACAGATCGCCATGGCGGTCAAGGCCATTGCTGCCGCCAAAAAACCGGTCATTTATGCCGGCGGAGGGGTTATCCTCTCCGGGGCCTCAAAAGAATTATTTGAACTAGCGGAAAAATGCCGTATCCCCGTAACCACGACCTTGATGGGGAAAGGGGCCTTCCCGGAAACCCATGAGCTCTCGCTCGGCATGCTGGGGATGCATGGCACCGTCTACGCAAATTATGCTGTCACCGAATGTGACCTGCTGATTGCTATTGGCGCCCGCTTTGACGACCGGGTAACCGGGCACATCGCCCGCTTTGCCCCCAACGCCAAAATTCTGCACCTGGATATTGATCCGGCCGAAATCGGCAAAAATGTCCGGGTCAACATCCCGATCGTCGGCGATGTCCGTCGTATTTTAAAAGTGTTGGTGGAAAAAGTCGACAAAAAAGACCAGCACGCCCAATGGCTCGACCAGGTTGCGGAGTGGAAAAGTAAATATCCCCTGGCCTATCGCGCTGAAGGCGGGATCAAACCACAAGCGGTCATTGAACTGATCAATGAGCTGACGCGCGACAGGGAGACAATAATCACTACCGAAGTCGGGCAAAACCAGATGTGGGCCGCGCAGTTTTACAAGGCGACCAAGCCACGCAGTTTTATCACCTCCGGCGGCCTGGGGACAATGGGCTTTGGCCTGCCGGCGGCAATCGGCGCGCAATTCGGCCGGCCGACTGCGCTGGTGATCGATATTGCCGGCGATGGCTCGATCCAGATGAATATCCAGGAATTGACGACGGCAGTCAATAACCGCCTGCCGATTAAAATCATTGTTTTGGACAACTGTTTCCTGGGGATGGTCCGCCAATGGCAGGAACTAATTTACGATAAGCACTATTCCCACACCCAATTGTGCAATAACCCTGACCTGGTCAAGGTGGCAGAAGCCTATGGCGCCGTTGGCATCAGGGTAACCAGTCCTGATGAAGTCAGGCCAGCGCTAGAAAAGGCGTTGAGCATCAACGACCGGCCGGTCTTACTCGATATTGTCGTGGCTAAAGAAGAAAACGTCTTCCCATTTGTCCCGCCTGGCCAGGCAATAAACGAAATGATCATCGACTAGGAGAAAAGATGAAACACACAATCAGCGTTATAGTGGAAAATAGGCCCGGGGTACTCTCACGAGTCAGCGGGCTCTTTAGCCGGCGGGGATTTAACATTGAATCCCTAGCCGTCGGGGTAACCGAGGATCCCAATTTTTCCCGCATGACAATTGTGGTTGAAGGAGACGAGCAGGATCTGGAACAGATCACTAAACAGCTCTACAAGCTGATTGACACGCTCAAAATCTTTGACCTGCCGGCGGAGAAGTCTATCGCCAGCGAATTGGTATTAATCAAAGTCGCAGCTAATGATAAAACCCGGCCAGAGATCACCCAAATCGTGGAAATTTTCCACGCCCGCATTGTTGATGTGGCTGAAGGCTCAGTTACAATAGAGCTGACAGGCGAAACCGCCAAGGTTGAAGGGGCGATCAAGCTGCTGACCAAATTTGGCATCAAGGAATTGGTCAGGACGGGTAAAATCGCACTTCTTCGAGATAGCGTAGCTTAACTAGCAGATAATTTTTTGCTATAATTAGTCAAGTCTCAACAATTTTTGTGTTCAAATAAGCAAGAGGGGGAATTAAAGTGGCTAAAGTTTATTATGATAAGGATGCCGATTTGGGATTATTGAAGGATAAGACAATTGCCATCGTCGGTTTTGGCAATCAGGGGGCAGCCCAGTCTCAAAACCTCAAAGAGAGCGGGCTTAAGGTAATTATCGCCGAAGTTGAAGGGACCCCAAACTGGAAATTGGCACAGGAAGCCGGATTTGAAGTTATGGGCGCCGAAGAAGCGGCCAAAAGAGGCGATATCATCCAAATTCTGATCCCGGATGAAATCCAAGGCAAAGTTTACAAAGAGGCGGTCAAAAAACACCTGAAAAAAGGGAAAGCCCTGATGTTTTCCCATGGTTTCAATATCCACTTTAAAGCCATTAAGCCACCCAAAGACGTCGATGTCATTATGGTCGCCCCCAAGGGACCGGGCTTTATGGTCCGCCAAACATATGTTGACGGCGCCGGGGTCCCTGCCCTGATTGCCGTTTACCAGGATGCCACCGGCCAGGCCAAAAACATCGCCCTCGCCTATGCCAAGGGAATTGGCGGCACCCGGGCCGGGGTTTTTGAAACCACCTTCAAGGAAGAGGTCGAAACCGATCTTTTTGGGGAACAGACTGTGCTATGTGGCGGCTGTACCGCCCTGGTGAAAGCCGGCTTTGAAACCCTGGTTGAGGCCGGATATCAGCCGGAAATGGCTTACTTTGAATGCTGCCACGAGCTTAAGCTTATCGTCGACTTGATCTACAAACAGGGCTTGCTGGGCATGCGTAAAGCGGTCAGCAACACCGCCGAGTACGGCGACCTGACGGTTGGGCCAAAGATCATCAATGACAAAGTCAAAAAGCAGATGAAAAAGGCGCTCACCCGCATCCAATCCGGGGCTTTTGCCCGCGAATGGCTGAAAGAGAACAAAGAAGGCTGCGTCAACTTTAATGCCTTGCGCGACAAAGATAAAAACCACCAGATCGAAAAAGTCGGTGGCGAGCTGCGCGGCATGATGCACTGGCTGCGGAAATAACTTCCAATTTCCAATGCCCAATTTCCAATTAAGGTCTTTATTAATTATTTTTATCCTGGGAGGAGTATTGTTTTCGCCAGCCTCCGCAAGTAAAGCTAAAGGAGAAAAAATGTACGCAATTTTGGATACCTCGCTCGGTCAAATTGTTTGTGAATTATATCCGGACAAAGCACCCATGACTGTCAAGAACTTCGTCGGCCTGGCTAAAGGGGAATTGCCCTGGCAAGACCCGAAAACCAAGGAGATTGAAGCCAAGCCTCTCTATAATGGGACAGTTTTCCATCGCGTTATCCCCAATTTTATGATCCAGGGGGGGGACCCAAAGGGCAATGGGACCGGAGGACCGGGTTATCAGTTTGATGACGAGATTTCTGATTTGAAGTTCAACAAGGTCGGCCGTTTGGCCATGGCCAATGCCGGCCCCGGCACCAATGGCAGCCAGTTCTTTATCACTGTTGCCAACACCGACTGGCTTGATGGCCACCATACAATTTTTGGCCAGGTTATAAAAGGACAAGATGTGGTAGAAAAGATCGCCAATACCCCGCGGGGGCAAAACGATCGCCCCAATCAAGATGTCGTTTTAAAAACCGTGACAATTACGGATAAAAAGTCTTGGTAGCACAGATCATCGATTGGTTGGTCTTACTGGTTACCTCCACCGTTTCCCAGGTCGGCTATTTCGGTGTTTTTCTTTTAATGATCTTTGAGTCCGCCTGTATTCCCATCCCTTCGGAAATAATCATGCCTTTTTCCGGCTTCCTTGTCGCCTCGGGCAAACTGACACTTTGGGGGGTTACCCTGGCCGGAGCACTCGGTAATTTAGTCGGGGCAATTATTACCTATGCGATCGGTTTTTATGGCGGCCGCCCTTTTGTCTTAAAATATGGCAAATATTTCTTTATAAAAGAAAAGGAGGTCCATCATGCGGAAAAGTTTTTTGCCAAATGGGGGGACTTCTCGGTTTTTATTTCCCGTAATTTGCCGGTTATCAGGACCTTTATCTCGCTCCCGGCCGGGGTCGCCGAAATGCCTTTCTGGAAGTTTGCCTTTTTCTCTTTTGTCGGCTCGCTGCCCTGGTGCTTTGCCCTTGCCTATCTAGGCAATATCCTGGGCGACAACTGGTTATTGATCAAAGAATATGGCCATTATCTGGATATTGTCGCCGGCATCGCCATTGCTGGTTTGGTCATCAAGATTGTTTGGGATTATTACCACGATTAATATCGTTTTTTAAGAATCGATCAGGAATTATCCGCCCCTTGTCACAACCTGCTTCGCATAAGGAATGTTATGTCTTTTTAATAATGATTATTTATTATCTTTCCCCTTTTCTTTGCTGGCAAAGAAAAGGGGATGAAAAGAAACCACCGGGGGCAGGCCCCCTGGACCCCCAGCCGGCAAACGCCCTCGTCGCTTCGCTTCACTCGGCTCGCTGCGCTTGCTCGTGATCGCTACGCGACTCTCCGCCCCGCCCCCTTGTGAAACCCCCTGCCGGCTGACATTAATTATATTTCCTGAATTATAAATTCGGAAAATGGCGAGGCGGTTTGGGTGGTGGCCGGGGGGTTACGGCCCGACGTACGTCGGGCGAAGGGGGTGGTTGCGGGGTTGGTGGTGGGGTGGCGGTCGCCGAGCCTTGATTTTTTTGTTACTTTTTGTATCAAGACAAAAAGTAAGAGGAAAATAATTAATATATTGAAGAGTAAAACCAATAAATGGACATAATATTCCTTATGCGACGGAATAAGCAGTCGAAATATTTAGACTTTGTTGACTACAACTAACGCATTCGAACTAAACGGAATGTTACGTTATCTAACGGCTTATTAAGATCATCAACAACTAATTCTTTCGGTCCCGGATCAAGAGAGGGGTTCGCGGGAGAAAATGACCGGACTAATCGTTGCCCCTGAAGATTAGTAGAACTGGTTAATTCTTTTCTATATTCCCAAAGCCCCATTTGAGTAATTTCACTCGGGCTAGCCAAGCTCATGACTGTCTGATAATCTTGCACCGTTGGCAAACGGAAACAAAACCCGGCTCCCGCTAAAATATCAAGAATTGCATCAATTGTCATAACTGAAAGTCCGGACGCCCCGCGGCTTCCAAAAGCAGGTTTTATTGCAAAATTGCCGGCACCAACCAAAACGGCCTCTGCCAGGGCAATTGGAACAGGCTGGGTAAGCATTTGCAGGTCAAGAGCCCCTGTCTGCACCCGCAACCAGCTCAGTCCAACATCATGACGAAAAGCCTGATAAAAGAGTTCCAGCGCTTTTAACCGGGTGATGGCCGATTCTTTCGCGAGCAGAGATTGTGGATTATTCCCCACATACCTGGCCTCCCTAATTAATTTGTGGACGCTATTTGGCATCCCGCGAAACAACAATATATCATCAATGCGCAAGTTTGTCGGCGCGCATAACTGCCTGGCTGTCGCCCCAATATTGGCGCAAGAAGCAAATAGCCTGCCGCCATCGCCGATAGTTCTGGCGACTGGCCCGGGATTAGCTCGCGACACAAACACATTCTTCATAAACTCTCCTTATTTGTCATTTAACCGGCCGACACTATTCTTATCCATTAAAAAAGTGCATAATTTCAATCTAAATGAAAATTGAGATCAAAGTCATCCCAAATGCCAAGCGGAACAAAATCGTGCCGCTTGATGGCAGTCAGGGATATAAGGTGTATCTGACCGCTCCCGCGGTTGACGGCAAAGCCAATCAAGCCTTGATTGCCTTCCTGGCCGAGCATTTCCAAACAAAAAAGAGTGCTGTCAGTATTTTGCGCGGCGAAAAGAGCCGCCAGAAATTAATATATGTTAAAATAGCTTAGACATGAAAAAAGCCATCTCCATCCTTGGCTCCACCGGTTCTATCGGCAAACAGACCTTAGAGGTTGCCGCAATTTTCCCCAGCTCCCTGAAGGTTGTCGCCCTGGCGGCCAAAGATGAAGTCGATCTGATCGTTGAACAAGTTAAAAAGTTCCAGCCCCGGCTGATTTCCGTCCTCAATGATGAAGTCAAAACCAAGGTTGAAGCAAAGCTGGCCGGGGTTAAAGTTGAAATCTGCACCGGCCATGACGGCTTGCTCAAGGTCGCGACCGCGGCCGAAGCCAAAATGGTCGTGGTAGCCATTCCCGGCGCCCTTGCCCTAACCGCCGTCCTGGAAGCAGTCAAATTGAAAAAAGATATTGCTCTGGCAACCAAAGAGGTCTTGGTCGCCGCTGGGGAAGTTTTTATGCGCGAAGTCAAAGCCGCCGGCGTCAAGGTTTTGCCAATTGATAGTGAGCATAGCGCCATTGCCCAATGCCTGAAGGGCGAAGACAAAAAAACAATCAAAAAATTGATTCTGACCGCCTCCGGCGGGCCGTTCCTTAAAACTCCCGCCGAGAAATTGGCCCAAATGACCGCCAAAGAAGCGCTCAAGCACCCGACTTGGCAGATGGGGCCTAAAATTACAATTGATTCAGCAACCTTGATGAATAAAGGCTTTGAAGTGATTGAGGCCCATTTTCTTTTTGACCTTGATTATCCCCAGATTGAGGTTGTTATCCATCCTGAAAGCATAATCCATTCCCTGGTCGAGTTTGTTGATGGGTCAATAAAGGCCCAACTGGGGGCGCCTGATATGCGAGTACCCATTCAATACGCTCTACTGGAAGAAATCAGGCAACCCAATCATTGGCACCGGCTTGATTTGACCAAAACTGCCCAAATGACCTTTCAAAAGCCTGATCTGGTAAAGTTCCCTTGCTTAAGCTATGCCTACCAGGCTGGCAAAGCCAGAGGCACGGTCCCGGCCGTGTTAAACGCCGCCAACGAAGAAGCGGTCAACCTCTTCCTTAAAGGGAAAATCACCTATTTACAAATCGCTGACAAAATCAAAGCCGCCCTGGAAAAGCTTCCGAATAAAGAAAATCCTTCACTTGAAGAGATTTTGAGTGCCGACAAAGCCGCCCGCGACTGTGTTATAATTTAATTAATGAACGAAACCAGTTTGGAAATCCTGCGCCACAGCGCGGCCCACATCATGGCTCAAGCGGTCCAGGAGCTTTTCCCGGGGGTCAAGCTGGGCATCGGCCCAGCCATAGAAAGTGGTTTTTATTACGATTTTGATCTGCCGGAAAAATTGACTCCTGAAGATCTGCTCAAAATTGAAACCCGCATGGAGCAGATAATCAAAGAACAGCACAAATTTATCCGTCAGGAGCTGCCCAAAGCCGAAGCCCTCAAGCTTTTTGATGAAAGAGGGGAAAAATATAAGGTCGAGATCATCAATGACCTGGATGCCCCAACCGTTTCTATCTATAAACATGATAAATTTATCGATCTCTGCCGCGGCCCCCATCTTGAACACACCGGCCAGCTAAAAGCCTTTAAACTCCTCTCCATTGCCGGTGCTTACTGGCGGGGGATTGAGACCAACCCGATGATGCAGAGAATTTACGCCACCGCCTTTGAGAGCAAAAAAGAGCTGGATGACTATCTCAAAAACCTGGAAGAGGCCAAAAAGCGGGACCATCGTAAACTGGGGAAAGAATTGGACCTTTTCTCCCTGCATGAAGAAGCGGGTGCCGGCTTTGTCTATTATCACCCCAAAGGGGCGATAGTCCGCAGTTTAATTGAGGATTTCCTGAAAAAAGAGAACGCCAAACGTGGCTACGAGCTGGTTTATATTCCCCACATTGCCAAGATCGACCTCTGGAACACTTCCGGCCATACTAATTATTACCGGGAAAATATGTATTTTATGAAGATTGACGAACAGGATTACGTCGTCAAGCCAATGAACTGTCCCGGACATATCCTGATTTTTAACCGCAAGACCATCAGCTACCGCGACCTGCCGGTCCGCTATTTTGAGCTGGGGACGGTTTATCGCTATGAAAAATCAGGGGTGTTACATGGTTTGCTGCGGGTCCGCGGCTTTACCCAGGATGACGCCCATATTTTCTGCCGCGAGGACCAGCTGGAGGCCGAAATCCTGGACGTAATTGATTTTATCGCTTATGTAATGAAAGTCTTTGGTTTTGAGTATAAAATCAACCTCTCGACCCGGCCGGAGAAATTCGCCGGCACGGCTGCCAATTGGGAGCTGGCCACCAACATTTTGCAAAAAACCTTGCAAGACAGAGGGTTACCTTTCGAAATCGATCCGGGCGCTGGCGTTTTCTATGGCCCCAAGATCGATGTAAAATTAAAAGATTCCATCGGCCGTGAATGGCAGGGGCCTACCGTCCAAGTCGATTTTAATCTGCCTCAACGCTTCAATTTGTCATATATTGGGGAAGATGGCAAAGAAAAGGCCCCCGTCATGGTCCATCGGGCTATCCTGGGAAGCCTGGAGCGGTTTATCGGCGCCTTGATCGAACATTACGGCGGGGCCTTCCCAACCTGGTTGGCACCGACACAGGTCATTGTCCTGCCGATTTCTGACAAATTCATCACTTATGCCGAAAAAGTCGCCGGGGAAATCAAAGCCAGCGGGGCCCGGGTCGAAGTTGATCGCCGCAACGAAAAGATCGGGGCCAAAATTCGTGATGCCCAGATGCAAAAAGTCCCCTATATGCTAATTGTGGGAGAAAAAGAACAAACCGCCAATACTGTCGCGGTCAGGGACAGAAGTAAAGGTGACCTAGGTGCCAAGGATCTCCCCGGATTCCTCTTTGACCTCAAACCAGAAATAAGCTATAATAAATAAAACGAATACCGGGGGTAATGTATTAAGGATCATGTAATAAACGAGCGGATTTGGGCCAAGGAGCTGCGTGTTGTTGATGAAAATAGTAAACAGCTTGGCGTCCTGCCCACCCCCGAAGCTCTTAAGTTGGCCCGTGAGCGTGGACTTGATTTGGTGCTGATTGCTCCAACCGCAAAACCGCCGGTTGCCCGCATTGCCGACTACGGCAAACTCAAGTACGAGCTGACCAAAAAAGAGAAAGAATCGCGCAAGTCTTCCAAGAGCGGCTCGGTCAAGGAAGTAAAATTCTCACCCAAAATCGCGCAACACGATTTTGATGTGCGGGTTGATAAGACTCGTGAGCTTCTGGAAAAAGGCTATAAAGTTAAGTTGAATATTATGTTCCGCGGTCGGGAAATGGCCCATATTGACGTTGGCCGCAAGGTCATGAATCGGGCGGTCGAAGCCCTGGCCGACTGTGCCAAAGCCGACGGGAACGCAAAAATGGAGGGGCGAAACCTTAATTTACTGGTTTTGCCAAAGAAACACGATGCCAAAGATAAAAACAAGGAAAGCAGCAGCGAAACGGTTTCAAATTAAAAAGTCCGGTAAGGTGATGCGCCGCAGCAGCGGACTGCGCCACCTGTTGGAGTGGAAATCTTCCTCCAAGCGCCGGCGCTTAAAAAGGAAAAAGGTCCTTTCCCGCACTGATGAACGCAGGGTCCAGGACATGATTCCAGGAGGAGCACGCTAATGGTTAGAGTTAAACGTGGTTTTGTTGCCCGCCGGCGCCGGGCCAAAGTTCGCGCCAAGGCAAAAGGCTTCAGGATTACCCTAAGGACCCAATTTAGGCGGGCCAAAGAAGCGGTCATGAAGGCCATGACCCATGCCACCC
>Ga0208373_1003896_pt1 | contig 14101 bp, 11 predicted proteins | sample RifOxyC2_FD_184036 | JGI IMG/M metagenome (GOLD analysis project Ga0208373, IMG submission 184036) | Soil microbial communities from Rifle, Colorado - Rifle Oxygen_injection C2 (SPAdes) | ecosystem: Environmental > Terrestrial > Deep subsurface > Rock core/Sediment | place: Rifle, Colorado...
CCTTTTCGTGACAGTTGTTGATGCTGTACAAATTCTTTTGTAAACTCTTGTTCATCTACTGTTGTGCCATGTTCAGCTGCAAGCTCTTTTGTCATTTCTAATGGGAATCCAAAAGAAGAAAAAAGCAAAAAGGCATCTTGTCCAGAAATTGATTGTGAATTTTTAGCATAAATTTTTTCAAATTCACGCAATCCATGGTCAAGCGTTTGATGAAACTTCTGTTCTTCTGTTTGCAGTGCATCAATAATACGCACTTTATATTGCGTTAATTCAGGATAACTTTGGGCATACTGTTCAATTACTGTGAATGCAATAGTGGCTATGGAAGCAGTATTTACACCAAGCCGTTTTAACTCTCGCACTGCGCGTCGAATAAGCCTGCGCACAATATATCCTTGATCAATATTTGATGGTACTACTCCATTTTGATCACCAATAATAAATGTGGCTGTACGAATATGATCTGCAATAATGTGAAATGAGCGCTGATGTTCTTGATATTTTTTTCCACTTATTTCTTCAATTTTTTGAATAATAGGAATAAATATATCTGTTTGAAACACAGTATCCACTCCTTGAACCATAACAGCGATTCTTTCTAACCCCCAACCGACATCGATGTTTTTTTGCGGTAGAGGCAAAAAACCTCCTTTTCCATTCTTTGCATACTGCATGAATACATCATTACCAATTTCTACTATGTTTCCCTGTTCTTTTGCTTCAATAAATTTTGCAAGAGATACATCGCCAATAACGCCAGTAATATCATAAAAAATTTCTGTATCTGAACCACAAGGGCCAGTATTACTCGGTAAATCCCACCAATTATCTTCTCTACCTAAAAAGTATATGCGATGTTCTGGAATACCAGCTCGTTGCCATTCAGTTGCTGCTTCTGTATCTTTTGGAATACTATTTTCACCCGCAAAACAAGTGATATATAATCGTTTTGGATCTAAGCCAATACCATATTCAGCATTTGTTAACAATTCATATGACCATGCAATAGTTTCTTTTTTAAAATAATCACCTAAACTCCAAAATCCAAGCATTTCAAAAAAGGTCAAGTGTCGATTATCACCAACTTCGTCAATATCAATCGTACGTACGCATTTTTGAGCATCAACAAGACGTGTTCCATTTGGATGCGATTCACCCATTAAATAGGGAATAAGTGGATACATGCCACTATTCACAAACAACAGTGTTGGATCATTCTCTGGAATAAGAGAAGCCGAAGGGATAATTGCATGACCTTTTTGGTGAAAAAATTTTAAAAATCGTGTTCGAATGTTATTTGCACTCAGTTGTTTTTGATTCATAAATCATGTATTCAAGATAAAATAGATTAATTAAATAAACAAGTATCATTGCCACAACTCCTAATCCAATATCATAGACAGTGTCAAGCTGTTCGCCTATTTGACCAAACATGTCGGTACCAAATACTCGATCTCCCATATATTCAAATAACTCCCAGATAAAGAGTAATGCGATTGTAATACAAATTGCCCACTGTTGTACAGTACGAATATGAAAATATCCTCGCATTTTTTGAATAGAGGCAATCACCAACGAAAGAACCACGCCAACGCCAATTGGACTGAGAATGTGCACTATCATATCATAATAAGAAAAGACTCTATATAATCCTATTCCACCCAGCATATTGAGGATGTGTATTGTAGTTATAATCATTTCCATTATACCGAAGGTGTGTTGGGGTATGTATTTTAGCCATATTGTACTCATGTATACAATACGTGGAATATAGAGTAAAAAAAGAGTCACTGTTCCCACAATAGGAAGAAATATTTCAGTAGAATAGATACATAAATACAAAATAAAAGGAACCATAACAACTGATGTGGTGATGGTGTATAAAAAAGATAATCGATAGATGTCGATAGTACGAGACATTTCATTCATTATACGTATTATTACTCCATTTGTTCAAGATCAAAAAGAGTTGCGCGAGGCATTACTCGGTAGCTGATTGAATATATCCTCCTCCTAGCATAACATATTTTTGATAAAATACTGCTGATTGACCGGCAGTGACAGCACGTTGCGGATGAGAAAATACAACTTGTACTGTATCAGCTGTATGGGCTTGTATTATTGCTTGTTGCGGTTCTTGACGATATCGAACTTGTACAGAACATTGTATTGGTAAGGTTATGGCACCTAACCAGTGAAGCTTATGAACAATGCACACAGTTTGGTATAGCTGTGGATCATGAGCATTATTTGTAACGATTAATACATTGCGCTTGATATCTTTTTGCGTGACATAATATGGTCCAGTGCCTCCAATATGTATTCCATGACGTTGTCCAATAGTATACAGATGTAATCCATCATGCTCACCAACAATTTTTCCGTTTGTTGTTTCAATAATGCCTGGTTTTTTAGGTAAATATGTTTGAATAAAATCTGAATAGCGAATATTGCCAATAAAACAAATACCTGTAGAATCCTTTTTTTGAGCAGTGGCAAGACCTGCTTTGTGCGCAATGGTTCGTACTTCTTGTTTTGTAAGATCTTGCAGGGGAAATAAAATACGAGATAATATGTGTGGATCTATGCGATACAAAAAATAGGTTTGGTCTTTTGCTTGATCACGAGGACGGCAGAGTTGATGATTCTTGATGGCGGCATAGTGCCCTGTAGCAACATAACCCGCACCAGTCATTCCTAATGCTTTATTAAAAAATAACCGAAATTTGATTTCTTGATTACAAAGAATATCAGGATTTGGTGTCCGTCCGACTTGTAATTCATGCAGAAATTCATTAAAAACCAATTCACGATATTCTTTCGTAAAATTAAATGTGGTATACGGTATATCTAATTGATGACACACTGCACGCATATCAGCAAAATCTTGTTCCCAGGGGCATTCGTTTCTTGTTTTTTTACGATATGTTGGCTCTGGATTTTCATCATCCCAATTCTTCATGAATACACCATGTACATCAAATCCTTGCTGTTGCAATAACAGCGCCGCAACAGATGAGTCCACTCCTCCGCTCATCCCAATAATAACTTTTTTCATGAAATTATTTTCCTAAAGGGTTGTGCCCTGTACGTACTTCTTCTTCGTCTAAATAGCCATCGCCATCAGAATCAGGATTAGTGGGATTCGTTCCTATACGCTTTTCTTCTTCATCTGATAATCCATCTTGATCAGTATCAGTAGTAGTGGTGGCTTGTGCTGGAATTGTTGAATTTATTGGCTGTAAAGTGTTAACAGGTACTGTGGAAGTTGTAGGTGATGTTTTTGTCTTATTGAGTGTTTTATACAACCATATTCCACCGCCAATAATACTGCCTACGACAATTACAGCAACCACTGTAATGACAATTTTTTGGATTGTTGATAAACGTTCTTTACCAAAGAGGTCGCTTTCTTCTTTTGCAAGCATGGATTGCTGCACAGTGAGTGGCGACTGTTGTTGACTGAGCGGTGCAAAAGCAGATGGTGAAGAGGTAGTTGCTGGGGGTTGATCAAAAAATGAATTTGATTGTGACACTTGTGGTGACGGAATAATTGGAGGTTGACTTTGGGGGGGTTGAAAAGGTGTTGGTGTTTGAAATGATTGGGGTGCAACAGTCGGTGGTGGCGTAGGTTGAGGATTGTGCAGCGGCTCTACAGAAACGTAGGGCGCTGCGGATACAGAAGGTTGATCATATACCGTTGGCGGGAGCAAAAGAAGGCGAGATTGGTATATCTTGATTCGGTTGTACCGGTGGAATTGGTGATGCCACTGGATTAATGGCCGGTTGTTGATTGTTATTTTGTATCGGTTGTGGTGAGTTACTTAACATAAAAATAAATTTATCACATTATATATTATATATAGTATACGCATTTTCTTATGAGTCGACAAGTATTAATTTTTAAAAAATTATGATGCACGATATTGACAGATATCTTTATAATCACAATGAGCACAATGAAAGCCTGGTTTTGGTATAAATTCTCCTTTTCTTATTTCTTCAATTTGCTCTTCTATCCATTCTATTGTTGCATCGAGTTCTGTCTGTTTGAATTGAACAGAAACCGGAATATTATCTTCAATAAAATAATAGGTTAATTGAGTAGACTGTTCATTCAAAATTTGTTGAACAGCCAAGGCATACATATACAATTGTGTAGGATCTTTTTTTCCATTTTTTGGCACTTTGCCTGTTTTATAATCAATAATTTCCAATCCATTTGATATCTTATCAATACGATCAATTGCTCCCTTTATTGCATATTGCCCAATTTTAATAGTAAACTCTTTTTCAATATACAGAATTTCTGGCCATGCATTGTGGTGCATTTGAAACCAATTTGTTAACATTTCTTTTCCTTTTTCATAAAATTCATCGCGTCGCTTTTTCGATGGATACCATTCATTAATCCATTTTGTTTCATATATTGCAAGTAAAGTATCAAGAGTAAGAGCGCTGACATGCGCTGTTGCAGCATGCTGTGTATTGTCAAATAAATCTCCTTGTGCCATCTCTTTTTCTTCTTTGATTCGTCGTACAAATTCATATAAAGTGTTATGAATTGTTTTTCCGAATGAAAAATTTGGTTTTCCTGGTGTGGGTATGCGTACAATAAAAGAAAAATGATATTGCCACGGGCATGTTTCGAAGGCAGTAAGTTGTGTAAAACTAAACATCGTTGGCACATGTTTTATTATTGTTTTTTGCGTTGAATGCATCAGGGCTGTTGAACGCTGAAATAACACCTCTCCTGTAGGTGTGGGAACAGTATTCACAAATCCGGATTCAATTAAAAAACGAGAAGGCTTTTTTTTGCGTGCACCACCATAATCATCTGCACTGGTTAAGAACAATCCACTTTTGGCGCGTGTCAGTGCAACATAAAATAATCGTCGCTCCTCTTCAATGTGCCAATCCCCTTTTGGCACCACATCTTTTACTAATACATCCGGAATAGGGATGGTTTCCTTACGCCCAATAGAAGGAAAACGTTTATCAACTAAATTGACTACAAACACATACTCGAATTCCAACCCCTTTGCCGCATGGATTGTTAAAATTTTTACCGATTCTGGTCCTTCTTCAAAATCTGGTTGCAACGCCCCTCCTTCACCTGCGTCCATCATCATATTCAATTCATATATAAAATTTCTTACTGTTTTTTCTTGATCTGAACGTTCAAAATTTTGAATATATTTGTAAAATTGGTTTAAGTACAAAATATGTTCAATCTGATGCTGCTGATCTTGCTTTGTAATCCATGCCAAATAGCCAGATTCTTCTAAAAAATTCAATACGATTTCCCCAACTGTTTTAGATCGGCAATCATTTGATAAACGTCCAATGAGTACTAACAATGATTCAATGGTTTTATATGTTTCTTTCTGTAACTTTTGTACTGAACGAATATTTTTACACGTTTCAAAAAGCGATTGAGTATATTTATGTGCATGTGAAACAATCAGCATTACTTCTTCTGGCGGTATATGCCACAAATTAAATGTCAGTACACGGTACAGCGCACGCGATTCATGATAATTATCAAGTAGTTTTAAAAAAGAAATAATGTCAAGAATAATGGGTTTAATAAATAATCCTTGCGAAGCTAAAAATTGATACGGAATTCCGGAACGCTCAAAATACGGAATAAATGTTTGTGCTTGGTCGTTTGCGCGAATAAGTATAGCAACCTCATTCCATGAAGTAATTTTTTTCTGTTTTCGAAGGTCGGCAATAGTATCAATAACTAATTTAGCTTCTCCTTCAAGTGTTTGCGTATGAATATGTTGTATGTGTCCTTTTTTTATTGCACTATTACTCTGTAGGTGTTTATTAATAGATACTGTTTCTTCCAACCTATTGGGATTATTATGCTGAATAAAATCATAAGCTAAATCAAGAATATTTTGTGTTGATCGATAATTTTGGATCAGAGAGATATCGCGTGCTTTTGGAAAATCTTTTTTAAAAGTAAGTATATTGCTCATCGATGCTCCACGAAAACTATAAATGGATTGATCATCATCAGCAACGACTGTAAGATTATTTCGCGGTGCAGCCAAAAGTTTAATCAAATCATATTGTGCATAATTCGTATCTTGAAATTCATCGACAAAAATGTATTTGAATTGATTTCGATATTGTTCAAGAATTGCCGGTCGTTCTTTTAAAATATGAATTGTTTCAATAATAAGATCGCCAAAATCAAAAGCATTTTTTTCTCGAAGAAGTTGCTGATATTTTTTATACGCATACGCAACTTCTTTCACTCGAAGACTTTCATCGAATTGTGCTTGTTCTTTTTCTGTCATCCCCTTTGTCTTCTTTTTTTGATATTCAACAGAATCTGTATCCAACTGCAATTTTTCTGCGTATGCAATATATTCTTCTGGTGTGATATCCTCATCTTTCAGACGTGAAAAATGAGAAATGAGTGCTTGAATAAATTTTGTTGGGTTTCCTTTTGGACGATAATAATTCAAATCAAATTCATCAATATGTTCTCGAAGCAATAAACGTTGTTCAATATCAGAAAGCAGTCGAAAATCGTTAGACAATCCAATATCCAATGCATGATCTTTAAGAATGTGCTCACCAAACGCATGAAATGTCGACACCCATAAATCAAAATATCCAGAAGGTAAAAGTGTTCCAATACGATCTTCCATTTCTCCTGCTGCTTTTTCGGTAAATGTCAATGCAAGAATTTCTTCTGGTTTTGCTAAGCCCTGCTGAATTAAATATGCAATACGTCGTGTAATAACGGTTGTTTTTCCTGTACCGGCTCCTGCAATAATAAGAAGTGGCCCTGTATTATGTATTACGGCTTCATGTTGTTCTGCATTTAATCCATCCAAAATACCCATGTATTTTTATTTGTCTAAAATTGTAGCACCATATCTTTGTTTAATTTGATTTACCAATTTTGCTGTATTTTTATGTAAAGCTTCATATTGTGGCGTATGCTCTAAACCTGTTTTTTGCATTATTTCTTCTGCTTTTAATTGGCACACCCACTGTCTCACTTCTAAAAATAATTGATCTCTGTCTATCATATGAAAACCACCTCTCGTTTTTTCTAAAATTTTCATAAAATTTTCATTTAAATACTCTTCCGGGCGTACGCTTACCCTCATATCTGTAAAAATTGTATATACATTATCTGCTATTTTTTGAAACCCAATTGATGCATAGGGGGTAGAAAGACGAGTTCTTGCTTCTGAAGCAAAACGTTGCACATCATCTGGTGTAATCAATCGTGTATTAGGTTCCAATACGAAGTTGGGTTTTATTCTTTCAAGATCAGCTGAATCAGCTAATGCAGATGGTGATTGTGAATCCGGAATGCTAAAATTCGTTAAAGGTGCGCGTTTTTTTGTGAGTGCATCTACCGTGTGCGCAACCACATCTTTTTGAAGTGGGCTGCGTGGTGCACCATCTAAATGTGGACGAGGTGCCTGCCATTCGTCTAATCCTACACGTGTTGTATGGGTTATTAACCATTTAAAAAATGGTACACTCTGAGCTTTTTGATCTGCCTTCCACGCACGTAAATCATTAAGCAATCGTTGTTTATCTTCAATAGACATTGTACCTTTTTTTACCTCAGCTAAGTATTCACGATATCGCTCTACCTCTGGGGAATGTGGGGGTATGCTTGCATGATCAATAAGATCAGCAATGATTTTATCAGCACGTTTCACCCATTCTACTGGGCTTAAACGTGCGCCTTCTTTTAAAAATGATAGTAATGTTTTTTCTTCTTTTTTGCTCCATTCCGAAGTAGCTGCGGTTGTATGATCAACTGCATCTGCGGATGCTACTGGTGAAATGGCAGATGGTGTGTGTTCTTTTAATGCAGCAAGTGTACTCTTGTAATCCGGTGTGTTCTGACCAAAATTTTCCTGCAAATGCAATAAGTGCTGCATGCGCGCAATTTCATTCATTTCAAGAACCCGTGGTGATTCTGTAGGAGAAAATTGATACATCACCCTATTTTTATCATCAAGCGAGAATAACACCTCTCCTGTTTTCCAGTGTTGAAATTGAGGATCCTCTAATTGCCGCGATACTAAATATCGTTGTAATTCTGTTGCAAATAATGTACTGTTGTTCCCTTCTATTGCATAATGCAACGCATCACTGGCTTTGCTTAATTCTTCTAGCTCCTTCATAGCAGTTGCCGCTTCCTCTCCAGGAGGGGTATGTATTTTAGTATGCAGAATATCAAGAAATGATTTACCGCTTTTTTGCGCTTGTGCATCTACTGATTCAAATGCATTCAATAAATCTTGCTTTGTTTGTGGACTCATGTTGGAATAGTCATTCAAATAATAGGTAGCGAACAAGCTCGTGTTATGATCAGTGGCGTGTTCTGCAGTTATTAAAAAATTTTGTAACGCTCTATCTTGTTCTGGTTTCCATTGTACAGCTGTTGGCTCGGAAGCTGTGTCTGCTACATGCGCAGTATCAGCAGTTGCATGATCCATAGATACTCCAGTTTCAACATGAGCTGGATGCACCGCCGCCGGCTCTTCTGCTGGTAATTCAGCACCCGTTGTCGTTCGGGGTGTTTCGGAAGCTTCTTGTACTGACACAGCACCTCCCTTTACCATTTCATATTCATGGACGTACAAATTATTATCAATATCTGTTTGAGATGCCGGTTCGCCTGTTACAGCATTCAGAACACGGACAGTTTCCCCATCTCGCACAAATGCTAATGTTCCGGCATTACGTACACGAATTTCACTATCCGAGCCAATAATTTTATATGCCTTGCCTTTAATAGTAATTTCTGTTCTTTTCATCGCTGCATTTGCTGCATCATGACTTTTTGGTTCTTGATTATACAATGCATTTGAAATTCCTTGCCCTTTACCAACAATTGCTTTTTCTGGAGCAGGTGTATGTGGCACTACTTCTGCAGGAGACTCAAGTTGAGTAACCGGTGTCTCTGGTACTGATGCAGCCCGATCCACTTTAGTGCTTTCTCCTGCTCCTAAACCAGACGATGATACAGCAGATTCTGCTGCTGCATTGGAAGAGGCGTCTGCTACAGCCTGAGCAGCCATAACTTCATGTGAAAATAATTCACTAATTCCTTTGACTGCTTTTCCTCCATATTCCCATCCAAGATGTGCAGCTCCACGTACCACTTTTGCCATTTCTCCAGAGCCAACAAATAATGCCAATGCCACGCTACCTAATGAAAGAATTCGCTCATTTTCTGCGGTTTTTTTCAATTGATTGTTATAATCCGCATTTGCTTGCCCCAATAATTCTTGTAATTTAGCTTGTGTATATTCAGCTCTTCTACGCATTTCTTCTGCTGTAAGGTCCATAAATAGTTTATTTTCTGTGACATCTTTTCCAGAAAACGCACAATCAACTTGTAATGAATTTTTATATTGGATTACCTGATCATCACTTAATTTTTTCAGATCATCCGCAGTGACCTCAATACGCTTCTCTTGATTAAAAACACCTTGAAATTTTCTTTTAACATGGGAAGCATATCTTGTTACTTTTGACTTGTCTTCTGAAGTCATGCCTTTTATTTGTGCCTTTATATCTTCTTCATGAATCATGCCACGCGCTGATCGCAATCCATCTGCTGTTCCAAAATACGTACATGTAGCACTAATAAGACGTTTTCCTAAAAAATAATTTCCTGCCATGATCGGTCCTAATGCAAATCCTAAGCCGATACCACCACCTAACAATGCTGTATTTGTTGCTAATCGCCCATTCATGGCTCCAGAAATTATTTCTGCAACTTTTGCCGCTGTTGCTATTTTTCCTCCTTTTGCTTCTAACTCTTTTAAAAGTGGTTCAATATGTTGTTTATATAATGCTGTATTAATAAATTTTCGATCTCCTAACCAATGATATCCATTTTTGATTTGTTCTAATAATGCAATAATTTTACTATCCTCCTCTGCTTTACATAATGCCTGAAAGCGTGTTTCGCATAATACTTTCGATTCATATTGCAATAGTTCTTCGCATTTCTGTGCAATTAATTCAAGTTGTGCTCCTGCATATTGTTCTTGAGCTGCTTGCATTTCTGAGTTTTTTTTATCTTCTTGTTCAACCTGTGCTACTATACTTTCTACTTTTTTCTCTCCGCTTTTAAACCAATTCATTGGATTGAGTTTGTCTGCATAAGAACGAATAACAGATTTTTCTACCCGTACTGATTCCGCTTCCGTCGTAGCAATCCGTTGACGCGCTTCATGAATTTTTAATGCCGTTGAGCCCGCAGCTTCTACACGCGCTTGTTCATACTCTTTTTCTGCTACAATGCGTTCTTGAAGCTGTATTCCTTTTTGCTGTTGTAAATCTTTTACTTTTTTTTCAGCAGCATCAAGGCGCTGCAATAATGTTAATTGTTCATTACGTGCCTGTGTGTTCAAACTTTCTAATTGTTGTATTTCTGCTCCTGTTGCTCTACCAGATGCAATAATCTCCTCACTCTCATAAATTAATTTACCCCCTTGATTCATTGCGTCGGTTGATAATCTCTGTCGAGTATCAGCCAACCTTTGATGTGTGAGACTACTATCCAATAAAAATTTTTCAGTATCTTGTTCTCCTTCTACTGGTACACGCTGAGTTTCTTGATCTTTTCTCTGTAATTTTTCTGGCATAAAATAATATGTTAAACTTGTTTAAGAGTTTCTAGAATCTGCTGAATTTTTTGCTGATCTACTCGAGCACGAATTTGTGTAATAATATCTTTTTGTTGTTGTGTGAGGGTTATCATATGGTCATGAAATACATTAAATGCCGTAACCATCTCTTCTATTGATGCTTTGATGACTTTTTTTTGTTCATCATTTTGTGACTGTGGGGACACAACATTTGTCATATATTTATTACAAAGCTACTGATGTGATGGTGAGATTTTTATTTCAATGCGAGCTTACGCTATGTATTGAAATGAAAACCTGCACACAGCGAGCGGCATTATAAAGATTTGGAAGATTCTAATAATCCTTTTTTCACTGCCTCTACTTCTTCTACAACAAGAATTCCTAAATCAGGCACAAACTGCATAATAAATTCTAATTGTTCTTGTGGTGTCTTATTCTCTACCTCGGGTAATCGATCTTTTGCTTCTTGAGGCAGCATTTCCAACATACGCACCATGACACGTTTGTGCACTAAATCGTTCATTTGTTCAAGCATTTGTACTTTTCGTTCTAGTGGTAGATTGGCAAGACCCAATTCTACAAAGATATTATCTTGCACATATTTTGGGGTATTCATAGAAGAATTATTAGTAATAATTGACGTTATTTAAGCATATTTTTTCAAAAAAAGCAAATAGAAAATTTGTTTAACAAATCATGTATAGATTTTTCCTTCACTGCACGCTTGCGCTATTGCATTGAATGAAAAATCTATACACCCTAATATTACCCACAAACAGATTATCTACGAACAACTATTTCTTGTTGTTGGCGTAATTTGACAATAGAATTACTTGGGAGAATGCCTCGAAAAGAAACAAGTGGATACACAACACATTTTTTTCCAATAATGGTTCCTGGATTTAAAACAGTATGTGCGCCAATTTCTGATTCATCTCCAATAAGTGCGCCAAATTTTTTTAAGCCTGTGCGATATGTTTGTTGTAATGTTGTAATAGTAATTTCAGATTTATTACTTTTAGCATTTGCCAATGCTGCGCCACCTCCTAAATGAACTCGATAACCTAATACAGAATCTCCCATATAATTATAATGTGGTGCCTGTACATCATTAAACAACAAACAATTTTTTAATTCTGATCGAATAACACAAGCATCTCCAATAATCACATTTTCACGAATATAGGTACCTGCGCGTATTATGCAATTTTTTCCAATAATGGCAGGGCCCTGTATCACAACACCTGGCTCAATGACCGTATCTTCGCCTATCCATACACGTGTGCCAATATGCGTAGCATGGGAGATATCTGCATTGATTTCTGATCTTTTTACTTTATATTCTACATATTCAACAATAAGTGAAATTACTTCCCACGGATAGGTAATGCCTTCAAACATTTCTGCATGTTCGGTTTGAGTAAGATCGAATAATTCTTGAATACGTGGAATCATATTTATTCTAATAATTTAGACTCATCAATGTGATCAATGCGTTCAATTTTCCCTTCTAATCGTGCATAATCAGAAAAAACGCGATCAAAAGATGATTTAGCATGTGTAAGATGTGTATTGAGCACATTAAGTGATTCACGAAATTTTTGTGCATCTTTTTGAATACCATGAATAGTCGCGAGAATTTCTTTTGTCGCTTCTGCAATTTTTTTGCCTTGCATTCCCATCATTACTATTCGCAAAAAATAGTAAAAAGAATTTGGAGAAACAAAAAGCACCTTACGTTCTAATGCGTAACTGTTTAACTCTTCACTGTTACGAATAATTTCATAATATACTGTTTCTGATGGTATATACATGATAGCAAAATCCACGGTTCCTTCTGCTGGAAGAATATATTTTTTTGAAATATCATTTACATGTTTTTTAACATCTTTCAAAAATTCTCGTGCACATATGGCGCGCTCTGTTTCTTGTTCTTGTTGGCACATTTTTTGATAATTTTCCATAGGAAATTTCGAATCAATCGAAATAATTCCATCTTCTGTTTTTACAATGGCATCGACAATTTGCCCTTCACGAAATCGATATTGCAAATGAAATAAGTGATTTGGAAAATATTGTTCCAGCATTTGTTTGAGAACCTGCTCGCCAATATTCCCACGCAGTTTTGGACTTTTAAGAAAATCCTGTAATGCTTGCATATTACGACCTATTTCTTGCACTGTTCCAAGTTCCTTATTCACTGCACCAATAATCCGAGCTGCATTATCTAGGCGTTCATTTAAACCGGCAGATACTTTATCAAGTCGTTCTTGCATACCTTGAACATTTTGGTTCAATAAAGAGAGCGATTGATCCTTACCTGTATCTGTTTTTTGCTGTTTACGAAACAATAAATAAAAACCAGCAATATTTACAATAACGAGGATAATAAGTATAAAAATAAACACTGTACTCATGCTCTCTACTATACTCTATTTTGAGTATAAATGAAATAATGTTCTGGTATTTTGTGTGGTTTGCTTTGCAACCTCATCAATAGAAATGCTTTGTAATTGTGCAATTTTCTCTGCAACATGTTGAACATAGAGCGGTTCATTACGCTGACCACGTACAGGCTCTGGGGCTAAAAATGGCGCGTCAGTTTCAAGAAGAATGCGATTCAGTGGAGTGGCTTGTGCAATTTCTTGTAATGATTTTGCATTTGGAAAAGTAACAATACCAGTAAAACCAATAGATAATCCCAGTTCTAAAAATTGTTTTGCTTGAGCAAGTGTGCCAGTAAAACAATGAACCACTCCCGTTACTTCACCAAAATCATGCAAAATATCAATGAGGTCATCATACGCATCGCGACAATGAAAAATTATGGGTTTTTGTACTTCACGGGCAAAACTCATTATTTCGTGCAGCGTTTCTTTTTGTAGTGCAATAAATTCCTGTGCTGTCATGACATCGGCTTTAAAATCATCCAGGTGATAATAATCGAGTCCTGATTCACCAATAGCGACGACTTTTGGATGTTGTGCAAGCTTAAAAAATGTTCGTTTATCAAATTTCTCTGCTTTTGTAGAAAAAGAATATTTTTTATCACCAAACGTGGCAGTTTCTGTAATGTCTTTTGCTAAATGAATAGGGTGTAAACCAATGGATGCCCACATACCATCATATTTTTCTGCAGTTTCAACAGCACGTATACTAGTTTTTAAGTTAGTCCCAACATTGACCATTTGTACCTTATTTTCTAATGCACGCCGAATAATAGCATCCGCATCATCACGGTATTCATTAAAGCTCACATGACAATGCGAATCAATCAATTTCATAAATTATATGATTACTGATTTATAATTCATCCTTAATTCGTGGAAATAATGGAGTAGAAAGTTGCCGGCGATCAGCGGAAAGAGCAGAAAGAATTTTTTTGGATGTTGCTGGTATAAACGGTTGAAGAAGGGATGCAATAATTGCAATATCTGCAG
>Ga0208373_1003897_pt1 | contig 14097 bp, 3 predicted proteins | sample RifOxyC2_FD_184036 | JGI IMG/M metagenome (GOLD analysis project Ga0208373, IMG submission 184036) | Soil microbial communities from Rifle, Colorado - Rifle Oxygen_injection C2 (SPAdes) | ecosystem: Environmental > Terrestrial > Deep subsurface > Rock core/Sediment | place: Rifle, Colorado...
GATGATTATATTGATCTGGGTAAGAATCCACTGAAAGACGGCAGTATGACGATAGAGGGGTGGGTTTATCCAACTGCTAAAACACCAGGTTTGATTATGGCGGTCAATCCTGATGTATACACTCTTTTGTCTCAAAATGGATTTATAAAATTTCGTCTGGCCGGAACACACACAAAAAATCCAGATGGAACGATCAAAGAGGCATTTTGCGACCAGGTCTTGTATGGGGTCCCGCAAGATAAGTGGGGTCATGTGGTGGCAACATATAATGATGTCACAAAGGAACAGACCATCTATTACAACGGCGTTAAAGGCCCGTCTGGCCCGACGAAGTTTGACTGTGGTTCTATTAGTGGCGGAGATCTTAAGATTGGTAAGTTGGACGTGTGGGTTGGTAAACTGGAGTCGTGGAATTTTCCGGGCAAGTTAAGCGGAATGTGTTTGTACAATTCAAGTTTGGACGAGGCAACCATCAAGGCGCATTTTAATGAGGGTTTGGGCAGTTGTGGCAAACCAGGAGAACACAATCTGTCGGCCGGCTGGTTTTTGGATGATTGGTCAGACAAAATCTTGGATTATTCCGGCAATAATATCAATGGTAAATTATATGGCGACGCGGCTTGGGAATTAATGTCCAACCCCGTGGCTTTACAGACCATGGATAAAACGCCGCCAAAAGTCGGCAATCTCTTGATTAAAGGTCAAGATAAATTAGAAAAAGTAATTACTGGTATTTTAAATCCGATTACCAGCGCGATTATAGATAATAGCGGTATTGGTTATGGACGAATAGAAATTGAACGAACGGGCGCAAATAACGAAAAGACAATTGAAGTTGATTATTTTGATGGTCCAGCAGTGATACAGGGTTCTGATGCGACGCCAGAAAAACCATATGTGTATCAATATCCATGGGTTCCGCCAAAGGTGGCTGAAGGTTCAGCGGTTTATAAAATTACTTTAAATGTCTGGGATATTGATCATAATCAAGCCACTGTATCAACAACCGTAGTTGCGGTGCCTAGCCATTGTACAAATGGCGTGAAAGATGAGGATGAGACTGGTGTAGATACTGGTGGTACATGCGGCGGAGACGAAGGCAGTTTTTGTATAGTAGATTCTCAATGCGAATGCGGCAAATGTGTAAATAACAAATGTATTTCACAGCCAAAAATTTTAGATGTGTTGCCAATGGACGGCGCGGCAGGGAATTGGGTTACAATAATGGGTAAATGTTTTGGTAAAACAGAGGGCAAAGTAGAATTTTCTAATAACGATGTTTGGAAGCCGGCTGATTTAGTTGATTGCGGTGCAGATAAAACATGGAATGACACTTGGGTTATTATTGAAGTGCCATCTGATGCAGATATCCTGCTAAATACTTCCAGCAGTATTAAATTAACTAGGGCTGATTCTAAGGGTAATCCATTGTCTGATTCCACAACAGATGATTTTGGACCAAAACCAGGGCCGCAAAAAGATGGTTTATTTTTAAAGAATGACATAAAACGTCCAGGTCTTTGTAGTGTCAAAGCGCAAATAGAGGTGAATAAAGAAATAGTGTGGATTAACCAAGGTTACCCTGGTGTTAGTGCCATGGCGAAAGGTAGTGGTTTTGGCAAGGACGGGTTTATTTATTTTGGCGGTCAGCCTGACTCAAAAACATATTTGTTGACTGGCGGTATTCAGGCCAAAACATCTTTGTGGGTTGATAATCAGATTGACACAAAGGTGCCCAATAACATGGACATGGGGACTGTTTCCGTCTATGTAACGACCAACAAACAACCAAGCAACGGAGTACCTTTTACTATTGTTTCTAAAAAGGATATCACTGATCAAATTCCAGTTATTGATTCAATTGATCCAGTGACTTCCACAGTAAAAAGCTATATCACTATTACTGGGCATGGTTTTGGCAATGAAAAAGGTGTGGTTTATTTGGCAGATAACAAAGAGGAAGCTGTTAAATGCGCTAAGCAGGATTTGCCTGAATGCGTTAAATTAAATTTAGATTTACCGGCCAATTGCGGAGACGGTACCTGGATAGATACACAAGTGATAGCAGAAGTGATGGCTACAACAACTGCAAAAGGTTATTTTCTAATTTTAAAAAATAGTTTTAATTTGTATTCCTCTGGTGAAGATAAGTTTGGCGTGATTTCTGGACCACCAAAGCCAAGCATTTGTAAATTAGAACCGTCTGCTGGTCCGGCGCCGCTTCCACAAGGCGATTATTTGCATCTTTATGGCGCTAATTTTTCAAATAAAATATCTGAAGACATGGTATATTTTTGGTGGCTGAAAGCAGTTCCAAACGATGTAAGCAAGTGGTTAAAGGCCGTAAATGAGATACAACAGCCAGTTAGTGAGTCAGAAATTATTACAGCCATTCCAATAGACAAAGGAACTGGTTCAAGTATTAAAACAGGTCCAATTAAAGTTGGTGTAAAAAAAGATAACAAGGAATTATTAAGTAATGGCATAAAATACACAGTTGAGGATTGTCGTTATGCGAATGACGCGCTCAAGACAGAGTTGGATGGTGCGGGGTTGCGCTGTTGTGATGTTGATGGTGTTGATCTAGGTCTTTGGAAGCCAAAAACAATTGTTTGCGATGGAGAAAAACGCGATGCTGGTTATGTGTGGCGGTTTACGACTGGCAAAATTAGGCAGTTGCCATTTGTGTTAGAACAATGCAATGAGGTTGACTGGAATAAACCTGGAGAAAAAATTGAGTTTCCATCTCCAGTACCATCTACTCTTTGGAAAAAAGGCAAAGAAGCTTGTGTGAGCGCGATAGTTGCGGCGCGTTTTAACGTGTTTATGGATAAGGAAATTTTGAAAAAGCCTGGCATGGTAAGAATCTTTAAGTGTGCTGATGCTGGTCTAGGGGCCGATTGTAAGAAGTATAAAGAAGAACTTAAGAATTGGGTTATTGATCCGCAGTTTGATAATACAGTTAGAATTCTTTTACCGGAGAATCAAAAGGCAATGGAACAAAACACTTGGTATCATGTTGAGTTGTCTGATAAAATAAAGTCGCAAGATTGCGCGGAAATACCAAAAGAAGCGGGAAGTCTGTCACAGTGTTTTTCTGACACTCTACAAGTCACTAAGCCGTGCGGTGTTGGCACTGCTTATTGTTTTGATTTTAAGACTGGCACAGAGATGTGTACTTTAAAAGATGCAAGTATTTTACCATCAGACTATACTACTAATTTTCTCGGTTTAATTTTAGATCCGTCTTACCCATTAAATAGTCCATTTATTCATCCATATTTTTATTTAGTTTGGGGTAGGGCCACTCAAGAGTGTGTGGTGATGAATGTTGATGGCATGGGGTGGGATTGGGCACCGTCAGAGGGTGGAGTGGAGAAGGCGTTTGCTAAGAATGCTCCTTCTACCGCGGATGAATTGAAGGATACCAAAGTCAAATTTACTGACAGCAGATCCAAAGTAACTGCTTTGGAAGATACGTATGGCGATCCTGTGTTTATAACTGCCAAAACAGAAGGTCTTAAAGTGCCCAAAGTAGTTGATTTATTAGCTAATTTACAGAAGCCGGTTAAGATATCAACTAGCACTGATATCAAGACTTATGGGTCTTTGCCAGATGATGATTTTGTTAATCTGGATCAATATAAGTTCAGAGTATCATTCAATGGTTTATCTGAATTATCTACATCCACTGATCAATTTGAGTATGCTGAGGGGCCGGGTTATTGGTATATAAAACGATATGTTTTTGAAAAATTTGGTTTAGTTCAAGTATTTATTTTAGAAAGTCAGTGGGCAAATGGAAAAAAAGAAAGGACATTTAATTTTGTTGATTTGACTCATCAAGAGGCCATAGTAACTGATGCGCAAGAGTTCAAAAGCAGTGATCCATCAAATTGGGACTCCGGAGAATACGAGATAGAGAGGTTGGGTGATAAACTTACCTTATCAAATCTTAAGACAGGGCAAAAAATGGACGCAAGTCTGTTAATTAAAGAGCCAATTGGACAAGTTGGTCATGCGGCGATTGGTGGTTCTGCTGAAAATAAATATTCTTTGTTTGGTAAGATTGAAAAATTAGAATTGGAGAAGTCAAGCAAAATCAATCAATCATATACCGCCACCAGCACACTCTACATAGATGTCTATCCGCCGACAGTGATTGATTATTGGCCGAATTGTGCAGAAGCATGTATTAGCGCAAGTGTTGGCGCGCAATTTAGCCGAAGGATGTTCACGCCGTCGTATGCAGACAATATGATACTTTGGCAGTGCGCTGATGAAAATTGTGCAACAAATGATCTTACACCGTTAGATAATTGGTTTGCCAGTGGTGAAACCGAAACCGGATTATCAAATGATCAGATGTTGCGGATGAGTATGAATAAAAAGTATGAAATGCTCGCAACCAGTACGTGGTATTTGGTGAAAGTGGTAGGTGGCAAAGATGGTGTTTATGGTTTGGGTAAGAACAACGTAAAAAGTACAGATGAGTCAGCTAAAGGCAAGCCAATGACCGATGATTTTGTTTGGAAATTCCGAACCAGAGAAGATGACTCGCCTTGTAAGGCAGACAAGGTAGATATAGAACCAGATCCGTTCATGGCAATGTTAATTGGCGAGAAAACTAAGTATGCCGCTTTTCCTAAAGCATTCACTGCTAGTTGTGGCGGACCACAAGGTCAAGAATTAAATCCATGGTTATACGGTTGGGAATGGGGAAGTGATGATGAACTGGTAGCAGAGGTGACCAATTTTAAATCTAGTACATCTTCAAATCCATTTTGTACAGATGCGTGTACATTGCGCGGCAGTGATGTTGCTTCAAATCAAAAACCCGTTTATTTGTGTGGAAACAAAAAAGTTGAGCCCGGCGAAGATTGTGATATTGCTGAAGAGGACGCTCTTGGTAATTTGGAAGAAGAGGCAGGTAAAAGCTGTGGTTTTGACTGTCTGCGGCCAGGTAACACAAGTACTACAACTTGCGGTAATGCAATTGTAGAAAATGAGCTTGGTGAAGAGTGTGATCCAAAGAAGACGCCAGAAATGGGTAAGGTTTGTTCAAACAAGTGTTTGTGGACAGGTGGTTCGTCCATGTTGCCGGCCAATAACTCAAGTAGTACACCAAACATACCATGGTGTGGTAGTAAAACAGTGACATTGGGGGAAGAGTGTGATACACAAGTTGGTTGCTCGGATATTTGCTTGCATCTAGGTACGAAATTAGCGCAATCTTGGTGCGATAAAAATCCAAATGTATCAGCTTGCGAACAAGCTATAAGTGTTTGTGGCAATGGTGGAGACCCGGAATCTGGCGAAGAATGTGAACAAACAGAAGAAAATAAGGAGTATTGTTCAAACTATTGTCTATTTAATCACATTTGCAATATAAAGGCACTGGAATTGACAGATTTTTATTGCGACAAAGACGCGCCAAAAATTGAAGGTTGTAAGAGTGACTGCACTTGGGCTGGTTCGTCTTTAACTTATAGTGAATCATCCATGTGTCATGATGGTGTGCAAGGCATAGGTGAGTATGAGATTTGTGAGAGTGATTCTAAGACTGCGTTAATGAATGGTGAAAACCCAGTTCAAGCAGTAACTGCAATTGGCGAGGGTATTGTTCATCCAATTTTTAAGACACAAACGACAACTATAAAAGCAACAGTCGCGGCATATTATTCGTGGAAGAAAAAAGATTTTGTAGATTTGGCAGATCAAGCACTGACAACTGGTAAAGGAAACTATACATTAAAATGTGGAAACACCGAATACAAAGTACCAGTTGATGAAGACGGGGATGGGTGGCATGTAACATATAACGACTGTAAAGATGCAAATGGATTTTTAGTTGGTGATACAGATTTTACACGCTGGGGCGTTGCAAATGATTCTTGTTGTCGTGAACGCGCGTCACGTGATGATGAATATCCAAAAGACGGTGCGGGTATTAATTTATTTAATGAAGACGGAAACATTGAGCCGATTTGTCGTAATACATATATTGCTGTTAAGTTTACTAACAGGTTTATTGATCCAAAGACTTTGCCGGGAAATTTTGTAATTGCTGTCGGCCACGAGGATAAAGATTACCAGTGTTGGAAAAATCCAGGGGAAACTCCGGCAACAGATTTGGTGGAAAGCGCTTTAGCTTTGAAATCTGGCGATCAGCAAGAAAATAATAATGGTTTTTGGCAAAAAATATGGCAGTGGTTCAAAGGATGGCTTGTCAAGCTAACCGGTAGTGAGGCATTTGCTGACAATCCAAATCCCGAAGATATTAAAGTGTGGTGCGGTGGTGGATACACAGCCAATCCGGTTTTGACTTATGATTGGAGTAAAGACTATAAGAATGTCACAACGACTGTGGCTTTATATTTAAATAAAGCGTTGCCGGCAACTTCCACAATTGCTGTTATTTTACAGGGCGGCCGAGATGGTATAAAGGACACACAAGGTGTTGGCATCAAAAATAAAAATCCATTTAATCCAGAATTGGTAGATGCTTGGTTTTTTGGCACAGGCGAGGATGTTTGTAAACTGTCTGATGTATATGTTGAAAAAGATAGCGGGCTATTTGATAAGCCAAACACTACGAACACTTTTAAAGCATTAGTGAAAAGTAAAAGCAAACAATTACTTGTGCCAATTAAGGGGCAATATGATTGGGCTATTGATTGGCAACCAAAAGATAATCAAATTTTTGATATTCCAAAAGAGGTGTTGGATCCTGGTGTTACGACTACTGTTGTTATTGGCGCGCGCAATGTTGAGGGCAATGTAATTGCTGTGGCAAACGCGCTTGTAATTACAGATGTTTATTTAGAAAATAATCAGCTAGGCAAGACCTTTACTGGCATGACTAATTTAACTGCAAAGTTTTGTGAAAATCTATGGCCTCCGCGCGAGTATTTTCCGTTTGAAGATGGGATTGGTTTTGGCAAAACTGTTAATGTCAGTGGCTTTACAACATCTGGTGTATTTAATGGCAGTTCATTGCCTTTGGTTGGTGGTGAATACTTTAATTTTGGAATGAATTATTGCGCAGATTCCGGACAATCTGGCACTAAGCTAGATGACTTGCCATATTTGAGGCCAATGATGTTTGTTTCTTCTACAGTAATGACAGACAATACATTTAAACGTTATGTGTTTACGAATAATGACAATGATGATGTTATTGGCATTCAGATTTTTGATAATTCAGATAGATTAAGCGCTGGTAAGTGGGTTAAAGACAAATTTCCATCCATTGCAGGAATGAATCCGAGTTCGGTCGGGGATTACGAAGCAGTAACTGATAACAAGAATTATTATATTAACGCGCTTAATCAATGGAAGTATGGTGTTACAACTGATTTATGGAACAGAATTTATTTGTTCAGCATTAATAAAGATGCTCAACAGTCAACAAGCAATGTTTTTGATCAATTGATGAAGTCCTTGGAATTTAATATCAATGTGAGTGACATGGGTTATTGTTTGAGTAATGCAGTTGAGGCGACTAAACTGCCGTTTGGCAATGGGCAGGGAACGATTTCAAGCCAAACATGCGTGGACGACTTTGATTGTCGTAACGCATTTGGCGTGCCATTGTCTGGCACAAATGGTATTTGTTCAAATGCTAAGACTAAATTAAAACGCGACCTCGGTAGATTAATGGATTATAGTAAAATTCAGACCCAACTGAAGAAGTATACAGATGATCATAATGAGCAGGCGCCAGAAATGAAATCAGGTTCTTATCTTTCCGGCTATACAGTTTCCAAATGGCCGTCATGGGGTAAGTTGGGGACTATTGTTGGCAATAGTTTGCCGGTAGATAAAGTTAATAAATGGGCAGGATGTGACGAGAAAGCAGATCAACTCACTTGTTGGGATACGGCAAGTTCAACATTTTATTGTCCAAATTACATGCAGGCCATTGAATATGAGTATGTGACAAGCACAAAATCATATCAGTTACATGGGCCATTAGAATATCTTGATTTGGGTATGTCGCTTACACAAAGTTATGTAGACACTGATTTGTTGACGACTGATCCATGGTGCGCGCCCAATCAGAGTCACAATCAAGCGGCAGGCATGTGTGGAAATGGTGTGGTGAATGTTGGTGAGAAGTGTGATCCGCCATTTAGTAATAAAATTTCTAATCTTGGTATTCTTTCGGAACAACTTGGTAGTTGTGAGATACAAAAGACAAAAACTTGCGCTAATGCTTTGGCAGATTGTGGTGTATATACTAAAGCAACCTCTACTCTTGGTGGTTTAATCAATTTATTTAATGGTGGAGATAAGGCCTGTATATCCGCTGTTCCGGGAGTGAAGGGTGGTATGATAATAAATCTGGATAAATCAGATGATAAAAATTATCAATTATTTAGTTGTAATAGTGATGCAAATTGTCAAGATGGAAATTTTTATTCTGCTAATAGCTTTTTAAGCAGAATGATGAATAATTTGGGTGGCGGCACTGGCGATGCTTATACTAAAGCAGAGCTTTTGACATTCCTGTCCCAGAATAAATCATCAATAAAATGTATGGATTTGGCTTTTTCGTTTGCAACACAACAGTGCGTCGGTTATAAAGCTGAAGGAACAGAGTTGGAGGATTGTGGAGCAAACGCACAGGCAGTTGGGGAGTGTAATAGTAGTTGTAAGTGGGAATATGGTTTATGTAAACCAATTTACGATTGTGGCAACGCCATTGTTGAGCCTGGCGAGACGTGTGATGATGGTGGTCTTAATGGCACTTATGGACACTGTAAAGCTGGTTGTAAGTCAGATTTTTCAGACGCGTTTTGTGGCAATGGCTATATTGATGGTGATAAAGATAAAGATGGTGTGAAGGATACTGGTGAAAATTGGATAGAGTTTTGCGATAAAAATGAGTCAAAATATTTACAAGGATATTGTCGCCAAGAAATTAGCATACCCTGTACATCTGATTTTAAATGTAAGGTGGCAGATAAGTGTGAAAAAATTCCTGGCGGTGTTGGGGATAAGAAGTGTCATTTTGGTGGACAAGAGTGTTTGCAAGATGGTGATTGTGCATACCAACTAGATAAGGGTCCTTGTGATTCTTTTGGCGATCCATTTTATGATTTTTATAAAGACAACACTTGTTCATGGGATTGTCAATCTCGCGTTGAATATTGTGGAGATGGAAAAGTATATGATAAAAATGGAGAGGAAGAGTGTGATGATTCGGATAAAAATGAATTGAATCTTTGTAATAGCCGTTGCCAAGAAGTCAATGTGGCGTGTCGTTCGGTTGCGAATTTTACAACATCTACCGTCTCAACCATAGTTACTATTTTTAATGATAAAAAAGCTGTAACAGAGTGTCTTGATACACATAAAAATAACCCTAATCTGGATGATAATAGTAATGAAATATGTAAAGCTTATAATTTAAGTTGTGAGAAGATTCAGTATGAACTTTCCAATGCTCCTGGAGTGTGGGTGGATTATGTGGCTGCAAAATGTGACGGTGATCTATCATGGTTGAGCCCAGGTTCAGATGTGTTTTCTGGTTTTCGTGTGATCTGTAACGGTGTTTATACAGGTGCGCCTCCGGATGAGGAAGAAGTTGCTGAAGAACCAAAAGAAGAGCCTAAAAAGTTTTGTGGCAATGGTAAAGTAGAGCCGGAAGTCTACAAAAACGAAAAAGGCGAAGAAGTAAAAGAAATCTGCGATATGGGAGCAGATAATGGTAAGGTATGTATTCCACCATACAGCAAGTCATGTTCATATTGTTCATCTGATTGCAAAAAAGTGCTAAAAGTTGATCCGCTACTTTATTGTGGTGATAAAATACTTTCCATTTATGAGGGGGAGGTGTGCGAAAATATTGATAAGGGTGTTTGGGCGGAGGTAGCAAAAAATACAGCCGGATTTAAAGTCTGTGATGATAAAGGTCAATTTCTTTGTGAAGAGAATTGTACAAAATTGAATAATAAGTGTGTGACTTGCGGTTTTCCAGCCGAGGGCGCAACTGCAAAAGTATTGGTGGCGAATGTGACAAATCCTCCTATTTTGCCGAATACAAAAAAACCAATCGCATGGACAAGCAACAAAGAAGTCTGGGCCATGTTGCTTTACACAAAAAATTTAGTAAGTGACCCAAATAATTTTAAGAGTTTCAAAAAGATTATTTATAATGACACAAATATTTTGGAGATGCCGTTAAAAATCAATTCCAACCCTATTTGTAATCCCCCTGGAGATTCTTACATAGTTCAATTCGCCAATGCTATAACAAAAAATGATGCAAAGTCATTTGCTTTTCCTGTTGGTGCGGAAAAAGCGGGCGAAGTGCCTGTTGTGAATGAATATGTGATTTCTCCGACATTAGAAAAAGAAGGACAGTTTAGGGTTGTGGTGCGTTGGGATAAGAAAAATAAAGATGTTGATTTTAGGGGCGTGGTGCATAATACTGGATTTTCAAAGGTTGGAGGGACAAGTCCTGTGCTTTACAACTCTGTTACACATTGCGATAGTTTTCTTTTAGACATAAATTGTAAGAAAGCGTCCAATAGCGGCGTTTATGTGCATCCTTTGGGCAATTTAGACAGTACTTACTTACAAGCCACGACAATAGATACAACCAAATGGCCATATCAAACCAATTATGCATTCGCAGTATCTCAATATTCACAGTGGGATTCTAACACACAGACCTGTGTTGGAATGAAGAATTACGTGAAGGAGAACCTTGTTGTTGAATTATATAAATATGACAAAAATTACAACATACACACTATATATAAGCCGGATCAGATATTTAAAATTTCTGATGTGACAAATGCCGGTTCAGTAGATGCTTCAGCGCAGTATTGGCATGTGTTTAATTTGATGTATAATACAAGTACCAAACAGTTTAATGTGGTGTTCGTTAATAAGATTACACAAGATGATAGCACAATTACAAAAGATATTCCAGCAAGCGATTTTACCACCACTGACTATATGAAGTTATACATGGAATTGAAGGGTCATCATGATACTGGTAATTTCTTTTGGGATAAGAGTAAAATTACAAACTTTAATTTTGGAGATATTGCGATTGTGACTCGCGACAAACCTAACAATACAGCTCTGGGTAGCATGGAAGATGTTAGTGGACAGGAGTTGTGTATACAAAAGGTTGACTGTAAGGTGGTCGATGGTGCAAAAAATGTGCAAGCTTGTAGTGAAAAGTTTGTGAAAGATTTAACAGGTTGTGCTGGCATAACAGATTATGATTTTGATTATGTTCCAAACCCGGAGGATGATGTTCAAGGTGATCCTTCGCAAGGAGTGGATTTTTATCACCTTAAAGAAGATGTGTGGCATAGGTATGTTTATAAGTTTGGATCGGAAATAAAGTACCTTGACTTTGTTGATTACCCAGGATTTAGTCTGCGTACATTTATTGGTGTTGGCGGAGTGGATAATCAATTTTATATTGACGATAGTGCAAATTCCTTGCTAACTTTTGATGCCTCTGATCTTAGTTATGTTACGGATACCGATACAGAATGGTATGTGTTTAATGTGTGGAAAAAAGGCAATCAGTTGTTGATAAAAATTATTAACAAATTTAAACCTCATAGCGATAATTATAGCAGTTTTGATTATTAATTATGAAAAAAACTTTATTTATTATTTTGTCAGTATTGGTTATTGTTGGTATTGTGGCTTTTATTTGGTATTGGAAAACAACCAAACAATTCGTTCAGTCAGCGCCAGCCGCAACAGAATCAATTCAACAAACCACAACGACAGAGCAAGTCGCAGAGGACAAACCAAAGGAAGAAATGCACATCTTTGTCAGTTTTCCGCCAGCAGAAAACGACGCTGACAACGATGATGTGAAAGATGATGTAGAGGCAAAGATGGGATCAAGCAATAAAACAAATGATACAGATCACGATGGCCTGACTGATAAAATAGAAATAGAGAAATACAAAACCGACCCGACGAAATTTGACACTGATGGCGACGGCTTTGCAGATGGAAAAGAAGTTGTTAACGGATATAATCCACTCGGTCCAGGGAAATTAAAATAAAATATTAGTATTTAATTAAATTATATGTTCGACGATCAATTAAACAACAAACAGGTTCCGGGCAATTTGCCAATAGGCGAGCCAGAGGATATGTTGGCAAGCACAGAAGGTGGTACAGGCGACATGCCGGTGTCGCGACCAACAGCTTTGGAAAGGGGCATTTTAAAGCCAAAAACTGAGGATATTGTGGCTGAAAATCCGGCTGGATCGCAACAACAAGAGACGCCGACAATGGTGACACCGCCCGCGGAAATTTATCAGGTAAAAGAACCGGCCTTAACTCGCGGTATCGTAACCGTAATAGTTGTTTTGGTAGTTTTAGGTATTTTGGGTGGTGGCGGGTGGTGGGTATATAATTCTTTTATTAAAACTAGTTTGCCAAATCAGCAGACGACTGACACAACAGCGACCCCAAATTTTGTTGTCCAACCACTTGAGGAGGCGGAGGCACCTATTCAGGCCGTTGAACCAGAGGCGGCAACAGTACCAGCACAAGAAGTAGTAGATGTGGTCACAACAACAAGTAGTGGTTTGGAAAACGTTGCAAAAGAGATGGCGGATGAGCAGGTTTTGTTCGGCGAGCCAATTGATAAGGATGGCGATGGGTTGGATGACGCCAAAGAAACTGAATTAGGCACAGATCCAAACAATTGGGACACAGATGGCGATGCGTTAAGTGACGGTGATGAAGTGTTAATTTGGAAGACAAATCCATTAAATCCAGATACAGATGGTGACACATATAAAGACGGTCAAGAAGTTAAAGGTGGTTATAATCCAAATGGTCCCGGCAAGATATTTGAAGTGCCAGAGGAGAAAAAATAATTTTTTTAATTATGTTTTGGAAGAAAAAGAAAGACACAAAACCAGAAGAAGAGTTGAAAAATATATTGGTAATGCCAGATGATTTTTATGGTGGTAAAGATCCGGTGGTGCATTATGTCCAGATTGATAAAACCATTGGTGATAAAGGCATGGAATTAAAAATGCCACAAAAAGAAAGTGCTTCTGCTGTTGCGCATACCAGTAGTCGCTTAAGTTTAAAATGGTTTTTACAGAGAAGAAAAGTATTTTTTTCAGTTTTGGCTGTAATTTTTATTGGTATTGTGGTTGGAATTTCTTGGTATTATATAAATCAGGCGCAAAAAGCAACACAAGAACGTTTGACTGGTCAAGTAGAGGTAGTTAAACCAGTTGTGCCAACAGAAGAAGCTGTATCAACGCCTCCAGTGGAGGAGGAGGGGTCAGTGCCTGCTTCTGAACCTGAGGTGGCCACTACAACACCCGAGATAACGCAAAAAAATAATATTTTAGAGTTTCCTACCATCTTTTTGGTTGATAGTGGAGATTTAGATAGTGATTCGCTAACTGATCAGGAAGAAGAATTGTTGAGTACAGACAGTGGGATTTGGGATACAGATGGCGATGGTTTTTATGATGGCCAGGAAGTATTCAATTTGTATAATCCAAAAGGCACAGCGCCAATGAAAATTATAGATTCCGGCTTGGTTAAAGAATATATTAATCCAATTTGGCAATATCGTTTATATTTTCCCGCCCAGTGGGCTTCGGCCGGTGTGGATGAAAAAGCAGATCAGGTGCTTTTAAGCGCTTTGAGCGGTGATTATATAGAGATTGTTGCAAGAGAAATGAATTCTGGCGAAAGTTTTACAGATTGGTTTGGACGTGAAGTTAAGGATCAGACTTTTTCTGATTTGCAGGCCGTTACTAATCGGTTTAAAGAAACTGGACTACAGAGAAAAGACGGATTAGTGGCTTATTTTGTTGATAATAACAGAGTATTTGTTCTTATTTATCATCCAGGCGTGACTGGAGACATTCCTTATAGGCATATAATGCAGATTGCCATTCAAAGTTTTCGTCCAGCAAAAACTAATGTTATTTTGCAAGAACAACAAATTATGCCAGTTGTTGTAGAGTCGGTGACAAGTACTTTGGAAGAAATTTTATAATATGGAGTGCTTGGTTTACAATCATACGGCTAGTGGTATAATGACAAAGACGAGGATAAGAAAAATAGTTA
>Ga0208373_1003900_pt1 | contig 14091 bp, 10 predicted proteins | sample RifOxyC2_FD_184036 | JGI IMG/M metagenome (GOLD analysis project Ga0208373, IMG submission 184036) | Soil microbial communities from Rifle, Colorado - Rifle Oxygen_injection C2 (SPAdes) | ecosystem: Environmental > Terrestrial > Deep subsurface > Rock core/Sediment | place: Rifle, Colorado...
AGCACTGGATTATCAAATTATTATTGTTTCTTTTGGCCGCGCAGGTTTTTGTAGTGGCAATGTCGGCTTTAAAGAGGATGAATTTGTACCAGTCAGAATATGGTTTTACCATAGAGCGCTTGTATGCGGAATGGTTTATCTATTTTGTCTGCTTTTTGCTGGCCACCACTGTTGTGGGTTTATTATTACGATTGCAATTTAGAAATTTATTTTATGCTTTTTTGATTATTGGAATAATCGCGATTACCACCGTGTGTTCGTTAAATGTGGATTTTTTGATTGCCAAAAAAAATATTTCTTTGGCTATTGCTCAAAACAAAGAATTGGATGTGGATTATTTATCTGGTCTGTCTGTGGATGTCGCTCCGGCGATGACAAAATTATCCAGTATGGCTGGCAGTATAAAATTAAAATCCAGAGAACCAATTTCTGTTAGAGAATTGATAACACATAAAAAAGAGACTGTAAAAAATATTGATTCATTTTTGGAATTTAATTGGGGACGATTTCAGGCTAAAGAGATTTTGAAAAGTCTATAATTTATTTGTATGCCAGAAAATTACAGCGGTTATGAATTAGCGGAATCTTTAAGATCTTTGGGTGTTGAAATAAAAGGACAAAAAACGGAATTACCGACCGATCAGGAAATTCTTAGTCTTCTAGAAAAAAGTGGGGATAGTTTAATTCATCTATATCAAGCCAAATTGAAAGAAGGCGGTTCGGACGCAACTTTGCAATCCTATTTGTCGCCAGAGCGGCAACTGGAGATTGTTAGAGCTCTAGTAACCGACATCCCACAAATGATAGAGTGGCGAAATAAGATTGAACAAGAAGAGCAGGAGAAGAAAAAGGGTGAGAGTAAAGAAAAAATTGACGTTTCGCGCGCTCAATGGGCTACGGTAGCTACTACGCCACCAGTTGTTTTGGAATTTGATTCAGAAGAGGAGGCGAGAGGAATAAAAGAAAATTTGGAAAATCTTAATATAAAACATGACGTTGTAACAACCCCCGATGGAGTACAAGTTCAAGTAAGTGGATGTAGAATCAGTTTTGCTTTTTGGAAAAAGATGTGTTCTTATAAAGAAGAATCCAAAGGCGGGTGTAGATTTTGCGGACTTTCACAAAAAAATAAACAAGTTGGCGAGGTCACGACCGAACAACAGTTAGATTCTTTAAAAGATGCTTTACAAAGAACCGCCAAAATGGGTAATAATCGCACCGTACTGGAGATATTGCCCGATGGTTCTTTTTTAAATAATTTTGAAGTCCCGCTTGCCACCCAAACAGGCATGATGGATGTGGCCAGTCAAGAGAGTTCCATCTTTAAGGTGGCCATAGAGACTAGGCCGGAGCATTGTAGCGCGAGTCGAGTAAAGGATCTTTTGGCACATCTACGTCCCGAACAGCAATTAAACATCTATTTTGGGCTAGAGACTACTGACGATTTTATCTCGGCCGTTATCCATAGAAAGGGTTATGGCTTTAAATATTTCAAGGACGCTGTTACTAGGATGTGGAAAGGATTGGATCCAGAAGACAAAAAAAGATTACACTTGTCAGTTTATAATATTATTAAGCCAGCTTATCTAACCGAACAAGAAGCGATTGAAATGTCGGTCAAAATGGCCGAAGATATCAATCGGTTTAGCCAAGAATTGGGAGCACCCATAGATATAAAGTATGAGCCGTCGGTAATTACCAAAGGCACGGCCCAAGAATATCTTTATAAAAATGTGGACGAAACATCGGGGGAAAGAAGATTTAAACCCTTGTCTTATTTTTCGGTCGCCGAACTGATCGCTTGTTTGGCAGAAAAAAATCTGCATAAATCGGCAAAATTCGGACAAAGAGATGATATTGATGAATTTTCCACAGTCCCTATGGTTTTTCAGCCCGACAACGAAGCCATGTTTAGTCAGTTTGATTTTATGGTTTATAATGCCGTGCAAAGGTTCAACACGACTAAAGATCTACGAAGTCTAATGGTTGATTTAAAAATAGTAATGGAGAATTCAGAGGAATTTAGGAGGTGGGAGAAGGAATTTTGTGGCTCCAAAGGTTTAAGCGCCTTGTCACAATTATTAAAGAAAACTTTTTCAAAAGAATCAGGCGGCAAATCGCTTATAAAGGCAGAAGAGGAAGTGGTGAATTTTCAGAAAAAAGTCTTTATCATCTGTGATCAAATTGAATATAATTCAGCCTTTAGCGAAGGATTAAAAACAAAAGGAAGAGCCGTGGAGCAAAACATCAAACAAAATATCACGGATTTATTTGATTCTGCCGGTATTGATGTATTTGAAATAAAGAAATTTATTTTAGTAGATGTCGGCAATGAAAAAGATGCCAGAATGGACCAGGTGGGTACTAATCCAGATTTTTATACGTACAGCAATCAGGCCGCTTTTCAGGTGGAAATTATTATTCTGAATGAAAAAGGACAGCCGCAGAGCGTGTGGGTTAGAATTCCTTTGGTGTCTGTGGAATTGCCGAGTCGGCCCGATTATATATATACATAATAAATTTTTATATGAATTGGCTATTACTCGCGATCATTACGGCAATATTTTACGGGATGTACAATTTTTTTATAAAGATTTCATCCGGCCATATTAATCAAGTGGTAGGCGCGGTGATCCTGCAATTAGTGGCGGCCATTTTGGGTGCAATAACTTTGTTCGTTTTAAAATTAACCGGAACTGAGTTTAACGTTTCCTCAAAGGGTGTCTGGTTTGCAATTTTAGCCGGTGCCATGGTTGGCGTGGCAGAAATTTTGTCATTTTTTGTCTTTTCAAAAGGGGCGCCGGTTTCAGTCGGCACGGCAATAATAATTGGTGGTTCGGTTGTTGTAGCGGGTATAATTGGGTTGTTTATGAAAGAAGATCTTGGCATTATAAATTTTTTAGGGATTCTAGCCATTGTGGTTGGAATAATTTTGTTTGCCGCTAAATAATATGATTACAGCCAAACAACTTCGGCAAAAATATCTAGATTTTTTCAAGTCAAAAGGACACACGATAATACCATCGGCTTCTTTGGTTCCGGAAAATGATCCAACCACGCTTTTTACAAGCGCTGGCATGCAGCCGATGATTCCATATTTGCTAGGTGAAAAACATCCTGCGGGCACAAGGATTGTTGATTCTCAAAAATGTTTTCGAACTCAAGACATTGATGAAGTCGGTGATAGCCGACACACAACGTTTTTCGAGATGCTTGGCAATTGGTCATTGGGAGATTATTTTAAAAAAGAACAAATTGATTGGATGTTTGAATTTTTAACAAAAGAAATTGAACTTGATCCAAAAAGATTATACATTAGTTGTTTTCGCGGCGACAAAGGCATTGGTATACCACGCGATGAAGAGGCGGCCGAATTATGGCAAAAGAAGTTTGGGGATATCGGGATTGAAGCCAAAATTGTGGATAATGCAGAGATTGATGGTATGCAAGGAGGGCGGATTTTTTATTATGATGCTGCAAAAAACTGGTGGAGTAGGGCAGGCGAACCAGAGAAAATGCCAACAGGGGAACCTGGTGGACCAGACAGCGAATTGTTTTGGGATTTTGGCGAGGAACTGGGTTTGCATGAAAAATCGCAGTGGAAAAATATGCCCTGTCATATCAATTGTGATTGCGGGCGTTTTATGGAAATTGGCAATAACGTCTTTATGCAATATATAAAGACGCAGAAAGGATTTGAGGAATTAAAACAAAAAAATATTGATTTTGGCGGCGGCTTGGAGAGAATGTTGGCGGTGCTTTTGAATACTTCCGATATTTTTAGGATCGATTTGTTTGGCGGCGCATTGAAGAAAATTGAAGAGTTGTCTGGTAAGAAGTATGGTGAGGATAAAAAAGAAACTTTTGCGTTTAGGGTTATTTTGGATCATCTGCGCGCGGCCATGTTTTTAATCGCGGATGGTGCCACACCATCAAACAAAGATCAGGGATATTTTACGCGTCGTTTGATTAGACGGGCAGTAAGGTATGCTCGTGAGCTTGGCATTAACCAAAATTTTTGTGCTGATATCGCGGATTCTTATGTTGAAGTATACAAAGACGTCTATCCTGACTTACTAAATAAGAAAAAAGACATTTTGAATGAGTTGACAGTAGAGGAAGAAAAATTTAGAGATACTTTAGAATCAGGCATAAAACAATTTGAAATTGTTGCCAAAAATGCAGACACAGATAATAAAAGAATCTCCGCTAATGATGCCTTCGTCTTATACACGTCATTTGGACTTCCAACTGAAATGATTGAAGAATTTGCTGAAGAAAGGGGTCTTACCGTTGATGATGTGGGTTTGGTTGAAAAGATGGTTGAGCACAGACAACTTTCTCGCCAAGGCGCAGAACAAAAATTCAAAGGCGGGTTAGCTGGTCATGGCGACATGGAAACCAAATATCACACTGCCACTCACTTACTTTTGGCCGCGTTAAATAAGGTATTAGGCGAGGGAATTTTTCAACGCGGTAGTAATATCACAGCCGAACGATTGCGGTTCGATTTTAACTGGCCGGAAAAATTAACAGTCGAGCAAATCAAAGCTGTGGAAAATATGGTTAACGAAAAAATTAAAGAGGACTTGCAAGTTGTAATGACAGAAATGCCAAAAGATGTGGCGTTGAAAGAAGTGAAAGTGTCATTTGATCCTAGCAAATATCCGGACATGGTAAAGGTTTATAAAATAGCAGGTTTCAGCGTTGAACTTTGTGGTGGGCCGCACGTGGAGCACATTGGCATGCTGGGAAGGTTTAGAATTGTAAAAGAAGAGGCATCATCTGCTGGCGTGAGGAGAATTAAGGCGGTGTTAGAATAGTTTAACAACATGTTTTTTACGTCTCTCAAAAAATTCATACCGCGTCCAGTCCGCAATTTTCGGCATTTTTTTTATGCTTGGTATGGCGCTGTAAAGTATCATTATCCGTCTGAAGAAATGCTGGTGATTGGCGTTACCGGCACAACCGGGAAATCAAGTATTATTTATTTTTTACGCCAGGTGCTGGAAGACGCGGGTTTTAAAGTCGGTTCTTTGTCAACAGTAGATTTTTATGTGGCTGGTGAAACAAAAATGAATGATCAGAAAATGACAATGTTGGGAAAAATGCAAATCCAAATGTATTTAAGAGAAATGGCGGATAAAGGCTGCCAGATAGCAATTGTCGAGACGACCTCCGAAGGTTATCTGCAACACCGTCACAAATTTATTAATTATGACACCATGGTTTTGACTGGACTGTATCCAGAGCACATAGAGGCACATGGTGGATTTGAAAATTATAAAAAAGCCAAATTGAACATATTTGATTATGTGTCTAAGAGCAGGAGGAAAAACGCGCATGGTAAACTCATCGAAAAAATGGCAGTAGTGAATGCCAATAATCAATATGCGGGAGAATTTTTACTGTTTGCATTTGAAAAGAAAATAATTTTTGGAAGAGAAGACAAAAAGAATTTTATTGCTGATTTACAAATACAGCTGGATATAAATGTTATTTCTTCAAAACATATTGTTAATGGGAATGGTTTGCACTTTTTTGTTGGTGGGACAGATTTTGATGCTCCATTGTTTGGTGAATATAATATTGTGAATTTATTAGCAGTAATTGCGCTTGCTCGCGGTCTAGATGTTAGTTGGTCAATTATTCAGAAATCAATAAATAACATTAAGCCGTCGCCTGGGCGAATAGAATTTATTTCTGAAGCAGAAAAATTTGGATTTAAGGTCGTGGTTGATTATGCCTTTGAGCCCAATGCCTTGGTTGGTTTATATCAGGCAATTGATTTGTTACCTCACAAACGAATTATTCATGTGTGTGGTTCTACAGGCGGTGGGCGAGATGTAGGTCGCCGCGAACCGATTGGCAAATTGGTTGGTGAAAAAGCCGATGTAGTTATAGCTACCGACGAAGATCCTTATGGTGAAAATCCGATAAAAATCATTAAACAAGTGTCAATGGGCGCCCAAACCGTGGGTAAAATTTTAGATAAAAATTTATTTGAGATTTTAGATCGTCGTGAAGCAATCGGTCGCGCCGTGACTTTGGCGCAAAAAGGTGATATAGTATTAATTACTGGTAAGGGATGCGAGCAAGCGATGTGTGTATCTGATAATACAAAAATACCTTGGGATGATAGACAAGTCGTCAGAGAAGCTTTACAACTTTTATGACCAACTCTACGGCACAAATTAGAGATAAAGATGGCGGAAAATCGCTGTATTCAGACATAGTTACTGATCACTTTTTTAATCCGCAAAATTTGCTTCGCCGCGGGGAAGAGGATGGCTTTGGCGCGGACGCGTCTGGGCGGGTTGGTTCGCCCGCCTGCGGGGATGAAATGGTGATTTGGTTAAAAATTGATCCCAAAACAGAAAAAATTATAGACTGCAAATGGCAGACATTTGGTTGCGGGTCAGCCATTGCTTCTACCTCAATGTTGAGCGTGATGGTATTAGAAAATGGGGGAATGATGATTGAAGAAGCGTTAAAAATCCGCCCACAAGATATTTTAGAACGGCTAGGCGGTTTGCCGGCGCGCAAGATTCATTGTTCAGTGCTTGGTGATAAAGCGCTTCGCGCGGCAATCAACGATTGGTTCCGCAAAACAGACCAGCACCAGCGCATTATCACCGAAGGCGCGCGTGTAATTGACAAGACGTTGAATATTACGGACAAAGACATAGAAGAGGCAGTGCTGGAAGGCGCGAAGACATTGGAGGAAGTGCAGGCAAAGTTGAAAGTCGGAGCCGGGGACCCGGAAGCAATTCCGGCAATAGAAGAATTAATAAAGTTTTATTTTGAAAAATATTATGGAAATTAAAATAGATGAAGCAAAATGTATTGGTTGCGGCACCTGCCCGGCCTTGGCGCCAAAGTCATTTAAAATGAATGATGACACAAACAAAGCCGAAGTAATCAATCCGCCCGGGGACGACGAAAACACTGTCAAAATGGCAGTGGATAGTTGCCCGACAGGGGCGATTGAAATTAAATAACCAATAAACAAGAAACAGACAAGATTAAATAATCAATTTTTAAAAATTAAATATTTGAATTTATAATTTGTTTGTGGCTTGTATCTTGGAATTTATGTCTGGCACACTTTATATAGTGGCAACACCGATTGGCAATTTAGGCGACATAACTCTCCGCGCGCTTGAGACACTGAAAAGCGTTGATTTTATTTTGTGCGAAGACACCAGACATACGCAAAAAATTCTTAATCATTTTGAAATCAAAACGCCAACAATAAGTTATCACCAACATAGCGATGAGAAGAAATTAAGAGAAATTAAAGAAATTCTGGACAGTGGCAAGTCTCTGGCGCTCGTCACAGACGCTGGCACCCCAGGCATCTCCGACCCTGGAAACAGGTTGGTCGCCTCCGTCATTGCGAGGAGCGAGGAACGAGCGACGCGGCAATCTAAATCGTTGGACAATGAGATTGAGGAGCTTGTCCCGAGTCGGAACGAGGGATCTCGGCTTCCTCGCAATGACGGTGTCGTTCCGATTCCGGGAGTGAGTGCGGTGATTACTGCGTTGAGCGTCTCCGGCTTTCCAACTGACAAATTCCTTTTCCTCGGTTTTCCACCCCACAAAGGCCGAGCTAAATTTTTTAAAGAAGTGGCGGAGGCAAAGCACACTGTGGCGTTTTACGAATCCAACCACCGAATAAAAAAATGCCTCACTGAATTAAAGGAGACATTGTGTAGAGACGCAAAATCTTGCGTCTCTCGCGTGTGCGTCTGTCGAGAATTAACCAAACAATTTGAAACAATTTATAGAGGAACGATTGAAGAAATTTTAGAAATGAAAATATTGGAAAAAGGGGAGTTTGTCATCGTTATCGCGAAATGAGTAGCCTCGGCCTGCCAGAGGTTCACTCATTAATGCCCGAAGGCGCAGTTTGAATAAGTGACATAGCAGGCCGAGGTACGAGTAGTGCAATTATCCTCTTGTTTCAACAAATGACCCGGTCACTGCGCCGAAGCAACAGCGGCCGACCAATATCCGGTCCCGGTATTCAAAGGCCCAACAAGGTCATTAAGGGTCTCCACAAGGGGTTGTCACACCACCACTTATATTAAATCATTTTTGGATTAAATTGTAAATATGAGGCAATTTTACATCACCACTACTCTCCCATACGTCAATGCCGACCCGCACATTGGTTTTGCATTGGAGATTATTCAGGCCGACGCTGTGGCCAGATACCAGCGTTTGCTTGGCAAAGAAGTGGTTTTTAACACCGGCACTGACGAACATGGTCTAAAAATTTACCGCAAGGCATTGGAAACAAAAGAAGACCCGCTGGACTATTGCAATCGCTATGCGGCCAGATTTGACGCCCTAAAACAGGCCCTTAATTTAAGCTACACCAATTTTATCCGCACTACCAACATCCCACACATGTCCGCGGCGCAGGAATTTTGGCGATTATGCATAAAAAGTGGCGACATTTACAAAAAAAATTATAAAGTTAAATATTGCGTGGGCTGTGAGTTGGAAAAAACCGATTCAGAATTGGTTGACGATGAATGTCCAATACATCCAAATTTAAATATAGAATTGATTGAAGAAGAAAACTATTTTTTCAAATTTTCCAAATTCCAAAAACCATTACTAAAGTTTTACGAAAAAAATCCTAGTTTTGTGGTGCCGGAAAATCGTTTGCAGGAAATAAAAAACTTTGTGGAAAGGGGATTGGAGGACTTTAGTATCTCGCGCCTTAAATCTAAAATGCCGTGGGGCGTGCCAGTGCCGGGAGACGAAGACCATGTAATGTATGTTTGGTTTGATGCCCTTATTAACTATATCTCCACACTGGGCTGGCCCGCCTCCGCCCCTTCGGGGCTACTGCGAGGCAAGCCCAATGTATTTAAGACCTTTTGGCCCGGTGTGCAGGTGGCGGGCAAAGATAATTTACGACAACAAAGCGCGATGTGGCAAGCCATGTTAATGTCTGCCGGGTTGCCAAACTCTGAGCAAGTGTTTATACACGGTTTTATCACTTCCGACGGGCAAAAAATGAGCAAGTCGCTTGGCAATGTGGTTGACCCGTTTGAAATTGTAAAAAAATACGGCACAGACGCCACCCGTTATTTTTTACTCGGCGCATTACCATCTTACGACGATGGCGACTTTACCATCGCGCGGTTTGAAGAATACTACACCGCTCATCTCGTCAATGGCATTGGCAATCTTACTTCCCGCATTTTGACAATGGTAGAAAAATATTCTGACAACAAAATTCCAGCCAAAAGCGAGGATATATTTGATATTGATGGTTTTTGGAAGGACTACGGCATCGCATTCAAAAATTTTGAATTTGATGGCTTGATTGAAATTATCAACAACTTAGTCGCCGAGTGCGATGGAACCATATCTAAACAAAAACCATGGGAAAAAGCCAAGCTCGGAGAGGATATTTCCGGCCTATTATATCAACTTGCTGAAACCCTGCGTCATCTCGCCGTCGCCCTTCTCCCAATCATCCCCGAATCAGCCGAGAAAATTCTCAAACAGCTCAACACCGAAGACAAAACGCATACTTGGGGTAAATTGAAGAAAGGTGATATAATAGTGAAAGGGGAGATTTTATTTCCACGGCTGAGTGTATAAATTACAAATTCAAAATTCCAAGATCCAAACAAATTGCAAATTTAAATATTTAATTTTTAAAAATTGGTTATTAAATTTTGTTTGTTTCTTGGTTCTTGGTTATTTATTTTTAAATATATGCCCCTCATAGATATAATTTTATTGATAATCATCGCTGGCTTTGGTATGTTCGGCCTGTGGTTCGGTTTAATCCACACCCTTGGTTCGCTAATCGGCACAATCGCCGGCATTTATCTCGCCACGCGGTTTTACGAGCCAATGGCCGGCTGGCTTTCTGGCATTACTGGCTGGGGTGGCAATGTGCCAAAAGTGATAATGTTTATTATTGCTTTTATCGTGATTAATCGCTTTGTCGGATTCGCGTTTTGGATTGTTGATAAAATTTTAAGTTTGGTAACCCGCTTGCCATTTATCGCCGGCATTAATCGTTTTTTGGGTTTTATTTTTGGTTTGTTAGAGGGTATTATTACGCTTGGCATGATTATTTATTTTATAGAGCGTTTTCCATTATCCGATGGTATTATGCAAAAATTGGCTGAATCTTCCATCGCGCCAAGATTAAGCGGAGTAATAGTTATTTTATTGCCACTCTTGCCCGAAGCGTTTAAAATGCTTAAGTCAACTGTTGACTACACGGCTGATTATGTTCAAAAAGCTGTTGAAGGTATTTAAGTCATTGCGAGGAGGAGCGTCACAGCGACGATCCCTCGTCTCCACTCGGGACAAGTTCCGCAATCTCAGTGTCCAACGATTTAGATTGCTTCGTCAGCCAAAGGGCTTCCTCGCAATGACGGTGGGCGTTTTGGGACTCATGATAATCGCCGGCTGTGCAACGCAGTCGGCGGATTTTGTAATTAAAGAACAAACACTCAAACCATTTTCAGTCAATGACGAGGGTGTACAATATCAATATTCTGCGCCATGGGACAAAAATTTGTTTGATGGTTTCTATTTGACACGCCGAAGTACCGACTCAATCGGTACGGAGGCGGTTGATGTGACGGGCGCCATTGTCCCACATCACCTTACTGCCGGCCATATTCCAGCGACTTTGTTTGATTATTTAAAAAAACAAAACCCTTCCACCATCGTTATTGTTGGCCCCAATCACTTTTGCCGCGGTAATTCTAACATTATCACATCTGATCGTGACTGGAAAACCCCCTTCGGTCAAGTCGTCGCCAATCACAATACAATCCGTGAAATCCGCGCTTTAAAATCCGTGGTAGTGGACGAGGTCGTTATGAAAGAAGAACATAGTATTTATTCTCTCATTAGCTTTATTTCAAAGTCACTGCCTAACACCCAAATTATCCCACTAATTCTTAAAAACAACATCAAAACAAGTGAAATGGATGAATTAGTTGCAACACTGGAAAAAGAATTACCAAAAGACGCAGTAATTATTTCCTCAATTGATTTTTCGCACTATCAGCCAGCGCCAGTGGCGGCGTTTCATGATGAATTGAGTAAGTCAGTGATTAAAAATTTTGATTTTAGTCGGTTAAGCAAATTAGAGATTGACTCCACGCCCAGTTTGTATGTTTTGTTAAAATTAATGGAAAAATTTCGCGCGCAAAAACCGGTGTATGAAATGTACGATAACCCGGGCCAGACAAGTCATTACTCAATTTGGTTTGGTGATGGCGGCAAATGTCATCCTGAACTTGTTTCAGGATCTTTGCAAAGTCAAACCGTGGACGGAGAGATGCTGAAACAAGTTCAGCATGACACTGGATGTGACAACACCGCCTCAATTTTATTCTTCGGCGATATGATGTTGGACCGCAATGTGGCGGTGAGAATAAAAGAACATGGCGCTGACTGGCTTTTTTCCGCTCTCGCGGGTGAAGAAAACAGATTTTTTTATGGAATGGATGACATTCATGTTAATTTGGAGGGACCATTTATGGATTCTTGCCCGCCTCGCGGATCAATGTCTTTTTGTTTTGATGCAAAATTGATTCCAACTCTTAAAAAATATAACTTTTCAATTTTTTCTCGCGCTAATAATCATGCGTTAAATATGGGAAAACGTGGATTTGATGAAACAGATCAAAATTTATCATCAGCCGACTTGTCATTTTATAGTGACCCATACGGTGTTGGTATCTTGATTCGCGAAATTGGAGGCCTTAAAATTGGCTTTGTGAGTTCTAATGAGGTGAACAACTTAATTAATCAGCATGGTCTAGCTCTAACGTTGCAAGCACTTAAATCCGAGACTGATTTTATTGTCGTAAATGTTCATTGGGGCGAGGAATACAAATTTCTAAAATCAAACGCCAGCCAGCAAAAATTAGCTCGTAGCATGATTGATGCTGGCGCAGATATTATTATCGGCCACCACCCTCATGTGGTGCAAGAAATGGAAATTTACAAAAATAAGCCGATTTTTTATTCACTTGGAAATTTTATCTTTGATCAATACTTCTCACCCCAGACCCAGCAGGGCTTGGCAGTTGGTTTGGTGTTGTCCAAGGGTGGGGGACAATCTGTATACGTTTTCCCTTTACAAAGCGTCCAAAGCCATGTAAAATTGATGTCAGGCGAGACGTTGAATGCTTTTTTTACGCAGTTTACAGACAAAAGTCGGCTGAACGGTTACAATTTTGAAAATTTTAATCTTTTGTTGAGCCCCAACGGGGCGACAGATAGTAGCCAGGGGCTTTAGCCCCTGGAAATGGATTGGTGTTGTTGGTTAGTCCCAGCGGGACGGCTGAAAACATCTTTGGAATGGAAAATCATCCGTCCCTACGGGACTTTACCAACCTTAATTAAATTGAGCAGGCAGTAAACTGCCTGCCTAACGAACGGATGTCCCTATCGGGACAATGGACACCCACAAATTAACATTTGTTTAATATAAAGCTAAACCTATATCAAAAGATATAATCTCATTCACTCGGAAATGACTTTGCAAGCAAAGCCACTTCCTCATTCATTTCGATTATGAAAGCAAAAAATGCATTTTTTCTCGCAATCGGAATTATTTTGTTGGTAGTGTCTTTTGTAGCTACTGGCATATTATATTTTAAGTTAAAAAAGGTTAGTGAAACAAGACCGATTGTCACGGAAGAAAAAACTGACAAACCCTTTGATGGTGTAATTGATCTAACTAAAAAGGAGCTGAAAGTCAATTGGGGCGGTAAAGCGACACCAATACCGGTTGAAGAGTCCAATAAGTGGATTGATGAGTTATTTCCAAAATATTCCGAGATAAAGAGAAAAATAAAAACGATTCAAGAAGAATGCAAAACGAAACCCGAGGATGGACAAACATGCGACAATCCTTATGACCCTAATATATACTTTTTTAAAGTCGGCGAGATAGCTGATTACGAAAATCTACCGCTTTATTATATTTTTGTGCCAAATTTATATCCGGACGGCCCCGCCAATGATACAGAAAATTTTCTGGGTTTTTATGTTGCTTCTGAAAAAAAATGGATAAGAATTGCCACACGAGGAACAGAGGAAAATGCTTACAATTTTTACGGCAAGTATGAAATAAGCGCTGGTTATGGTGAACAAGGCGACATGACTTATGTTGTTACGCCAGATACATTTAAAAATCTCGGCGGCTTCAGTTTGTTTAGTGGTTATATCATGATGGATTTTCCCGAAATAATACCACCGAATTTTATTTTCAGTCCAGACGGCGGTAAGAAATTAAAAAAAATTGATTTTTTGTCGCGTGATAGTAGATTTAATGCATCAAAAAAAGTTGATTACTACGGAGACAGTGGCATTAACGAACTTGCCACAGGCAGTGTAATTACGGACTATTATCGTAGTTTTCCAGTCGCGTTTAATGATTCTAAATTAGGACCGATTTACTTTAATGATGGGTGTTATCACGTAATTTTGCAGAACGGCTCTGTTGTGAATTATGAGTTAGTGCCGTACTTTCTAGAGATAGTTGAAGATGGTGCGGAAAAAGAATTGATACCAAACGGCTACCAAGCAAAGATAAAATGGGAAAATAAAAAAAATGATAGTGATTTATATATAGTTGGAACTGTGAGACCGTCGTGTGGTGGCGGTCTGACCAACTGTTTTGATGTTGTTCACGATACTATACAATTTAAAAAAGAAAATCTAACAGAAATAGGCAGGACTATTGAAAAAAATGAACCGATTTTTGCCTTAAAGGACGCGGTAGATAATGACTGGTATAAAAACATGTCCATGTCTACAAGTGCCAGCGAATCGGCTGATGAAGATGTAGAGGAATCTAAAAGGATTGAAACATTTGTCAAAGATAATCCACTATTTTTTTGGAAAGATAAAGACGATGTTTGGCGTGTGTACCAAAAAGCAAAATATGTACCATTGGCCGAATGCGGCAAACCAGTGATCTACCTCTACCCGGAAAAAGACACTGATGTAAAAGTGGAGGTAAAACCAAACGGCGGATTTACCAAAACCGAGCCGATGTATGATAATGGCTGGTTTGTGCAT
>Ga0208373_1003903_pt1 | contig 14076 bp, 14 predicted proteins | sample RifOxyC2_FD_184036 | JGI IMG/M metagenome (GOLD analysis project Ga0208373, IMG submission 184036) | Soil microbial communities from Rifle, Colorado - Rifle Oxygen_injection C2 (SPAdes) | ecosystem: Environmental > Terrestrial > Deep subsurface > Rock core/Sediment | place: Rifle, Colorado...
TTAAAAAATGAAGAGGAAATTGGTAATTTTCTAAGAGATTTATTAACGTCAAAAGAGCTTAAAGAATTCGCAAACAGAATTGAAATTGCTCGATTATTGTCAGAAGGAAAATCATATTTGAAGATATCAAAAGAAGTTGGGGTATCTACGACTACCGTAACTAGAGTTGCTTATTGGTTATTTTCTGGGTGCGGTGGTTATTATAAGGTTATCCAAAAATTAACAAAAAAAATTAAAGCATAAAATTCTAAAAAATCATTAAATACAACTAAAGCCTATTACATAATTGGTAGTAGTAATCATTATTTTGTATTGTTATAATGTCAACAAATGTCGGGCGAAGTGCCCGGACAATAATTTTAATATCTGCCCGAAAAACTTCGCCTTATTTAATTTATGATTACTATTTTTGATTGGGTCTCTAGAATTATCACAATAATATTTGCTGTTTCTGGTTTATTTAATTGGCTAAAGAGTATTTTCCCTGTCTTAGCTAGATTGGGAATGGGTTTGTCAAAAAGAAAAATTGCTATTTTTGCTTCAGCTAATAATTATTCAAGTCTCAAAGACTTACTTGTTGACTCGAAATTATTTAATACTAGAAATATTATTCAAATATCAACGATCAGTGACCTAGGAAAGTCAGAAAAATCAAATTTATTTTTAGTATTTTGGCCCGATTGGAAAGATAATCTTAACAAAATATTAAGTAAAAAAAATGATAGCGATGCTTTAGTAGTTTACGCACCACAAAGTAAAGGTTCTATCCCAAAATTACAAATGGATGATATTGATAATCAAAGGAATGCTATTGTTACAAATTTTCGTGGAAGACTTTTAAACGATATAGTAATTACAATGATTACTACTGATTATAAAAAATGACTTCGATTCAATACCTCAGGAGCATAATTAACGGATATTTGACAACTCCATTATTACTTTTGCCTATAACCCCTGCATATCAAGCAGTAACACCTATATTAAGGGCTTGGGGCAATAATTTTATTGATGATATAAAAATATCAGGCTCAAACGCTAAGGGAACAGCAATCGCTGGGGTCGCAGATTTAGACCTTTTTATTTCTTTACATTCTCATACTCTTAATTCATATACTCTAGCTCAATTATTTATTTCGTTAGAAAACTATTTGCTTAAATCAATGTATATTCCCAGAAAACAAAACGTTTCAATCAGAATTAATTATTTAGGCACGGAAGTTGATATAGTTCCAGCAGTTAAGTTTGCAGGAAATTCAAATGACCATTGGCTTCATGTAAGAAAATCTGGTCAAGACAGGATTAAGACGAATATAAATACGCATATTAATAGAGTAGTTCAATCGGGGAGAATAGAGGAAATTAAATTAACAAAAATATGGAGAAAATTGAATAATTTAGATTTTCCATCGATATATTTAGAAGAAACTGTTATTTCATGCCTTAATGGTCATCAAGTTGGAGCTATAGACAACAATTTTTGGAAAGTGCTTGAATATCTTTCTAATAGTTTTCCAAATGCTCGGATAATTGACCCTTCAAATGGTGCTAATATAATATCAAATGATTTAAATCAATCAGAAAAAAATCTTATAAAATCGGCAGCAAAATTTAGTAGAACTCAAAAATATTGGAAATATATTGTATGGTAAAATCATTTTAAATTAGATTATAGGTTGCTAGAAAAATATTAGTAAAAACCACAGAAAAACTGTCGACTTCCCCAAAACGAAAGGGGGTGATTGGAAAACCGCCGGCTTGTCCACCGTAGTCGGAGACGAAGGTGGAAGCAAGCGGAGGCGGACCTGTCCTCCGTAGCGGAAAGCGAAGGAGGAAAAGAATCCCGAGCGTCTGAGCGAGGGATGGACGTGTAGGAGTTAAGCTGGGCGAGCTACTATAATATTCCTTTGTATCCGCCGACCATATTCTTCTTTAGGGAGGCGGTCTTGTCCACCGTAGCCCCAGATACTCAACAGGGGCGGAGGTGGAAGATGCCCGAGCGATTAGCGAGGGCGTGTTGTGTTTGAAAGTCTGGCCGGCTGACAGAATGGCCAGTTGGTTGGGGGTTTGATTTTCTGACTGGTTGGTTGAAAGCTTGAAGTTTCTAAACCATTGGCTCTGATCGTCAGCGCTCCCACAGTCCCCAGCCCCCAGTTTTGAAGCTCGTCATGTCGCAAAATTGATAGCGAAGTGTCGCAGGTTGGGAAAAAGATTAACGATTGTTTTGTCTATCCGCCTTTGATAAAATAAGTTCGAGCAAGTTTATACAAACGCACACTACTTTTTATATCTTTTTAAAGCAGATTTGATAATCTCCAGAAGCATTTGCTCATAGTCCATACCAATCGTTCTTGCCGCTAGCGGAAAATAAGATGTCATCGATACTTCTGGCGGAATTAGTCCAGCGGGGGAATTAATTTCCAGAACGTAAGGATTATCTTTTTTATCGCATTTAATATCAATTCGGCACCAATCAAGCACTTCAAGGGCTTTCCATACCTGGTGGCAAATCTTTTTTATTTTATCTTCCAATTTTTTATCTATTTTTGCCGGACACATCAAATAACTGGAATTGCCTTGCTCTTCAAAATACCATTTTACTTCATAGGAATCAAACGGGAGATAACCTTTTGGAAGAATGTTATGATTAGGTTCAATGATCGGCAAAATTTTACCCGGATTTCCTAACATCGCTACTGAAAATTCCCGACCCTCTAGAAATGGTTCAACGAGTGCTGGTTCCTTAAAAGCACCAATAATTTTTTTAACCTGTTTTTTTAATGAGGCAATATCATAAACGACACTCTTATTAGTAATTCCCATGCTTGATCCTTGAGCCACTGGTTTGACAATAAGCGGAAATCTTAATTTGTTGTCTAAGACAAAGTCTTGATCTTTAATTATTTGAAAAGGTGCTGTAGGTATTCCTTCAGAAATAAAAATCTGTTTGGCTTTAGCTTTATTTAAAGAAAAAGCATGAGTAAGAGGGGAAGATCCTGTATAAGGAATTTGCAGCATTTCAAGGATGGCAGGAATTTGCAGTTCCCGATCACGACCGTATATTCCTTCCGCCACATTAAACGCCAGATCTATTTTGTGTTTAAACTTTTTTAGTTTTAAATATGCGTTTTCATTAGCTTCGATCGGTATGATATCAAGTCCTAGATTTCTTAAATGTTTTATCTGCCATTTAGTCGTTATCGGATCGTCGAAATCGGCTTCGAGCTGGTTACGATAATCATTGACGTCCAAATAAGAATGCCGGACATTATATAAAAAGGCAATCGTCTTAGTTTTCATTATTATCTCCGTTTTTACCAATTGGTAGTTTAGTTTTCCCTTGAGAATCTCTCAGGGTGTTCAATAACAGCCTTTTAAGAATTTCTGAAAAAGTGATATCATACATATCCAAAATGTTTGCAATAGCACAATCTAGCTCTTTAGGGCCAAAGGCCGGATTACTATTTGCATCGACAAAATAATATCGTCCTGATGAATCAAGACGAATATCAAATTTTCCATAATCGGCCATTTTTGAAACTTCAAAAGCTCTTTTAACATATTCCCTAAGCAATGAATCTTCATATTTTTGATACTTGAAGGCGCTCCCATCTTTAGTCCACTGATCTTCAAAACTGGCAAAAACATATTTGGTATTTGGTTTATTAAAAATTTTTTCTCCGAAATAAACTTTTGTATTTAGGCCTTCCAGTAAAATCGCTGTTATTTCTCTTCCGACGATAAACTCCTCAACGAGAACGGGTTGATCATATGTATTGATCATAAATTTCAATCTTTCCCTGAGATGCTTCTCATTTTCCGATACTGCGTCGTTTGTAATTTCAACCGCGCCGTGTATTTCATTTAATTTGGAAATCAATGGATATCTTAATGTCGGATCGATCGGATCGGTAAAAGAATTGAAAAGTTGATAGTTGGGAACCGGGACTCCATTTTGTTGTAATAATTTTTTTATTATAAATTTATTATATGAAAGAGCCTCTCCTAAGACACCAGCTCCAGTATACGGAATGTCTAAAAGCTCGAGTAAGGCTGGTATTGTTGAAGCCAAATATTCATTTCCTTTTACCGATCCAACTAAGTTCAAGGATAAATCTGGCTTAGACTGTCTTAGACGGTGTGCTAATAGCTCATTGGCGGGAAATAAATACGTTTTTATTTTTAATCTATTTAGATATTTAGAAATTAATTTTGCATCATCATAAGCATCTTTTTCAGTTATATATTGAGCTTCTGTGGGAAAATATTCTTTTTTTACTTCACTGAAAATTATTGCTGCCGTTTTTGAATAAACATAACTTTTTTTTGTTCTTAAAATTTTCTTGATTTTTTTGGAAGGAGATTTTTTGCCTGGTTTCTTTTTCATTTTTTTCATTCTTCTTTAATAACAAAATTATCAATTATTATTCTGATTTGTCAATAGATTTTTTTATTTTTGAATCGATTTATAGAATTTTTAATTATTATTTTTGTCACAAAATCAAAAGAAATATTGTTAACGTGCAATAAATAAGCAAAGGGCCCACCGGTTTCCGGATATGGACCAAATTCTGGATTAGCATTAGAATCAATAAAAAAATACTTACCTTTTTTGTCAATTATAATTTCAAACCTTCCATAATCTATAAATTGTAAAGTCTTAAAAACTTTAATAATATCATCTTTCATTTTTTTATTTAATTCATATTGAAGAACGTCGTAAATTTCTTTTTCACCCCATGAGGCATCATAACTATAGAGCGGATATTTTTCCTTTTTTAGAAAAATTCTTTCTTCCGCAAACAAAAATTGACTTTCTTTAACACCATCTATCATCAGAGCGGTAATTTCTTTTCCAAAAATATATTCTTCAACAAGCACCGATTGCTTGTATTTATCAATAAGAAATTTTATTCTTTTTCTTAAATCTTTCTCATTTTCAACAATAGAATTTTGATTAATTTCTAAACTACCGTGCGATTCATTTAATTTGACAATAAAAGGAAAATGGATACTGGAATCCAATTTTTGTTTTTCATTTGTAAATAGTTGAAATCCCGGTACGGGAACGCCGCATTGTTTTAAAATTATTTTGGTAAGATATTTATCAGAATTGATCGCTAAACTAGTCGCTCCGGCACCTGTATATGGTATTGAAAATGACTCTAGCGCCGCTGGTATTAAAGATGTGAGAGTTTCATTTCCGCAAATCGAATCAACTAAGTTAAAAACAACTCGAGGTTTTAAAAAGGCAGTTTTTTTTATTGAACTAAAATTTCCTGGCAATAAAATAACTTTATAACCTAATTTTTTTAAGTGTTTTTTAATGATTTTTGACCGGGGAAACACGTCAACTTCTGTAAGATAGGCTTCATGGGTAGCAAAATATTCTTTTTTTGCTTCTGAATATAGGATTACTATTAATTTGTTAATATTATTTTTTTTTACTTTTTTCATTTGTTTCCCTAAAATATAAGACCGATCGAATAGCAAAATTATCAATTATTTTAATGATTTGTCAATAGGATATTTTTGCTATACTAAATCAATGAGAGAAAAATTTTTACAATACTATTGGACTAGTCTGCATAATTTTGGAGAAGCAATTATCAATATATTTATTTTTCTTCCTTATTTTTTTTCCGTTTCCACGCTACTAAAAACCTTATTTCACCCATGGAAAAATCTTATCGTCAAAAAAACTTTTGTCGGCTTTTCTTTTTCTGATTTATTTAATCGTTTTGCCTTTAATTTTATTTCCAGTTCGATCGGCGTGATAATGAGGCTCTCAATTATCATTTTTTATTTTATTTTTCAAACGTTGTTTATGGTCGCTCTTCCCTTTATTGCCTTATCGTTTTTTCTTCTTGCGCCATTATTCTATTTATTATCCCTTTTTCAAAAAACTGCTGAGCAAAGAATGGATGCTTCTAGAAAAGAATTTATTGAAACCCATCTTTTAAACGTTGAGAATCATGAAAAAGTTGAAAAATGGTTTGAGGATTATTCGAAGAATCATTTTAAAAAAGTTATATGGTGGAAATTGCAGAACCTAATGTCTTATCCACCTTTAGCACGTGATTGGGCGGTGGGTTATACTCCATTTCTTGATCAATATGCCATTAATCTGGCCACTTCATCTTACCTTCACCACATAAAAAATATTGTTGATAGAGAAAAGGAAATTATTGAAATTGAACAAATTCTATCTAAATCGGTTGAAAACAATGTCATTATCATTGGCGAGGAGGGGGTGGGAAAACACACGATTATTGATGCTTTGGCAAAGAAAATATATCTAGGTAAAACCAATTCGTTGCTCATGTACCGGAGGATCTTAAAATTGAATATGGAAAAAGTTCTTAACGAATTTATTGACCAAAAACAGAGGGAAAATTTTTTTGAAGACTTATTGAAAGAAGCCGAACAGGCAAAAAATATTATTCTTTTTATTGACAACATCGACAGGTATATTAATCTTGCTCCTTCACTTGAAAAATATGCCAAAAGTAGTTCGATTCAAATAATCGGAACAACTACCCCCTTTTCCTTTCAGAATTTTATTTTTTCAAACGACAAAATAAATCGTATTTTCAATAAGGTTGACGTTTATGAGATTTCAAAAAACGAAGCCGAAAATATTTTATTGGACGCTGTTTATTATTTCGAATCTCTTTATGATGTCTATATTCCATACGAAACAATCAAGGAAATAGTTGAAAAAAGTGAATTTTATTTAACCTCCATTCCGTTTCCCGAAAAGGCCGTCGATCTGCTTGATACAGCCTGCGTTTATGCAAAAGAAAGGCGTGTTACCAATGGGTCAAAGACTATCCCAACAACAATAACACCAGAAATGATCAACATTGTCCTTACAGAAAAGACTCACATTCCCACTACAATAACCAAGCAAATGAAGGAAAAACTTTTGAACCTTGAAACGTTATTGCTTTCCCGGATCGTTCAACAAGATGTGGCAATAAAAAAACTATCATCGGCATTGAGGCGTTCATTTTTGTTGATCGGGAAAAGAAAAAAGCCTTTAGCGTCATTCTTATTTCTTGGTCAGACCGGTGTGGGAAAAACGGAAACGGCTAAAGCGATCGCTGAAACATTTTTTTCCGACGATAATTTAACAGAAAAAAAATATCTCCTCCGTTTTGATATGTCCGAATTTCAGTCAAAATACGATATCCCAAAACTTATAGGTGATAACGAACATCCAGGTCTGTTAACAAGTACTATCAGAAAACAAAGTTATGGAGTGTTACTACTGGACGAAATTGAAAAGGCCGATAAAGACCTGATAAACATTTTTTTGACGATCATCGATGAGGGGTATTTCATCGATGGAATGGGGAAAAAAATTGACTGTAAAAATTTGATTATAATAGCAACCTCAAATGCGGGTTCTGATATTTTATATTCTCAAATTAGTCCAATAAGTCCAATTAGTCTCATTGATAGATTAATAGAAAAAAAAATTTTCTCTCCCGAATTCCTAAATCGCTTTGATGGGGTAATTCCCTTTGAATCATTAAACCAAGAATCACTTAAAGTTTTAGCGAAAAAAATTATTGAAAAAATATCAATAGACGTGCTCAAATTATATAAGGTGAAAATGGCCGTTTCTGAAAAGACGATCGACTATGTTTCTAAAAAAGGCTTTGACCCCCGCTTTGGAGCTAGAAATCTGGAAAGAACGATCCGTGATGAGATAGAAGATAAATTAGCCAAGCTTATTTTGCAGGATAAAACCAAACCTGGAGATATAATTAATCTTTAAAGTAACAAATTCATGCCAAAAGAAAATTTATACAAGTCTGATGGTAAACTGATAGTGATCGAAGGTATAGACGGTTCCGGAAAATTAACCCAGCTTCGTTTGCTGCTAAATTATTTAGACAGGAGATTTATTAAATTTGCCACATTTGACTTTCCACAATACGGAAAAACTTTTTTTGGAGATTTTGCTGGCCGATTCCTTAACGGAGAATTTGGTCATTTCAGCCGTATCAATCCTTATCTAGCCTCATTCCCATATGCAGCCGACCGCTGGCAGGTTAAAGACAAAATTTGGCAGGCGATCAAAGAAGGTAGACTTGTGGTTTGCAATCGTTATACCCCTTCATCGATCTATCAAGCGGCTAAAATTAAACCCCAGCAAAGAAAAAAATTTTTTCAATGGACAGAAACCCTTGAACATGAGATTTTTGGTATCCCACGACCAAGCTTGGTTATTTTTTTACATGTTCCTCTTGTTTTTGCCCAAACAATGATATCTAAGAAAAATAAAAGAAAATATTTAGACGGTAAGATAAAAGATCAATATGAAAAAGATGTCAAATATCTTAAAAAAGTTGAAGATTTGTATTTGGATACCGTAAAAGAAAATAAAAGCTGGATTAAGGTCGACTGTGTTGAAAATAACAAAATTATATCACCAGAAGCCATACACGATAAAATAATTATTATTCTTGGTAAAAAAGGCTATATACCAGCTAATGTCCAAGTTTGACAAATATGTTGTAAGTTGATAAGCTATTGACTATATGGATAAAAAATTTGTGGCCTTGATGATTGTTTTCTTTCTCGTGTTTGGTGTTTTTATTACTAGCACCATATTTGGTAGACAATTTTCAAGAATTAGCCGGGCGGCCGTTGAATCAAAGCCGTCCTCTCAGAATTCTTTAATTTATGCCTGGCCCTTGGATGTCACTTTATCAGAAGGAAAAACCTCAGAGATAAATATTTTTGTAAGAAATGGAAGTAACGCCACTTTGGAAAATCAAATTGTTAAGTTGGAAACAGACTTTGGCACTTTGGACCAATCGGAAAAAACAACTGATAAAACAGGTAAAGTTACCTTTACTTTAACTTCCGATGTTACGGGCACAGCTAATTTATCGGCAACCATAAATAACACAATACCTCTTAGCCAAAAGGTCTCTGTTAAATTCAAGTAAGTTTTAAAATCCATGAAGAAAATCACCAAAGTTGTTATTCCTGCAGCCGGTTTTGGAACAAGGTTTTTACCCCAAACAAAGGCCATGCCAAAGGAAATGCTTCCTGTTGTGGATAAACCTGTCATTCAATATGTGGTCGAGGAAGCGATCGACTCCAAAGTTGAAAATATTATTATCATCACCGGATCGAATAAGCGGGCGATCGAGGACCATTTCGACGCTCCCTCGGAAGACCTGGTAAAAAATTTGTTACATGGGAAAAAAGAACATTTGCTAAAAGAAATACAGAGAATTTCAAATATGGCCAATTTTATTTATATTCGACAAAAAGGCCCTTATGGGAATGGAACGCCTGTTTTGACAGCAGAACCCGCCATCGAAGATGAACCTTTTGCCGTTCTTTGGGGTGATGAATTTATATATTCTAAGCCTCCCAGACTTGCCCAAATGATCAAGGTCTATGAAAAATTTGGAGGGATTGTCATATCCGGGGTAAAAATAGAAAATAAGGAAGATCTAAAAAGATATGGGATTGCTGACCTGACCCACATTGAAAATAACGTCTACAAAATAAATAAAATCGTTGAAAAACCCGAGATTGATAAAGCGCCCTCAAATATCGCCACCCATGGCGGTTATATTCTGCCTCCAGAAATTTTTTCTGCTTTAAAAAAAATCCAACCGGGAAGGGGAGGGGAGATTTGGTTGGTCGATGCAATTAATCTATTAAAAAATGAGGGTGTTCCAGTTTACACCGTTGTTATAGAAAATGGTAAGTATTATGACACTGGAGACAAATTCGAATATTTAAAGACCGTTATCGAGTTTGCCCTGGAACACGAAGAGATCAACGGGGAATTCAAAACCTTCATAAAATCGCTCAAAATCTGATTGCAATATTTAGTCTTGATTGATAGAATGTATGCTTATGAATGATAATGATAAAAAAATAGAAGAACTTTTCGCTGCCGGTGCACATCTTGGACATAAATCTAATAGGGTTCACCCGAAAACTAACAAATATATTTATTCATTCGAAAACGGGGTTTCAGTAATAGATTTGTCTAAAACCGTCGATTTTCTCGAAAGGGCCAAGAAATTTGTTTCCGAGCTGGGAAAAAATCAAAAAATTCTTCTGGTCGTCTGTACCAAAAAAATCGCTTCCAATTTAACTAAAGAACTGTGCGCAAAAAATAACTTACTTTATGTAAATACCAAATGGCCTGCAGGATTGCTAACCAATTTTGAGATGATCATCAAAAATGTAAAAAAACTTAACACCATGAAGGAAGAAAAGGAGAAAGGAGAATGGAATAAATTCGTAAAGCATGAACAGGTTAAATTGGATAAGGACCTTAATAAATTGGAAAAATTTTACGGTGGAATTTCCAAATTAAAAAAATTGCCTGACGCTCTTTTTATTATTGATATAAAGAAAGAAAAAAATTCAGTCAAAGAGTCGGGAGAAATGAAAATAACAACTGTTGCCGTCACTGATACCAATGCCAACCCTGACCCTATCAACTATCCTATTCCAGGCAACGATGATTCACTTACGTCTATAGAGTTTTTTTTAAAGGAAATAATTGAAGCATATTCCTCTAACTTTATCAAAGCAAATGAAGAAAAAGCGAAAGAAATGTCTAAAAGTAAATCTTAAATGTTAAACTGTTAGAACTTAAATAAACTGTTAAACGCTAAACTGCTAAACATGTTTAATGTTTAAGGTTTAATAGTTTTTTTAACCGTTTAGGTTTTAACCGTTTAACTGTTTAATATTTTTTTAACCTTTAATATTTAAAAATTAATCATGTACGACATTAAAAAGCTCAAACAACTTCGCGAGGAAACCGAAATTTCATTCTCACTTTGTAAAAAAGCCCTTGAAGAATCAAAAAACAATATTGAAGCAGCAAAAAAATTATTAAATAAGTGGGGAATAGCCAAGGCTAAAGATAAATCAAACCGCAACACACAAGCTGGTATAATCTTTTCTTATGTCCATCACAATAAAAAGGTTGCTTCTCTTATCCAGCTCGCCTGTGAAACGGACTTTGTCTCCGGTAATAAGGATTTTCAGTCATTGGGACAAGAATTAGCAATGCAGGTTGCCTCGATTCGGGCTGAAACAAATGAAGAATTACTTGAACAAGAATATATTAGAGACCCTTCTAAAAAGATCAGCGATTTGATCAAGGAAGCTGTATTAAAATTTGGGGAAAATATTAAAGTCATAAAATTTATAAGATGGAGCGTTTAGTAAATATTAAATAACAAAACGTTTTTAATATTTGTTATTATCTTCCTATGGATATAATTTCAACGTTCAATACCCAGGCAGCAAAAACTATCGCCTCCTTGAAGGAAGATCTTAAATCGATTCGTACCGGCCGGGCCTCACCATCTTTAGTTGAAAACCTGTACGTCGAGACATATGGAGGGCAAACTAAATTAAGATTATTAGAACTGGCTACAATCGTAACTGAGGGCGCTTCGTCGTTATCGATAAATCCTTACGACCCATCGGTCATCCAAGATATTGAAAAAGCAATTTTAAAATCACCGTTGGGACTGACGCCGGCTACTCAAGGAACCAGAATTATTATCAGAATACCTTCATTAAATACCGAGCAAAGAGAAAAATATATCAAAGTTGTTGGAGAAAAAGTTGAGGAGAAAAAAGTAACAGTAAGAAATCATAGGGACGATTCGCGAAGGATTATTAAAAATGCTTTTGAAAAAAAAGAAATGAGCGAAGATGAAAAATATCGGTTGGAAAAAGAGATTGATACTCAATCCACCAAATTTATGGAAGAAATAACCGTTATTAGGGGAAACAAAGAAAAAGAGATAATGGAAGTCTAAAATTTTTATGACAATATTAATATTCATTATTACCCTCAGTATTCTTGTTCTGGTCCATGAACTTGGCCATTTTTTAATGGCTAAAAAAATGGGTGTTAAAGTTGAGGAGTTTGGGATCGGTCTGCCGCCAAAAATATTTGGAATAAAAAAAGGCGAAACCCTATACAGTGTCAACTTACTACCGATCGGAGGTTTTGTTAAATTATTTGGCGAAGAATACGACGAATTGCATAGTAGGGGACAGGCGCGACTGTCCCAAACAAACCGAATGTTCGTCAACAAAAAACCATGGCAAAAAACTTTGATTGTTTTGGGTGGAGTGATTGGAAATTTTCTGCTAGGTTGGTTAATTTTTTCGTTTTTAGTGACCCAGGGAGTTCCGGTTCCGACTAATAAGGTTATTGTTGAAAAAGTAACAAAAAATTCTCCGGCTGCTGTTGCAGGACTTAAAGAAAAAGACGTGATATCAAAATTAATTCTTCAAAATAACTCAATCAACTTAACTTCTTCCAACACTCTTATTGAGGAAACTAAAAAATCGGCCGGGAAAACAATCAAGCTTCTTGTCCAACGAAATGACCAGCAACTAACCATCATTCTTATTCCAAGAAAAAACCCACCAAAAGGTGAAGGTCCACTGGGAATCGCCATAACTTCTTTTATTGAAAAAAAATATCCTTGGTATAGCGCTCCTTATTATGGTTTGGTCGAGGCTTTTAATATTACAAACAAAATTGCATCTGAGCTCGGGAAAATGTTCTTTGGCTTTATCACATTCCAAAAGCAAAATGTTGATGTAGCTGGTCCTGTTGGGATTGCAAATTTGGCTGGACAAGCATTTAAATTCGGAAGAAATGCCTTTCTTGAATTTCTAGCTCTATTATCTTTAAACTTAGCTATAATCAACATTCTTCCCTTTCCGGCATTAGACGGCGGGCGGCTGGTTTTTGTTCTTTATGAAGGACTAACCAAAAAAAAACCAAATAAAAATATTGAAAAATATACCAATTTGATAGGATTTATAGTCTTATTATCTTTAGCCGCCCTTATTACAATTAGTGATATTGCTAAGTTATTTAAAAAATAAATAATGTTTAATCCCAAATATCGCCTCATTACCGTTTCCGGGAAAATTGCCGTCGGAACTACGACCTTGACCAAAAATTTGGTCGACTCAATCGGTTGGAAACATATCAATATCGGATCAATTCAGCGGAAATATCATCAAAAACATCTTATCCATGAAAATAAAACTGGAGCTATGTCTCGAGACGAGGAACATGAAAAAAAAATAGACGATATAACCAAAAAAATGTTAAAAACTGAAAAAGAAATTATTTATGAAGGTTGGCTCACTGGTTTTTTCGCCCAAAGTTATCAGGATATACTGAAAGTTCTTCTTATCTGTTCACATGATGATATTCGGGTTGATAGAGTAGCTAATCGGGACAATATTACAGTTGAAGAGGCCAAAAATTGGATTAAAAATAGGGAAAAGGAAAATATTACAAAATGGAAAGAGCTATATGGCAACTATGATTTTTGGGCACCGAAATATTTTGATTTAGTTATCGACACATACAAGACGGGTCCAATCGAAACTCTCAAAATGGTATTGGATAAAATTGGTTATGAAGACAAATAAAAGAATAAGATATAATCTTACTATGCTTTATTCTAAGCTTTTCGGAAAAACAAAGAAAGATTCTAAAAAATACGATTCCGCCAATGCCACTTTTTTGATAAAGGGCGGGTTCATTGATCAGGTTATGGCTGGCGTCTATTCTTATCTCCCTTTGGGCCTTATAGTATTGAATAAAATAGAAAACATTATACGTGAAGAAATGGATAAAATCGGAAACGAAATTTTTATGCCTTCATTAACTCCTCAATCTGCTTGGGAAAAAACCGGCCGTTTGGAAACTGTCGACGTTTTGATGAAAACGGTTCCGGCCAATAAATTTGCCTTGGCAAAACATGCTACCGAGTATGTCCTGAATCCTACTCATGAAGAAGTAGTCGTTCCGTTAGGACAAAAATTTATACTTAGCTATAAGGACTTTCCGTTTGCCCTGTATCAGATTCAGTCAAAATTTCGTAACGAGCCAAGAGTCAAGTCAGGCTTGCTCCGGGGCAGGGAGTTCCGGATGAAGGATCTTTATAGCTTTCATACATCAGTTAAAGACTTCAGAAAATATTATGAAAAATCCAAAGAGATATATTTTAAAGTTTTTGAAAGATTGGG
>Ga0208373_1003905_pt1 | contig 14074 bp, 15 predicted proteins | sample RifOxyC2_FD_184036 | JGI IMG/M metagenome (GOLD analysis project Ga0208373, IMG submission 184036) | Soil microbial communities from Rifle, Colorado - Rifle Oxygen_injection C2 (SPAdes) | ecosystem: Environmental > Terrestrial > Deep subsurface > Rock core/Sediment | place: Rifle, Colorado...
AACCAGCTCTGGCAATTCAAAGGAAGGGCACAAAATCTTGTGCCCCTGCAAATTGCAATAAATAAGGTCGCCAAAGGCCTAATTTTGAAATAATTATAACATCATATAGGGATCAACATCAACTATTGCTTGTACACTTTTTGACGGTTTTAACATATCTGAAATCTTCTGGAGGGCATCATGAATGTGGCTGTGGTTCTGTGACCTTAACAGAAGATGCCACCTGAACATATTATTAATCTTCGTCACGGGCGCTGGTGACGGGCCGAATATTTCCAGGTGGTTCCCGTTTGTTTTTGTGATTTCTTTGAGTTTTTCGGCAACGACGAAAGATTTTTCCTTTGCTTTCTCTTCCTTTCGACTCCGAAAGACTATTCTCGCCAATTTACTAAAAGGAGGATAATTCAATTGTTTTCTATATTCCAGTTCTTTTTTTGCAAATCCATCATAATCATGGGCGGCTGCATACGTGATGCTGTAATGTCTGGGGTTAAACGACTGCACAACTACTCTACCTCCCTTTGGCCCTCTGCCTGTACGCCCCGCAACCTGTGAGATGAGCTGAAACGTACGTTCGCTTGCACGGAAATCAGGCAGGTTAAGTATCGTATCTGCCGAAATTACTCCCACCAGGGTAACGTTGGGAAAATCCAGTCCCTTTGCAATCATTTGTGTGCCGAGCAATATCTGAACATCTCCCCGTTCAAATGCTGTCAGGGCCTTTTCGTGGGCATTGCGTGCACGCATAGAATCGCTGTCCATACGGAGAATTTTATAATTTGGGAACTTGGCTATAATTTCGTCCTCGATTTTTTCAGTGCCAAATCCGCGATAGTTAATGTTGCCTGCCATGCAGTCCGGACATGATTCCAGGGGAGTAGCCTCTGCGTGACAATAATGGCACAAGGCTATGTTTAATTTTTTGTGGAATGCCATGGGAATGTCACATTTCCGGCATTTTAATACGAATCCGCAACGTTTGCAGTGAAGATACGGTGCGAATCCCCTGCGATTTAAAAACAAGATCACCTGCTCATTCCGGGAAAGTGCCTGGTTCATGTAATATGCCAGCCGTTGAGAAATAATATGGTGTCCCCTCCGTTTGCGAACCTCTTCACTCATATCTACAATCTCAATTGGAGGAAGCCGTTGATCACCGATTCTTTTTGAAAGGACGATCTTTTCATAGTGACCGGTTATTGTGTTGTAATATGTTTCAAGGGAAGGGGTAGCCGTCCCCAATATAACCATGGCGTTTTCATAGGTTGCCCTCAGGATTGCGACGTCCCGTGCGTTATACCGTGGGCTATTTTCCTGTTTATAGGTGTTTTCATGTTCTTCATCAATAATGATCAATCCGACATTTTTTAAAGGTGCGAATATGGAAGAGCGCGCGCCAATGACAATGTCTGCCTTGTCTTCTTTAATATCATTCCACTGCGAATAATGGAAAGTACCCAGAAGGTGACTATGCAATATGGCCACGTTATTAAATCTTGCCTTTATTCGTTGAATTGTCTGTGAGGTAAGAGATATTTCCGGAACAAGGAATATAGCCTTACGGCCCTGCTCAAGCACTTTCGCAATTGATTGGAGGTAGACCTCTGTTTTCCCACTGCCGGTAATGCCGTGAAGTAAGATAACGCCAGGATCGGGCTGTGCAAGCCTTTTGTTAATGATATCAAAGGCGTTTTGCTGCTCTTCGGTAAAAGTTAAACGTTGTTGCAATGGGCCGAAATCGCAAGTCGTACCGACAATGTGCTGGGGTTTATTTTGTATGGCAAGAAAACCCTTCTTTTCAAGCTGGCGAAGGCCATGCATCGTGCACTCACTGATACGAATGAGTTCTCTGGCACTTATTTCCTGGAAATTTTCACTGAAAAATTCAAGTACCTTCGCCTGTTTTGGCGCACGTGTTTTTAATTGCGAGAGGGTTTGCTGGTCAAATTTTGTCAGGGCATCGCAAGGCGTAACAAAGAGCGCCTCCTTTTCCTTTACGCTTCTGCGCGCAACCGGCGGGATTACTGCGTTGATCGCCTCTCCCCAGCCGCAATAGTAATGAGATGACAGCCACTGTGTGATTTTAAGCATGACATCGTCAGCCAGCGGTGTCTTGTCAATGACATTGATAATATCTTTTATCTGATACGGGGAAGGGGTATCCGTAAATCCGACACAAAATCCTGTGGTTATTTTATTACCAAAAGGTATTTTTACCCGCATACCTGTCATAAGGCTATCTCTTAAGTGCGGGGGGATATTGTAATGAAATATCTTATTTAAGGGAATATTGACGACTACTTCTGCATATAATTTTTGGGGTGGCTGATTCGCCTGCATGGTTTGCTGTTCTGGTACAATCTCATTTGGGCGTGCGGCAATGGACGTTGGAAGCTGATTTGTGAGGCTGGTATACATAGATTTATAGTAAAAATTTCAAACTATTGTTCCTCCCCCTTGATGGGGGGAGGCTAGGTGGGGGTGAAAGAAAAAGCTACGCACCCTCCCTTTGTCCCTCCCATCAAGGGAGGGATTATCTTTAATTCATGTAGTCGCCGAAGACCGCCTAATGTAATGAGAGGATACTAGCAAAATAATTGTATGGTGTCAAGGTAGATACTCAAGCCAAAATTTGGGATTGGTAAAACAAGCCACAGAGTACACCGAAACCACAGAAGAAAAGTTTGAAATATAAGGAGAAAGGGGAAAATTTGCCTGCTGATAGAACGAGACATCGATGGATTCTCTAATTTATTAGCTTGAGGCGCTGGAGGTCGGTTTCGCTCCATTTCGTTCCGTTTAAAAAATCCTTAAGCGTGCCGGGAGGTAAGGTATCCTTCGCATGATGGAAATGAATAACAACACGGCGTCCGTCAGGGTGGCGATAAACCCTTTGGCTTCCTTTGCGTCTCTTGTACTGGAATCCATCCTGTTCGATAGCCCTGATGAGATCTCTGACAGGGGTATTCCTGAGTATGTGAATCATACAGAAACCGCTATGGCAGGTTCCTCGATGACTTTTATTTCATCCGAAGGTTGTGGCAGTCTTTCCCCTGCATCGACCATATCTTCGAGGTATATTTCGGCAGCGTCTTTTATGTTTTCGAGCGCTTCATGTCGTGAATATCCCCAGCTCGAACAACCGGGAAGCGCGGGGATTAACGCGCTCCAGCGTCCGTCTTCCTCTTCTTGTAAAGTAACTTTGAGAACAAACGTCTTCATTAAAATGCCTCCCATTCATAAAGGTGTTTATTGGATTGAGGTTTTATCGTTTAAATTGTATGGCCGATGACGAGTGATGTCAAGCTTAATTGATGGAAGGGATTTTGCCTAAGCAAATTTATACATGATAGAGGATAGTCAATAACAAGAAACCACAGATTTCACGGATTACGCAGATAAAAAATCATAGGGACGAACGGCCGTTCGCCCCTACATTGGTTTGTTTCCAAACTCATTTACCCCGCCTTCGCTGTTCTCCTTTCTCACCCATATTTTTGTCTATAAGAGACTGAGATCAAGCCAGAAAACCGTATTCCCTTGACATTCATTACCCTCTTTTTTATAATTTTGTAAAAGCTTATTTCTCAATGAATTCGGAGGGTTTTGCCAGATTTTTATGGAATATTCAAATAGAGGTTTCAATGCCTGCCTTGTCGGTTTGCAATGGGGTGACGAGGGCAAGGGTAAGATTGTTGATATTCTCACGGAATCGTTTGATATAATCGTCAGATACCAGGGAGGCAGTAATGCAGGTCATACGGTCGTCGTAAACAATGAAAAATTTGTATTGCATCTCATTCCTTCAGGCATCCTCAGAAGGAACAAATGCTGCGTCATTGGCAGCGGAGTAGTCCTTGATCCCCGCCAGTTACTGGAAGAAATCGATGAGTTACGGGCGAAAAATATTGAAGTTGGAAACAACCTCCGCATCAGCGAGATAGCACATCTTGTATTTCCTTATCATAAAAAATTAGACGAACTTTCCGAGTCTGAAAAAGGGGATGAAAAGATTGGCACGACCCGCAGGGGGATTGGCCCGTGCTACACCGATAAAATGGCTCGTAACGGTATACGGGTTGCTGAGCTTTTCCATCCCGAACACTTTAAACAGAGAATCAAAAAAATCGTAGAAGAAAAAAATAAGATATTCGTTCAGCTGTTTAATACAGATGCATTATCATGGAAGGATATTTATGATGAATACTGTGGGTATGCAGAGCAGATAAAACCTTTCGTATGTAATACGGTGGTATTCATGGACGAGGCCATTAAGGCCAAAAAGAAGATATTGTTCGAAGGTGCTCAGGGATCGATGCTTGACGTGGATTTTGGCACGTATCCCTTTATTACCTCTTCGTCCGTTACTGCTGGTGGCGCTGCGATTGGGGTGGGTATTTCTCCCAGGCAGATTCATAAGGTGCTCGGTATAATGAAATCCTACACAACCCGGGTTGGCAGCGGTCCTTTTCCTACAGAACTCAATGATGAACTGGGTGAATTTTTAAGGAAGAAAGGCGGAGAGTACGGCGCTACCACGGGAAGGCCCAGGCGCTGCGGGTGGTTTGATGCGGTTGCCGTAAAGCATGCCATCATGATAAACGGTGTGGATGGCGCTGTCCTGACGAAACTGGATGTGCTGGATGAACAAAAAACGATAAAAATATGTATTGGGTATAAATTCGGCGATAAGGTGTACGATGTATTCCCCATGGATTTAGCGGCGAGGTCTGGATGTCAGCCGGTATATAAGGAAGTGCCGGGCTGGCAGAAGGATACCTCAAGGATACGCAATATGAAGGATATCCCTCTCCATGCGAGGAATTATATCGATACGCTTGAAAAGATTTTAGGCGTAAAAGTAGAAATGCTTTCTGTCGGTCCTGATCGAGGTCAGGTTGTGAGTCTCGTATGAGTGAAAAGGGGCATATACCTTCGCATATTGCGATTATTATGGATGGGAATGGACGATGGGCAAGACGCAGGGGATTTGCACGATTCCGGGGACACAGAGAGGGCGCCGAATCCGTCCGTGAAATAACGCGTGAGTGCGCAAAGAAACACCTGAAGCAGCTTACGCTGTATGCATTTTCTCAGGAAAATTGGAAAAGGCCGCAGCGAGAAATCAATTTATTGATGAAGCTCCTTAAGGACTTCCTTGTTAAGGAACGGAAAGAGATTGACGATAATAATATCCGCCTGACGGCGATTGGCAGAATTAGTGAACTTCCGGAAGACGTGCAGAGAGAACTTGCCACTACTATGGAAGGAAGTAAAAATAATACAGGGATGATCCTGTGCCTTGCGCTCAATTATGGAGGGCGTACTGAGATTGTAGATGCGGCAAGGGAAATTGCTAAAAATATTAGAAACGGAAAGATGAATTTGGATGAAATTACGGAGGATACCTTTAAAAAACATTTGTATATGGGTGATATGTCCGATCCTGACTTGCTCATAAGAACCGGCGGCGATATGAGGGTAAGCAATTTCCTCTTGTGGGAAATTTCGTATACGGAACTCTGGGTTACTCCTGTCTGTTGGCCGGACTTTAGAAAGGCGCATCTTGAAGAAGCGATAAAAGATTATGCACGTCGGGAACGGCGTTTTGGCGGGCTACGAGAGTGAACACACTGCAAACTAGAGTCGTACTCGGCATTATCATGTTCGCAGCGTTCTTTGGCGTTCTGTTCCTTGATTCCATACTTGGCACGGATATAGGATTTGGGTGTCTGGCTACTTTGGCCGGAATCATCGGCTTATATGAGTTTTACAATATTGTAGGCAAGAACGGTTTCTCCCCATTTCGTATATCCGGTATCGTTACTGGTGTGTGGCTGTTTGTGGCTTATTGGTTATCTGTACGCAAGAATTTTTCGGTAGATTACCATTTTTTCAGACAGGAAATTTTTCTTGCTCTTATCTTCTGGCTTTTACTGATTCAGACCTTTACGCGCAGTACAAAGGATGCCGTAAAAAATATTTCGGTAACTATATTTGGGATTCTCTATATATTCTTTCTTTTAAGCTTTGCCATTACTCTCCGTTACCTTCATAATGGTGTGTGTATACTCGTTATGGTTTTGTTAGTTTCTAAATTTGGTGATATCGGGGGTTATTTATTAGGTCGAAAGTGCGGCAAACACAAATTAGCAAAGGTTATTAGCCCAAACAAGACGATCGAAGGGGCATGTTTCTCTCTTTTATTTAGTGTTTTAATAGCCGTAATTTTTAGTCTGATTCCTGCGATCAGGGTATTCAGCCTGAAGTGGTCGGTCGTGTTTGGAATAATTGTGGGTTTTTCAGCCCTGTTGGGCGATTTGGCAGAATCGCTTCTGAAAAGGGATGCCAATGTGAAGGATGCGGGTAACCTGGTACCCGCCTTTGGCGGGATACTGGACGTTATAGATTGTTTATTAATTAGTATGCCGGTTGCATATTATTCCTTAGTAATTTTTAAATTCATTTAATATGAACCAAAAAGTTAAAATCCAAAAACTTCATGCGAACAAAGAATATCTTCAGGAACCCTCCCCGTATCAAAATACCGTTATCCTTGAAAACGATGCAGAGGCATCTATTTTATATGGCAGCCATGACCGGCATCTGCGTCTCGTCAGGGACGCCTTCCAAATACAATTAGTAGCGCGGCATGGATTACTAAAACTGGAAGGAGAAAAAGAACGGGTAGACACCGGCAAAGAGGTGTTGAACAAATTATTAGAAATTGTTCGTTCTACAGGAAGATTAGACCTGGAAGACGTGGAGCAAGCCATTATCGATGCAAAGAACGAAACGACGGAAGAATCTATTCAGGCTATCGATGTCTTCCAAAAAGGTATTTTTATAAAACCGAAGACAGACGGGCAAACGAAATATATAGAAGCGATCAGAAAAAATGATCTGGTTTTTTGTATAGGTCCTGCAGGAACGGGGAAGACATATTTGGCCGTTGCCATGGCGCTTTCGTATCTTAAAAGCGGCCGTATCAGAAGGATTGTACTCGCAAGACCGGCCGTTGAAGCGGGTGAAAAACTCGGATATCTGCCGGGTGATATCAAGGCAAAGGTGAATCCGTATCTGCGTCCGCTCTATGATGCCATAGCGGATATGATGGATGTCGGACACGTGAAAAAATATCTTGAAAGCGACCTCATAGAAATTTTACCCCTTGCGTATATGCGTGGAAGGACTTTGAACGATGCCTTTATTATCCTGGATGAGGCGCAAAACTGCACCATAAAACAGATGAAGACCTTCTTAACACGACTCGGTATGAAATCAAAGGTGGTGGTAACAGGAGATATTACACAGGTTGATTTGTCAGCAGGAGAGATATCCGGCCTGATTGACGTACAAGAAAGGTTAATGAACATCAATAACATTTCCTTTATGTATCTGACCAAAGCCGACATCATTCGTCACAAGCTGGTCCAGGATATTGTTGACGCCTATGAGTTGTAACCGTGCAAAAATATATAATAAACTGGAAATTATAAACCTGCAAAAACACTATCCGATTGACAAAAAGAGGATAAAAAAAATCGTAAGAAACGTCCTAAAATTAGAAAAAAAAGATGCAGAACTCAACGTCGTTTTTACCGATAACAAACGGATAAAAGAAATTAATAAGACCTTTCTTGGACATGATTATGCAACCGATGTGATTACTTTTGCTTACGATGAACCGTCTCTTAATAAAGTATTTTTAAATGAAAGTACTATAACGGGTGAAATTATCATCTCCGTTGAAATGGCTAAGAAATTAGCACAAAAGCACGATTGTGCCGTTGAAGGAGAAATTGCACTCTACCTGGTTCACGGATTATTACACCTGTTTGGATATAACGATAAACAAAGGAAAGAAGCAAAGAAAATGCATCAACGAGAAGGAGAACTGTTGTCGGATCTTGGGTTTCTTGTCCCTGTACCTCATTAACCAACGTTTCCATACATAATATGTCTGTCGTCAAAACAGAGGCAATTGTACTGGGAAGGACAGATTATAGTGATTCCAGTCAAATAATTACTTTTTACACCCGTGACTTTGGGAAGATTCATACCATTGCTAAAGGGTTTAAGCGTGCATCCGTAAGGTACAGTTCAAAAGCAGTCGACCTTTTAACGTACTATCAAATTCTCTTTATTAAAAAAGAACATACTCAACTCCATACCCTTACGGAGGCTATTTTACAGGATAACTATCCGCTACTCCGAAGTAATCTGGATAAATACTATAAGGCTTCATATACAGCAGAGCTCGTAAACGAGTTTACTGAGGAAAATGATCCCTGTGAACAACTCTTTGACATCTTCCTAAACACGTTAACGGGGATATCGACAGATACAGATGTCACAATACGATTGTTGGTTTTTGAGATAAAAATGCTGCATATTCTGGGTTATTTACCTGAGTGGAGACATTGTGTCAGTTGCAAGAAAAGTATTCAACATATATCCGAAGTGCATTTTAATGCAAAAGAAGGCGGAGTGTTGTGTAAGGCATGTCAGGTAAAGTATCGGAATGGAATTATTGTTCCAGTCGGCATTGCACTAATTGCAGGGCGATTAGCAGATATTAATGTGCAAAGAGTGGAACGTGTAAAAATACAATTACCTATTTGTATTGAAATAGAAAAGATGCTGAGATATTATATTACTTCCATACTAAACAAGGAGTTAAATTCATGGAAATACATCAAGTTTTAATAATATATTTGGAACGAATAAGATGAGAAAACTGAAATACACCCTTCCAATATTATTTATAGTCTATGCGATGGCAACACCCTCCTACGCTAAATGGATATGGAATAAGGAAACGGGTTGGATGGTCACCCCATCCACTGCCGTGACTACGCTGGAACAACGTTACAAATATGCGTTATCGCTTCTTGTGGAACAAAAATATATTAATGCAATAAAGGAATTCGAAACGATTATCAAAACAGATCCCCGTTCTGAATATGCGGAAGTTTCTCAAATAAATATCGGTTGGGCATATTTTCTGAATGGTGATTATAAAAGGGCTTTAAATGCGTATGAGAAGGCATTGCAAAGATACCCAGGCACAAAAAGGACAATGGAAATACTGGAAAGAGAGTATCAACTTGGTATTGCCCAAATGGATACTAATGAGGAAGCGGCTATAAGTGTCTTCGAAAAGATCATAGAAAAGCACTATCTGGGTCCCCTTGCCCCTGACGCACAGGTTAAAATAGCGGATTGTTATTTTAAGCGTGAACAATATGAAGAAGCTCTTGATGCGTATGAGAAATTTTTGGAAAATTATCCAAAAAATGAATGGATTCCTTACGTTCAGTACCAGATACCCCTTACGAAGGTGTATCACGAGAAGCAACAAGAACGGAACTACGGCCTTCTGATCTCAGCGAGGGAGGGTCTTGAAGAATACTTAGTATCGAACCCAAATGGTGTCCATACAGAGGATGCGAAGAAAATGATCGAAGAAATAAGGATTATTGAGGCAGAACGGGAATTTAATATCGGTGAGTTTTATCTCAGACGCAAAACCCCTGCTGCTGCTGCTATGTATTTTGAGTACGTTAAGACTGATTTCCCTGGTACTATCTGGGCGGAACGGGCTAATGAAAGGATAGAATTCCTGAGAATGATTGAGGCTATAAAATAAGAAATGGAAAAGGTACAATAACCATGAATAAACATTCTTTTAAACATCTATCAGCCCATATGCACGACCGTAAATATAAGCTCAGGAATTTCAAATATAGTTCCTCCCCCTTGATGGGGGAGGCTAAGGTGGGGGTGAAAGAAAAAGGTTGTGCACCCTCCCTTTGTCCCTCCCATCAAGGGAGGGATTATTCTAATTTGAGTAGTCGCCGGAGGAGACCTAATTTAAGAGCAGTTCTTTCATATATCATTTTGTCATTACTTTTTATTTCACTTGGAAGTTGTGGTTATAGTTCTAAATCCTTGCTCCGTTCTAATGTTCGGAGTATTTATGTTCCAATCTTTGACAATAATACCTTTCGCAGAGGATATGAATTTGATCTTACCAAGGCCGTACGTGACCAAATATTATTAAGGACTCGTCTCAGCATTGTTGATAAAGATGAGGCCGATTCTATCTTGTTTGGAAAGATTTCCAGCGTCAATGAAAATGTAATTATTGAAGATACGAAGGATAATCTCGTTGAAAGCCAGGTTTCTATTGGAGTAGATATTCGATGGGTCGATAAACGAACGGGAAGGAAAATTGTTGAACGGAAAAATATCAAAAACCCCACGGAATTTATTGTCCGGAGAAATGAGACGCTTAGTTCTGCCAGTAATGAAGCATTTGTAAGAGTGGCTCAAAGTATTGTGGAAGCGATGGAAGAGGATTGGTGACAATGCGAGAAGTTGTTGAAAACAGTCCGCGAGTGGTTGGGTATAGTTGTTTCGAAGGAATAAAATGTGAAATTAAAAATGATACTTTTAAAAGAGAACTATTTGATGTAGCGTATCCACATGGTAAATTGCATCTTGGCAGGAGAACACATGTCATGGGGATACTAAACGTAACCCCGGATTCTTTCTATGATGGTAAACGATATAATACAGCGGAAGATGCCGTTAATCATGCGTCGAAAATGTTAGAAGAAGGGGCTGATATCATTGATGTCGGCGGTGAATCTACGAGACCAGGCGCATATCCAATATCAGAAGCTGAAGAATTAAAAAGGGTAATCCCTCTCATAAAACTATTATCAAAAGAGGTTCGAAAACCTATTTCCATTGACACCTATAAGGCAAGAGTCGCAGAAAAGGCCATTGAGGCAGGGGCTTCGATTATAAATGACATTGGCGGATTACTTATGGATAAACATATGGCAAAAGTCGCCGCAGAGGCAAAAGTGCCCGTCATCATAATGCACAAAAAGGGCAACCCAAGAATAATGCAAAAATACCCAGTTCGTAAAAATGTAATGTCAGAAATACTGTCATATCTGCAAAAATCCGTTTCTCGCGCAGTCAATGCTGGAATAGATGAAGATAAAATTATCCTGGATCCAGGAATCGGTTTTGGCAAGACACTGCGCCAGAATCTGGAAATTCTAAAAAGGTTGAGAGAGTTTAAAAGTATGGGATTTCCCATACTCATTGGTACGTCACGAAAAAAGTTTATTGGCGCTATTTTGAAGCTTTCAGTTCAGGAACGCTTGAACGGAACGCTTGCAACCCTGGCTATTGCAGTTATGAATGGCGCACATATTGTGCGGGTTCATGACGTGCGGGAAGCCGTCCAGGTTGTAAGGATTTGTGATGCAGTAGGGAATAGCTAATGTTTGGAAGAATATTTGAATTATTCGAAAATGTAAATCCCTGGATGATAGGCAGGTCACTGGGTGAGATATTCCTCATCTTCATGGTGGTGTATGTTGTATTAAGGATCATGCAGGGCACCCGCGGGACGAGTATTTTAAGGGGACTGGCGTTCATTATAGTCTTGATTTCCGTAGGCGTGTTATTCTTTGTGCGAAAATTAGAACTTTATACAATAAACTGGTTGATAACAGAGTTTGTACCGGTATTTATTATTCCGATAATTATTCTTTTTCAACCAGAATTCCGACGTGCCTTGTTAAGGCTTGGTCAAAACCCTGTTTTTAGGGTTTTTTTGAAGCCCGAATATAAAGTGACCAATGAAATTATAAAGGCTATTGGAACTTTGTCCAAAAACAAAATCGGTGCGTTAATAGCCATAGAGAGAGAGGTTGGTCTGGATAATTTTATAGAAACCGGAACGAGGTTAAATGCAGACGTATCAAGCGAATTGATATGTACCATATTCTGGCATGGTTCCCCTTTGCACGACGGGGCTGCTATTATTCAGGAGCAGAAAATGATTGCTGCGGGTTGTTTGCTCCCGCTTACTGAGAATACGGAGCTGTCAAAGAGCCTTGGTACGCGCCACAGGGCAGGGATTGGGCTTACAGAAGAAACCGATGCTATCGTTATTATTGTATCAGAAGAAACAGGCACTATCTCAACCGGGTTCAAGGGTGCGTTGAATCGGGACATCGATGAGAAAGGATTAAAAAAGATACTCGACGAACTCTCTACCGAAAGATTTGGTATCGCTAGGAGCCAGCAGGTGTGATCAAAGAAATATTTACTGGCAATATTCTCACAAAATTCATGGCACTGGTCATGGCGGTTGCGCTCTGGCTCTACGCGATTAATCGTCAGACCGAAGATGTAACGGAAGTGGTCAAATTGAATGTTTCTGTTCCTGAAGGCATTACCGTACTTGAACAGAGTGCTGAGGAGATAACTATACATCTACGAGGGCCACAAAGTATTATCGGAAGCGTTGAAGATATGATAAAGGACCGGAAAATCCAGGCACGGTACATCGTCAAGGAATCGCCGGAAGGCATAGAAGATCAGGTAAAACAAACAATCCCCATTACAAGAGCGCACATAAACCTGCCAAGCGCCGCTAAATTAGTGTCCGTGTATCCTGAGAGAGTCGATGTATTACTCGGTAAATTACAGCAGAAAAAATTAAAGGTCAATTTACAAAAGAAAGGTGAGCCGGCCATTGGATATGCAATTTCAAATGAATTCATATTTCCGGGAGAAGTAGAGGCAATAGGTCCTCTCAATATGTTAAAAGAGGCTTCTTTTATCAATACCATTCCTGTTGATATCAGCGGAATTACCTCTGAGCAAAACCGGACATTTCCCTGGAGGATCGGAATTGACCAGAAAGTAATCGTTAAGAGAGGCGATAAAAACGTTTCGGTGCCGGTTACCTGTAACGAAGACGTGCGGGTATGGATACAAATCGTGGAACAACAGGAAACACGATTCTTTGAGAAAATAAAGATCAAGGTAATGAGACCCGCAGAATATCCCTATGAAATCAAACTACAGGATGAATATGCCAATATAAAGGTAAAAGGTCCCAAACTTGTATTGGATAAGCTCAATACTGAAGATGTTGTATTATACATTGATGTTACCTCATTAAAACCACCGGGGCCTTATAAACAACCAATAAAATGTGATTTACCCAAAAATATTGAACTTGTTGATAAATTACCTGAAGTACATTTAGACATCCGGGAAAAAATGCGTTCTTCGGGGGTAAAATGATACAGTTAGGTGTAAATATAGACCATATTGCCACGATACGCCAGGCCAGAAGGACATTCGAACCTGACCCTGTGACGGCAGCTTCGCTTGCAGTCCTGGGAGGAGCGGATATTATTACCGTTCACCTGAGAGAAGATCGAAGACATATACAGGACCGCGATGTCAGATTGCTGAGAGAAACGATATTTACCAAGCTGAATCTCGAGATGTCTACAGCACCGGAGATAGTGGATATTGCAATAAAAACGAAGCCGGAGCAGGTTACCCTTGTGCCTGAAAAAAGGCAGGAGATTACGACAGAAGGCGGATTAGACGTTGTATCCCAAAAAAAGACTATTATGAATGCAGTCAAAAGATTTAAAGACGCCGGTATCCTGGTCAGTCTTTTTATCGACCCGGAAGAAAATCAGATAGCTGCATCAAAGGATGTGGATGCACAGTATATTGAACTCCACACGGGAAATTATGCGAATGCAAAAGATATGGCTGTCAGGAATAAAATGATTGAAAAACTGCAGGATGGTGTGAAGGTGGCTCAGAAATTGGGATTGCTGGTAAACGCAGGACATGGGCTGACGTATCAGAACGTTGGATTACTCGTAGAATCCCTGGATATCGAAGAATTGCATATTGGGCACAGCATCGTATCACGCTCAGTCTTTGTCGGCATACGGAATGCCGTTTCAGAAATGAAGGAGTTGATTTTTAAACATAGTCTGGTAAAGAAAACGCCAGGCAAGAAGCCACTACATTGAAATAAGTACGGAAGTTGAGGGTTCGCTTTGCCTGTCATGAAAAAGAGAATTAGAAAATAATGGAAAAGGAGAATAAGTATGTTCGCGGGCTCCATTGTAGCATTAGTAACGCCCTTTAAAAATGGAGAAGTTGATTATAAAAAGCTGAAAGAACTCGTTGAATTCCACATTAAGAACGGGACAAGCGGGATTGT
>Ga0208373_1003907_pt1 | contig 14065 bp, 15 predicted proteins | sample RifOxyC2_FD_184036 | JGI IMG/M metagenome (GOLD analysis project Ga0208373, IMG submission 184036) | Soil microbial communities from Rifle, Colorado - Rifle Oxygen_injection C2 (SPAdes) | ecosystem: Environmental > Terrestrial > Deep subsurface > Rock core/Sediment | place: Rifle, Colorado...
GAACTCCATCTGAATTAACAGGTCGTTTTTTAGATTCGGCTACAACACAAGCACTCACAGAAGCCTTAGGAGAAGAAGAATCTTCCAAACCGGAACCACAACAAGACCTTCCTCCCACTTCAGATATCTCCATGAGTACAGAAGAACAAAGAGAAGTGGGAAAAGAATCTCTCTGGATAAAAGAAGACTATATCAAATGGGCAGAAGATTTTGGAAAAGATACAGGTTGGGTAGATAAAACATTTGAGTTTCAAGAAGATGGGACAACAATTGTGGAGGGAGATTTGATTTTAGAAGGTGAAGGAATCAAACAACTTCCTATCGGTCTTATGGAGGTAAAAGGAAGTTTGAATATTTCTCGAAATCCATCGATCAACTTAAATGGGTATCCAAAAAAGGTTGGAGGAGATTTTGAGTGTAGTTATAACAATCTCACTTCTCTTCAAGGAATGCCGGAGGAGGTTGGGAGAGGTATGTATTTGTACGATAACAAGTTCAGTTCTCTTATCGGATTGCCGGATAAAGTGATAGGTGATCTTGATTTATCTAATAATCAATTGAAAAATCTTGACGGAATCTCAAAAGAAATTTCCGGGAATTTAAATCTTGGAGTGAATAAACAACTTACCTCACTCGAAGCTTTGAGAGGAATGAAAATAGGTCAAGATTTGTGGTTTACAGATATTTCCGCAACAATGATTCCCGAAGGAATTGAAATTGGGGGAGTTACTCATATATATAGAAAACAGATAGACCTTATCGCTGATGCAGAAGGAAAAGGGTATCGAGTCATAATTTTTTAAAGTCCTAGTTATTTTTCTATGTCTCCCAACTCTCTTGATAATCCCTTTCATCATTCTGAACCAAACAAAGGAACTCCTTCTGAATTAACAGGTCGTTTTTTAGATTCAGCTACAACACAAGCACTCACAGAAGCCTTAGGAGAAGATGAACCTTCCAAATCAGAACCACAACAAGACCTTCCTCCTGCAGATATTTCCATGAGTGGAAAAGAACAAAAGGAAGTGGAAAAAGAACCATATTGGACTCGAGAGCAATACATTGAATGGGCACAAGAATTTGGGAGAAATGAAAGTTGGATAGATAAAACATTTGAGTTTCAAAAAGACGGGACGACGATTGTGAATGGAAATTTGATTTTACGAGGTAAAAAACTCAGACAACTTCCTATCGGTCTTATGGAGGTAAAAGGAAATTTTAATATCTCTGAAAATTCCTCTTTTAAACTCAATGGATATCCGAAAAAAGTTGGTGGAGAATTTGAGTGTATTTTTACCGATTTCTCATCTCTTGAAGGAATGCTCGAGGAGGTTGGGAGAGGTATATTTTTACAAAATAACAAGATTCGTTCTCTTGATGGACTGCCGGATAAAGTGATGGGTGATCTTGAATTATCTTATAATAAATTAGAAAAACTTGATGGAATCTCAAAAGAAATTTCCGGAAATTTAAATCTTACAGGGAATAACCAACTTACCTCACTCGAAGCTTTGAAAGGAGTGAAAATAGGTCAAAATTTAGATCTTCAGAATATTCCCGCAACAGAAATTCCTGCAGGAATTGAAATTGGAGGATATGTGTATATTAGTGTTTCTCAAACAGACCTTATCGCTGATGCAAAGAGAAAAGGGTATGATATAAAACGTTGGTAGAATAGACATTCATATGATGAAAACTAATGAAATTCGAAAAGCCTATCTCGATTTTTTTCAGGAACACGGTCATATTGTGATTCCTTCCGCTTCGCTTATTCCGGAAAATGACCCGACAACTCTTTTTACCGGTTCCGGTATGCAGCCTATGGTGCCATACCTGCTTGGGGAAGCTCACCCGGAAGGGACACGAATCGTTGATAGTCAAAAATGTTTTCGGTCAGGTGATATTGAGGAGGTCGGGGATAATCGTCACACAACTTTTTTTGAAATGTTGGGTAATTGGTCGCTTGGTGATTATTTTAAAAAAGAACAAATCACTTGGATGTTTGAATTTTTAATCAAAAAGCTTGGGTTGGACCCGCATCGCCTTTATATTACAGCTTTTGCCGGCAATAAGATGATCAAAATTCCAAAAGATGAAGAAACACAACAATTGTGGATGGAAGCGTTTGCTTCCGTTGGAATGAATACAAAAGACCGAATTACCTTTTATGACGAGCAAAAAAATTGGTGGTCTCGTTTTGGTACTTCTGAACAAATGCCTGTCGGTGAGCCTGGGGGTCCGGATTCTGAAATGTTTTGGGATTTTGGAGCCCATCGAATGTTCCACGAACATTCGATGTTCGCGTCTCAACCATGCCATGTAAACTGTGATTGTGGTCGTTTTCTTGAGATTGGCAACAATGTCTTCATGCAGTATCGCAAGACAGATCATGGATTTGAACTCCTTCCGAAAAAAAATGTGGACTTCGGTGGAGGCTTGGAACGTTTTGCAGCAGCTGTGAACGATGAACCGGATATATTCCGTCTTGATTTGTTTGACAATGCACGTTTGGCAATTGAATCGATAACAGGAAAAAAATACGGAGCTGATGAGAAAGAAACATATGCTTTCCGTGTTATTCTTGATCATTTACGAGCTGCAACTTTTTTGATTTGCGATGGTATTTTGCCATCCAATAAAGATCAAGGATATTTTGTTCGTCGCTTAATTCGCCGTGCCATTCGGTTTGCTCATAAATTGGGAGTACGGAACGCATTTTGCGGTTCAATTGTGTCTGCTTATATAGAAACATATCAGGAGGCTTACCCTGATTTAGTTGTTCATCGCGAAATGATTATGGCAGAAATAGGAAAAGAAGAGACAAAATTCAAAACCTCACTTGAAAAAGGATTGCGTGAATTCGAAAAGATTTTTACGAGCAATCGTTTTGTTTCCGGATCGGACGCTTTTAATTTATATCAGACATATGGGTTTCCTTGGGAGCTCACCGAAGAACTGGTTCGTGAGAAAGGTGAGCGCGTAGATCGTCAAGTGTTTGAAGACGAATTTAAGAAACACCAAGATCTTTCTCGTGCTGGATCTGAGCAGAAATTTACGGGAGGTCTTGCAGACCATTCAAAAGAAACCACACGTCTTCACACAGCCACCCATCTTTTGAACCAAGCGCTCCGAATTGTTCTTGGTGACCATGTCTATCAGCGCGGGTCAAATATCACAGCTGAGCGATTACGATTTGATTTCTCCCATGGAGAAAAAATGACTCAAGAACAATTGCAAAAAGTTGAAATATGGGTGAATGATGTTATTGCTAAAAATTTGCCTATTCATTATGAGATGATGACATTTGAGGAGGCAAAATCTGTTGGAGCGATCGGAGTGTTTGAAGATAAGTACGCTTCTTTAGGAAATAAAGTAAAAGTGTATTTTGTTGGAGATGAGGCTTGCGAATACTTGAGTCAGGAGGTCTGTGGTGGACCACATGCGGATCACACAGGTGAGCTTGGATTCTTTAAAATCCTTAAAGAAGAAGCGGTTTCTGCTGGTGTACGCCGCATAAAAGCAACCATCACCGAACGAGAAAAATAAATATCTTGACAGAAAAAAAAGAGAAACGTACAATACCGCCGCTTCAATTATCCACACATCACCTTGCGGAATTGAACGATTCCGGATAGAATTCTTCCATTCTTATGGATGAAAATGGTTCAAAAGATTTTATTGAAACGCGAGGTGAAGTTGAAGAACTGTTGCCCGCGGCAAAATTCAAAATTCGTTTAGAAAATGGACAGACGATCATTGGCCATTTGTCTGGCAAGATGCGCATGAATCGCATTCGACTTTTGCCTGGCGATGAAGTGAAAGTGGAAATGAGTCCTTACGATTTAAGTAAGGGTCGGGTCGTCTATCGATATTGATTCCGATCATCGAAAATATTTTCGATGATCTTTCGTGTATTTTGTCCACAATCATCCTGCTTTTCTGATATGAAAGTGAGAGCGTCTGTAAAAAAAATTTGCCGAGACTGTCATGTGATTCGTCGGAATCGACGTGTTGTCATTATTTGTAAAAATCCCCGGCATAAACAACGTCAGGGTTAATCTCACTTTTTTCAAGTTTTTTCCAAAGTATGGCACGTATTGCCGGAGTTACTATCCCCAACAACAAATGTATCCGTATTTCTCTGACCTATATTTATGGGATTGGAGATTCCAAGGCGGATAAGATTTTGAAACAAACAGGAGTCGATCCTCAGATTCGCACAAAGGATTTAACAGAAGAACAGGTGAATAAAATCCGTGAAATTGTTGAAAAACAACATCGGGTTGAAGGAGATCTGCGCCGCGAAGTGCTTGGAAATATCAAGCGATTGAAAGATATTGGTTCGTATCGTGGTATCCGACACATTCGCCGTCTGCCTGCACGCGGTCAGAGGACAAAGACAAATTCACGTACGGTTCGCGGAAACATGCGTAAGACCATGGGAAGCGGCCGTCGAATGCTCACCAAGACATAGCAATGTATGACCGATGAAACAAAACAAAACGCACCAAAGGAATCTAATGAATCTTCTGGTTCTTCAAAAAAAACAACCAAACCGCGTACAAACCGTAAGGCTGTAAAAAAAACAATCCATCAGGTTCCGCATGGACGCGTCTATGTTCAGGCGACGTTCAATAATACGATCATCACCTTAACGGATTTAAACGGAAATACGTTGGCTTGGGCCAGTGCAGGTATGTGCGGTTTTCGTGGTCCAAAAAAAGCCACTCCATATGCAGCTGGCATGATTGTTCGCAATATTGCGGAAAAAGTTCAATTGTTTGGTGTCCATGATTTGAATGTTTTTGTTCATGGTGTCGGTTCTGGACGCGATGCAGCTGTTCGAGCGTTCCATGCAAACGGATTTAATGTTTTATCGATTAAAGATACGACCCCGTTACCCCACAACGGTTGTCGCGCTCCGCGTCCACGACGCGTCTAAAAGGAATGTATGGGAAAAACCTTGATGACCACTTGCAAGATGTGCCGCCGCGAAGGAGTTTCCCTTTGTGGAAAAGAGAAATGTGCGGTAAAACGCCGGAATTACATTCCTGGCGTTCATGGAAATACAAAAAAACAACCGCGTCTTTCGAGCTACGGAACCCAATTGCGGGAAAAACAGAAAGCCAAACGTTTATACAATATTATGGAACGACAGTTCCGAAGATATTTTGACATGGCTCGTGCAAAAAAAGGAAATACGGCCAATATGCTTGTCCAAGTGCTTGAACAACGGTTGGATAATGTTATTTATCGACTGGGATTCGGTATGACACGCCGCCAAGCTCGTCAAATGGTTAACCATGGTTTTTTTGCAGTAAATGGAAAAAAAGTGGATATTCCTTCTTTTCAAGTTCGTATTGGTGATGAAATCAGTATTCAGGAATCAAAACGAGAGCGCCCTATGGTAAAAGAAGTGGAACAACGTTTGACAAAAGCACAGCCAGCCAAATGGCTCCATCTTGATGCTCAAAATTTGAAAGGAAAAGTAGTAAGCATTCCAGAAGGAGAAGATTTGCAAACGGTTTTTGATCCGACTCTGATTGTTGAATTGTATTCTCGATAATTTTACGTTTATTAGGATTCATCTCAGCCCTTTTATGGAAAACATTCTCCTTCCAAGCCACATTTCCCTTGCACCAGGAGAACAGGCGCATACAGCGATTTTAACCGTGGAGCCATGTTATTACGGATATGGAACCACGCTTGGAAACGCATTGCGTCGTGTCCTTCTTTCTTCTTTGTCTGGTGCAGCTGTAACGGCTGTTAAAATCAAAGGGGCCACTCACGAATTTCAGACGATTCCAAACATCAAAGAAGATGTTCTTCAAATTATTTTGAACTTGAAGTCTTTGCGTTTGCGTACATTCAGTGAAGAACCAATCAAACTTCATTTGTTGAAAAAAGGCTCTGGTCCAGTGACAGCTGCTGATTTTGAACCGAATGCAGACGTAGAAATTGTGAATCCAGAACTCGAAATTGCAACACTGACTGACCATAAAGGTGAATTTGAACTGGAAGCAGTGATTGAGCGCGGACGCGGATATTCCGCAACAGAGAGCCGTAAGCGTGAGGCAAACGAGTTAGGTTTAATCGCAATTGATGCGTTGTTTTCTCCGATCCGAAACGTCGGATATCAGGTAGAAAACACTCGTGTGGGAGATATTACCAACTACGATAAGCTGATTATGACCATTGAAACAGACGGAACGGTTGAAGCTCAAACAGCTATTGAACAATCTGCAAAAATTTTAATTGATTATTTTTCCCTTTTGGTTCCAAACCGGTCTTCTGTTGAATCAGAAAAAACAACCGGGAACGGAAAAGAGGAGTAAATTGGGAAGGGAATTGAGAAACTCCTATGCGGCATCGCAATAAGAACAAAATCCTTGATCGAAAGAAAGCCCCTCGGACAGCCATGTTAAAAAGCTTGGCCGAGAGTATTATTTTGTACGAAAAAGTTGAAACAACGGAAGCAAAAGCAAAATTTGTCCGTTCTCTTGTGGAACGCGCGATTACCACAGGAAAAATTCCTTCCCTTCAGGCTCGTCGAAAATTGATTGCCGCGTTTCACACAGAGCTTCCGGTAAAAAAGATCTTGGAAGTATTGGGACCGCGATACCTCAATCGACCGGGAGGATATACGCGCATTATTAAACTCGGCACCCGACAAAATGATCGGGCATCCATGGTTCAAATTGAACTTGTATGAGTATAACTTCTGTAAAGACAAAACCTGCTGTTCATCATTTTGATGCTTCAGGCCAGCGCCCAGGACGTCTTGCAAGCGCAATTGCAAAAATCCTTATGGGAAAAAACAAGCCTGATTATGTTCCCCATATAGATTCAGGAGATGTGGTCGAGGTTGCAAATGTAGAAAAGATGGAATTCAGCGGAAAAAAAATGGAACGACAATCTGTGTATCACCACACAGGATATCTTGGCGGATTAAAAACAACCCGATTGAAAGACCGGTTTGAAGAACAGCCTGCTCGAGTCCTCCGTGATGCTGTTTCCAAAATGCTTCCAAAGAATAAATTACGCACAGATCGTCTGAAACGCCTCATCTTCACCAAGCCCTCCTAAGTATGCCAGTTACTGAAAAGACAACTCAAAAGTATACGCACAAAATTGGACGCCGAAAGGAGGCAGCTGCTCAAGTTCGACTCTTTGCTTCCGGAACAGGCGTGATGACCGTGAACGGACGACCATACCAAACCTATTTTCCGCATTCTGAATGGCAGAGTCTTCTTCTAGCTCCGTTTGTCACAAGTGGAATGGAAGGAAAATTTGATGTGGTTGCAACCGTTAAAGGAGGCGGTATTCGCGGACAAGCAGAAAGCATTCGTTTAGGAATTGCCCGTGCGCTCTGTGTTTTTAACCCAGAATTTCGAACCGCTTTGAAAAAGCTCGGATATTTGACTCGTGATCCGCGTGTCAAAGAACGTAAAAAATACGGAAAAAAGAAAGCTCGCCGTAGCCCACAATGGTCTAAACGTTAAAAATAAAAAATACTGGTATAAAAACCGGTATTTTTGTTTGAATAAACTCTTCTCAAATCACTCAAAATCATGATAAAATTCTTGTACTGTGAATCGTGATTTAGCTAAAAATACCTTTTATTTTACACTTGCATCCGTGGGGCAAAAGATCCTCGCGTTTTTTTATTTCATGCTTTTGGCGCATGTCCTCATGCCAGAAAGAACAGGAATGTATTTTCTTGCTCTTTCCATGACAACGATTTTTAGTGTGGTTGCTGATTTTGGAATGAATTCTGTTGTGATACGCGAAATTGCTAAGTATCCGGAACACGCGGAAGCCATGATTCGACAAACATTGGGATTAAAAATTCCATTTATTTTTTTGGCGTCTGGCGGAGCGATTATATTGTCCAATCTCCTTGGATATGATCCTGGAATTCGTTTTTTGATTTTTTTAGCGTCGTTTATCATGGCAGCTGATTCGCTTTCGTTGTTATATTATGGAGCGCTTCGTGGATTTCAGGCATTGAAATATGAATCGATTGGTATTTTATTTGGTCAGTTAATCACGATCACATTTGGAGGTTTGATTTTATGGTTGCGGCCAGAATTACCATATGTCGTTGCTGTTCTTATTGCAGGAAGCGTTTTTAATGTCTTTTTTTCTGCACGACCCGTTATCAGACGCACAAGTCTCAATGTTTTGATTCCAACATGGAATAAATCAGCCATATGGACATTGTTGTGCGCAGCATTTCCGTTTGCTCTTGCTGGACTTTTTGTAAAAATTTATTCGTACATTGATAGTATTTTCCTTTCTCTTTTTATGGGAACTGCTGCAGTTGGAGTTTATAGTATTGCCTATAAATTTACGTATGCGTTTCAATTTTTACCCATGGCATTTGTTGCAGCTTTGTATCCAGGAATGAGTGCGATGGTTATTGAAGATAAAGATCGTCTTGCCCATTTGTTTGAAGATGCGATGTGGTATCTTATGTTGTTGGCTGTTCCTCTTACGTTTGGTATTTGGGCTGTGGCTCCAGATCTTGTGCGTCTTCCAGGGGAACAATACCAAAATGCCGCTCCTGTTTTACAAACGCTTGTATTTGTTCTCATACCTGTATTTCTTGATTTTCCTATTGGTTCACTTTTGAATGCGGCTAATCGACAAAATACAAAAACAGCCTTGATGGGGGCAACCATGATTATCAATGTTGTTTTGAATGCGATTTTTATTCCTTTTTTTGGGATTCATGGGGCAGCATATGCGGCTTTGGTTAGTTTTTGGTTTCTCTTTTTGGTCGGATTGAAGTATGTTCCAACCATTCTTCCCAATATTCGTTTTCTTCCATTGTCTTTGCGACTTGCTCCGATTGTCTTTAGTGGATTTGTGATGGCTTTCATTGTTGTCTTTGTGCGAACGATTTTTGGATTTCCAATTGCTGTTGCAAGTGGCGTTGCTGTTTATATTCTTATGCTTTTTGTGACACGATCTGTTCGAAAAGAGCATGTACGAGAACTCCGAACTCTGATTCGTTTTCCTTCCCGTTCTTATGCGAAATCTCTTCCTCCTCACGCTTGATTTTCCCCCACGATATGGCGGAGTTGCTCGATATTTACATGAGCTTGCTGTTCATTTTCAGCAAGAAATTTTTGTTGTGGCTCCCAGAGAAAAGGGAAGTGAGGTTTTTGATGCTTCCGTTCCATATCCGGTGGAACGAGAAGAACTTTTGAGTTCGTGGATGTATCCACGATGGATAAAAATCATTTTTTATCTTGTCAAAAAGAAAAATCAGTATCAAACCGTTCTTGTGAGCCACCTTCTTCCCATCGGAACCGCTGCTTGGATTGCTTCTTTTTTTACCAAAAAATCATACATTATTTTTCTTCATGGATTGGATGTAGCTTTAGCTGAATCTTCCTGGATGAAACGATTTTTTACACGTCATATTCTGTGTTCAGCAAAACTGGTTGTCACAAATTCTCAATCTCTTTGTGATGAGGTGAAGAAAAAATACCACCCAAAGCAAATGCTTGTGATGTATCCTTGTCCTTCATATCTTCCACCTGAAGAGGGAACGCCTATTTCTGGACGATTAGTGACTGTCGCCCGTCTTGTCGAGCGAAAAGGTCATTTACGCGTTTTGGAAGCATTGGCTCTTTTGCGCAAACAAAATCGTCTTGAAAATATCCAATATCGAATCGTAGGAAACGGACCTATGTATGATGGTGTTATGCATGGTATACATAATCTTGGATTGGAAGATATTGTTTCTTTGGAAAGAGAAGCGAATGATGAGATGGTAAGAAAAGTATATGAAACTACAGATCTTTTTGTGATGCCCACGATAAAAGATTCTGTTGATCGAGAAGGATTTGGTCTTGTCTATCTTGAGGCAGCAGCCTATGGTATTCCATCGATCGCAACTGACCAACCTGGTGTGGAAGAAGCTGTTATAGACAAAAAAACAGGGATCCTTATTCCTGATGGAGATATCGAAACATTGGCAGAAACAATTTTTACTCTTGTAAAAAATCGTTCAGGACGAATGGCTTTAGGCAAAGCTGCGCGAATGCGTGTTCGTGAGCAATTCAATCTTTCTCCGATGTGTGAAAAACTCCGATCTTTTTTATGAATCATTCTCTTATCTCCGTGATTATTCCTGCTTATCAACACAGAGAAACACTTCCACGTTGTTTGGAGAGTGTCTTTCAACAAACCTATCCATTTGTGGAAATTATTGTGGTAAATGATGGCTCAACAGATGGAACAAAAGAGCTTTTGGAAACATACAAAAATTCTCTTACGGTTTTAAATCAAGAAAATCAAGGGGGAAATATTGCACGTAATAATGGGTTTGTTTTATCCAAAGGTTCACGAGTCATTTTTTGTGATGCAGATGCAGTCATGCGTCCAGATATGCTTGCACGGATGGCTGCCAAGCTTGATGTTGAACCTGATGCCACATTTGTCTACAGTGCATTTCGGTTTGGGTGGAAACGATTTCCAAGTTTTCCGTTTGATGCGGAACGATTGAAACGTATGAATTATATTCATACAACCTCGCTTATTCGTCGAGAGCAATTTCCTGGTTTTGATTCAGCAATTAAACGGTTTCAAGATTGGGATCTTTGGCTCACTATTCTTGAACGTGGAGGAAGGGGAACGTTTATTCAAGATGAACTTTTTCAGATTGTGGAAATTTCTGGTCGTCGAGGTATCTCCCAATGGCGTCCTTCCATCATGTACCATATTCCATGGAAATGGACAGGATGGACACCTTCCTCTGTAGAAAAGTATGGAAATGCGCGTGAGATTATTTTGAAAAAACACGGATTATGATTTCCATCATTACTGTGAATTACCACACGCTTCCTCAAATTGGACGCATGTTAGAATCGCTTTTTGTACAACAAACATCTTCACAAAGAGAAATTTTTGTTGTGAATAATGCGTTAGATGAAAATACAAATGAACTACAAAATCGATTTCCAAGCGTGCATTTTCTTCAGGCTCCAAAAAATCTTGGATTTGCCGGCGGATGTAATTTTGGTATTGCACAAGCAAACGGAGATTTTTTTCTCCTTGTGAATCCTGATATTGAATTTGATAGCGATGCGCCTGGAGAAATTGAAACAGCTATGCAACAGGATCAAAATGTAGGAGTCGGAGGAATCTCTTTAAAAAATTTGGATGGAACACAACAAGATTGTGTTTGGCATTTTCCAACTCCTCTTGATCAACTCCTTCTTCTTCTCAAAATTCCGCATCTATTTCCCAATATGGCTTCGATTCGTCGATGGCTTATGAAAGGATTTGATTATACAAAAACAACAGACGTGGATCAGGTGATGGGTGCATTTTTCTGTATTCGTCGAAGTGTATGGAAAAAAATCGGACCATTGGATGATGATTTTTTCATGTGGTATGAAGAAGTTGATTTTTGTAAACGTGCCATTTTAACCGGATGGAAGGTACGTTATTACGCATTCATTTCCGCTCGACATGAGAAAGGAAGTAGTTTTTCTTCTGTGACCACTTTTCAAAAACAAGCCATGATACGTCGAAGTCTTCGCAGATATATGCGAAAATATTATGGATGGTCAGGGTGGTTACTCTTTACCCTTCCAGAACCTCTTTTTATTACGATTGCCTTTCTCACACATCTCATAAAACCTGTTTAAGGTATGTTTGAACAATTTTTTCACAAACCATTCTGGATCACCCTTGCTTTTTTAGCCGGTTTTTTTGGAATTTCTGTCATGACTTTTCAAACATCTTTTGTCCTTGCTTTGCTTTTTGTCACAGGTGTTTTGATTTTTGTTCTTACGTGGAAACGACTTGATTTAGGTGTGACGGTTGCATTTGCTGAATTATTTGCCAATTCTCATGGTCATCTTCTTTCCACTTCTTTTGGAGGATTCTCGCTTTCTTTACGCATGGTTGTATTTTTGAGTGTTTTGAGTGCATGGTTTTTCCTTTGTATCACAAAAAAAGTTTCATTTTCGTTTCGAGATAAACGTTTTATTCCTTTTATTCCGCTCATTGTTGCCGCATTTCTTGGACTTGGAATCGGTTTTTTACGAAATAATCCTGTGAAGGTTTTTCAAGATGGAAATGCCTATTTTTATCTTGCCTATTTGCTTCCTGTTTTGAGTGTTTCATGGAATGGAGAAAAAAAACGAGTGCTTTTGCAGGTTCTTACTGCTTCTGCAACATGGGTCGGAATCATGACTCTAGGTCTTCTCTTTATTTTTACACATTTTCCAGAATGGGTGCTTGGACATGTCTATACGTTTATTCGAGATACACGCACAGGTGAGCTCACAAAAATGACAGGAAATCTTTTTCGCATTTTTCTTCAAGCTCAACTTTCCGTTGTCCTGATCGGATTTCTCTTGATTCCATTTTTTTGGATGAAAAAAATGATAGGAAAAGAACGTCTGTGGATGATGGGAATGCTTGGATTTTTTCTTTCTGTTCTTGTGATCAGTCTTTCTCGTAGTTTTTGGGTTGGAGCAGCCACTGGTGGTTTTGTGTTTCTTTTTTGTCTGTTTCGATATCACAAACCAAATTCATTGCGTGAAGTTGGTTCGAAACTTGGAATGATTATTGGGGCTGGCTTTTTTAGTATTATTTTACTTGTCGGTATTATTTTGTTTCCATATCCATATCGTATTGGGTCGACTTCTGCGTTTTCAAGTTTATTTTCGTCGCGTGCCACAGATGTAAGTGATGTCGCTGTTTCCAGTCGATGGAAACTCTTACCTGCGATGTGGAATCATATTGAAGAACATCCTATTTTTGGAAATGGATTTGGACAAGAAGTTGAATTTCAAACCGATGATCCACGTGTACGTGCTTTTTCTCCAGATGGAACATGGCGAACGTATGCATTGGAATGGGGATGGCTTGAACTTTGGTTAAAAATGGGCATCTTAGGTCCATTAGCCTTTTTGTTTCTTTTTGGAAATTTGGTCTATGGACTTCGGCCATATGTATCAGGACGTATACAACCATCATGGATGGGAATAGGATTTCTTTCCGGTCTTGTTGCGGTTTATGCCATGCATATTTTTTCTCCTTATCTCAATCATCCGTTGGGATTAGGATTTTTGATTTTTCTTGTTCCATTTTTAGTTTCACAACCAACCTTGATAAAAGAAACGGATTCAGAAAAAGAAAAAACAATTGCTGCTTCTTTTGGAAATCCGCAACCATCTTTTCCTATGCGTGAAGAATCTTTGTAAAATATTTCTCTATGTCTCCTAACCCTCTTGAAAATCCCTTTCATCCTCACGAATCAGAAAGAAAAACTTCTGTTGATTTAACATCTCATTTTCTTTCTCGAGAAGAAGCCCAAGCACTCACAGAAGCCTTAGGAGAAGATGAACCTTCCAAATCAGAACCACAACAAGACCTTCCTCCCGTTTTAGATATTTCCATGAGTGGAGAAGAACAAAGAGAAGTGGAAAAAGAACCTCTCTGGATAAAAGAAGACTATATCAAATGGGCAGAAGATTTTGGAGAAGATGAAGCATGGGTGAATGAGACATTCAAATTTCAACTCGACGGAACAACGGTTGTAAATACAGATTTGATTTTAGAAGCTAAAGAAATCAAACAACTTCCTGTCGGTTTAATAGAAATAAAGGGAAATCTTAACGTTTCAGGTAATCCTTCTTTTAAACTCAATGGATATCCAAAGAGGGTTGGTGGATATTTTGATTGTAGTTATAACGATCTCTCATCTCTTCAAGGAATGCCGGAGGAGGTTGATGGAGATATATATCTGGAATCTAATAAGATCTCTTTTCTTGACGGATTACCAAATGAAGTGATAGGTGATCTTTATTTGTCTTATAATCAATTGAAAAATCTTGATGGAATCTCAAAAGAAATTTTTGGGAGTTTAAGTCTTACAGACAATAACCAACTTACCTCACTCGAAGCTTTAAAAGGAGTGAAAATAGGTCAAGATTTGTCGCTGAGAGATATTCCCGCAACAGAAGTTCCTGCAGGAATTCAAATTAGAGGAAATATCGTTATAAGATCATCCCAAATAGCTCTTATCACTGATGCA
>Ga0208373_1003908_pt1 | contig 14063 bp, 16 predicted proteins | sample RifOxyC2_FD_184036 | JGI IMG/M metagenome (GOLD analysis project Ga0208373, IMG submission 184036) | Soil microbial communities from Rifle, Colorado - Rifle Oxygen_injection C2 (SPAdes) | ecosystem: Environmental > Terrestrial > Deep subsurface > Rock core/Sediment | place: Rifle, Colorado...
CCGAATTGTCTCGCGAACAGGCCAAAGATTTGGTTCGCCGGATCGGCGGTTTGGTCTCAGAAAGTGTTAGTCAGCAAACCAGTTATGTGGTGGCCGGCGAGAGCCCGGGGAGTAAGCTGGCCAAGGCCCAGAAGTTGGCTGTTCCAGTATTGACGGAAAGAGAATTTTTGAAGCTTGTAAAATAGGAGTAGTTCATTTAGAATACGGATATGCAATTAGAAAAAAAAGAAGTGGAACAAATCGCGGCCCTGGCTCGTCTAGAGCTGACCGAGGAAGAAAAAAAACAATACGCGAAAGAACTGACAGCGGTGTTGAATTTTGTTTCTGAACTTCGTGAAGTAAATACCGAAGGGGTAGAGGAGACCTCACAGGTGACAGGATTGACCAATGTGGTCCGAGAGGATGAGGCCAAGACATTATCGGCAGCTGAACAGGAACGATTATTACAGCATTTTCCCACTCGTTTGGGCCGGTTGTTAAAAGTCAAAGGAGTATTTGTTAATGAATCTGAGTATGAAGCTTAATGAATTGACTATTGTTGCTGCTCGTTCGGGTTTGGATAAAAAAGAATTCTCCGCCGAAGAATTGGTGCGAGCTTGTTTAGAAAGAATAGAAACGCGTAATCAAGAGATAAATGCTTTTATTTCTGTTTTTGCGTCCGAATCTTTGGCTGAGGCTAAAGAAGCAGATAAAAAAATTAAAGCTGGTAAACAAAAAAAGTTGACTGGTATTCCTTTTGCCGTGAAAGACGCGATCAACACTCAAGATGGGCGAGCAACGGGTGGGGCCAAGATTTTAGACAATTATCAATCACCGTATGAAGCCACAGTTATTTCTCGTTTACGTAAAGAAGGGGCGATTCTAGTGGGAAAGAACAATTGCGATGCTTTCGGTCACGGAGCTTCTAATGAACATTCAATGTATGGACCAGTACGCAATCCTTTTGATCATCAGCGCGTCGCGGGCGGTTCTTCTGGTGGTTCAGCAGCAGCGGTTGCAGACCATCAATGTTTGTTCGCTATTGGTGAAGATACAGGCGGCTCCATTCGTCAGCCAGCCAGTTTTTGTGGTTTAGTCGGTTTGCGGCCCAGCTATGGTCGTAATTCCCGTTTTGGTATCATGCCCATGGCGAGTTCTTTGGATACGGTTGGTCCCTTAGCCAAGACCGTAGCTGATGCGGCCCTGTTGCAAACAATCATGGCTGGTCATGATGATTTGGATGCGACCACTGTGAAGGAAAAGGTTCCGGATTATCAGAAAGAAGCACAAAAGAGTTTAAAAGGTAAAATTATCGGCGTTCCAGAAGAATATTTTTCCGTAGCCGGTTTAGATGAAGAAACTGAGAAAATCATCCGAGGACAGATAGCCAATCTGGAAGCCCGGGGGGTAAAAATAAAGAGTGTTTCTTTGCCGCACACCAAGTATGCCATCCCCGTATATTATATTGTCGTCCCTAGCGAGGATAGTTCTAATTTGGCGCGTTTGGATGGTCAGCGCTATGGTGTTCAGGAAGAAGGAAAAGATTTGTTTTCTGTCTACGCTCGATCCCGGGCTAAAGGTTTTCCTGAAGAAGTGAAGCGAAGAATTATGATTGGTACTTATGCCTTGTCCGCTGGTTATTATGACGCCTACTACCGTCAGGCTCAAAAGGTCCGGACATTGATTATCCAAGATTTTACTGAGGTCTTTTCTCAAGTAGATGTTTTAGTAACAGCGACTTCGCCTTTTCCTGCTTTCAAGATCGGTGAAAAAAAAGACGATGTTTTGGCCATGTATTTGGCCGACGTCTTGGTTTCCCCTCCGGCCGTGGCCGGAGTACCGGCCATTTCTGTCCCCGCCGGCTTTACCAAATCTGGCCTACCAGTTGGTTTGCAGATAATTGGGCCACGTCTAGCTGAGGGAAAAGTATTTTGTGTGGCAGATAAAATATCATTTTGAACCTATGCAAGAATTAGAAATTAAACGGGCCATGGCCTTGGCAGAAAAAGATTTTAGTTATAATCTGGCGAATACGGTAGGAGACTATCGGGAATCTTGGCGGATTTTTCGGATTATGGCGGAATTTGTGGAAGGTTATCAATTTTTGTCTCAATTAAAGAATGAAGTAACGATCTTGGGATCTGCCCGTTTATCTGAAAAAACCTCCTATTATCAAACCGCTAGAAAACTAGGTGAGTTATTGGGGAAATCCGGATTCACCGTGATCACAGGTGGCGGGCCAGGGATTATGGAAGCGGCGAATCGAGGTGCTTTTGAGGCTGGGGGTGAGTCAATCGGTTTGAATATTCAATTGCCGTTTGAACAGCGAGTCAACCCTTATGTGAAAAAATCAATTGCTTTTTATTATTTTTTTACCCGCAAGGTAATGTTGACCTCACCGGCTAATGCTTTTGCTTATTTCCCCGGTGGCTTTGGTACTTTAGACGAGTTTTTTGAAATTGTGGATCTGATGGAGTTAAATAAGATGCAGAAAACTCCCGTGGTGCTGGTGGGCAAGGATTTTTGGAATCCATTATTGGATTTTCTTCGTCAACACTCTTGTCCCCTGGGTTCAGTTTCGCCAGCCCTGATTGATCATTGGTCGGTAGTGGATACAGCGGAAGAAGCTTGGGAACTGATAAAAGATACTAAGGATCGGGCGAATCTTTGTGAACTTTCACCTCAAACCTTTAGTGGTAAAGATAAAATGGATTGGAAGATTTTTCGCATTATGGCCGAATTAGTGGAGGGTTTTGATTTTCTTACTGGTTTATCTGATGATGTCACGGTTTTGGGAACTAAAAGCGTAAAATCAGATTCTCCAATTTATGCTTCGGCTTATAACTTAGGACGGAGTTTGGCTCAGGCTGGCTATGCCGCGATCACGGGCGGCGGGCCAGGGATTATGGAGGCGGTAAATAAAGGCGCTTTCGAAGCTGGGGGTGAGTCAATTGGCATTAACATGCGTTATGGACATAAAGAGCGGGTCAATCCCTATGTCCGCCGTTCGATTGGTTTCCAGTTTCCGTATACTCGAAAATTGGTCATTACTGCCCCTTCAAAAGCCTTTGTCTTCTATCCTGGCGGCTTCGGTACTTTGCACCAGCTGTTTGAAGTTCTGACTTTGATTCAAACGAAAAAGATAAAAAAGATGCCGGTGATATTATATAATCATGAATTTTGGACACCTTTGCATAAATTCATCAAAACGATGATGGTACATCAGTTGGAGACGGTGAGTAATGAGGACGATGAATTATACCAAATCGTTGATGATGAAGAAGTAGTAATGAAGATAATCAAAGGGGCGGGTTAGCGTTGACAAGCCAAGATAGGGTTGATAATATATCCGCACTTGGTGGGATGGCCGAGCGGTTTATGGCGCAGCCTTGGAGAGGCTGTGTACGGCAACGTACCGTGGGTTCGAATCCCACTCCCATCGCCAAGTTTTAGAATTAAAATTATTTATAAACACACAAAATATATGGTAGTAGGAAGAGAACCAGGGAGGATGGGCCAAGATCAGGAGTGGAGTAATCTCTATGGTTTAAAAAATGAGGAATTAGGTTTCGAATCTGGCCCGAATCAGCAGGAGCTAATCCAAGAGATCGCTACTCAGATGGGTTTGGAAGTAAGATTTGAAGAAAGCAAAGAACTTTCACCAAGTACATTTGTTATTGTTAAAGGGGACAAGGCCCAAAGAAGCGAGTTGATCGAGAAAGTCAAGGAAAGAATGTCTGCTAATGAAGCTTAATCAAGTTAAGAATGTGAAGTAAACGATTTTCTTCGTAGCCAAGATAAAGGCCTGAGGAAGATCAAAACCGCAAGATAATGGAAGAAGGAAAGCCCTAGGGCGTAGCCGCAGAGAAAAAACAGAGGACGAATCCAGGTATTGAACTTTAACGACAGCCAAAGAGGATCTAAGTGGAAAAACAAGAGACCCGTGTCCAAGATTAATAAAAAAAATAATAACCAGAGCCAACTACTAAGGGTATTTTTTATATCCTCCCAGCTGGGCGAGAGGTGAGAAGCCAGACAGACAGAAAGATAAAGAAAGAGCCAGAAATGCCAAGTGGTAAGGTTGGTAGCAGAAAAAAAGTTACCGAGGATGTGGACTATCTCAGAGGGATCAATTTTTGTTGCCCGGATTAGATGAATAATTTCCGGACCATTGGGGACAAGAAAATACAAAAGAAAATAGAGACCGGCGAGGCCAATGAATAAAGGAGAAAGACCAATAAAGATATTTCCTAAGCGTTGATAAAAACTATGTCGGTCATAAGCATGCTGGACTTCTCCTAATCCACCGGTATGAGGATTGGGGGAAAAAAGAGAGAGACGGATAATCCGGTGATGAAAAATTTTAGCCATCAACCAGTGGCTTAATTCATGGACAGGGGTACCCAGCCAAGCCGTCCAGAGAATACCTTTCCAGCCAAAGATTTTTTGGTATTCTTGATTAGTTTTATTTTGGAAATAGGCGAGGAGGGCGCCAAAAATAAAAAAAATGCCAAACAGGCCGATGATTTGTTTGCTGATTAAGATTAAAAATGTAATTAAAAAAGACATATGTTTAATTATAGCATTGCTCGAGTTATTGACAAAATTCAAAAAATATGGTTTATTATCCCCAACTTTTTGGAGGGAAAACATGATTACGGAAAAAGTTTGGAGGGAACTGAAGACTGGCGATGTCCTGGTGGACAGGGCTCGGGAGGGATGGCTGGTGGAAGGCATCTCGGCAGCTAGGGAAGTGTGTGTCACCCCGCCGGCCGGGTATTTCCCGGATACGGATTTGCGGTTGGTCACCGTGCCGTGTGCTGACGGATCCTTGGAGATCCGTTGTGCCGGGAGTCTGGCCTCGATCCCCGCGCTGGAAGGGGACGAGGTGCATGTCATCCCCTGCTAGAAAGGGGACTCTGGTAGTCTGGTTGCCCGCTCGGAAAAGACCGGGCGGGCAACCAACACAATATTATGAATAAAGAAAACCCCCTGGTTGGGGGTCTTTTTTTTATTTCTTTACTGGAATGACATTAGCGTAAGTCGCTGGTCTCAGCGTGCGATCAAAGCGGATACGTTTTTTCTTCGTGAATTTGACCGTACCAGCGCAGATAGCGAAGAGAGTGTCATCGGTGCCGCGTTTTACATTTTTTCCCGGATGGATTTTAGTACCACGTTGGCGGACAATGATGCCGCCGGCTTTGACTGGTTGACCGTCGGCGATTTTGGTGCCGAGGTATTGCGGTTGAGAGTCTCGGCCAAGCCTAGTCGAGCCACCCGCCTTTTTATGAGCCATACTTTACAGTATTGCTTTAAAGCTGTCCGTTCCTGCCTCCTCGCCAGGCCCGTCGCTAACCATTTCCTTTAATTAGTGGGCGTATTATAGCGCTGGTATTTTTTCTTGTCAAGCCAGGTTTAGTCGGGTATAATTAGGCTAATATGAGTTTTAAAGAGAAAGTAGAAAAATTTATTGACCAGGAAATTAGGCCTAGTTTGGAGGCACACGGCGGAGGTATAGACGTGGTGGGGGTGGCAGAAGGGAATGGCCGGGTGGAGTTAAAATTAACCGGCACTTGCGCGGGTTGCCCATTAGCTGATTTGACCTTTGCCGATTTGGTAAAACATCAATTATTGAATGGCCTGCCTGAAGTCAAAGAAGTAATCGCTTCCAATGATTAGTTTTTATGTCTAGTAAATTCTATCCTTTAAAATTATATTTTCGGGCCTGGCCGAATTTAGTTTCCCTGGTTCTTTCATTGTTGATAGATTTGTTTTTATTCGTTTGGCTTTTTTGGGAAATTCGACCGCAGGAAGAGTTAATTTTTTTGCATTATAATATTTTGTTTGGTGTTGACTACGTGGGCGAATGGTGGAAGATCATTTATCTGCCATTAGGGGGGATAGGAATTTTATTAATCAATGGTTTTCTCGGCTGGTGGCTTTTTCGTCGGGATCGATTTTCCGCTTATGTCTTGAACGGGACCACTCTGCTTGGTCATGTCTTTTTGGCGATTATCGCTTCCTTGTTAATATTTTTAAACGTTTAAGATGAGAAAAGAAGCGTCTCAGTCAGCCGACTATTTTTTGCTTGGTTGTTTTGCGGTCTGGCTAGGATTTGGATTAATTATGTTAACCTCGGCCAGTGTGGCCGTGGCGCATGAAAATTTTGGTGATAAGTTTTTCTTTATCAAACGCCAGTTGTTGTTGGGGGTTTTGCCGGGTTTGTGTTTATTCTATATCTTTGCGAAGGTTCATTATTATTGGTTGAAACGTGTCGCTTTGCCTTTTTTTATCTTCTCTCTCCTGCTTTTGTTAGCAGTTTTCATCCCTGGATTTGGTTCGGATTATGGTACTCAGGCCAGGAGTTGGCTGAATATTTGGGGTTTTTCTTTCCAGCCCGCGGAATTCGCCAAACTAGCTCTGGTGGTGTTTATCGCCGCTCAATTGTCGGAAAAAGGCCGCGAGATTTGGGATTTGAAAAAAGGGTTTCTTTGGCCTTTGGGTTTGGGATTAATTCCAATTATTTTAGTGATTTTACAGCCAGATATCGGAACAGTTTCCATCTTGTTTGCTATTTTATTCAGTCTGTTGTTTATTGGCGGTGCTCGTTTGGCCCATTTGTTTGGCCTAGCAGCAGTAGGTATTGCGGGTTTAGCAGCCATGATCGCCAGCGCTCCGTATCGAGCCGCTCGGTTCATGACTTTTCTCCATCCAGAGTTGGATCCTCAGGGCGTTGGATATCATATCAATCAAGCCCTTTTAGCGATTGGCTCTGGTGGTGTTTTCGGTCGAGGTTTGGGCCGATCCATGCAGAAGTTTCAATATTTACCGGAAGTTTCCGCTGACAGCATCTATGCTATTATTGCCGAAGAGATGGGTTTGATCTTTGCGGTCGGTTTGATTATTCTTTTGGTCCTTATTGTCCAGCGTGGTTTGCGATTGGTAAAAAATGCTCCGGATCAATTTTCTCGACTGTTGGCGGGAGGCTTGATTGTCTGGCTGGTTCTTCAATCCTTCTTGAATATTGGCGCCATGGTCGGTATAATGCCGTTAACTGGCGTACCTCTGCCTTTTGTCAGTCATGGTGGCACGGCGTTGATGTTGGGGATGGCAGCAGTGGGCATTTTGATCAATATTAGTAAATATGTCGAAGAGAAAAATTAAAGTATTGTTTTCTGGCGGTGGTACTCTTGGTCCAGTGACTCCGCTTTTAGCCGTTCACGAATATTTGAAAGAGGAATATCCAGAAGCAGAGTTTATTTGGGTAGGGACAAAGAACGGTCCAGAAAAGTCCCTGATTACCGATGCTGGAATTGCGTTTTTGACTATTGCCTCAGGAAAATTACGCCGTTATCTTTCCTTTTGGAATGTGACCGACATATTCAAAATAATTTTCGGTTTTTTTCAATCTCTATTTATTATCTATCGCCAGACCCCTGATTTTTGCGTATCAGCCGGCGGTTTTGTTTCTGTCCCTGTACATTGGGCAGCATGGTTGTTTGGTATCCCTACTTGGGTTCATCAACAGGATGTGGTAGTGGGTTTAGCCAACCAGATGATGGCTCCTTTGGCTCGAGTAATTACCACGGCTCTGAAACCGAGCGTAAAATTGTTTTCCGCAAAAAAGACCTTTTGGCTTGGCAATCCAGTTCGTTCTCTGGTGTTACAGGGAGAAAGGACAGCTGGTTTGAAAGCTTTTCGTTTGCCGGAAAAAGAGCCAGTGGTTTTGGCTTTGGGGGGAGGCACGGGATCAATGCGCGTCAATTTATTGATGATTCAAGCTGTTCAACACTTAGTCGGTTTTTGTCAGGTTGTGCATTTGTCGGGCCGAGAACGGCCACAAGATTTAGTGGAGCGGGCAGTCAAGCATTTTCCCTATTATCAAGTTCATCAGTTTTTAGGAAAAGAAATGCCTTTAGCTTATGCGGTTGCGGATTTGGTTATCGCTCGAGGCGGTTTTGGGACTCTCTCGGAATTGGCCGCGTTGGGAAAGCCGGCCATCCTCATCCCCAAGCCCGGGCACCAAGAAGAAAACGTCAAATTTTTAGCCCAAGCCGGAGTGGTAGAAGTGTTGGATGAACGCACGGCGGATGGTAATCTGTTGGCGCGGACCATTAGAGAGCTTTTGGCAGACAAAGAAAGAATGTTTCAGATGGGCGAAGGACTAAAAAAAGTTTTACCTCCGGCCAAGAAAGAAGAGATTTTGGAAATTGTCTCCTTCTTGTTGAAATAAGAGATCAGGAGGAGAAAGAAGATTGGTTGACGGCCAGCTTCTTTTTTTGTTGATAGGCCAGGAAGAATTCAAAACCACCAACTAGGATGGTTGTATAAAAAAGATCACCAGCCAAGGTGTGGCGGAAGAAAGGCACGGCTAAGACAAAACATTGGCTTAGGCCAGCGAAGGAAAGGGGGTATAAATTACCCCAGAACCAAACCGCTAGATTAGTCAGAAAAAAGAAAGAGAGAGATCCGGTGATTGTCCCTAGGCCAATATTCAATATAGTTTTGCGAGTTCTTAGGTGGTAGCCAATCAAGCCAGAGAATAAAAAACCAAGATATACGCTAGCCATGATTGCGGGATGATACAAACCAATGAACAGGTCGCTGATCAGCATAGCGATCAGGGGAAGAAAAATAAAGCGTTTATGAGGGAGATATAAGCCGGAAAAGAGAGCAATCGCCGCTAAGGGGGTGAAATTAGCCGGGTGGGGGAGGAGGCGGGAAAAAATCCCCAAGATGATCAGAAGGACAATGAGGAGTGAGTTATTGTTTTTCTTCATATGTTATTTTTATTTCATCCTGGTTGGAAATGACTAATTGGTCCAGGTCGGGTACGGAAGCTAATTGATCATTAATATAAATATGCCATTGTTTACTGGCGGTAGAAATCACTTGGTCACAATGGGTTAGAGTTTGCCACCCTTTTTTTGAACCAAAACCATAGTCCAATTGTGATTTTTTCAATAATTCTCCCAACGTAGTCGGTGATTCAGCCTGGACGTTTATTAGACGCTCATTATCAGCAGATTTCTGAATAGACAAGGTAAAATCCACTAAAGAAGTGGGTGGTATTTCCGGATTGGAATTATTCCAACCACAGCCTGTATTGAGGAGTAAGAGGGGGAAGAGAACGATAAGGAGAGAGATTTTTTTCATAGGTCGGAGTCATTATACCAGAGATGAGATTAGACGCCAAACTAAGTAAGCTCCGAGTCCGGTGGCTACAGTCACCGCACCTTCAAAAACATTGGTCGCTAGGGCGCGGGGCGAAGTTTGAGGTAGGGTGGAACTGGCCGCATTCAAGATGGTTGGTAAAGAATCAGACTGATTAGAAATTGCTGAAAAGGAAATAGAATTCATTATCTGGTTATTTTTTAGAGGTTGTTTTTCCGCATTAACAATGTCTGATAATTGTTTTTGGGGCGGGAGGGGTGGCCCAGGTAAAAGTTTGGCCGGCATTTCTTCTTCTGTCATTTCCAAAATTTCTGATTTCATCACCGTAGTCGTGGTTGAAGGAGTGGTAGACACCGTCTCTAAAATGATTTCCGGGGTGGAGGTCGTGACAACTATGATAGGAGAAGTGCTGGCCACTGGTTCTAAACTAAGTGAGGAAGAGATTTGTTTGTCGATAAAAGTGGTTAATGCCCTATCCTCATTCATTAGTATGGGCCAGGGCTGGGAGAGGAGCGCAGGTACGGCGTGTTTAGTAGCAAACCAATCAATGTCATTAGTCCAGGGAGAGATGATGTAACCATAGTCTGTCACTTGGTTGTCTAAGTATTCCCAAGGATTGTGATTGTTAGTGGTTACCCAGTCTTCCTGGTTTTCACCTAAAGCAATGAGTCCCATCATTGCCCAGCTAGTGGATAGAGCGTCGGCTGTGTTCATCCCCCAGCCACCTTCGGTTAATTGGCTGGTTTTCAAATACTGTTTAGCTCGTTCAAGGTGGGTGTGATCAATCACCCGCCCTTTGTCTTTTGCATATTTGAGAGCCGCCAAAGCCGCTCCCGTGATATCTGGTCCAGGCCAACCGTTCCAAGTAAACGAGCCGTCAATTTGTTGATCTTGTAAAATGGTTTGTTCCAGTAAAGAGATTTGATCTTCATTAGTACTATCCAGACTCAATGTAGCTAGTAAGGCAAAGACATCATCGTTTATTCCCGCTTCCCCGTAGGAGTCAGCCTTGAAACAACCTTGCATTTTTACTGTAGTCGACACGAAAGCAGGATGATTGGAAGGCACGCCAGCGGCTTGGAACGCCAAAAGGTGGCGCGGATAAGCAGCACAAAGATTAAGATCAGTAGCTGAGTCAAATTTGTAGTCAGTTAGGTAGTCAGTCAAGGATTGACTGTTTTGTTTGATCGTGGACGCATAGATTTGCTTGGCCCCAAAAGACATGGCTGACCAATCACTGATGCCCGCCTCGTTGATTTTACCAGTAGCGTCTTGTTGGGAAGAAAGAAAAGTCAAAATTCGGTTAGCCGTGTTATAGAGTTCATTTACTGAGATCAAATTAGGGGGAGGAGGCAAAGGGTTAGGTTCTTCATTGGGAATTGGGGTTTGGCCCTCATTATTATTTTCTTTAGTCTCGGTGTTGGAAGCAGAAGTAGAGGTGGGTAAAATGGGGGACAGGAGAATGGAAGCAGGGATGAAGCCGGTTTTGGAAAAAGTGATTTCTTGGGTGGAAGTAGTATTGATTCTGATTTGGACTTCTCCCGAGACTGTACCCATTGGCACATTGTTTGTCACCATTGTTGTACTGCTGCTGGTTAGCCAGGTCGGTTCCCAGGTCAGAGGGGAGAAGCCAAATTCTTCTATTTGGATCGTGGTGGTTGTGTCTAATAGCGGGGCAGGGTCAGAGGGGGTAATGCGTAATGGAAAGGCACCATAAGTAAGTAAAATTTGATCATTAGGATTCAGAAGGGTTTGGTTCAGAGCCAGGTTGGAAAATTCTTGATTAAAAAAGAATGCCCACCAATTTCCGTCCGAACCATTGAAATCGTTGATTCGGGAGATGAATAAAGCCTCGCCAAAAATTGAGTGTTCCATTTTCCAGCCAGAGGCTTGAGAAATTTGATCCAGGGCGCACCAGGCGGTGAGGGCCGTAGTCGTGGCGCCCGGGATGATGGGGCAGGCGGATACTTCCCAATCCGATTGAATCAGATACTGATCTAAAGCAAAAATTTTTAGGGAAACATTTACTGTCGGGATAATCTCTGGCTCAGCTATCATGGTAGTGCTACTGGTAGAGGCGGACGTCTCAAACAGGTCTGCTTCCGTGGACAGTTCTGATGGTGGTTCACTGGCTGTGATTCCCTCGGTAGGAGGCAAAGACCCCGGCTCTGTTGCTGTTTCTAGTTCTTTAGGAGTATCAAAGACAGTTGTTGTTTTTGACTCTGTAATTTCTTCGGTCAGGGTTTCCGTTTCGGGAGCAGTAGGTTCTTCTGTATTTTCTGTTGTTTCTGTCACTTCGGCATTGATCGGAATAGCTGAGGTATTGTCGGGGGTAGGATCTGTTTCCGGAATCGTGGTCTCAAACACGGCTGGTTCTTCTGTGTTAGTGGGTTCTTCGGTCGGCCGATCTTCAGCTCGAACCGGCCAGGGCGCCACCAAGCAAAGCATTGCTCCAAGTAACAGGAGATTAAATTTTTTCATAGCGCCATTCGATTAGATCACCAGATTGGGGGACATAGGAAGATATGCCAATATTGGCCGGTTGACCATTGAGGTAATAAAGCCAATATTCCTGAGTCTGGGTATTGTTTTTTTGTTTGTTAATCTGTTCAACAAAGAATCCTAAAGCGCCGTAATCAGTGCCAGAAAAAGAGAAATGGGGATCATTCGTCGCCAAAGTCTGCATTTGTTCATATAAGGTACTAGTGGCGGAGATTGAGAGTAAATATTCTTGATTAGCGATCTTGAGAGTAGCTGTTTTATCCAGAACAACTAGTGGGGTTGATGAGGATTCTCCGGCCAACTCTTTTTTTTCTGTGGTCTTTTCTATGTCTGGCTGAGGGTTGACGAGAGAGGTAGTCTCCGTTGTCTTGGTAATATTTAATGTTGAACTGGCCAGAGATATAGAATCAGGTGAAGAAAATTCACTAGCCTGAGGTTGGTAGAAAGCGTAATAACCGGAAATTAATGCCAGAATAATGGTGATTATCCAAAGTATCAAGGCCAGAAGATGGCGGCGGAAAAAAATGGTTAAAGACATAAAAATCTGCTTTACCCGGCAGATGTTAATAACGTTGGTCAAACGTTTTTCCTGCGCGGGATACTTATTCTTTTGAAGACCGGACTAGCCAACAGGCATCACCGTTGCGGCACAGTGGAGGAATCACACCTCACTTCCACAAAAGAATAGTTTTTTTGTTATGTCTGCATTCTAGCAACCGCCATTTTTCCTGTCAAACTTGATTTTTAGAGGAAAAGTGGATATCCTTTCTTCATATGTGGTGGAAGAAAGAAAATCTCGTCGCTTTGGCACCGATGTCGGATTTGACTGATACGCCGTTTAGCCGAATTTGTCGGTTAGTAGCTGACGCTGATTTTGTTATTTTCAAGGAAATGGTGAGCGCTGAAGCCATTATTCGAGAAAGCAAAAAAACCTTACAAAGAGCTGATTTTCTAGAAGAAGAAAGACCGGTCATTATCCAAATTTTTGGCGGAGAACCACAAGCAATGGTTGGGGCGGCTCAACAAATAGTGGCTCAACAGAAACCAGAGGGTATTGACATTAATATGGGTTGTCCAGTGCCGAAGATTGCTGGTAAGGCCCAGGCTGGTGCTTCTTTGTTGCGTGATCCACAACGAGCGATCCAGATTGTGTCAGCTTTAAAAAAAGCCGATCTAGGTGTGCCTATTTCGGTCAAGACTAGGTTGGGTTGGTCTGATCCGAAAGAAATAATTGATTTTGCGCCTCAACTAGAGCAAGCCGGGGCAGATCTGTTGACCATCCATGGACGAACAAAGTCGGCTGGTTACACTGGCCAGGCGGATTGGTCCGCTATTGCCGCAGCCGTATCCCGGGTAAAAATTCCGGTTTTAGCTAATGGTGATATCACTAGTTTAGCGACAATGAGAGAATGTCTTGATCAGACCGGCGCCACCGGGGTAATGGTTGGGCGGGCGGTCTTAGGTAATCCTTGGTTATTGCGGGAGCTGGTTCAAGGGAAAAACCAATTACCAACTTTGGCTGAGATAAAAGACATCGTTTTCCAGCATGCCCAATATCACTTAGATTATTATGGCCAGAATTTTGGTCTCGCTTCTTTCCGCCGACATTTGTTATTCTATTTTTCTGGATTTCCAGGGATAAAAAAAGTCCGCTCTGGTTTAGCTAAGACGAATACCTTGGCCGACCTAAAAGCGGTACTTTCAACGATTAGAGAAAGTTAGTGACTACCCCAGTACTGTTGTCTGATTTCTTCTGGGCTTAAATCCGTAGTTAAGATATAAACTTTGGATTGAAAACCAGGAAAAGATTCTGAAAATAGTTTAGTCCCATCATGGAGTTCCACCAAAACCGGTCCAGTCTCATTGTCTTCGCCTTCCCCTTCTAAAGAAGTAATGCTTTTAATCCGGTAAAAATCCGCTGGAGGGACGTAATAAGATTCACCGACCTTATCGGGATTGCCAAAATCAAGAGAACGAGTGGAAACAGTAACTGATCCGTTGTTTTCTCGGCGAGCAAACAAAGCACTTAATCGATTAATCTTGTCTTGTCTTGTTTCTTTTTTTTCTTCGGCAGCCTCATTTGGGGGGAGGGAATCATCTTCTGGTTTTGATGATTCTGGCGTGACCATATCCTTTTTTTGTCTAAAAGGTAATTCTGGCCCGCGCCAAGGTTTAGTGTCCATATTTTTTCAATTTATAAATAATAAAGAAAAATTCGAGAATGTCTTGTGGAGAAAGTTTGGATTGTCCGACCCGACGATCCACGAAAGTCACTGGAACTTCTTTGACATTATAACCACCTTTTTCAATTAAAAACAAGAGTTCTTCTTGAAAGGCGTAACCGTTGCTTTTGATCGCTTCTAAATTTAAGGAAGAAAGGACAGAACGCCGATAGCAGCGGAAGCCGG
>Ga0208373_1003915_pt1 | contig 14035 bp, 9 predicted proteins | sample RifOxyC2_FD_184036 | JGI IMG/M metagenome (GOLD analysis project Ga0208373, IMG submission 184036) | Soil microbial communities from Rifle, Colorado - Rifle Oxygen_injection C2 (SPAdes) | ecosystem: Environmental > Terrestrial > Deep subsurface > Rock core/Sediment | place: Rifle, Colorado...
GGCTGGCTTACTTTTTTACTCATACTTTGTCCTCCTAATTCTTGTTGATTTGACTGTCAACTTTTTTCGGGACAAGACATCATTGTATCTTGCCTATAACGGTCCTCGAACTGGCGCATGTTTGGAATACCTTAGACCTACCGCTTATGCCCGTAGGGCTTGCGGTTTAAATGTATGGAAAATTGCGCTAGTTCGATGTTACCAGCTGGGCATTTATTTTAACATATTATATGTTTCCCAATTTTCCTCTATTTGTGGACTAATTATTACTTGAGGTGTTTGAATTTTTCCATCTAAACCGGTTTCTTTTTGAACATTATAGATTAGATATTCCTTTAATGATCCGTAATTTACATCCCCATTTTTTTCTTGTAGTTTTTTTAACAGAAAATAAGTCATGAAGCCATGTTGCTTTTCCCTGTATACACCCGATGATTGATCACCAGTGCTAGATGAAAAAATTATTAAATTTCCTGTAATGATTTCATTTTTGGGTTTTATTTTAACTCCCTTCATTGAAATCAAGCTTTGATTTCTGGCTCCACCACTAAAACAAGCATCTAAAAATACAGTTACTTTTTTAGATGGAAATTCTGTTAGACTTTTATACAAGTTCGACAGTTTAATTCCTAGTTTAACATCAGTGCCACTTATATCTACAGGTATTAAAAAGGCTTCTTTTGTTTGTTCTTCTGGCAATCCATGCCCTGAATAGTAAAAAATAATTTTTGCATTTCCATTTTCAATTTTAGCTAGATTGCAAAGCCATGTGATCCCTTGATTCATTTGGCCTGTTGTTGCGTTTATTATCAATTTAACTTGTTTGTCAGGAATTCCCAAGGTTTTGTTACAGTATTCTTTAAATATTTTAGCATCATTCATTGCAAAATCAACATTGATTTCGGAATTTAAACCAGTTTGATAAGTGCTATAATCCTCGTTTCCTATAATCAAACAATAAGTGTTTTGGTTATTTATTTTAGTTTCGGGAATATTTATGTCAACATCTGAATTAGCTTTGCTATTTTTTACTGCATTATTATTATCATTTTTAATGTTTATGGTTTGTTTACTGTTCAAATATTGAACTTTTAAATAATCAAATTCAGCACTAACATTTTCTTCAACAACAAAACCAAGATTATTTCCAAAAAAACTTTGAAAGGGCAGATTGAGAATAAAGTTTTCATTTATAAAGAAATAATATTGGCTTTCAACTTTTCTTACAGTAATCTTATTAAAATTTTTATTATCAATAAAGTTAGATTTAATATATGAAGTATAATCTACATATCTATTCCCCGATGGTCTTGATTTATCATATTTGCTAATTTGAAATGAACCATTGGGGCTTAAAATGAAAGAATAATAGGAGGCATTATCATAACCCCAACAGAGCTGAATTGGATTTTGATCAGATACAATTTTAGCAGATGTTTCTAACTCAAAATCTTTCTTTTCATCAATAAAAAATGTTATTGTCCTGATTTTAGTTTTTCCACCATTTTCAAAAACTTTAAAATTTAAGCATCCATTTTTTATATTTATAGTAAATTCTTTTGATTGATCCTCCCATTGGTTATGATTATCATCAAATTCATCCAAATATGCAGGTGTTTTACTTTCTGATTTATAATCATTGTATAAGGATTGACATTTTAGTTGATACGCTATCATAAATAATGATAGAAAACAATAAGTAATTTTCATTTTAATTATTATGTTTTTTAGTTATATTTAATGCTATAATGATTTAACAATTTTTATCTGATTTATATTAACTCAAAATTAATGTAAAAATACAATTTTTTTTAATATTCATTATTTGGTAATTCCGGTCATATTTTTTTGTATTATTTTCATCTTGATCTCAAAGTGTCGCCTTGCTGATAACTTAAATTTACATCCTGAAAAGCAGAACATATCTTCTTTCCATCATGCCTTGAAGAACAAGTACTGCTTTACGAGATAAGTTGCAGCGTTTCACACCCGACACCTCATATCCAGTATTGTACAATCGTGCTATTTGTGCTGTGCTGCACTGTGTTTGAAAAGAAAAAAAATTATTGTAATAAAATAATCACTTAAGAATTTAAAACATAATAGACTTGTGCTGAGCAAAGTCGAAGTAGGTTTCATTATAAATATATTAATTAGCACAGCAAAACGTTACAATCAGAAAAAACAAAAAAGCTATCTGTTTACAAATAGCTTTTTTTAAGAAAATATGTAATGAATTTATTATTCAGCATTCAGTTCTTTTTTCTTTGGCTTAAAATCAATAGGAGTTAAACCCGCAAGATCTCCAATTACATTAACAAGTTCAGAACCGGTTGGAATAACAATTTTCGCATTGTTTTTTAAAGAAATCTCTAATGCTTCAAGTTTTCTCATTATTTGTGCATTTCCAACGAAATATTTATCAGCAGCTTCATTTACTAATTTAATCGCTTCTGCTTCTCCTTCTGCGTGAAGAATTTTAGATTGTTTATAACCTTCAGCTTCTTTAATTTTAGAACGTTTTGTCCCATCAGCAGAGGTTTCTGCAGCAGTTGCATAGTCAATTGCAGCAATTTTTTCATTTTCGGCTTTAACAACTTTATTCATAGTTTCCTGAACATCGCGGGGAGGATCAATTTGTTTTAGCTCGGTTCTGACAATTTCAATTCCCCATGTTTTTGTTTCTTCACACAAGGTTTTATGAAGCTCTGCATTTATTTTCCCTCTTTCGCTGTTAGCCGATTTTAAAGTTAAAGTTCCAATAATATTTCTGAGAGTAGTACGCGCAAGATTAACAATTTGCCACTTGTAATTGTTCACATTGTACTGTGAATTTTTTACTGCATCTTCAGCATCTATTACTTTAAAATACACCTGCGCATCTACGCTTGCATTCAGGTTGTCGTTGGTAATGATTTCCTGCGGGTCGGCATCAATCATTTGTTCGGTAGTGTTTACTTTGTACATTTTATCTATTACCGGAATAATAAGATAAAAACCGGGAGTGGCAAATTTGTGATATTTCCCAAGCCTTTCTATTAAACCGCGATGTGTAGGACGCACAATACGAATTCCTGATAAAAGAAAAAAGAATACAATTACACCAATAATTAAATACGTTACTGTTTCCATGATTAATTAAATTAAATTATACATTAAAATTATACATTGATTGTTCAAAGATGTAAATATAGATAAAATTAAATGTTTTGCAAATACTTAATTACAGATGTTACGCAAATTGTGGTAAATGAACAAAAAATCATTCTGCGTACAATAAGTTAATTATTTCAAAATTCCGGATGAAAAGTCATTTTAATAAAAAAGTGTTTTCCCGGCTGCCTGTATCTTTGAACACTTGTATTGGATGTATGATAGTATTTTTGATCAAGCAGGTTATTTATACCTATTGCAAAATCAAAATTTCTGATATTTTGAAAAATAAGGCTTGTGTTTAAAATGAAAGCAGGGTCTACATAATTTTTACCTGTTTCTGAAATAACAACATTGTTTTTTCTTTTCCCGAAATAATTACATTTTATTTCTCCACCGATTTTTTTTGTTATCCAGTAGAGTGCGCCTGCATTAAAGGAATGTTCGGCTATTTCAGGAATTTGATTATTTTTATTATCAAGAGATTTTGTGTAGGAATAATTTCCGGAAAATCTGAAATTCAAAATCGAATAACGAATACTCCATTCAGCACCATATACATTAATTTTTGATTGATTTTCCCAAATGTTAAGCGCATTGTTTCTCACAAGTCCGTTGAACAGGTTGTTATAAAAAATGGCAGCATCGGTTTCCAAATTTTTAGTAAAACAATAATTTGCAGAAATTTCTACAGCCTGCATTTTTTCCGGCATTAGCTCCGGGTTTCCGTTACCATAAGTATAATCCCAATTTTTAGGCGCTCTGAATGCTTCTGCATAAGATGCTTTGAGTGTAAGTTTTTCAAAAGTGGAAACAATTCCGAAGCGGGGAGTCAATACCGACTTATACACACTACTATAATCGTAGCGTATACCTGCTGTAAAATTTAATTTTTTTAATAAATTATAGGTTCCGACAAAAAAGATACTTCCTAGTGTGTTGTTAAGTATAGATGGGCGGTTTGGATATTCAGGCAACACTGATTGAGAAAAACTATGGCTTACTCCAAACCCGTCTGATATTTCTTCATATTCCATATTTGTTCCACCGATTATTTTTAATTTTTCAATGGGGAAATAATTTAATTGAAGTTCAACGCCTGTATTAAAATTCGGTCTGAATGCGCCTTCCTGATCGCCGTTTGAAAGGGAATCTGCTTTCAACACATAAGAAACAGAATTTTTTAAAACGGTTGATTCTCTAAAATAAACTTTGCCGGTAAATTTTGTTTTTTCCGAGAAATCATGCGATAAGCTTGTCCATGCATTTAGAAATCGAATGTTCCATAAACTTCCTTCGTCTGCATAATTTGTGCCTGTTGATTTATAATTTGTCGTACGTGAAGCTTGTTTATTGATGTAATTTATCCCTGTAGTAAATTTTTTGTACTTAAATTTTGCATCAAATGAATTATCTGTTTCAAAATTTTCCATCGAATCGGACCAGTTATTATCACCGGTTTCGCCACCCAGCTTCAATTTATCACTACTTTTATACATTCCTGCAATGGAAAATCCTGTTTGTTTCAGCGGATCATAATAGCTGTAATTGCCGTCAAAAGAAAAAGTATTGAAGCTTCCAAAGCTGGTATTAATATTCATTTTCTTATTATTTTCTGGTTCATTGGTAATAATATTTATAACTCCGGAAACAGCATTCGTTCCATAAATTGCAGATGCCGGACCATAAATTATTTCAACTTGTTTTATATTATTCAAGTTGTATTGCGCACCACCGTAAAACCCGCCTGAGTTGATTTCATTAATCTGTACGCCGTCTATCATTAATATTATGTAATTATTTTGGTTCGGAATTCCCCTCATAAAAACATAGCTGTTGAATCCCTGAATATTTCGAAATTGAAATCCGGGTAAATCTGCAAGCACATCATCAAGAGTGAAGTATCCTCTTTCTTTGATTTCAACTGCTGTAATAATTTTTACAGTAGCAGGGACTTCGAATGATTTTTGATTGTATTTTGAAGCGGTTGTTATTTCTGTCTGGCGTAGTTTTTCTAAAGAATATTCCCAGTAATGCGTTGAATCATTTTGCGCATAACAGTGGCTGATATTCATGAAAATCATCAATACATGTAACAAACACAGGCGAATTAAGAAAGTGAAAATTATATTTATAAATGATAATTTCATAAATTCGGTTTATCCTCAAATTTTAAATCATAAGTTAATTTTACAAAAAACTCTCTTCCCATTGCCGGTATTGGATTTTGCCATCCTTGATACGCATTGATGTATTCAAATTTTTGATTCATCAGGTCATGAATCCCAAAAGATGCATCTATTTTTTTTGCAAAAAGATTTTTAAAAAGAATATTAAAATTTACGAGATAAGTTGATCTGTAATTTTTCAATAATGCTGCCGACCAGTTTTTATTATTGTGCATATAGGTGTAGCGTTCACTGAATGTAAGAAGTGAAATATTTATTTTAATATTTTTGTTTAATTCAATGCAGGAGCGGACAGTAGCCTTATGATTTGGAAATGCGCTATAAGAATTATCAATTCCATGTATGTCATACAACGGTACTTTATTATACGCTTTTTGATAATATGAATAAGATGCCGTAAAATAGCCCCATTTATTTTTAATCTTACATTCGGTTTCAATTCCGCGTGAACCTGTCTGGGGAAAATTAGTATAATAATCGGCTCCTGTAACTGGATTTGGAATGTATAGAATCGGATTTTTTATGAAAATATCAAAAAGGTTGACCGTTACATTAAATTCATCTGTTAGCTGCATTCCTGTTTCAAATTCATAAACAGTAGTAATTTCCGGATTAATATCATTATTATAATCAATGTTAGAAATGGTGGGCGCTTTGAATGCTTTGTTGAAAAGAAGTTTGAATGATATTTTTTTTATTTTTTTTGTAAGGATTATTCTTGGAACAAATTCTGTTCCGTAAATATTTTGATGTTCAATTCTTCCGCCTGCTGTTACATTGACAACTTTTGATTTGTATAAAACTTCTCCGAAAGCAGAAAAATTATAAAAGTCAATTTCTTTTTTATTGTTAAGAGAAAAAACAACTGTATCATTTATTTTTTTTGAATGATCCCAGATTGCATCAAGACCCATAATTAATGTTATTTTTTTTTTCGAATCATAAGTAAATGGTAGATTGATGGCATATTTTGAATTAATGGAATTGTAAAATTCTTTAGTTTTATTTTCGATAAAAAACCAGGGTTTCTGATATTTAATATTGACACGGGGTTTTAATATAAAATGTTCTTTGATTTTAATTTCGTAATCTGTAGAGGCAAAAAGATTTTCAAATAAAACATAGCCTGTAGCTTCTGTATTTTGTATAAGATTCCGGTCGTACATAAAACGGGTGGAACTTCCTTTGTATTGCCCATGTATAGCTATGTTTCCTGATTCAATAGCAGAACTGTCTTCATAGTTTATAATTGTTGAATCAAGGGTTTCAATTTTTCTATTGCTTCTTGAAGCGCGTTTATATCCAGCGGAAATTATAAGGTCTAAACCGTTGTTGAATTTTTTTCCTGAAGAAGTCTGAATGGCATAATAGGAAGTTGCGTTGTTTGAAAATCCATATTCTGAAGAAAGGGTTACTCCATTATTTTCACTACCTTTTTTTGAAATTATATTAATAACGGCAAGTTCTGCTAATCCCCCGTAAATAACGGAACCCGGCCCTCTTATGATTTCAATTTTACTGATATTGTTAAGAAGCAAATGATTTCCGAAGGAAAAGGAACCAAAGTTTGTTTCGTTGAGTTGATGCCCATCATAGAGAATCAAAAATTTCCCTTCTGTAGCATTGTTGCCTCTTATGCCAATTCCCAAAATATTATCCCATTCAGCTCCGAAATCAAAACCGGGGATGTGTTGCAACAATTCAAGCAAATTTCTTGCACCGGAATTTTTTATTTCTTCTTCGGTTATTACGCTTACAATACCAGGAGATTCATTTAACGGAATGTTTATTTGATTTGTTACAGATATTTCTGTTTCAATCAGTTCTTGCAAGGTAAGTTTTGAAAAGTCTTTTTGCTTTAATGAATCAATGGTTTGAGAAAACGAGTTGCCAACCGTTAATAGAAATAATATCAGAATGAAAAATACAGCGTATTTAAAATTCCGGATGTTAATATTCAGTTTTTGTCGTTTTGCAAGCAATGGTTTATGTTTCTTGTGAATTTTATTTGGTCCGTTACATCTTAATTTAACACATGTGAATACTTCATTTCAACAGAAAAAAAAATACGAACACTTGCTCCTTTTTCGGTATTGTTTTCAATTTCAATTTCGCCTTTGTGCGCATCAATAATCAGTTTTGCAATTGCAAGGTCAAGACCAATATTCTGGTCGAGATATTTTGCGCCTTTTGTAAATAGTTTAAAGACATGCTTCATTGCTTTTTCATCAAACCCAATTCCATAATCTTTTATTTCCATAACAACCCATTGGTCTTTGCGGAATGTTTTAATATCAACTAATCCTTTTTCATAAGAGTATTTCACTGCATTTTCAATAATAATTTTGATGCAGGTAGTAATAAGCTCTCTGTCGCCGAAAAATACAGCAAATTTGTCGAGTTCAAGATGGAAATTAATTTGTTTTTTCTTAATGCTTGAATCTAATATTTCAAAAACATTTGTCAGAATACTGTCTGCATGGAGGCTTTCAGGTTCTAATTTATATTTTTCGGCTTTAAGCCATGTGATTCTTTCGGCAGATAGGGCAAATTGTTCGAGTCTGTTCACTGAGTTTTCAAGAATAAAAAATAAGTTTTCTAATTTTTCGGATTCTTTAAGATTTATTTCTTCTTTTAATAAATCGAGTGGACCTTTAAGACCGTTTAATGGAGTACGTATCTCATGGCTTATCGTTGCAAGAAATTCTGATTTGAGTTTTTCAAATTCCAGTAAATCTATATTTATTTTTTGCAACTGCTCATTTTTTTCTTCGAGCTGCCTCGACAATTCTTCATTTTTTTGTTTAATCTGATATACTTCCAGAGCCTGTTCAATAATAAACCGTAAGTTATCTTCACTCCAGGGTTTTTGAATATATTGAAAAATCTGGGCTTCGTTAATAGCATTGCGCAATGCGTCAAAATCAGAATACGCTGTGATAAGAATTCTATTCAGGTCGGGATAAATTGAGAGTGCCTGTTTCAGAAATTCAACACCATCCATTTCAGGCATTCTCTGGTCTGTGAGAATTAAATCCACGTGTTCTTTCTTCAATATTTCAAGCCCGTCAGTAGCGCTTAAAGCAACTAATATATTATAATCTCTGCGGAAAGTATTTTTAAAAATGTTTAAATTGCTTTCCTCGTCATCTACATAGAGTATTGTAAATTTATTTTCCATAATTGTCGTGTATTGATTCTATGATTATTTTTTTAAGATTTTCAGCATTCCATGGTTTTTGCACAAATTTGTATAGCCTGTAATTCTGGAATGCTTCTTCGATATCATCATCGTGCGCATATCCAGAGACCATTAATCTGTTTGGAGGAATATCGGGAAATTTGTCGTTTATTTTTTTCAGGAATTCTACACCTGTTATTTCTGGCATTCGCTGGTCTGTTACAACAACATCAATTTTTTGAGTTTCTAAAATGTGCATACCTTCTTCTGCAGATGCAGCCGTAATAATATTAAAATCCCTTCGGAATGTCAGTTTAAAAAGCCTGAGATTTATTTCCTCGTCGTCTACATATAATATTGATGGTTTGTTTTCCATAATAACAAGTCTTAATAGTTTTTAAATTGTTTCGTTTGAATTGTTTTAAAAGTTAAATATAATAAGATGTATTGATATTTCATAAGAATTTTTAAAAATTTCTTTTTCTATTTATTGTGTTTTTAATACTGATTTTTTTTTCTACTCCATTTCCTACTCCATTCTATATTGATTATATAATAATATTAGATTTTTTGTTTAACAGGCAACACAATGCTAAATTCAGTTCCTTTTCCAATATCTGAAATAAGATTAATTTTTCCTTTATGTTCTTCAATTATTCCATAAGTAATGGCTAAGCCTAAGCCCTGACCTTTTCCAACTTTTTTTGTTGTAAAAAAAGGATCGAAAATTTTATTTTGGATGTCTTCAGGAATGCCTTTTCCGTTGTCTTTAAATTTCAAATAAATATTTTCTGAATTATGTTGTGTTGTGATAATTATCTGTCCTTTTTTTTCAATTGCATCAACTGCATTTGATATGATATTAACAAATGCCTGATTGAGTTTTCCCGGGAAACACTCTATTGTTGGTAAATTCTTATCAAAATCACGAATAATTTCAACATGATGTTTGTATTTGTTTTTAAGAAGAATGATTGCATCATTAATACAATCGTGAATATCGAATACTTGCCAATCTTCTTTGTCAATACGTGAAAAATTGCGTAAGCCTTTTATTATTTCGGCAGTTCTGACAGCGCCTAATTTTATATCATCAATCGTTTGCCCAATAGCTTCGAGAACCTCAATAAAATCAGAAGAATTTTTTAATTCTATTATTTTTTTGATGCTATTTTCATTATTAGTATTCGCGTTGAGTTTTTTTATTTCTTCAAGAATAGGGATAAGATCATTGTAGTCTTTTTTCAGGCTGTTTACTCCTGCATAAACAAAGTTAATAGGATTGTTTACTTCGTGTGCGATTCCGGCAGTGAGTACACCGAGAGAAGCCATTTTTTCAGCCTGCAAAAGCTGGCTTTGTGTTTCTTTCAGCCTTTCGAGAGTAACAGATATTTCTTCATTTTTATTATTTAGTTCTGAGTTGATGAATTGAAGCTGAAGATTTGAGTTTTTTAATTGTCCGTTTATTTCCTCTATATGATTTTTTTGAGTGAGCAGTAGTCTGTTTTTTCTTTTATTACGCCTGTAACCAATAAGAATAACAGTAACCAATATTCCTGAAAGGACTATTATTGCAATAAATAAAAACATTATTTGCCGCTGCCTGTTTATGGTTTGTCCCTGTTGGTCGAGCAAGTCTGTTTTTTGTTGAAGAATAGAATCCATTTTAAGATTTTCAGCCTGCTGCTGTTTCAATTTGATATTTCCTTTTTCAAGTTCTTTTAATTGTTCGGAAAGCTCTTTTTCAGCGAAAGAAAGTTTTTGTAATTGTTCTTCTTTTGTTGCTTGCAATTGATTCAATAATTGTGTCTGGTTTTGAATTACGCTTTTTTGATTTTCGGTCTGTAATTCCTGTTGTTGTATTTCACCTTTTTGTAAATCAATAGTTTTTTGTTGTTGTTCTGAAAGTAATGACTGCGTTTTAATTTCTGCTTGTATTTTCGTAAGCATCTTGTTTACAGATTCAAGTTTTGACTCATTTTCCTTTAATTTTTGTTCAATTATTTTTAAATTTCGCTGAGAGTCTTTATACAGTTTGGCAACATCAATAACTGATCCACCAAGCAATAAAATTTCGTCATCAATCGTCAAGGTTTGATTTATAATATTTGATTTATTAATTTCAAAAAGGAGTTTTTTATTTTCCGAATCGTATAGATTTATCATAGCTGACTTTTGATCTTTAAAGTTTTCAGAAACTAGAAGAACCGGAAGACTCTCAATTTTGTCAAATATTTCAAGAAATTGATGTATGAAATTTTCTGATATAAAAATCAAATGAAAATTCGTGTATGATGTAATTTTTCCTGTTGTTATACTAAAAGGCTTTCCTTTAATTTTTGAAGTTTTAGAAATTTTTTCCATTTCAGATTTTATATCTGAATTATCTGTATACAAATATATTTTGAATTCTTTTATTTCATTTTCATTGGGCCATTTAATATGTTTGGTAAAATTAAAAAGGTAGGCGCAAATAGTCTGATGCCTCTCCAAAGACTGGGCTTTCAGATTATTGCTGAAAAAAGACAAAAAAAATATCCAAAACAGATATTTACAATATGAATGCAATTGATTCGGGTATAAGAAATTGTTTATAGGGCAAAAATACTTAAAAATTTTGTTTTATGCTTTAATTTTCTTTTTTCTTGTTTTTTGCTTTTTGTTGATTATGGCTTTTTTGGCATGTGGATACGTTGCATGCAACGTATGTACAAAGCCAATTAAAGCCAATTAAAGCCAATTAAAGCCAATTAAAGCCAATTAAAGCCAATTAAAGCCAATTAAAGCCAATTAAAGCCAATTAAAGCCAATCAAAGCCAATCAAAGCCAATCAAAGCCAATTAAAGCCAATTAAAGCCAATTAAAGCCAATCCCTGAATTAAAATTTAATTAAAACATGTAGTTTATTAACAGGCTGTCGAAAAAAAAATGTTGAATTAAGTTCCTGAAAAAAAAATGTTATTAATTTAGCACGATTTTTAAGAAGTATGCGTTATTATGGGTAAATCGTTTTTAGCGAGGTTTATGTTTTATTTTGGATTGTCCATGATTGCGGTTTATTTTTTAATGGGTATCGCATTTATTTTTTTTCCGGTTTTCAGGCATATTCCACAAAACATAAAAGTTGTCTTTGGAATTTTTTTTCTTGTTTATGGAGTATTTCGCCTGACACGATTGGTTTTAAAACTTAAAGAGCAAAAAAAATATGAGAAATAAAGTTGTTGTTATATTTTTTGTTTTAATTTCTATTTTTATTATTTCCTGTAGTCAGGGAGATGTAAAAAAGATTGATGAAACGCCAACCCGTGGAAATATTAAGATCGGCGTAGATGAATCGTTTCAGTTATTAGTCATGGCTGAAATAGATGCTTTTCAATCTATGTATAAATATGCAACGATAAATCCTTCCTATAGACCTGAAAACGATTTATTCTCTGACTTTTTCAAAGATTCAATTCGTTTAATGATTACCACGAGAAAGCTTACCCCTCAGGAAGAAGAAGGACTGAAAAGCAATAATATTATTGCCAGAACAACAAAAATAGCGTATGACGCCTTGGCTTTCATAATTCACAAAGAAAATCCTGATTCATTAATTAAATTTGAAACAATCAGAGAGATTTTTTCAGGTAATGTTTCACAATGGAATCAGATTAATTCAAAATCGAAACTAAAGGAGATCAGGCTTGTTTTCGATAATCCGAAATCTGCCAATGTTCGTTTTATTATGGAGCGTTTTTCATTACCTGTTCAATTTCCCGATTACTGTGCTGCTGTGAATTCAAATGATGAAGTTATTAATTATGTTGAAAAAAATAAAAACGCAATAGGGGTAATAAGTGTGAATTGGATCAGTGATAAAGCAGATACTGTGTCAAATAAATTTTTAAGCAAGGTTAAAGTTGTTGCAGTAGGAAGCGCATTGGGAAATAATGAGTACATGTTGCCCTATCAGGCGTATATTGCAGAAAAATCATACCCTTTTATAAGGGAAGTTTTCATGATAAACAGAGAATCTTTTTCAGGACTTGGATCCGGCTTTACAGCTTACGTGGCAGGAGAAATCGGACAGAGGGTTGTCCTTCGTTCAGGTCTTGTTCCGGCAACAATGCCCATTCGTTTAGTTCAGTTTAAAAAAGAGTAGTTAAATTTCAATTTAATTTTTTTTTATGATTACCAGATACCGTATTATTTCAGCTATTTTTGTATGTATTTTTTTATTAAATGTTACTGCTGTTTTGAAAGCGCAGGATTTGAAAAGCTCTATAAGGCTTACGCATAGCGAGCAGTTTGAATTAGCCGAAAAAGCGTTCAGGGATTTGATTCAGAAAGATGCTAAGAATGGAGATAATTATTATTATTTCGGAGAGAATTTTTTGAAATCATATTTTACAGACACGCTAGCTGTATCTTTCAGCGAAATGCTTGATTCTGCTTTTTTGTATTATTCAAGAGGTATTAAAGCAGATGCTGCATGCCCGTTAAATTATGTAGGTTTGGGAAGTGTTGCATTATACAAAAAAGATGTAGCCGGAGCCAAAGCGCAATTCAACCGCGCTATTTCTATATTACCAAGCAAAAAGTATAAAGACAGCCCTGTTTCAAAAGAAAAAGCTGCGCTTACCCTTGCTAAAATTGCTGAAGCATACATTTATATAGAACCCAAAGATATTCCTCAGGCAACTTTATTAATTAATCAGGCACTTGAGTTTGACAAAACAAATTACATGGTGTACATTATTGCAGGCGATATTTATCTTGAAGACAATGATGGCTCGAAAGCTATTCAGAATTACAAAAAAGCGCAGGAATATAATATGAATTCAACGCTTGCAAAAACTAAAACCGGAAACATTTACGTGAGGGTTAAAAACCTGAATGCAGCAATACCTTATTTTGAAGAAGCTGTAACCATTGACCCTAATTTTGCGCCTGTTTACAGGGAATTGGGAGACTTATACTACAAAGCCGGGAAATACGACAAAGCAGAATCAAATTATCAAAAATTCCTTGAACTATCAAACAATTTTGCCGCGAAAACCAAGTACATTACTTTATTGTATCTAATACAGAAATACGATGATGCGACAAAATATATTGATGAAGTTTTTAAAGTTGACACAAATTCAATTATTTTAAACCGAATTGCAGCATATTGTTTGTATGAATCGGGCAAATATCCTCAAGCCCAAAAAACGCTTGAACGCTTTTTTAGAAAAGTGAAACCAGAGAAAATTTTATCGAATGATTATGCCTATTTTGGGAAAATTCTAACAAAACAAAATTTTGATTCACTTGCTATTGAAAAATTTGAACTTGCTGTAAAATTAGATTCAACAAATGCAGATGTTCTTTCAGAAATTGGTGCTGCTTATACACGGTTGAAAAAAGTTGAAATGGCTGTACCTTATTATGAAAAAAAGATAAATATTAACAAAGCGACTATTCTCGATTATTTCAATCTTGCCAAAATATATTACGGTTTGGTTGACTCTATCACAACAGCCCGCGA
>Ga0208373_1003916_pt1 | contig 14035 bp, 8 predicted proteins | sample RifOxyC2_FD_184036 | JGI IMG/M metagenome (GOLD analysis project Ga0208373, IMG submission 184036) | Soil microbial communities from Rifle, Colorado - Rifle Oxygen_injection C2 (SPAdes) | ecosystem: Environmental > Terrestrial > Deep subsurface > Rock core/Sediment | place: Rifle, Colorado...
GCTGAAGAGTTCTCATTGTATAAACTCATCGAACAGCGGCCAGAAATACCAATGCACAGGGCGCCGTGGACAAAGGCTTCAATGGGAATTAAGTGGCCTGCGGGGTTAGTAATTTTTTGTTTGGTTATTTGCTTGGTAATTTCAGCAATCATTTTTAAGTTTAGCTCACGGGCCAAAACGATTTGATCAGCATATTGGCTAAAAAATTTTACGGCTTCAACATTGGAGACGGACAATTGGGTGGAAATATGAAGTGGCAGGCCAATCCGATGAGCATATTGGATAGCGGCCATATCAGAAACTATCACGGCGCTTATTTTATTGACTTTGGCAGCATCAATTAAAGTACGCATCATTTTAAGATCAGTATCATAGAGCACTGTATTGACTGTCAAATAAGATTTTATTTTATGCTCTTGGCAAAGCTGGGCAATTTTTTTAAGATCAGCCAAATTAAAATTGGCTGCCGAAACAGAGCGCATGTTAATGTGGCCAACACCAAAGTACACTGCGTCAGCACCATTGTCTATCGCGGCCATTAGTGACTCATATGATCCGGCTGGAGCCAAGAGCTCCACTTGGTATTTTTTCTTTGGCATAATAGATATTTTTAGCATATATATTTTAACCCGTCCAGTAAAAAAAGAAAGCCCGCGCCCACACTAGGTGAACGCGGGTCGGGCCAAGGGCGTGATTGCCCTAGGATTGGTGAGTCGGGAGGAGCCAGTGTTTTCCCCGGCAAGCACCTTTCCATAGCCCTGCTATAACCAGGCATAGCAAAGTGATTAGTAACCCAGTGGCCACAAGAATGTTTATGGCCAAGGAAAGGGTCCATTGGCCGACTTGTCTAAGCAGTGGCCAGAAATATAAACGGCCGGTTGCCAGCAGGTGTTTGAGGCCCCTAGCAATTAGTAGTAGTAGCAACACGACCAAAGTCATCACGATGATGGAGACCGGATAAATTAGTGGAGTAAACAAGAAAATTAGTAGTGCCTGTTTAACCGAAAGGCTGGTAGTCAAGTTGGCTAGACCAGATAAAACAATAAGGGTGTAGAAAAACACCATCGTTGAACCAAAACCATAAGAAAAGGTATTTGGCACTTCATCATCATAAGTACTAATCAGATAGTGACGTTTGGTGGCATCGAAATCAGAGGAAAAATAGGCCGATATGAAAACAGAAATTACGATGCTACTAATCACAAAAGTGTGTAAATCGTAGCTAGACGAAAAGGCCGTGATAAACAGCGCTTGTAGAACAGCGCGTAGATAGCTGTGCCAGCGAGTTTTGTCCCAAAATGGTTGGAGGGCCAACGCGTTAGTTTTGACCCAGACGAAGATAAGCACCAATAAGCTGTTGGCTATGGGCCAAACTAACCAAGCTGGCGTGATCGGTGGGACAAGCCAAGGGGCCTGTTGGGGCAGAACTAAATTCCAAGGATGGAAAATAGCTACCAAGATTGAGAAAAGAAGAGAGACGAAAAAAGTCGTCGCACACCAGCGCCACATGATCATATCCCTGATCGTGTAATTCATTTTACTGCTCCTTGCGGTTTATATGTTATGTAATGAAACATCCTTGTTCAGAGTAATCTGACTATTTAAGGTTTACGACCCAATATACTATGATTAGCCAAATTTGTCAATTGAAAAAGCCGGGGTATTTTGATAGAATTAAGACATTATGATTGCTTATCTAAAGGGGACAGTTATTAAAAAGCTTGATAAATCCATAATTCTTATAATTGGGGGTATTGGTTATGAGGTTTTTTTAAGTCGGCAAAATTTGGATAATATCAAAATAGATGAGGAAAGAGATTTTTTTGTGCATTCTTATATCAAAGAAGATTTGTTTGATTTATATGGCTTTCCTTCTTGGGAGGAATTGAATTTTTTTAAAAAACTAATTGCTGTATCAGGTGTTGGTCCCAAGAGTGCTCTAAACGTTTTGGCGCTAGCCACAGTAGATGAATTAAAGCGAGCCATTACTAGCGGGGATTCTTCGCTTTTGCAACAGGTTTCGGGCATTGGTAAAAAAACCGCCGAGCGTTTGGTAGTAGAATTAAAAGAAAAATTTATCAGGGATTTATCAGAGGCCGGTTTAAAAATAGATGGAAATAATCAAGTGATTGAAGCGTTGGTTTCTTTGGGTTATAAACAAATAGAAGCTCAAGAAACTATTAAGCATTTGCCAGTCGAAGAGAACGATTTGGCCACCAAGATTAAACAAGCGCTCCAGTTAATTAATAAAAAATGAAATTAGTTTTAGATTATAAGCAGTATGATGATTTTTTAAAAGCCAGATTTGTTTCTGGCAATTTTTTGCAGTCTAGTCTTTGGGAGGATTTTTTAAGTCGGCAAGGTTTAAAATTTTGGCGGGCGACGGTTTTAGAACAAGAAAAAAATATTGCCACCGGTCTTTTTTATGAAAAGAAATTACCTTTTAGTCGGGCCTATCTTTATGCTCCCAAGGGGCCGATTGTTGACTTGGGTATTTCTCAGACCGAGCAAAGGGAAGCACTAGAATTAATATTATCCAAAGCCAGAGATATTAGTATAGACACTAAAAAGCAAGAAGAGATATTTTTTAAGTTGGAATTAGAAAGCAGTAGCGGGCTTTTGAAAAATATAAAAAAATCAAAAGATATTCAGCCTCGCGACACCTGGGTTTTGGATTTGGATAAAGAGCAAAAAGATTTACTGGCCGTCATGCATCCAAAGACTAGATATAATATTGCCCTGGCTAATAAAAAAGGTGTCAAGGTCAGATTTTCTAAAAAAGAGGCAGACCTAAAATATTTTTTTCGTTTAAATAAAAAAACAGCTAGCCGCAATCAAATAACCACCCATCCGGATGATTATTATCAAAAATTATTTCAAGTACTAGTGGATAAAGATGCGGGAGAATTGGCTCTAGCGGAAATTGACGGGCAAATAGTCGCGGCCAATATATTGATTTATTTTGGCCAGTCGGCCACTTATTTACACGGCGCTTCTGATTATGCTTTTAGACAATATATGGCCCCACAACTTTTGCAGTGGGAAAGTATCAAGCGGGCCCATAGTTTGGGAAAAAAGATTTATGATTTTTGGGGCATTGCACCCCAAGATGGTAGCAAGCCCAACTGGGAAGGCTTTAGTCGTTTTAAAAAATCTTTTGGCGGACGAGCCATTTATTCTCCGGGAGCCCATGATTTGATTTATGATTCTTTTTGGTATACTCTCTATAATCTAAACACCAAAGTAAAATCTTTATTAAAAAAATAATATAGCCATGATCAAAAAAGTCCTTATTTCAGCTGCTGGACGCGGCAGTCGGATGCTAGATTTATCCAAAGATAAGCCCAAGCATTTAATCGAAGCCAACGGTCGGCCGTTTTTGTATTATGTACTTAGTAATTTACAGGCTGCTGGTTTTGAAGAAATGATTATGGTAGTGGGTTACAAAAAAGAATTCATGGAGAATTTTTTGAAAACATATAAAAATGATTTTAAAATTACCTTAGTTAATCAGTTTGATATCTTAGGGGAAGATCGTTATGGTACGGCTTGCCCCCTAGAGTGTGCCAAAGATTTGTTAAAGGGAGAAAGTTTTTTGGCAATCTATGGTGACAATTTGTATGCCGTGGGTGATTTGAAAAGATTTAATATTGAAGACGACTATTCATATATAGCCGGCCTGCCCCATAATCATCCAGAAAATTATGGCGTTTTAGCAGTTGATAAAAATGGTTTTCTGGAAAGAGTGGTTGAAAAGCCAACTCATCCGATTGGTAACCTTATTAATACTGGTCTTTATAAATTTACGCCAGAAGTTTTTAAATATTTAGACAAGATTGATATTTCTCCACGTGGTGAATATGAGCTGACCGATGTGATAAATCTTTTGGCGTCTCAAGGAAAGGTCAAGGCCCTAGATCTTCAAGATATTTGGTTGGATTTTGGTCGGCCGGAAGACATCAAAAAAGTAGAAGATTATTTAAACAGTCAGCCAAGTAAATAAAATGGTTAAGCGGATTTTGAAAAAATTTTTGGGAAGAAAGCTGTTGTTATTTTATCATTTGATTTTGGCCAAGCTGGCAGTTTTTTATTATCAAAAGCCCTCAGAGAAATTGTTAGTGATAGGAGTAACCGGTACCAATGGGAAAACGGCTACCGTAAATTTTGTGTCACAGTTTTTGGACAGCTTGGGACAAAAAAATGGCTTGGCTTCCACGGTCAATTTTAAAGTAGACGACAGACAGTGGCTCAACAAAAAGAAAATGACTATGTTGGGGCGTTTTCAAACGCAAAAACTTTTGGCTGATATGGTCAAATCTGGTTGTCGGTACGCAGTGATTGAAACATCGTCTCAGGGAGTAGAACAATTTAGACACATTGGTATCAATTATGATTTACTGATTTTTACCAATCTTACACCCGAGCATATTGAAGCACACGGCAGTTTTGAAAATTATCGGATGTATAAAGAAAAATTATTTGAGCATTTGGTCCAGAGCCATATAAAAACTATCAGTGGCCAGAAGATAAAAAAAATAATTGTCTCCAACGCTGATGACATAGAAACAGAGCGCTTAAGAAAAATACCAGTCGATAAGTTTGTTACTTATTCCATTGATCAGTCAGCTGATTTTCAGGCTACGGAGCTACAACTAGACAATGGAGTGACTTTTTCTGTTCATAATCAAAAAATAAAAACTAGCCTGATCGGTCGCTTTAATGTTTACAATGTTTTATCAGCCTTGGTTGCTGTAGTAACCTTGGGCTTTGATTTAAAAGTTTTATCTCAAACTAAACTTAGAGGTGTGCCCGGTCGTCAAGAATGGATTGATCAGGGTCAAGATTTTAAGGTGTTAATAGATTATGCTCCGGAGCCAGTGGGTTTAGAGCAACTTTATAAAACTTTGGAAAGGATAGAAAAGAATCGATTAATTCATGTTTTGGGTTCTTGTGGTGGTGGCCGAGACAAGGCTCGCCAGCCCATCATGGGGCAAATGGCCGGACAAAGGGCCGATATAGTAATAGTCACCAATGAAGACCCCTACGATGATGATCCATTGGCTATTATTGATAATGTGGCCTCAGGAGCTATTAAAGCCGGCAAAACATTGGGTAAAAACCTTTTTAAGGTAAATGATCGATCAGGGGCTATTGGTCGAGCTATAGCTTTGGCTACTAAAAATGATTTGATTTTGATCACCGGTAAAGGAGCAGAACAGTTTATTTGTGGACCCAATGGTCAAATGATGCCCCACGATGATAGGCTGGTTGTTCAGAAAGTTCTCAAAAACCTAATAAAATCTAGAAAATAGGCGATTTTTGGGTTTAAAAATGTGGCTTCTGTGGATAAACTGTAGGTAAATGGCTCTAGGTGTGCATAGAAAACCTTTATTTTTAAGGGAAAATAAACAATTTGACAAAAAATTCCATTTGTATATAGAGACAATTTAGCTAAAATTAGCTATTTTTTGTTTTAAAAGCAACAGATTTATCAATTTTTGGTCAATACCCTTGACAATGCTGTTCAAATTTGATAATATTGGGCTATGAAATTTTTGGCCCCAAGCCTATTTTAAATAAAAATAAATATAATAACTGACCCGAAAATAGGGTGAGTTTATTTTTTGTGCCCACAATCTATCTTTAGATAATAAAGCCCCAAACAGGAGGCTAATTAAATAATATAATTAGCACTATTTATGCCCCAAGTGAAAACTCCGACTCGCAAATATTTTACCACCCTGCGAGAAGCTATACCTCTAACAGATTTGGTCGAAATCCAAAAAAAGTCCTATCATTGGTTTTTTGAAGAGGGACTCAAAGAACTTTTTGATGAGATTTCACCGATCACAGATTTTATCGGTCGCGATCTTCAGCTTTCTTTTGAAGATTATTATTTGGACGAACCAAAGTTTGATGAAACTCAGGCCAAAAATAAGAATATTTCTTATGAAGCGCCGCTTAGAGTCAATGTCAGATTAGTAAATAAAAGAACCAACGAAGTCAAGGAACAAGAAATATACCTTGGCGATTTTCCATTGATGACTGAAAGAGGAACTTTTATTATAAACGGAGTAGAGCGTGTTGTGGTTTCTCAGCTGATTAGATCAGCCGGTGTGTTTTTTACTTCGCAAGTTTTAAGAGGTAGAAAATATTATGGTGCCAAGATTATACCAAATCGCGGTGCCTGGCTTGAAATAGAAACGGATGTTAATGGCATTATTTATGTAAAGATTGATCGTAAAAGAAAGGTACCAGTCACTGCGCTGCTTCGCGCCTTTGGTTATTTTACTGATGAGGAAATAAAAAGTTTATTTAAAGACGTTGATACTCATCCAGAAGTAAAATTTATCGGTCGCACTTTGGAAAAAGATATTTCTAGCAATGAAGCGGAGGGTTTAAAAGAAATTTACCGTCGTATTCGTCCAGGAGATTTGGCCACTACTGACAATGCTCGAAGTCTTATTCATTCTATGTTTTTTGATTTTGATCGTTATGATTTTGGTCGGGTGGGTAGATATAAAATAAATGCTCGTTTTAGTTTAGATATACCCAATAGTAAAGAGACCAGAGTTTTGCGCAAAGAAGATTTGATTTTAGTGGTTAAAGAAATTATCAAATTGAATCTTTCTCAACAAGAAGCCGATGATATCGATCACTTGGGTAATCGTCGGGTGCGCGCCATTGGTGAATTGGTTCAAAATAGATTTCGTATTGGTTTGGCTCGTATGGAAAGAATTATTAAAGACCGTATGAGTACTTTGGATATGCATAGTATTAATCCAAATCAACTTATAAACTCTCGGCCAGTGATTGGTGTGGTCAAAGAATTTTTTATGAGCTCACAGCTTTCCCAATTCATGGATCAGGTTAATCCTTTGGCTGAGCTTGAACACAAGCGACGTCTATCAGCCATGGGACCAGGTGGCTTGTCTCGAGAAAGAGCTGGCTTTGAAGTGCGTGATGTCCATCGCACTCACTATGGCCGTATTTGCCCGATTGCCACTCCCGAAGGACCAAACATTGGTCTAGTTGGCCATTTAGCTTCTTACGCTCGGGTCAATGATTTTGGTTTTATTGAAACACCTTATCGTATTGTTTTGCATGATATAGACAATGATCCCAAAATTACTACTGGTCAAATTGCTAGAAAAGACATTAAAACTCCCGATGGTAAAAAATTGATTATTGCTTCAGGGCAGACCATTAGCGCCACTCAAGCTAAAGAATTAGCCAAGTATAAAGAAATTGAAATTGTGGCTATTAAACCGGTGGTGACCAATGAAATTAGATATGTCGACGCCTTTGAAGAAGAAAAGTACAATACGGCGGCCGCCACTACACCAATTGATGAAAAGGGGGATTTTATTAATGATTTTGCGGAAATCAGAATTCATGGCAATCCGACTTTTGACAGAGTAGAAAAAATTGATTTTATGGATGTGGCTCCCAATCAGATTATTTCTATTGCCACCTCTATGATTCCTTTTTTGGAGCACGACGATGCTGTCCGCGCTTTGATGGGAACAAACATGCAAAGACAAGCAGTCTCTGTGATTAGACCACAAGCACCGATTGTTGGTACTGGTATTGAGGCCAAGGCTGCCATTGACAGTGGCCAGGTGGTAGTAGCCAAGGAAGATGGTGAGGTTACCTATGTAGATAGTCGCCGCATTGAAGTAACTAATAAGAAAAAAGAAACCATTATTTATCATTTGAATAAATTTGCTAGGTCCAATACTTCTACTAGTATGAATCAACATCCGATAGTAGATAAGGATGAGAAAGTCAAAAAGGGTACAGCTTTAGCTGATGGTGCCGCCACTGATCAAGGAGAATTGGCTTTGGGACAAAATATGTTGGTAGCCTATATGACTTGGGATGGTGGAAATTATGAAGACGCTATTTTGATATCAGAGCGGGTAGTAAAAAATGATAATTATACTTCTGTTAGTATTGAAGATTATTCTATTGATATTCGCGATACTAAACTTGGTCCAGAGGTTTTGACGCGGGACATACCAAATGTTTCGGAAGAAAAATTAAAAGACTTAGACCGAGAGGGAATCGTGCGTATTGGTGCCAATGTTTCCTCTGGCGATATATTGGTTGGTAAAATTACTCCCAAAGGAGAAACCGAATTGTCGGCTGAAGAAAAATTATTGCGGGCTATTTTTGGTGAGAAAGCCAAAGATGTTCGCGATACCTCTCTTTATTTAAAACACGGCGAAAGAGGAAAAGTAATTGGTGTCAAAGTATTTTCTCGTGATAAAGGTGATAAATTACCAGCGGGAGTAATCAAAACAATTCAAATTACAGTTGCCCAACTTAGAAAAATTCAAGTTGGTGATAAAATGGCTGGTCGCCACGGTAACAAAGGCGTTATTTCCAGAGTGGTGCCAGCAGAAGATATGCCATTTTTGGAAGACGGTACGCCAGTAGATATTATTTTGAATCCATTGGGTGTTATTTCTCGTATGAACCTCGGACAGCTTTTGGAGACTCATTTGGGATTAGCGGCCAGAACTTTAAATTATAAAGTAGCTAGCCCCCCCTTAAATGGTGTAGATGAAAAAATAATTAGAGATGAACTCAAAAGAGCTGGTTGGCCAGAAGACGGTAAGTTGCAGCTTTTTGACGGTCGTACCGGTAAGCCATTTGATAATAAAACCACAGTGGGCGTGGCCTATATGTTGAAATTGAATCACTTAGTCGAAGATAAGATTCATCAGAGATCCATTGGTCCTTATTCTTTGGTTACTCAGCAACCGCTCGGTGGCAAAGCTCAATTTGGTGGCCAGCGTTTTGGAGAAATGGAAGTTTGGGCTCTCGAAGCTTATGGTGCTGCCAATACTTTGCAGGAAATGATCACTATCAAATCTGATGATGTGCCGGGTAGAGCCAAGGCTTATGAAGCTATTATCAAAGGCGAACCTATTAATCGATTAAATATTCCCGAATCATTTAATGTGCTGGTCAGAGAGCTCAAGGGCTTGGCTTTGGATGTCGAATTGATCGGTAAAAGAGAAACTGAAATCGAAGATATTGACAGAAGGACCAGGGAAGACCTAGCTGAACAAGCGTCGACAGTAGCCGATGCCAGCTCTGATAATTTGTCAGTTGAGGATTCTAAAGAATAATTTTTGATCATATAAAATTATAAAAATATATGCCTACTCCTTCATCAACAAAAACCACTTTTATGGCCAGAGAAAAGACTACTGTTTTGGAATTTGACGCTATAAAATTGCGATTAGCTTCCTCTGACGATATTCATAGATGGTCACATGGGGAAATTTTGAAACCAGAAACCATCAACTATCGTACTCAGAAACCAGAAAAAGATGGTTTGTTTTGCGAAAGAATATTTGGTCCAACTAAAGATTGGGAATGTTATTGTGGTAAGTATAAAAGAATTCGTTATAAAGGTATTACTTGCGATAAATGCGGTGTGGAAGTAACCAGAGCCGCTGTTCGTAGAGAAAGGATGGGACATATTGATCTAGCCGCACCCGTTTCTCATATTTGGTTTTTGCGTGGTATTCCTTCTAAAATCGGCTTGGTTTTAGATCTGAGCATCCAGGCGCTTGAAAAAGTAATTTACTTTGCTAGTTTTATCGTTACTCAGGTTGATGAAGAAGCTCGTAAAGAAACCATTGAACAGATTAAAAATGAGTTAAAGAGTAAACGCAAGCAAATTGATAATGAGTTTAATCAAAGAAATCAAGAATTAAATAACAATAAAGTTAAATTACTGGCTGAGGGTAAGGAAAAGGAAAAAATCAATAAGCAAATTGAACAGGATTTGATGAATTTGAATGTTGCTAAAATTGATAAAATAAAAACTTTAGAAGAAGCGGCCGAGACTGCTCTAAAAGAATTGCGAGAATTAAAACTTTTGCAGATTATTTCTGAAACTAAATATCAAGAATTGGCTTTGCGTTATGGACATGTTTTTGAAGCTGGTATTGGTGCCGAAGCTGTCCGAGACTTGCTTAAGAAAGTTAATTTAAAAGAGCTATACGAAGCTTTGGAAGAAGAAATTGGTGATTCCATTGCCTCCAAGAGAAAAAAATTGATTAGACGCTCCCGATTAATCAAGAGTTTAATGGTCAATGGTATTCGTCCGGAATGGATGATCTTGACCGTTGTACCAGTAATCCCACCCGATCTTCGTCCCATGGTCCAACTTGATGGAGGGCGCTTCGCTTCTTCTGATTTAAATGATCTTTATCGTCGCGTTATTAATCGTAATAATCGTTTAAAGAGATTAAAAGATTTAAATGCTCCAGAAGTTATTCAGCGCAATGAAAAAAGAATGTTACAAGAAGCGATTGATGCTTTAATTGATAACAATGCTCGTCAAGGAAAAACCGTTACGGCTTCTACTGGGCAAAAACGCTCTTTAAAGAGCATTGCCGATATGCTCAAAGGTAAGCAGGGTCGTTTTAGACAGAACTTACTAGGCAAACGCGTGGATTATTCTGGTCGTTCAGTTATAGTAGTGGGGCCTCATCTTAAAATTTATCAGTGTGGTTTGCCCAAGACCATGGCTTTGGAATTGTTTAGACCCTTTGTCATTTCTCAACTGATCAAACGGGAGTTTGTCCATAATGTTAGAAGCGCCAATCGTTTTATTGAAGCCGGTCATCCCGAAGTGTGGGCCATTTTGGAAGAAGTAATCGCCGGAGCCAATGTTATGTTAAATCGTGCACCGACTTTACATCGTCTTGGTATCCAAGCTTTTCAACCAACTCTGATTGAGGGTAAGGCTATTCAACTTCATCCCCTAGTCTGCTCAGCTTTTAACGCTGATTTTGATGGTGACCAAATGGCTGTCCACGTGCCGTTAACCGAAGAAGCCAAAGAAGAGGCTAGAACCATTATGCTTTCCTCTAACAATTTGTTAAAACCAGCCACCGGTGATCCAGTCGCTGTACCTAACCAAGATATTGTTTGGGGTGGATATTATCTGACTTATATTTCTCCGGAAGCCAAGGCCAAAAAAGCCTTTGGTGATGAAGATGAAGCAGAAAAAGCTTTTGTCTTGGGAGTAATTTCTTTACAGGAACCTATTAAGGCTAGGGTAGCTCGAGCTAAGAATCAGATTTTAGACACCAGTGTTGGTCGTATTTTGTTTAATAAGATTTTACCTGAGGAAATGACTTATGTGAACAAAACATTAGACAAAAAAGGTTTAAAAAATATTGTGGCCTTGGCTTTTAGAACTTTGTCTCACGATAAAACAGTGGCCTTACTGGATGATATTAAAGATATTGCTTTTAAATATATTACTACCTCTGGTTCTTCTTGGGGCATGGATGATATTCCAAAATTGCCAGAGAAAAAAGAATTGATTAAAGAGGGCGAAAAGAGAGTAGAAGAAATTAAGGAACAATATAATCAGGGTCTTTTAACCAACAATGAAAGGTATATTAAGGTAATTGAGGTTTGGAATGAAATCAAAAACAGGATTTATGATAAATCTCAAGGCACCTTTACTTCTAAAAATTCAGTGGCCAGTATTATTGAGTCCGGTGCTCGCGGTTCTTGGTCACAGATGATTCAGATTATGGGTATGAAAGGATTGGTTATCAATCCGGCTGGTGATATTATCGAATTGCCGGTTAAAGCTAATTTTCAGGAAGGTTTGGATGTTTTGGAATATTTTATTTCCACCCACGGTACTCGTAAGGGACTTTCTGATACAGCTCTTCGTACGGCCAATGCCGGGTATTTAACCAGACGTTTGGTCGATGTTTCACAAGATGTAGTGATCTTGGAAAGTGATTGTAAAGATAAAGAAGGATTGGTTATTACTAAAGCCGAAAGTAAAGACATTAATGAAACATTATCAGAAAGAGCTATTGGCCGGATAATCTTGGATGATATTATTGATCCAAAAAATAAAAAAGTATTAATCAAGAAACATACTTTAGTCACCAAAGAATTGTCGGAACAGATTGAAAAAGCCAACCCGGAACATATTAGAATTAGATCACTCTTATCTTGTAAATCTATTAGGGGTGCTTGTCAAAAATGTTATGGTTTTGATTTGGGCTTTAATGAATTGGTAAAATTGGGTACAGCTGTTGGCATAGTAGCGGCTCAAAGTATTGGCGAGCCTGGCACCCAGCTAACTATGAGAACTTTTCATACTGGTGGTGTGGCCGAAGGCGATATTACTCAAGGTTTGCCTAGGGTAGAAGAATTATTTGAAGCTCGCCAGCCCAAGAAGCAGTCAATTCTAGCGCCAATTTCTGGTCTGGTGCAAATTGATAATGACAATAAGCTGATTAGTAAGGAGCAGAGAATTATTAAGATCAAGCCGCATGAAATCAGAATTGAAGAATACATACTAGAAGATGGCATGGAACCCAAAGTAAAGGATGGCCAGGAAGTAGAAGTTGATCAGGTCATTATTATGAATAAAAAGGACAAGGTTCGTACCAAGCTGGAAGGTTTGGTTAAACTAAAGGACAAGAGAATGACCATCGTCAGTCGAGAGGGTAGCATGCAGGATGTCATTATCCCAGCTGGTTACAATCTTTGGATCAAAGATAAAGATATGGTTGAGGAAGGTCAACAAATTACTGAGGGTAGTATTGACCTTAAAGAATTGTATGCTTTGAAGGGCAAGTTGAGTGTCCAAAAATATATTATCAAAGAAATCAAACATATTTACTCTTCGCAGGGACAAAATTTAAATGACAAACATGTTGAGTTGATTGTCAAGCAGATGTTTTCTAGAATTTTAGTGAAAGATATTGGTGATACAGAGCTTTTGCCCGGAGAAGTAGTCACCTCTACCCAATTTGAAGAAGCCAACCGAGCTGTCAAAGGAGAAAAATCTACCGGAGACATTTTACTGCTAGGCATTACTAAAGCGGCCTTAACTTCAGATTCTTTCTTGTCCGCCGCTTCTTTTCAGGAGACAGCTCGCGTTTTAATTGATGCCGCTATTTCCGGAAAGGTAGATTATTTGAGAGGTCTCAAGGAGAATGTAATCATTGGTCGCAAGATTCCAGCTGGTACTGGTTTTAAGCAGAAAAAATAAAGATATTTTTAGCAAAAAAGCCCCCCAAAAGGGGGCTTTTTCTATTTTGTTAGGGATTTATTTTTCTAGATAAATATGATAAAATATAGATAGATTATTATTTTTTAAACTAATGTCTAGACGAAAAACTAGTGTTAATTATCAGGAGGAAGAGTCCTTGGGACTCAAGCCAGAAACTAAACGCGCTATTTTTGTTATATTGTTATTTACCTTGGCTGCTTTAAGCGTTTTGTCTATATTTGATATGGCTGGATCTTTTGGCCGAGTTTTAAATTTCGCTCTCGCCTATATTTTTGGTTGGGGCATTTGGTTATTTATTTTGATTTTATTATGGTTGGTTTATATTTTGATGAAGAGTGGCATTTATGGAGTACGATTTGTTACTTATATTGGGCTATCCTTAATTTTATTATCATTTTCTGGTATTTTACATTTTTTTGTGCTGGATTTTAATTTAGAAGAAATTACCGCTGCTGGCAAAGGCGGCGGAGCCATTGGGTATTTTATTAGCGAAGCGGGGGTAAGTGCTCTGGGAGTTGGTGGATCGCTAGTGATACTTTTGGCCATATTATTTATTGGGGTATTCTTGGGTTTTAATACTTCTTTTTCCGCTTTGTTAGATAAAGCTAAAACTTTGGGTATTATTAAAGAAAAATTTTTACCAGACAAAGGCACAGACGGAGAAGACGAGAATACGGAGGAGGAAAATGAATTTCAAACGGAGGATATTATTGAAGAAGATCAGATAGAAGAGCCAGTTGAAGAAGGTGGTCAAGAACCAGCCGGAGAAATAGCCTTGGCCGAGGGTAGTGTTGAGGAGGAAGAGCAAGTTATACCGGTTAAAAAAGTCAGAAAAAAAATAGTTGTGCCAATAGAGCTGCTTTCTAAATCAACTAGCAAACCAGACTCGGGCGATGTCAATGCTAACATGAATAAAATTCAAAAGACTTTTGAATTTTATTCATGTTAGCATTGACA
>Ga0208373_1003928_pt1 | contig 13990 bp, 13 predicted proteins | sample RifOxyC2_FD_184036 | JGI IMG/M metagenome (GOLD analysis project Ga0208373, IMG submission 184036) | Soil microbial communities from Rifle, Colorado - Rifle Oxygen_injection C2 (SPAdes) | ecosystem: Environmental > Terrestrial > Deep subsurface > Rock core/Sediment | place: Rifle, Colorado...
AGGCCCGCGTCCCAGGAATCGCTGTCCATGGATATCGTGTCCCCATACCGGGACGCGCCGGCGCTTGCCGTAAGAGACGGGTAAAAAGCGCTTTTAGCCGACATCACGTCGTATTGGGATCTTTCATAACTGTAGCGCGCAATAATATATTCGGGGGTCAGGGGCAGTAATTCATCGAACTTTGGTTCCTGGGCCGGTAAGTCGACAAAAAACTCGCCTTTCACCGATATGAGCTCGAATTTATCCGAACCAATGGCCTGGAGCAGGGCGAACGCGGCTTCCTTCAGGGCGCGTTTGGCTTTTTCCAGGTCAAATTCGGCCTGGAGCCGGTCCGCATTCAGCCTCAAGAGAGAACCCTTATCCTCCGTGCCGGATTCATATTTTATTTTCACCAGCTCATAGTTCTTGTTCCTTCTTTCCACTATATTCCTGTTCAACTCCACCGCTTCCTGAGCAAGCAGCAGGTTCACAAAGCTTCTTTTAAGGTTGTAAACAAGGTCGGAAACCGCCCTCTGGTACCTGACTTCCTCCGCTTTCAGCGCGAGGTCCTTTGATTTCAGGTTGGAGTAATCGGAAAACCCGGAAAACAGCGACATTCTGCCGTAAAGGCCCAGCGAAAAATTATCATCCGGGCCGGAAATGGAGGATTCCGTGTGGCTGGCTCCCGCGGATGTATAGATCTGCGGTAAAAAGTTCGACCTGGCCATGCTGTAATTGATTTTCGCCTGTTCAAGGGATTCTTCCGCGCTCAGGAGAGCGGGATTTTTGGATTTAGCTTCCTTTAATACATCGTCCCACTCCAGCGGCGCGCCGGTTGGTGTGTTTTGCGCGTGCGCGCTTATAATAAGGAAGGGGGTGAATATCAGTGCAAGGAATAAAATTGTTTTCTTCATTGTTTAAGGTCCCCGTTATGTTGCTATTAGACGGGTATTCTTGGTAAAATGTTACACGCGTACAAAATTGTTTTAGTGCGTAACATTTTAGCATAATTCCGTATCTAATGGACAGAAGGTAAGGTGCAATGGACCAGGACTTGCTGCTTGTAAAGGCTGCGCAGGCAAACGACGACGGGGCATTTGAGCAACTGGTAACCAGGTACAAGACGGGCATATTCAAGATCATTTATTCGGTTATCGGCCAGCCGCTCGGCGCCCGGGAAGCTGACGACATAGCGCAGGAAGTGTTTTTGAAGGTTTATTCGCATATCGGTTCTTTCAAATTCAAGTCCGCCTTCAGCACCTGGCTTTACAGGATCGCCTATAACGAGTGCATAAGCCACCTGAAGCGGAAAAAAGACAAATTCATTTCCCTGGACAGCATCCTGGGTGAAGACGAGTCGCTTAAACTACAGGACGTCCTGCGCGATAAAAGCCTGGGCATCGAAAACGCCGAGGCTGTGAAGGAACTGCAGTCGTTGATCAGGGCGGCCATCAATTCTCTGCCTGAAAAATTCGCGCTGGTGCTGACGCTGGTGGAATTGGACAACATGTCCTACGCCGAGGCCGCGCAAATAATGGATATTTCCGTGAATAAGCTCAAAGTCTGGCTGTTTCGGGCCCGCGGAAAACTAAAAAAAATACTTCAACCCGTTTATAACGCGTATTGGGGGGAACATGAACTGCAAAAAAGCAAAACTACTGTTGTCAGCCTATCTTGACAAAGAGCTCGGCGATGAAGAAAAGAGCCAGGCGCTCAATCATCTGAACATCTGCCCCGATTGCGCCAAAGAGCTGGGTTACCTGAAAAAAATAAAGGAAATACTTTCTTATGGCACACCAGCCGCTGAAAACCCGGCCGGGCTTCCGTTTTTTGAAACACGGCTTTCCGCCAGAATAAGGGAAATTAACTCCCGGGCTTTTTCCTATGCCGATTTCACCCCAGTCGCCAGGAAAGTGGCGCTTGCGGGCTCGTTCCTAATGCTGTTTTTTACGGGAATCGTCCTGCTGAACACGTATTCAACGTATTCCAGCAATAACAACCTGACAACCGAGGATTACCTGCTTCAAAGCACTTCGGGAAGCGTGGAAAAAAAGGTGTTTGTTGAATCAAAAATATCTGAAGACGACGTTATTTCGCTGGCAATGGCAAGCGATGGGGGGGATCGTGATTAAATCAAAAAGCACGGGCATAATTCTGGCGGTAGTCATATTTATCGTGGGGGTGGCATGCGGAATGCTCGCTGACAGGGTGATGGTATTCCATAAAATGCTGCCATTCCCGATGAGAATGAACCAGAAACAGGAAAAATGGGTTGAAACCCACATGATGGACCGCATGAGTAAAAAACTCTCGCTCACACAGGAACAAAAAGACAAACTCGGGCCTATTTTCAAGAAGCACAAGGAAGAAATGGATGCCATGGCCAAAACGGTACGCGTAAAATTCCAGGAAATCAAAGGAAAAATGGACCAGGAGATCAAAGCGATCCTGAACGATGCCCAGAAAACCAAATTTGAAGAGATCCGCAAGAGGCACGAAGCAAGGGCAGCAAAAGAGGGAAAGGAAAAAACCATGAAAGGCAGGGGAATGAACGATATCGTCCCCCTCCGCCGGTAAACTTTAGAGTACTATCTTCTTTTCATGGCCCACGCGCACAAGAGGGTCAATATGCACCTTAAAACCCGCTTCCTTGGCCCGCAGGCAGAACGCAACGTCTTCCATCGTAAAATCAACCATATCACCTATTTTCTTTTCAATAGGCCTGAACCACGGATAGGTCATGCTTTCAAACACGCCTTTCTTTATCATCATAAACCCGAATCCTGTATACGCCACTTCTAATAATTCTGTAGTTGCCAATTTATTGGCTCCGTTCTTTGTTGCCGATTCATCGGCTCTTTTTATATCTTCCGGCGTCAAAAACTGAAACCCCCCATTCTTCTTAAAATATTCCTCATCCCATTCCTTCACCGTTGCAAACTGTTGGCCATTATCCATCATATATATCCCTGAAACTATATCTTTATCATCATCCAGCAATTTCTGGAATTCCCTGGGCGAAAACAGGATATCCGAATCTATCCACATCAGGTGGGTGTAATCAATCTTGCCGTCAAACGGCTTCTGGTTCTCCCCGCGGCTGACATCCGCTCCCAGGCACATATTTCGCACATAATAAATATTGCAGGATTCCCTGCGGTTTACCACTATTTCAATTTTGTTTTGCAGGCAGTAGCTCACCAGGGTTGTCCAGCAATCCAGGAACTTCCCGCTGAAATTGCTCCCCGTTAAACAAAATATCACCCTTCTATTTGACCACATAAGTATTCTCCTTTTTTATTTGTAATTTAAAACTCAAACGATATTGACGGCTCAATGAAATATGGACTAGAATAATTGTATTTAAATACATAACTTTTAAGATAAGTGATTTCCATAGATTTTGCTTCTTCATACCCTACTATAAAATTAATTGACATCCTTTTAGTCAATTTGTATTCTCCACCCATACGGATAATCCAGGTATTAAAATTAGTATCAAGCGGTGGGCCTCCAGCAGATCGATTAGCTTGATTAAATTCTATTTTATTAAATGTTTCTCCAAGGCCTGCAAAAAGTTTTAAGTTCTTTCTTACTTCGTAGCAATAATTTACTGTTAATAAATAGGTATCCAAACTAGCGAGAACCGAAATATCTGTAGTATCATAAGTAATATTGGTTACACTTCCTATTTCAGGCATAAAAAACAATGTCCTGTGAGATAAATCAAAGAAATATTTTTGTTGAGGAAAGTATTTAAATCCCATGCCCACAGTTTGTATCGCATGCTTATTAGTTTCTGCTGTACGGGATGAAAAGCTCCATTGTTGTTCGTTATTCATATCCCGATAATTATAAAGAAAGTAAAATTCTAATTTTTCTTTATCATTTTCTGAAAAATCCATTGCATGAACGATTTGAAAACAAGAAAGAATAGAAATCGATAGTATTAATTTTCTAATAATATTTTTCATTTTTTTATCCCCCTTAGCGAAAACAGATGCTCATAGATAATAATCTATGAGCATCTGTTCCTGACTTAATTAGCTAGCTATCAAACCATGCCCTGTTGGTCTAAGCGCATTAAGAATACTATTAATTTTCGTCCCTAATTCATTAAGAGCATCGCTTGTAGCTCCAAAAGAACCTACGGCGTAAGTTGTAGTGGCATTTGATATAGCGCTCTGTTGTGCCCCAACAACCTGATTGCTACCGATCTTCAATACACTGCCTGTTTCGATTTTAATATTTCCATATACGTGTAGCTTTTCGTCAATGGAAAGGCTTGTATTGCCAATCCCCACCTTTCCATCATTGCGTGCGAATATAATTGGATTATCAGAAGAATCCACTGCCACAAAAGCGTAGTTGCTTGAGGTATCGTTATATCCTTTGACATATAATTTTGAAGCAAAGGCAGCAGTTGTGGCTCCAATAGTTAAGCCATACACAACAGGTGATGGAGGATTTATATAGCTTTCACCATAACCATTCATTTTTATTGTTTTGACTACATATGATCCAGTGTAATAATAGAGATTGAACTCGCCATGATTATAAGAGGTGTTGTCTTGCATAATTTCTCCCATACCATGTGCTGCATTGTCGAGAAGCCTAATACCATCTCCATCACCTGACGAATTTACTTGAAATCTAACCGATGGAGCGCTTGTCCCGATCCCGACCTTTCCAGCAGAATCAATAAAAACACCTTCATTCCCGCCATCACCGGAAAGCCAATTGCCGTTAAGGATAATATTCCCTGAAACCAGCTTGATATTACCGTTTACCTGTAATTTTTCTCCCGGAATACTTGTCCCTATTCCAACCTTTCCGTCACCTTTTACTCTGATTGCTTCGGTTGTGGTATCACCAAGCGCAACCTGGTTGCTTACTTCAAAGGCTAAATCTCCCTTGTAATTCCCGGCATCTACGCCTTTTATTCTTGCAGCTGTATGGCCGCCTCCTGAAATATATGATCTAAACCTCATTCCTGCGCCGGCGCCTGATCCACCAGAATATTGTTCAAGAGACAAGATGTCACCATAAGTATTTGCTCCGAAATCCGCCTGTACTGTTAAAAACTTGCTTGGATTTGTATTTCCAATACCCACATAACCACCTTTTTTTATAACTATTCCTGTTCCCTGATTGTCTCCACCTACCTGCATATAGGCAATATCCGCCGCATGATTAAATCCCAGAACAGTGCAATGGTCTGCTGAAATTTCTTGTCCGATAAATATTTCGTTATTTGTGGCATGTTCTGATAAAAATTGCGCTATTTGCACTGTGTCCCCTACTTTCACAGTTAATTTTACTGTCGGCGCCGTTATACCTATTCCAACATTTGTACCGCCACTTGATAAGTATAAACTGCTTGTGTTTGCAGCGGTTCCTACGTACGCGTTTAGATCGCTGCCTTTTGATAATAATGGTTCGTCTGACATGGTTTTGTACCTCCGATTATATTTTGCTTCCTTATTATATTAGACGTTTAAGTTCCGAATATTTTCAAAATATTTTTATTTTGTTTATGGACCGGCATATTCTACGGCGGGACAAAAGCAATTAAGCCTGGAAGTAACTTGCTTGCTTGCTTGCTTTGTTATTAACATATAGGGAACCTTCGTGCGGTTTCACATAGCAACTATCTATTATAAGTATAACACCCAATTTAAGAAAAATCAAGGCTTTTGTAACAGGGGTAAATTTGACTAAAAGAGATCAAACGTATATAATTTAAAAATGAAACCAACAAGGCTCGGGCAGAATTTCCTGGTTGATAAAAGCGTGGCTGAAAATATCGTCTGTTCAGCCGAGTTATCCTGTGAAGATACGGTGATAGAGATCGGCCCCGGCAAAGGAATCCTCACAGGGCTCATTGCTCCGCTGGTAAAAAAACTCATCTGCGTTGAAATCGACCCCGGGCTCGCCTTCCAGCTAAAAGAAAAATTCGGAAACTGCAAAAATGTGGAAATTGTCACTAGGGATTTCCTGCGCTGGCCCATTCCAACCGCCTCCCAGACCGGTTCCGCGGTAAAATTCATCTCAAACCTGCCTTATTACATAACTTCACCCATCCTGAACCTGGCGCTTTCTTATGACAACTGGCAAACAGCCGTGTTCATGGTGCAAAAAGAGGTGGGGGAACGCATTCTAGCCGCCCCCGGCTGCCGGGAATACGGCGTTTTAACGCTGATGGTGCTTTTCCACGCCCAACCCGGGAAGCTTTTTGATGTCAGCAGGGCTTCTTTTAGCCCGGTGCCTGAAGTTGATTCCACCGTCATAAAATTCACCAGGAAAACACCCCGGGAACGCTGTTACCCGGTAACCGAAAAACTCTTCCACAGGGTGATCAAATCCGCCTTCTCCCAGCGCAGGAAAACAGTGCTTAATTCCATGAGCGCCGGCCTGATCCTGCCAAAGAACCAGATAACCGAACTCCTTGTGAAAAACGGGGTAGACCCCGGCATCAGGCCTGAACACATCCCCTTTGACAAATTTATTTCCCTCGCTATTGACTTGAAAACTGTAATTTGATACAATGAATTATTGGTCATCATTGGTTGTTTCTAACCTTAAAAGACCACATTAGATACTAAAACTTGGTAAAATAACGCTAAAATTTAACATTTAACATGAGATTTGGTAACTTATCCACACCTGTTGATAACTCTGTGGATAAGTTTTGCCGAAAAGTGGAAACTCAATGGAAACAGCCCAGATTTGGGAAAAAATCGCGGAATACCTCAAAAGACAGCTTAGCCCGGAATCCTATGATTTGTGGATAAAACCGTTATCTCCAGTATCACTTGAAGAAAACAAGTTCACGATCCAGGTGCCGAACAAGTTTTTTTCAAACTGGATCAAGCTTCACCACAAAGAAAATATAGAAAACCTGCTGGCCGAGCTCACTGATAATAAAAAAATCGAGATCGCTTTCAAGCACCTGCACGATTTGGACTCCCTGCTCAAGAAAACAGAGAAGGAAGAGCCGCGAGGCGAACCTGATGACGACACCGGCAGCCTGGAAACCTCTTTCAACCCGAAATATTCGTTCGAGAATTTCATAGAAGGCCCCTCAAACAGGTTCGCGAAAGCCGCCTGTCTCGCCGCAGCCAATAATCCCGGCAAGGAATATAACCCAATCTTCCTTTACGGCGGCGTTGGCCTTGGAAAAACACATCTTCTGCACTCTATCGGCAATAAAATACTCAAAGACAACCCCAAGGCGAAGGTTTTGTACGTGACAGCTGAAAAATTCATAAACGAGTTCATAGAATCGCTGACATACCAGAAACCGGCCAGCTTCCGCAACAAGTTCCGCAACCTGGACTGCCTGCTTATCGACGATATCCAGTTCCTGACAGAAAAACAGCGCTCGCAGGAGGAATTTTTCAATACTTTCAACGCGCTTTACGATTTCAGGAAACAGATACTCATAACCAGCGACAGGCCGCCTAAAGAACTTCAAAACCTGGAAGAACGTCTTATCAGCAGGTTTGAATGGGGCGTTATAGCCGATGTAAAACCGCCGGACCTGGAAACGCGCATCGCGATCCTGCGCAAAAAAGCCGAAGGCGAAAAAATCTACGTGCCGGACGACGTTATTCTGTTCCTTGCCAGCCAGATAAAATCAAATATCAGAAAATTAGAGGGCTCACTCATAAGGATAGTGGCATTTTCATCGCTCACAGGCACACCGCTTACGGTGGACACGGCAAAAGAGATCCTCAGCGACATTATCCGGCGCGAGGAAATACAGAAACCCATAACCATAGAAAAAATTCAGAAAGTCGTGGCAAGGCATTATCACCAGGATATAAAAGACATGCGTTCAAAAAAGCGCACGGACGAGGTCGCTTTCCCCCGGCAGACAGCCATGTACCTGGCGCGCTCGCTTACCGAGCGCTCCACTATTGAAATAGGCGAGGCCTTCGGCGGCAAGGACCACACGACCGTGCTTCACGCCTGGAATAAGATAAAAACAATGATAAATACCGATCCGTTTTTCGCGGCGAATATAAATAAGCTTGTAGAAGACATAAAAAAAGAGGAAGATTAACCGGCCGTCTGCGGGGCGGGTATAACTTGTTCATAACGTGTTGATTAGTTCTTTTGCATGTTGACGGGCCCGGTGAATTGGGTTTACGGCTGATAAATCCACAGTGTTATCAACCTGCTATTAGACTTTAACTTGGGCCGCATAAACCGCGCCTGTCAACGGTTTACGCGCATTAAAACGACTTTTGCACACAATCCACACCACTATTACTAGGAGGACTAATATACATGTATATTAAAGTAAGCAAGGAAAATCTCTTAAGGGGCATCCAAATTGTTGAAACAGCGGTTTCTTCAAAAACAACTTTGCCGGTTTTATCTAATTTTCTTGTTGAAGCTACTTTAGACAAAAACTCAACAGGGGCAGGGGATACGGGGGAAATAAAACTCATTTCGACGGATCTTGAAATAGCAGTCAGTTGTTATATTAGCGGTAAAATAAAGCAGGCCGGGGGAATAACAATACCGGCAAAGCGTTTCGGCAGTATTGTAAAGGAATTGCCGGAGCAGGAAATAGAAATAAAGACCGATGATAAGAACCAGGTGGATATAAAGGCCGGAAAATCTCATTTCGTCCTTTCCGGCACCCCCAAAGAGGATTTCCCGGCACTTCCTGAATTCTCGGAAGAAAAAGCGATGACCATTGAAACAAAACTGCTCAAGGAAATAATCAAAAAAACATCCTTTGCCATTTCAACCGATGAAACCCGTTATGTTTTGACCGGGTTGTACTTCATAATTGAGCAGAATACCATTCGTGCCGTGGCCACTGATGGCCGCCGCCTCGCTTACATTTGCAGGAAGGGTATTTCAAACAAGTCCTCCATGAAAGCGATAATACCCAACAAGGCCATAAACGAGATTTCGCGCCTGTTTTCGATAGAAGACAACGAGGAAGTAAAAATCAGTTTCACGGAAAACCAGGCGTCGTTCAAAATAAAGGACATCACGCTTGTTTCCCGCCTGGTTGACGGGGAATTCCCGAATTACGAGCAGGTGATACCTAAAAAATACCTGCATAAGATAGCCATAGACTCTAAATCGCTGTTGAGCGCTACAAAGCAGATAGCCCTGTTGACCCAGGAAAAAGGCGGCGCGGTAAAGTTCACCTACGGAAAGAACGCGCTGAGGATTTCGGCGCAGGTCCAGGGATTGGGAAGCGGCGAAGTGGACATGGATATCCCCTACACGGGCCCGAGTTTGGATATAGCGTTCAACCCGGGATACGTGATAGATATCCTTAGAAATATTAATGAAGAAAGCGTGGAATTCCAGATGAACGGCTCCATCGACGCCTGCGTGCTGAAAAGCGCCAAGGATGACGATTACATCTGCGTCGTGATGCCGATGAGGATATAGGCGAGGCGTGCCATGTTCACCCCGGCAAGCGAAGTAGTCAAAAAACTTCTTGAAAGTTACGGCATCAGGGAAGAAAATTACTCCATTTACGATATCTGGAACAAAGAACTGGGGAAGTTATCAAAAAAGATCAGGATGATGGGTGTTAAAGGAACCACTATTATGGTGGAAGCAGACCACGCGGCGTACAAGCAGGAAGTCCGCATCAGGAAAAAAGAGTTTTTGAAAAAAATAAACGGCCACTTCGGCAGAATAGTGGTTGAAGACATAAAAATAATTTAAAAAACGAGAGGAAAACGGCCCCATATGCTTCTAAGCGCATAACATGGGGCATGAAAGAGGTAACAATGGCTGAATCAAAACCAACGCAAGAAAAAGAATCCTATGACGCGAGTAAAATCCAGGTCCTGGAGGGGCTTGAAGCCGTAAGGCGCAGGCCTGCCATGTACATCGGCTCCACGGGCCTGCCGGGTTTGCACCACCTGGTCTACGAAGTGGTGGACAATTCAATCGACGAAGTCCTGGCGGGTTTCTGCAAGAATATTGACATCATAATACACCAGGACAACTCCGTCACGGTCATTGATGACGGCCGCGGCATCCCCGTGGACCCGATGAAGGACGTGAAAGACCCTAAGTTAAAGGGGAAATCCGCGCTTGAGGTCGTACTGACGGTGCTTCACGCCGGCGGAAAGTTTGACAGGAAGGCCTACACGGTCAGCGGCGGGCTTCACGGCGTCGGCGTGTCGGTTGTAAACGCCCTCTCGGAATACCTGGAAGTGGAAGTGCAGCGCGACGGGAAAATACACACGCAGAAATACACCCGCGGCAAGGCCGACGCGCCCATGAAATCCAAGGCCGGAGCGGATGAAACCGGCACGAAAATCACTTTCATGCCGGATTCGGAAATATTCAAGGACGTCAATTTCAATTTTGACACTCTTTCCAACCGCCTGCGCGAGCTGGCTTACCTCAACCCCGGCACCAAGATTTCCGTCACTGATGAGCGCGAAGACAAGGAGCACACTTTCAATTACGAGGGCGGCATAGCCAGTTTCGTGGAATTTTTGAACTCGAACAAAGACGTGATGCACCCCAAGCCGATTTATTTCTCAAAAACCAAGGACGACATAAAAGCTGATGTAGCCATCCAGTACAATGACGGTTACAGCGAGCAGGTTTATGCTTTCGCAAATAACATCAACACGATCGAGGGCGGCACGCACCTCTCGGGTTTCAGGTCGGCGCTTACCAGGGTCATCAATGACTACGCGAAAAATCACCAGATGATAAAAAACGACGCTTATTCAATAACCGGTGACGACGTGCGCGAAGGGCTGACCTGCGTGATATCCATAAAAATACCCAACCCGCAGTTCGAGGGCCAGACAAAAACAAAGCTGGGCAACTCCGACGTGGAAGGCATAATGAAATCGCTTGTCGGCGACGCCCTGGGCTCATTTTTCGAGGAAACCCCGGCGGTTGCCAATAAGATAATTGAAAAAGTCATAAATGCCGCACAGGCGCGCGAAGCGGCGCGCAAAGCCCGTGAGCTCACCCGCAGGAAAGGCGCGCTGGACAGCGCGTCATTACCGGGAAAGCTGGCCGACTGTTCCGAGAGGGACCCCGAGAAATCCGAGCTCTTCGTGGTAGAGGGTGATTCCGCCGGCGGTTCGGCAAAACAGGGCCGCAACAGGGTATTCCAGGCCATCCTGCCGCTGAAAGGGAAAATTATCAACGTTGAGAAGTCGCCGCTTGTAAAAGTATTGTCCAACGACGAGATCAGGACGCTCATTACCGCCATAGGCGCTGGGATAGGCAAGGACGAATTCGACATCAACAAGGTGCGCTACCATAAAATAGTCATAATGACCGATGCTGATGTTGACGGCGCGCACATACGCACGCTGCTGCTGACATTTTTCTACCGGCAGATGCAGGCATTGATAGACCAGGGCTATATTTATATAGCCCAGCCGCCGCTTTACAAGATCAAGAAAGACAAAAAGGAAATGTACATAGATACCGAGGAACAGCTGGAAAAGATCCTGCTTGAGCAGGTTGTAGACCAGGCGGTCCTGATGCATATTTCCAGCAAGAAAACCTGGAAGGAAAAGGAGCTTTCGTCGGCCTTCAAGGAACTCAACGAGCTCGACCTGCTGCTGAAAAAACTCAAGAAGAAAAAAATTCTCTGGGTTGATTACCTCGCCTTCAGGAAAAAAGGCAAGATCCCCATGTTCCGCGTTGAATCCGAGGAAGGGGTTGTGCTGATTTACAGCGACAAGGAATGGAAAGCATTCAAGGCGGCGTACCTGGAAAAGAACAAGGCCCTGACCGAGGCGGACCTGGACAGGAAGTTCAGGAACCTCTGGGAGCTGGGCAGGGTTGACGTGCTGGTGAAAAAACTCGAGGATTCGGGTTTTGAACTGGACAATTACAACACGCCGGCCGAAAAACCGGTTTACATAGTCAAGACATCCGAGAAAGATTCCTACGAGGTCTCGAATTTTCAGTCGGTCATAGAAAAAATCAAGGAAATCGGGATGAAGGGCCTCAGCATACAGAGATATAAAGGGTTGGGTGAAATGAACCCGGAACAACTATGGGAAACCACCATGGACCCCTTGAAAAGAAAATTACTGCAGGTAAAGCTGGAAGACATTGCTGAAACCGAGACGATATTCACCACGCTCATGGGGGACAAGGTTGAGCCGCGCAGGCAATTCATTGAAACCCACGCGCTGGATGTAAAGAATCTCGATATATAAAATTTTTAAAAGAGGGGGTGTTAAATAATGATTTTATGGATAATTAGGGCATGCGTTGTCCTTATAGGGCCCGTGATCGGGTATTTCCAGGTATCACGCGACCTTAAGGGCGCTCTGCTGGGTTTTGTTATCTTCGCGGCTCTCATAGGCATCGAGCTTCTTGTGGGTAAAGTGCCGCTGGACACGCTGGTCGCCGCAGGCATTGGCGTAGTCCTTGGTTTCGTGGTAGGTTACCTGGTTGAATACGGCCTTATCTCGCTGGGCAACGACAGGTTAATAGAACTGATGAGCAAACATTCATTGCTTATAAAGTCATCATTTGTTGTGCTGGGTTTCCTGGTGGCAATAAGGAAAAAAGAGGAAGTGGATCTGCTGGACAAAAATATCCTGAAGACCGGCGCCAAGAAAAGCGGCGAAAAGGTCAAGATCCTGGACACGAGCGTGATCATTGACGGCAGGATTGCGGATATCAGCGAAACAAAGTTCCTGGACGGCCCCATGATCATCCCGAGTTTTGTCCTGGCGGAACTGCACAAACTGGCAGACTCATCTGATTCAAACAAGCGCGTCCGCGCCAGGAGAGGGCTGGAGATCATGCGCAAGCTGCAGGACGAGCCCAACACCTCGGTGAAGGTTTACGACAAGGATTACGCCGGCGTGAAGGAAGTCGACACCAAGCTCGTGATGCTTGCCAAGGAAATAGACGGCACGGTATTGACGACCGATTTCAACCTTAATAAGATAGCCTCTCTTCAGGGAGTGATAGTCCTTAACGTGAACGACCTGGCTAATTCGCTCAAACCGATCTACCTTCCCGGAGAAACAATGAACGTTTTCGTGGTGAAGGAAGGCAAGGAACACGACCAGGGTGTCGGTTATCTTGACGACGGCACCATGATAGTGATTGAAGACGGAAGAAGGCATATAGGCAAAAAAATTGATGTCGTGGTTACATCCGCCCTGCAGACATCCGCGGGCAGGATGATATTCACCAGGCCGCGCTGATGTTTATATCAACCATAATAGTCGCCGGAGGCAGGGGAAAACGCTTCGGCGGCAAGAAACAGTACTATAAGCTTAAAGGCAAGCCGGTAGTCCTCTGGCCGGTTGAGAAGTTCGCTGCAGTATCGGATGAAGTGATACTGGTTCTCCCGGCGGAAGACGCGGAAGCGTTCCGGAAGAAATGGGGAAGCAAGTACCGTTCTTTAAAAATAACAGCCGGCGGAAAAGAACGCTGGCAGTCGGTGGAAGCAGGCCTCAGGAACATATCGACGAAAGCCGGCCGCCAGGCCGGCCTGGTGGCGATCCATGACGGCGCCCGGCCGCTTGTGAGCAGGCGCGATATTCTTGCCTGCTTCGCCGCTGCGAAAAAGCACGGAGCTGCAATATGCGCAGCGCGGGCGTCTGACACGGTGAAAATATCCGATGGCGAACACAATATCCTGCGGACGGAAGACAGGGAACACGTGTTTCTGGCGCAGACGCCCCAGGTTTTCAGGCGCGAAGTGATACTGGAAGCTTTTACGAAATGGAACAAAGCGCTGTCCCTAAACGCAGCTAAGGCGGGAAGGAAGTTTAGGGATTTCGCACCATGCTCAACCGATGACGCCCGGATGGTTGAGGTGCTGGGCCGCAAGGTAAAACTTGTTGAAACAACGTCGCCGAACATTAAAATAACCGCGAAGACGGATCTCGCGATCGCTGAAAAACTACATAATTTAAAAAGAGGGAGTTATTAGATGGTAAAAGAAAAAGACAACTCAAAAGAAAAACCGAAACAGGAACAGCCGGGCCTCCTTGAGCGCATTTTCCCGCGT
>Ga0208373_1003934_pt1 | contig 13971 bp, 14 predicted proteins | sample RifOxyC2_FD_184036 | JGI IMG/M metagenome (GOLD analysis project Ga0208373, IMG submission 184036) | Soil microbial communities from Rifle, Colorado - Rifle Oxygen_injection C2 (SPAdes) | ecosystem: Environmental > Terrestrial > Deep subsurface > Rock core/Sediment | place: Rifle, Colorado...
TGAAGAATTAGTAATTTTCGATGTCAGCATGAGAATCCCAGGCTCACCTGGTACCGCATTCACTCCGCACACTTCATATCTTTATGGACAAAGCAAAAGCTATGGCGAAAGAATTGCAATGGAAATCAAACAAGGAATTAAAGAAAATAGATTAGAAGAGATTTGCACTTAAACAATTTTCATTTATCTTTTAATCTAAATTATTACACCAAGGATCAAAACCAAGATCTTTTTGACTTAAACCAGCCCTTATATACTGATCACGTAAGCCTTGATTAATATCCTGAACTGCTGGTGGTGGCAATAAACTTTCATCTTGCACACATAAAGTATCTGTTTCACCACCTGCCATTTCAACATTTGTCATAAAATAATTTTAAAAAATAAAAACAACGGTAATATAAGCTTGACTTTTTTTAAAGCAAAATTAATATATAAAAAAGTTATAAAAATCATTTTTTTGTTATAAATATAACAAATATGCTAAAAATACCCCATGCCGTACGAAAAATAATTTTAAAAAACTCGCTTTTAAAATTTGGGATTCATCATAAACTTCTTAATTTGGCACAAGTAGCTAAATTCATCAAACCATTAGTTTCTGCGCAAACAAAAAAAAACGTAACTGAAAATGCTATTCACATGAGCTTATCAAGACTGCAAAAAAATTTATCCAAATTAATTCCAGACAAAAACAATTATTTTGAAATAGATAATATCACAATAAACTCTAATTTATGCGCTATAAGTTTTTTAAAAACTGAAGAAACGCACAAAAATATCAATAATCTTTATAATAAAATTCAAAAAGAAAAAGGATATATCACAATAACTGAAGGCGGATCAATAATTACAATTATTTTAGAAGAAAAATATCTTAAAGCTGTGCAACAAACAATCAAACAACGAGTAAAATATATTTACACATCCCTCGCCTCTTTAGGCATCACTTTCCCAGAAAAATATCTTAAAATGCCAGGCTTGCTATATTTAATCATTCAACAAATCGCTTTGCAAAACATTAATATCGTAGAACTGGCATCAACTACCACTGAATTTATCATTTATCTTGATCAAAAAGATGTGATGCTGGCGTTTGATACAATTTTTCAAAAATTTTCTAAAAATCAAATTTAAAAATTTCCAATGCAAAAAGTTACTTCAAACCATCTTAAATTTAGCTTAGAACCAAACGTCAAATTTCCAATCTATCTCCGTATCAAAGCTATTCCCGGATCAAATATTACCGAACTTATGGAAATTATGGAAACTGAAAATGGCAAAACCTATAAAATAAAACTAAAAGCGCCGCCAGAAAAAGGCAAAGCTAATCAAGAACTAATCAGATTTCTTAGTCAAGAATTTAAAACCTCAAAAGAAAAAATCTCCATCATAAGCGGACATGTAAGCAGTTTAAAATTAATAAAAATCACTCATTAAACTATCAGCTCTGTCAATTTATTTGCTATAGTTTTAATTTGATTAATAATAATTTTTACCCTAAGCTTTAGCCAAATTTTAAAATTATTTTCTAATTTTTTATTTCATGAAAAAAGCTATTGCTACAGTAATTTTTTCGGCAATTATTACAGTTCTACTTGCACAAACAGTATTTGCAGGAACGTGGTCTTGGAACAGCGACTGTCAACGTGAATTTCTGAATGGAATACGTTGTTCTAAATAATATATAAAAAATCAAAAAAAGGATCTTTTTCAAAAAAGATCCTTTTTTGATTATTTCCAAAAATTTAATTTACATTTCCATACCAATCAATCTTTCTGGACAACATCATCACTATCGCCAAAACTGCAAAAAGTCCAATGCTTCCAACCAACAATGCATAATCTTGAAGTTGCAATAGTGTATAAAAAAATCCATACATCAGAACTAAAATTCCACCAAGAACTTTACTTTGTTTTGAATTATCAAAAACTGTTTTTGAATAAAAGCTAATCAACAAAATTGTCGCTAAGCTAGCAATTAAATACGCCAAACCAAAAGCAAGATGTTCAGAAAGAGATAACAGCAATAAATAGAAAATACATACCGCAAAACCAACTAATAAATATTGGACAGGATGAATTTTTTTCTTATTAAACACCTCTACAAAGAAAAACGTCACAAAAGTAAGCACCAAAGTCATAATCACATATTTAATCGCCCTCATGCTTTTCTGATAAGCATCGACTGGAAGTAAAAGTTTCACGCCGAAACTATAATCATTAACATTATTTAAATCGCTACTTTCATCATAATAATCAAATTTATTATCAAATCTACTAGGTTCAAGTCCGGTTTCAGAAAACAAATTAATAGGATTAGCGGAACCGATCCATTGTTGAGGATAATTGCGATTTAAATGCAGAATTTTCCAATCAGCAGAAAATCCTTCTTCTGTAATTGTGCGAGTATCAGGCAAAAACGCACCATCAAAACTAGGATTATTCCAAGATGAAGTCAAATTAACAGTTGTGGTTTTGCCAAGCGGTGCAAAATTAAGCGCGAAACTGCCGTTTAAATCAAGTTGCATAGAAAATTTATAATTGGCTTTTTTATTAATTAAAACTTCAGCGTTAAATCCAGAATTAAAAACATCATTGATCGGCACGCCTGGCTCAAAAACAAAATTCTCACTGTCAAAATTAATAGAAATATTTTCATTAATACCTCTCATATCAGTAAGGCCAAAAGAAATAAAAGCATCTTGATACAAAATATCTTTTTCCGCTACTGAAACTAAACTATCAAAATCTGGAAATAAGAAATTACCGTCAATTTCTAATTGTGTGTTATAAAGAACCGCTGAATAGATTCCCCTATTCCTAATTTCAGTGCCAACATCGCCATTAATATTCAAATTTTCCGGTAAAAAATGCGCATATTTTGTTTGAGAACGAACAACTCCATACTCATCTTTGAAATAATCTATATAAGGAACGCTTAAAATTGGTCCGGCTAAAACTTGCGCCGCGCCCCAATTAGCGCTAACTTCATTTATAGTTTCGTCCGCAGTTATTTCTCTTTCACGGATCAAACTCTCAATCATTGAAGCTGGAATAAGCAAAATTAAAACTAAAAAGCCAATCACAAAAACTTTCAACCCTAGCGAATTTCTTGACCACGAACTTACCTGATCAATTTTATTTTTTACAAACATATAAAAATTTTTTAGAATCTAAATAGTAAGTCTACTATATCAAAGAAAATAAAAATTGCACAAATGCTTTCACTTCTCGACATCAAATCAATATTGCAAAAACATAAGCTCTGGGCAAATAAATCTTTGGGGCAGAATTTTTTGATTGACTCAGATATTTTGCAAAAAATCATTACTGCTGGAAATCTTTCAAAAAATGATACTGTAATCGAAATTGGACCAGGACTCGGAAGTTTAACCCAAGAACTCTGTAAAAATGCTGGAAAAGTTATCGCTATCGAAAAAGACTCAAATCTCATTCCAATTCTAAAAGAAACCACAAAAGAATTCAAAAATCTAACCATTCTAAACCAAGATGCCTTAAAATTTGAAATAAACAAAACGAACGAATACAAACTTATCGCTAACATCCCCTACTACATCACTTCCCCGCTTATAAATCATTTCTTGCGTAGCGAATTCATTTCCAATAAAGACCCCAAATTACCAAAATTAATTGTCCTGCTCATTCAAAAAGAAGTTGCGGAAAAAATCTGTCGCCTTAAGAAATACAAACAAAAACATTCCGTGTTAAGTCTAAACATACACCTCTTTGGCGAGCCGGAAATTATTTCCCTAGTCCCCAAAGAAAGCTTCTACCCGGCTCCAAAAGTAGATTCCGCTATTCTCAAAATTAGAATTTTTAAAGAAATTAATAAAGACACATTGTCATATATTTCTACCGATTTTTTCAAATTTATTGAGGCCGGATTTAGCAACCCCCGCAAAAAAATCCACAATTCTCTTTCCAGAGGCTTGCAAATTCCAACTGAAAAAATCATCGAAATTTTAAAAAAAGCTAATATTGATCCGAATAGACGATCGGAAACTTTGGAAATTGAGGAATGGAAACGGTTATTTCACTTCCACGCTTTTTAAATCCTTTTTCATATCCAAGGTAGCCTCTCTCGCCGCTTCTTTATAATCTTCAGGTTTAAACTTTTTACTTCCCTCATACGCAAAAATAATTCCTCTTGATGAATTTACAATCGCTCCATATCCATCCTCATTATAACAAGGTTTTATATCAGAAGCATCTCCACCCTGCGCGCCATATCCAGGGACTAAAAATATTGTATTAGGCATAATTTTACGTAACTTCTTAGCTTGCTCAGAATAAGTCGCTCCCACTACCGCCCCAATCGAGCTATATCCTTTTTCACCAATTTCATCTGCCCCCCAAGATTCAAGCAAATGCCCAAACATTTCATATAAAGTATAATTTCCATCAACAGTCCGATCTTGCAAATCACCTGATGACGGATTGGAAGTTTTGATTAAGACGAAAATACCTTTTTCATATTTCTTACAGGCCTCCGCAAAAGGTTTAATACCGTCAAAGCCCAAATATCCATTCACCGTCAAAGCATCAGCATTAAATACGCTTTGCTCTTTTCCAAAAACATCAACCTTACCTAAAAAAGCATTAGCATAAGCCTCGGCCGTAGACCCAATATCATTTCTCTTCGCGTCAACAATAACAATCAAACCAGCTTTTTTTGCATAGCTACACGTTTCCTGAAAAGCTTTTAATCCTTCAATCCCATACTGTTCATAAAAAGCAATCTGAGGTTTCACACACGGAACTAAATCCTTAACCGCCTCAATAATTCCTTTATTAAATTCTAAAATCGCTCCTCCTGCCGCCGCAAATGTCGCGCCATGCTCCTCTAAATATTTTTCAACAATAAAACCAGGGATCTGAGAAAGCCGAGGATCAAGACCAACACAAATAGAAGACCCTTTTTTATCAATTTCTGAAATTAATCGATCAGCAAAATTTTTCATAAATAAAATTTATATGTTGTACCTAGCAGGCATGCCTGCTAGATTTTAGCAATTCCATCCTTCCGGATCATGATTCCATTCTCTCGCTAAAGCAACTTCATCCTCTTTCAAAGCACCACTTTCCGCAACGACATTCATCAAAGTGTCAAAATTCGTCAAAGTATCTAATTTTAAATTTGCAGATTCAAAAGCTTTTTTAGCTTTTGGCATATCATAAGTCATAATCGCTAAAACTCCTAAAACTTCACATTTCCCCTCTTCCTTAACCGCCTGAGCTGAATTAATTGAACTACCTCCAGTAGAAATTAAATCTTCTACGATTAAAACTTTTTGTCCTGACTTTAAAACTCCTTCAACTTGCTTGCCTGCTCCATGTTCTTTTTTTTGAGGCCGAACATAAACCATTGGTAAATCCAAATCTTGTGCCAAAAAAGCCGCCCAAGGAATAGCCGCTGTTGCTGTCCCAGCAAGACAATCAGGTTGAAATCCATTTCTTTTAATCAAATCCTTAAATCCTTTCAAAATTTCTTTTCTTTCTTCTACAAAAGAAATAAGCCTTCGATTATCACAATAAATCGGCGATTTAATCCCTGAAGTATATGTAAAAGGCGGATTAGTTGAAATTTTAACAGACTTGGTTGAAAGAAGAATGTTAGCAATTAATTTTGAATCCATAATGAAACATTAAATATTACATAAAAAATTTACTATGCAACAAAAACAAAATCAAATTTAAAACTCCTCGTATTCAAAAACAACATCGCCTTTCTTTTTCTTAGAAATTTTTCCTAAATGGCACATTAACATTCCAGAAATTACCAAAATTAATCCCAAAAAAATCCAAATTGTTAATTTCTCATTCAAAAACAACAAAGAATAAATCGTTGCAAAAAATGGGATCCCAATTTTGAAAGAAGCCGCTCCTGATGATCCAAGATGTTTGATACTTGATGCCCACAAAGAAAAAGTGAGACCAGTAATTACTCCAAATAAAACTATATAAAGCCACTGCACAAAACTCAAATCAAATACAAAATCCCAATTTTCAAAAAACATAGAAATAATAAATCCCAAAAAACAAGCTGGCATCAAGCCTAATTGAGTAACCGTTAATCCGCCGTATTTTTCTACATATTGTTTAATATAAATCGTATAAAAACTAATAAAAAAAGCCGCGACAAAAGCAATTAAAGCTCCAAAAAAATATTCTGATTCAGTCAAAGCCGTAAAAGACTGTCCATTCAAAGCAATTAAAACGATACCTAAAAAAGCGATAAAAATACCTATTTTTTGAAATGTTTTAATCTTTTCTCCAATAAGAATTGAAGCTAAGAATATGACCAAAACAGAATTAATATTTATAACGGTGGAAACAACCACAGTATTTGCCAAATTCACCCCAAAAATCATCGCCATCGTACCGACAAATAATCCCAAAACACTCAAAGTCAAAATTTTCATCAAATGATTTTTCTTCATTTTAATCTCAGTTTTCGCAAAAATTTTCCAATTAAAAAACAATAAAACCATTCCCGCCAAAAAAAACCTCAAAGCCGCAAAAGCAAATGGCGGAACAGCGTATCCTATTTTCGCAACCCAAAGATATTGACTGCCCCACAAAGCCACCACAGAAGTATTAATAAAAAGCCATTTTTTATATTCTGAATTTTTCATAAATTTTATTTAAAAAATCCCGAACGCGACAATCCATATTGTCGCCCCATTCCCAAACATCAGGCATGCCTGATGATCTACAACAATTTAGAAATCAGGCATACCTGATTTCTAAAAACTGACCTCTGTTCCAAAACTCTTCCCAACAATTTTTCCATTTCTCATCATCACCTCACCTCCTCGAATCGTCATTACTGGCCAGCCTTTGCACATTTTACCGTGATATGGCGTCCAACCGCATTTTGAAACCACATTTTCATTTCTAATTTCTTTTTCCAAATTCAAATCCACCAAAACCAAATCCGCATCAAAACCGACTTTGATTTCACCTTTATTCTTGATTCCAAAAATTCTGGCTGGATTATATGACATGAGCTTGACCACATCCGTGATTTGAAAGCGCGAATTCATATTCGCGCCGATTCCCAACGATCCTCCTTGAGCTAAATTCGCACTATTCAGCATCAAAGCTAATGAAAACTCCACCCCTGGAACTCCAAAAGCCGGCGGATTTTTTTCCTTATCTGCTTTTGTATGAGGAGCATGATCTGTTCCGACCGTATCAATTGTACCATCAAAAATTCCTTGCCATAAAGCTTGTCGATCTTCTTCAATTGCCAGCTCAGGCTTCATACAACAATAAGCACCCTGAATTTCCCTATCTTTGGCTGTCATAAATAAGTAATGGGGACAAACTTCCATAAAAACTTTTTTACTTCCTTGTTTTTTCAATTCTCTAACTTTTTCTACTTCTTTTTTTAAACTAGCATGACATAAATAAATTTCATTATTGGTTGGCAATAAAAATTTTAAAGCTAAATTAAAAGTTTCTCCTTCCGCGTGAAGAGCGTACCTCTGCTTAACTTCAAAAATTCTTTGCAAAACTTTTTCATCAGTAATTTTTAAATTGCCAGTAGTTAAATTCATATAGACTTTTACTCCCGGAACATTTTTAACTTTCTTTATTTCCTCCAAATTTTCACCATTAGTTCCAAAATACAAACCAAAATTTACCAAACTTTTTGAAGCAACAACTTTTCTCTTTCTTTCCAAAAGTTCATTTGTGAAAATAGGCGGTACATTATTCGGCATATCCAAAACTGTAGTAACTCCGCCCATCAAAGCTGATCTCGATCCAGTTTCAAAATCCTCCTTATATTCCTGCCCTGGCGTACGAAAATGCACATGCGGATCAATAATCCCAGGAAGTAAATATTTTTCCTCTCCGTTAACAATTTCCACATTATTAAAATTTAAATTTTTTCCAATTTTCAAAATTTTTCCACCATCAATTAAAATATCCTGCAAATCAGAAACAAATTCATGAGAAACAATATGAATATTTTTTATTAAAAGAGCCATAATTTAAAAATTACATTTTTCAAATTAATAATAAGCAAATTTAAGATATTAGTAAATTTTTCTTTTTACTTTCTAATTATTTCTTACTATACTAAAGTCACTTCCGTTAGAGGCGGCTACCTAAATTCTAAATTTAGTAGTCTGAGATGTACTCTTTATTACCTGACCGAGATAATGCTCGCGTAGGGAAACGGATAACCAAAATTTTTGCTATTGCCAATCAAAAAGGTTATCTATTTCCAAAAGATAATCTTTTTTTAAATTTAATTTTCTTATTTTCTAATTTTTCAAAAATGGATTTACAAAATTTCTCCTTCTCTCCCATTAAAGAATCTGATGTTGCCAAAGAAATGACTCAAAGATATATGCAAGACATGCTTGATTATGCAGAAAGCGATATCATCATTATCGGCGCTGGACCATCTGGCTTAGCCGCGGCTTATGAACTATCAAAAACTCCAAATTTAAAAATTGCTATTATTGAAGCGTCTGTTGCGCCAGGAGGAGGTGGATGGATTGGAGGACAGCTTTTTTCAAGTATGATTGTCCGCAAACCAGCTCATGAATTTCTTAACGAACTAGAAATCCCTTACGATGAAAAAGAAAATTATGTAGTCATTAAACATGCCGCTCTTTATACCTCTACTATACTTTCCAAATTAATCAGAAACGGTGTTAAATTATTTAACGCTGTAGCGGTTGAAGATTTAATTATTAAAGAAGGAAAAGTTTGCGGAGTGGTCACAAATTGGGCACCGGTAACTAAAGCTCATGGAACTCAAAGTTGCATGGATCCGAATGTTATGGAAGCAAAAATTGTCATTTCCACAACCGGTCATGATGGACCTTTTGCCGCAACAGGAGTAAAAAGACTCGCACAGCTTGGCATGATTGAAATTAAAGGCATGAAAGCGCTTGATATGAATAAATCTGAAGACGGAATTGTCGCTAATACAAAAGAGATCGTCCCAGGAATGATTCTAGCCGGCATGGAAGTCTCAGAGGCGTATGGCATTCCAAGAATGGGAGCCACTTTCGGCGCAATGTTCGTTTCAGGCATCAAGGCCGCCAGAATAGCTTTAGAAAAATTAAAATGAAAAATTTTGGATTATATTGCATCACCGATAATCGCAACAACCCAATCTCGATAATCAAAATCTGGATAAAACTTGGCGTCCCCATGATTCAATTTCGGAATAAAGAAATGGATAATAAAGAATTTGCAGACATGGCCTGGGAAATTCGAAAATTAACTTGGGGCACAAAATCAAAATTTATTATCAATGATCGAATCGAAATTGCCAAAGATGTTGATGCGGATGGTTTGCATCTAGGACAAGAAGATTTGAAAAATATTGATTATGATTTAAAAAATTTACGAAAATATCTTTTGGGACAAAATACACGACTTGGAAAAGAAAAAATTATTGGACTTTCTTCACACAGTTTTGATCAAGCAAAAGAAACTGCTAAATTAGAACCTGATTATCTTTCAATCGGACCATTTTTTACAACTCCGACCAAACCAACTTATACTCCAATCGGGTTTACTACAGTTAAAAAAGTAGTAGAAGAAATCAAAAATATTCCAATCGTAACCATTGGCGGAATAAATTCTAAAAATCTAAAAGAGGTTCTCAAGACAGGCATAAAAAATGTTGCGATGGTGAGAGAGGTAAATGAAAATATTGATTAGACTTACTGCGTAATAATTTTCGTAACGAAATTTTCAGATTTTGAGCGAGGCGAAGTAAAAATTTTGAAGCATATACAGCATATATGTTGAAAAATTTTTACAAAGCCGTAGCCAAAATCTGAAAATTGCAGTAGAAATATTATTGCGCAGTAAGTCTATTATATTACACAAATAATTAAACATTTAAAATCATAATGCCAACCCAATTACAATCCGCACGCCAAAATAAAATTACTCCAGAAATGCAAATCGTTGCAGAAAAAGAAAAACTTTCTGCAAAAAAACTATGTAAACTAATTGCCCAAGGTAAAATCATCATCCCTGCAAATAAAAATCATCTCAAAAAAGAACTTAATCCAATCGGAATTGGCAAAAACTTATCAACTAAAATTAACGCTAATATCGGCACTTCTCCTCATGGAGATGCCATGAAAAATGAAATTGCTAAATTAAAAATTTGCGAAAAATATGGAGCTGATACCATCATGGATCTTTCCACTTCTGGCAATTTAGACAAAATCCGACAAAATATCATTAATAAATCAAAAATACCAGTAGGCACAGTGCCAATTTATCAAATTGCACAACAGTATGGAATTCTAGATTTTACAACCAAAAATATTTTAAAAATTATTGAACAACAAGCCAAACAAGGCGTTGATTATTTCACAATTCATGCTGGATTCAAAAAAGATTTTATTAAATTTACTGAAAAAAGATTAACTGGAATTGTCAGCCGCGGTGGCGGAATTATGAAAAAATGGATGCAAAAACACAAAGAAGAAAATCCTTTTTTACAAATTTTTGATGAAATTTTAGAAATCATGGCGGAATATGATATTACCATGAGTCTTGGTGATAGTTTAAGGCCTGGATCTTTAAAAGATGCTAATGACAAAGCGCAAATTGAAGAACTTAAATTCTTAGGCAAACTTACCAAAAGATGCTGGGAAAAAAATGTCCAAGTAATGATTGAAGGCCCTGGTCATATTCCTATTCATATGATTAAAAAACAAGTTGAACTGGAAAAAAGATATTGCTATGGCGCTCCTTTCTATGTTCTCGGACCTTTAACAATAGATTCTGGCGCTGGATATGATCACATTACTGGAGCAATTGGAGGAGCAATTGCGGCACAATACGGAACCGATATGTTGTGCTATGTAACACCAGCAGAACATTTGGGCTTGCCTGATTTAAATGATGTAAAAGAAGGGATCATTGCTTTTAAAATCGCGGCCAGATCAGGCGATATTGCCAAAAAAATCCCTGGAGCAATGGAAAAAGAAATTCAATACTCTTCATTTCGAAAAACTTTTAACTGGGGTAAAATGTATCAAAATTCTTTAGACAAAGAAAAATTTGCTCACTATCGATTTGATTCAGGTTATGAAGGTATATCTTGCGCTATGTGCGGAGAAAAAATGTGCCCGATGAGAGATAGTTCGTGATTCGTGATTCACAAATTTCCCCCCTCACACTCCAATTCTCCTACAAATTTCCTTATTAACAAATTCAACATCACGACCATATTTTAATCTTGATAATTGCTTATAAGCTTCAGCCGCTTCTTTATCGCCAGTTTCAAGATACGGATTCAACGGTACGATAGTAAAAGGACGGCTTGGTTGAGTCTCAATACTTAATTTCATCACCGCTTTATATTTATCAATATTAATCAAATCTTGCTCCGAGAATACCGGCGCCATTTCTTTACCCATTAATTCAGCATCCTGCGCGCCAATTTTATAACACATCATTGTTCCCACATTACCAAAAACTGCTTCTTTTACCGGAGACGGCTTGCTTGGATTATCTCCTTCCAACTGTTTTACGTATTGATGAGCGAGATTTAAACTCAAACGATATTTACGCGCTTCAGACAAAATTGATTCAATTGACGGTGTAATAAAATTTTGAAATTCATCTATATATAAATAAAAATCTTTTCTATCTTGTTTAGCAATTTTTTCCCTAGCTAAAGCCGCATTTTGAATTCTTGACACAACCAACATACCAAGAAGCTTAGCATTAATATCTCCAGTTAAACCTTTTGCCAAATTAATTAACATTATCTTTCCTTCTTGCATCGCTTTATCAACATTAAAAGCTGATTCAGTCTGTCCAAGAATATTTCTCATCATTTTATTAGTAATAAACTGCCCAAATTTAGCCGCAAAATATGGAATCATCTCCTGTTTCTCACGCTGACCAGTCTTGGCCATCTGATTAGTCCAGAAACTTTTTACAACCGGATTAGTCAACTTAGATACCATATGTTTTTCATAAACATCATCAGTAAAAAGTCTAACAATGTCGATCAATGTCCCCCTTTCTTCTTTATCTTCAGGTGCCATCAAAGTCAAAACTCCATTTCGAAAATAATCCTGAATACGAGGTCCAAATATTTCTTCATTAAAAAGTTTAATCATAATGTTCATCAAATCTAAAGCAATCATTTCCTTTTGATCATCAGTATCAGCATCAAGTAAATTCCATCCCATCGGTCTTTCTAAATCCGCTGGATTAAAATAAATAATATCATCAGCTCTTTCCCGCGGTATAAATGGCATAATATCTTCAATCAAAGATCCATGCGGATCAATCACCGCAAGACCTTTTTTATTATGAAAATCCTGCCTAATCATTGATTGAAAAATAGATGATTTACCAGTACCAGTTTGTCCAATAACATAAAAATGTCTAAACCTATCTTCGTTATTCATATAAATCGGAGTCTTAATTCCACGATAAATATTATGTCCGAGAAGCAATCCTTCAGTTGGGACATTATCTGGAGCTGGGGCGATTTTATATTTAAGCCAATTTATATTTGGCGATTTATTATATCGAATACTTGGAAAATGATAAATTGAGGCCAATTCCTCCGATGAACAGATCATTCGGCGCTGAAAAAGCCTTTGCAACCAATTACGTTTTAACGTTCTATAAATATAATTAATAATCACACGCTTGCTTGAACACCATTTGGTATGAGTAAAACTATTACTGTCAGTTGTTGTAAATTGAGCAAAAGCACTTTTTATGTTTTGAAGATGCTCTTTTGCTTTATGTGTAGTAGGTGCGGAAGCCACAATACGAATCACCGTTTCATAACCAATTTTACGACATTTATTTTCAATCGCTTTCACTTTTTCATCAACTCCGGGAGTGGTACGTGTCATATGACTTTGCTGATCGTAATTTTCTATTTTACTAGCTTCTTCCGGTCCATGAACGGTAATCGCAAACATTTTCCATATCGGACCAAGAAGTTTTTTAAGAGGTCCTCCAGAAAAACTTGTATCCTTGCCTTTCGCAAAAAGTTCAGCCGCATATTCCCGACCCTTTTCTTGCCAACCCTCACGTGCAGGTCGAGCCATTATTTGTATCGCCCCACCCTCATCATGCTCAAACTTTGAAAGAACATTAGTAATAGTGCTTAAAGGATCGCTTCTAGTAAATTGATAACTACGAAAAGGAAGCCACGGACTTTCTATAAAACGCATATACCAAGCCAAAGTTTTAGATTTTGGCTTAAAAATATTATAATCATTAACTTTTTCAATTAAAGCATCAGGATAAAAACTAGTTATTTGTTTTTCAATCAAACTTTCCATTTCTCTCGAACACACAACATAAAAATTTATTTGCCTATCAATAACAGCTATTTCAAAAGACAAAAAATCTTGTCCCATAAACCAATATTTCACTTCTTCTTCAAAAATCGTATATAGATTATCAAAAAGATGTTCCATAATACCGACAACTTCTTTAAAATCTTGACTTGACGTATAGCGATCTTTTTCTTTCTGACTTTCTTTCTCGTCTTCTATTCTAGGCATTTTCACCTGCAAAAAAATCATATTCATCGATCGCTGAAAATTACAATAATACCGAAAAGCGTAGAATCCCGAAAATATTAAAATAATCCCCATTACAGTCCAAATGTACCAAGGAAGAGAAACGATAAATTGTAAGATTAAAGTGGGCATATCTAATAATTATAGCAAAAACCATGAAAAAACACCATTATTATTGTAGCAGAAAAAAAAATTTAGTGTAAAAAAATTCATATCATTTTTATTCTTAAAAACATATAATATTAATGTATCTCTATCTTAACACAAAAATCTATTGAAATCTTCTCAAACAATCCAACTAAAAAAATATATCACTTTACTCCTCTCCTGGAATCAAAAACTTAACTTGATTTCAAAAAATGATGAGGGTTTTTTATTTGAAAAACATCTT
>Ga0208373_1003938_pt1 | contig 13960 bp, 19 predicted proteins | sample RifOxyC2_FD_184036 | JGI IMG/M metagenome (GOLD analysis project Ga0208373, IMG submission 184036) | Soil microbial communities from Rifle, Colorado - Rifle Oxygen_injection C2 (SPAdes) | ecosystem: Environmental > Terrestrial > Deep subsurface > Rock core/Sediment | place: Rifle, Colorado...
ATTAATAGCAAAGAAGAAGTTGAACAAATGATGTCTGGCCATATTATCGCGCAAGCGGAATTAATGGGGCAGTATAGCCGGCAATAAAATTAAGAATTAATAACTAAGAATTGAGAATTAAGGATTGGGAATTGAGATAAAAAAAGAATTTGAAAATGAATAATGATTTATTTGAAAAATTTAAAGCGTTAAATTTGCCAATAGGGGAATACGCGATTTTTGGCAGTGGCCCCATGGCAATTAGGGGATTAAGAAAATCATCAGATATTGATTTGGTAGTTACAGATAAATTTTTCAAAGAATTAGAAAAATTGCCGCAATGGAAAAAAGAAAAATCTTGTTTGGGTAGCGATATGCTTATTCGTCGGGACTCAGAATTAGAAGTAGAGGCTCTTATGGAGTGGATGCCGGGGGCTTGGGATATCGAAGGTCTTATTAAAAATGCGGACATAATTGACGGACTGGCTTTTGTTAAATTAGAAGAAGTTTTGCGTTGGAAAAAAATGAGGGATAAAGAAAAAGATAAAAAAGACATAGAACTAATTGAGGAATATTTAATGAAAAAATAAATTAGTCTACTTTCCTGTAACCAGAAAAGTAGCAAAAGAGTTTTCTTGCAGCGATAAACTTTTGAAAGAAACGGGCTCGTCTCACGGAAAATCGCTATGCACGCCGCCTAACGGCGTCGCCCAAGGCATAGCACGCGATTTTCCCGCGCTTAACTCGCCTCGTTTCTTTGGCAAAAGTTTTCGCAAGCAAGAAGAATTTAATTCTATGGAAACAAAAAAGAATTTTTCAGTTGAAGAGGCCAAACAAATTGGCGAGCAATTGGGAATTGACTGGTCTAAATTTGATGTCAATCAATTCCGGCGGGGAATGGACGTTGAGCTTGAACATGGCTTACGCGATTTGCATACTAATGTTACTAATGACGATTCTCTTATGACTGGAAAAATCGCTTTGGCCCATTTGAATGAATTTCCTGATTATTATGACCGCTTAGATGTTATGGAGCATGAGGCAGATGAATTTTGGGGGAAGGAAAATTAAGTTTTAATTTTTTTTATGAAACCAGGCAAAGATTATATTGGCGTTGGCGGGGGAGTTTTGATATTTAATAAAAAAGGAGAAGTGCTTTTATTGAAACGCGGTAAAAAGTCAAAAAACGAAGTAGGTTGGTGGTGCAAGCCGGGAGGCACAATTGACATTGGCGAAACAGCAATAAAAGCAATGGAGAGGGAAATAAAGGAAGAAACTGGAATAAAAATAAAAATTTGGGGGCTTTTGCCTCATACGGACCATATAATTTTTAAAGAAAGCCAGCATTGGATTGCGATTAATTTTTTGGCGAATTGGAAAGGTGGAAAGCTGAAAATAATGGAACCGGAAAAATGCGATGAGATAAAGTGGTTTAATATAAAAAGATTGCCCAAAAAACTGACCAAAACCACAAAAGAGCCGATTAAAAATTTTTTAAAAAGAAAATATATAAAATTTTAAAATAATTTTTAATTTTATAATTTTCAATAAAAATTCAATTATTGATTCATTGATTGAAAATTGAAGATTCGTAAATTGAAAATTTTGAATATTATGGCTACAAACGCAGCTAAAAAGAAAGGCCGCAAAGGCATGGTTGCGAAACGCGACCAGGTTTGCAATCCGCGCAATTATCGCTGGACTAAGCGGGATTTGGCAACAGGCCGGTTAATGGACCAGAAGGCGGATAATAAGCCATTTAAGGGCGTTAAAAAAACAAAATAAGATTTTTTCATTTTTCATATAATGACAAAAAAACGAAAAAAAATCGGCTTAGCTTTGGGCGGGGGCGGAGCAAAAGGCCTGGCGCATATTGGGGTTATAAAAATTCTTGAAAAATACGGCATTCCAATTGATTTTATTGCCGGAACCAGCATGGGCGCTTTAGTTGGCGGCTGGTACGCCGCGCACAGAAACGTCCAATCATTGGAAAGAATTTTTTTAGAAATTGACGAAGATGAAATTTTATCCGTGCGGAAAGTTGCTAAGAAAAAAGACGGAATTTTATTTAGCGATAAATTAGTCATTAAAGATTTAGATGACGGTTTCTATGGGCGGCAAATTGAAGATTTGGCAATTCCTTTTAAAGCAATTGCCACTGATGTTATTTCTGGCTCAGAGGTTATCCTTGATAAAGGAGATTTATACGAAGCAATTAATGCTAGCATTGCTTTGCCGATAGTTTTTAAGCCGGTTCGAATTGACGGAAAAATTTTAATGGACGGAGGATTTGTTAATCCAGTTCCGGCGGATATTGTTCGGGAAATGGGCGCGGACTATGTTATTGCTGTTGATGTTTCCAGCAAGTGGTTGAACATCGAAAATGAAACTGTTAAGCCCTACAAAATCCATACTTTAGTTTCTAACGCGTTTTCTGCTTTGGAGTACCAAATTGCCCAAAGAATTTTAAAAGAGGCGGATATTATTATCCGGCCGGCGGTTTTAGGATATGACTGGCGGGATTTTTATAAGGCAAAAGAAATAATCGGAAAAGGCGCCGATGAAATAAGGGAAAATATTGAGGAAATTCAAAATAAAACTGGATATTCCAGAATCCGCAAGCCGCAAACTTTTTTTGAAAAAATTATTGATTTTTATGTTGATGGATGATTTTTGATAAAAATAGCAACTATTAATTTTAATGAAAATATCGGTTTTAAAAAATATATTGGCAAATGAGCCGAAATACCGTCTTGAACAAGCAAAAAAGGCGGTTTTTGTTGATTTAATTAAAAGTTGGAATGAAGCGACAACCCTATCCGCGCAATTAAGGGATGAGTTGAATGAAAAATGTCCGCTTGAAATAAAAGCAGAAATTTTTGAATCTAAGGATGGAAAAACAATGAAAGCTTTGATCGGGCTAGATGATGGCTTAAAAATTGAGAGTGTGTTAATGAAATATAAAAGAAAAGACGAACTGGATTCCCGCTTTCGCGGGAATGACAGAAAGCGGCATAGAGAGGACAGTGAGGAGGATATGGAAGACAGAAGAAAAAATCGGAATACTGTTTGTGTTTCTTCTCAGGTTGGCTGCGCGCTGGGATGCGGTTTTTGCGCCACCGGCAAAATGGGATTTAAAAGAAATTTATTAGTTGATGAAATTATCGAACAAGTTTTATTTTTTAAGCGATTATTAAAAGGAAATAATAAAATAACAAATATTGTTTTTATGGGCATGGGCGAGCCGTTTTTAAACTACGATAATGTTTTGACAACAATAAAAATTTTGAATGATCCAAAGGGATTTAATTTGGGAGCAAGGCATTTTTCGATTTCTACCGCCGGGATTATTGAAGGCATAGAAAAACTGGCTTTTGAGGAGCTGCAGATTAATCTGGCAATTTCCTTGCACGCAACAGATGATAATCTCCGTTCGAAAATTATGCCAATAAATAAAAAATATCCGATTAAAAAAATTTTAGCCGCAGTTGATAAATATATTAAAAAAACTAACCGGAAAGTTATGTTTGAATATATAATGATAAACGGAATTAATGATAACGAAAGGCAGGCGGGCGAACTGGCAAAGCTGATGAAAAAGCCGCTTTATTTTGTTAATTTAATTCCGTGTAATTTGGTTGGCGATTTTCGGCCATCGCCACAGAAAAAAGTTGAAAAATTTAAAGAAATTTTGAAAAAGAACAGAGTTCAGGTTAACCAGCGTTATAGTTTTGGGCAGGATATTCTGGCGGCATGCGGGCAATTGGCGGGAAAATCTTAATTTCTATTTATTGAAGCAATGATTTAATTAATGTATAATATATAAAATAGCGCGGAATAAAGAATAGGATATTAAAACAGGGATGTTTAAAAGGTCGGCTCCCTGATAAAATTTATAGGCAGAAATTATTATTATGGATTCTAAAGTAAAATCAATTTTAGGAATTGGAATTATTCTGGCAATTTTGGCAGTAGCTTTTTGGTATTATCAGGCAAATATTAATGATGTTGAGATGCCGGTTAATATTAATCAGGAATTGCCAAGCAATGAAGCAGTAATTCCGCCGGCAGCAAGCGGTAGTCCAGACGCCGCGGTTGACGCGGTGATTCGAAGCATTGAAGCTGAAGCGGATTTTACTTCCGCTGAAGATAGAGATTCTAGCTTGATTGGCGCGGACAGCCAGGCAATTAATAATTTTGGCCAATCTTATGATGAAAAAGAATTTTAAGAAATTTATTTTTAATGCGGCTAGCATTGTGGCTGTTATGGCGATGATTTTGCCGGTAGTTAGTTTGGCTGCGGCAAAGGCGAATAATGGAAATGGCAATTCAGCATCAGGAGCAGGCGCTGCGGGGAAAACCGGAGTTTGCCTGCAGGCAGGAAATTTATCATCTAAGATTGACCAGCGGATGTCTGACCGCGAAACAGAAATTCAAGAGAGGAGAACAGAGCGGAATCAAAGTTTTGGCGAAAAAAGGGAGAGCCGCGACCAGCAACTAGAACAGCTCCGCGAAAGATGGAATGAAAATAGAGAGGAATTTTACGCGAAGCTTGAAGAAAACGCTGATAATAGCGCCAAAAAGCAGGCAGTAGTAAGTTTTAAAGCGGCTGTTGAGGCGGTGGTTAAAGCCAGGCGCGCGGCAATTGATAAGGCAATTGATGAATATCGGGTGGCGGTTGATAAATTAGTGGCTAATAGAAAAACAGCAATTGACGCTGCCAAAAATACATATCGTAACGCTGTAAGAGTTGCGTTTCAAAAAGCTAATAGCGAATGCGCGAAAGAAAATGCTGACGCCGCGAAAATCCGAGAACAGCTAAAAGCTGAATTAGGATTGGCAAAAGATAAATATCAAGCGGATATTCAGGCCGCGGAAAAAGTCGGCAAATCAATTCAGGATTTGATTAAAACGCGCCGCGATTCTGTTGCTAAAGCAGTTGAGGAATTTAAAATTGCCATGGAAAAAGCGAGGACAGAATTAAAAACGGCATTGGGAGCAGAAAATAGCAGTTCGGATGAAAATAATTCTTCGCAATAGTTTATATTTTTAGCGCGTATCAATAAAAAGCCGCCCGGTAATAGCGAGGCGGTTTTTTATTGATAGTTGATTAATGCTCAAGAAGCGAATTTTTTATGGCAGATTTGCCATAAGTTTGTTTTTCGGGCTATGATTATTTGATGGAAGTAGGTAAAGAAAAACAATTTGTTGTTGCGCTTGGCGGATCAGCAGTTTATCCGAATAAAATTGATATTGAATTTTTAAAAAAATTCCGCGTTTTTATTTTAAAAAAAGTTAATAATGGATATAAGTTTGTAATTATTATCGGCGGAGGAAAACTTTGCCGTGAATTTCAGCTTGCGGCAAGCGAGGTGGCAAATGTTGCGAACGAAGATAAAGATTGGATTGGAATTCACTCAACGCGGCTGAACGCCCATTTGCTGCGGACTATTTTTCGGGAAATAGCGCATCCAGTTTTATTTGAAGAACGTTTTAAAATTAAAAATTTTGATAGTCATTCGGTTATTATAGGCGCGGGTTGGAAACCGGGCTGGTCAACGGATTATGTTGCAGTTCAAATTGCGGCTGATTTAAAAATTAACGAAGTTTTAATTTTAGGCAAGCCAGATTATGTTTATACCGCGGATTTTGAAAAAGATTCAAGCGCTTGTCCTCTAAAAAAAATCTTATGGCAGGATTATATGAAATTGATTCCCGGCGAATGGGATCCTGGAATGAGCGCGCCAGTTGATCCGGTGGCTGCTCGGCTGGCGGAAAAGGAAAAATTAAAAGTTGTTGTGGCAGGCGCGAAAAATTTGGAAAATGTGGGAAAAATTTTGGAAGGGAATAAATTTAAAGGGACAGTATTGGAATAATTTCCTACTTTTTTAAAAAAGTAGCAAAAACTGCCGCACACGATAAAATTTTGATAACTTCGGGCTCGTTTTCGCTAAAATTCCGCGGATCCCTCACATCGCTCCGCCTGCTGGCAGAGCTTGTTCGCCGCAGAAATTTTTAAACGCTCAACTCGCCGCGAAGTTATTGCAAAATTTTTCGTATGTGCGGAAAATGAATTATGCATAAAAAAAATTTGATAATCGCGATAATTGTTATATTGCTCGCAGTGGCCATAGTATTTAGCTTAAGGCTATTAACTGGCGAGGATTCTTGGATTTGCGTTGATGGCAAGTGGGTTAAGCATGGAAGCCCAAGCGCGCCAAAGCCGGAAAGCGGCTGTGGAGATAATCAGCCAGCGCCACAAGCGGAAATTATTATTACTAGCCCGCAAGAGAATCAAATTGTTGACAGTCCGCTTAAAATAGAAGGAAGGGCCCGGGGTTCGTGGTTTTTTGAGGCGGTTTTCCCGATAAAATTGTTAGACAACAATGGCAAGCAGATTGCCGAGACGCAAGCGCAGGCAACGGGCGAGTGGATGACGGAAGATTTTGCGCCTTTTAGCGCTATGTTAAATTTTAGCGCCTCGGAAACAGATAGTGGGATTTTGCTGTTTCGAAATGACAATCCTTCCGGCCTCCCAGAAAACAGCAAAGAATTCCGCTTGCCAATAAAATTTAAGTAATTTTCTAAGCAAATGTTTTTACTCTCATATATTCATATATGAAAGTAAAATTTTAAATGTTTTGTTGGGTTCTCCGAAGAAAGATAAAATTTAGAGAATTAAAGAAATTATTATTTTTTAACGCCTTGTGGATAACTCGCTTTAGTTTGTTTTTGAAGTTGATATAATTAAGGCATAATAAAGGTCGGATAAATTAATAATAATTTTTATTTATTTTTATGCATAAAATGAATTTTATTGACTGGTTGGCGATGATTTTAGTAGTTATTGGCGGCCTGAACTGGGGATTAGTTGGCTTGTTCAACTATAATTTAGTGACAACGATTTTCAGCGAAGGCGCGGTAGCGAATGTTATTTATGATTTAGTCGGATTAGCAGCGCTTTATATGATTTATATGGCCTATAAAATGGCCGGATGCTGCAAAAATATGCCAAATCAGTAGAAAGTTATATCAGCTGATCTAGGTTTACAGCGCGCGGATTTTATGTCCGCGCGTTTGTTTGACAGTAGGCCTTGCTTGTTTTAGTATTATTATATGGTGCATATTTCTCCTAAGGCTGAAGAAATATTTTTTTTGGGAAATTTTCCTGTAACTAATACGCTTTTATTAATAGCGATTATTTTTGTCGCCTTAACGGTTATTTCTTTGGTTTTTCGCCGAAAATTTGCTTTGATCCCGGGCAGATTTCAGAATATTGTTGAATTTGCCATAGAGGGGGTTTTAAATATGATGGAACCGGTTTTTGGCAGTCAAAAAAAAGCGGAAAAATATTTGCCGTGGGTTGCTACTTTTTTCATTTTGATTTTATTTTCTAATTGGCTGGGTTTGTTTCCGGGGGTTGGTTCAATTGTTATAAAAGGGGAACATAGCGTGGTTCCGCTTTTGCGGGCTCCGGCGAGCGATCTTAATTTTACCGTTGCTTTGGCAGTTATTTCTGTAATTGTGATAAATTATTTTGGCGTTAAGGCGCTAGGGCCTAAATTGCATATTAAAAAATTTATTAATTTTAGCAGCCCAATCAATTTTTTTATCGGAATTTTAGAGGCGGTATCGGAAATTGCTAAAATTATTTCCTTCTCTTTCCGGTTATTCGGCAATGTTTTTGCCGGCGAAGTTCTTTTGACGATTATTGTTTTTTTAGTTCCATATTTAATTCCGTTGCCGTTTTTGCTTTTTGAAGTTTTTGTCGGATTTATGCAGGCGTTTGTTTTTTCCATGTTGACTATGGTTTTTATCGCGATTCATACCAGCGAGGAGGCGCATTGATGCGAAATTACGCGAAATACGCGCGGATTTGCGCCGAAGGAATGCAGAATAGTTTATAAAATAATTATTCCACAGGAATTTGTTTGACTTTTAGACGTGAAATCAATTAAGATAAATTTATAGCGACCGAGATGGTCGTTTTTGATAAGATAATAAATTATTTGTCATTTCGTTTTTAGCAGGTAATTCAGAAAATCGGAAAATCTGGATTCCCGCTTTCGCGGGAATGACAAAATTATAAAAATGGATGCAGAAGCAATGAAATTTTTAGCAACAGCAATAGCAATTGCTGTTGGAGCGCTGGGCCCTGGCTTAGGCATTGGTTTGATCGGTTCAAAAGCCGTTGAAGCTATTGGCCGTAATCCAGAAGCAACATCAAAAGTGCAGACCGCGATGATTCTTTCAATCGTTTTCGCGGAAGCAATCGCGATTTACGCTCTTGTTATTGCGTTGATTGTGAAATTTGTTTAGTTGCGATTCTAATTTAATGCGAATAACATGCGAATGATTCAAATTGGCTTTGCCTGTAATTGCTTTGCAATTATACGAATAATTCGAATGTTATTCATTAGTATTCGCATCGCTGATAATGGAGAGCGCCAGCTTTACAACTCAATTGGGAATTGATTGGAAACTGCTATTAAGCCAGGTTGTTAATTTTGCGTTGCTGCTGATTATTTTGCGTTTTTTTGTTTATAAGCCCATTTTAAACATGTTGAAGAAAAGGCAAGAAAAGATAGAAGAAGGATTGGCTAAGTCAGAAGAAGCGGATGTTCGATTGAAGGAAGTTGATAATATTTCTAAAAAAAGAATAAAAGAAGTTGAAAAAGAAGCAATTGGCATTATAAAAAATACCGAAGAAAAAGCTAAGGAGCTTGAGAATGAATTATTAGAAAAAGCGAAAAATAAAGAAATAGCTTTATTTGAAAAAACAGCAAATGAAGTTTTAAGCCAAAAAGAACAGGCGCAAAGAGAAATAAAAAAAGAGGCAGTTGAGCTTATAAAGAAGGCGCTGGTGAAAACAGTTGAATTGTCGCCGGAAAAAATTGATGAAGAGCTTATAAAAAAAGCAGTTGAGCAAATTGGCTAATTATGAAATATAGTCCGCAAATTTATGCCAAAGCGTTTAGCGAGATGGTTTTGAAGCCGCCGACAAAAGGCGTAAATTTGGCAAAAAATTTTTTAGCGCTGGTTAAAAAAAACAATGACCAGCATCTATTAAAAAAAATTTACGCGCAAACAGAAAAAATTGTTAGGGAAAAAACCGGAAAAAAGAAAATTATCTTGGAAACCGCGCGAAATATTAAAAATTTGAATAAAATTATAAAAAAAATAGCAAAAAAAGGCGACATTGTTGAAGAGCAGAATAATCCAAATTTGTTGGCTGGAATAAAAATAATTGTAAATGATGAAATGCAATTTGACGGAAGCATGTTGAATAAAATTAATAGTTTGTTTTCATAAATAAACAACTGGATTCCCGCTTCCGCTCGCCTCGCTGATACTATGGCGAAGCGGGCGGGAATGACAAAATAAATTTAATGAGCTACGAAATTATTGAAAAACTAAAAAAAGAAATAGGGAATTATAAAGATGAGCCCAAATGGGAAGAAATTGGGCAGGTTATTGAAGTTGGCGACGGGATTGTTAAAATTTTAGGATTGCGCAATGTTTTGGCGCAAGAGCTTTTGATTATTGAAACAGATAAAGGCGAGAGGCGGGCAGTTGCCCTCAATCTAGAAGAAGATAGCGTTGGCGCCTTAGTTGTTGATGATTATCTTTCTATTAAGAGCGGGGATACGGTCAAAAAAACTAATACATTGCTTTCAATTGAAGTTGGTCCAGAAATGATTGGGCGGGTTGTTGATCCTTTAGGAAATCCACTAGACGGGCAGGGGCCGATTATTAAAGGAAACCCTTTGACGGATTCGACAGGCTCACCGCAGGCAGGCTTAGGGAATAAGATTGAACGCCGGTATTTAGAACATAACGCGCCGTCGGTTCTAGAAAGGGAATCAGTTAACGCTCCTTTGCACACAGGGCTAAAATCAATTGATTCAATGATTCCAATTGGTCGGGGGCAGAGAGAACTTATTATTGGCGACCGTCAGACTGGAAAAACCGCTGTGGTTTTAGACACAATTATAAACCAGGCAAAAGATACAAAGCGAAAAACTCCGATTTGCGTTTATGTCGCGGTTGGGCAAAAAGAATCAAAAATCGCTAAAATTGTTGAGACATTAAAAGAGAATGACGCGATGCGGTATTCAATTGTTGTTTCCGCGCCTGCTTCGTCTCCGGCGGCTTTTTGGTATTTGGCGCCGTTTGCCGGTTGCGCCATTGGGGAATATTTTAGAGATAAAGGCGAAGACGCCTTAGTTGTTTATGACGACTTATCAAAACACGCTTGGGCTTACCGGCAGATTTCTTTGTTATTGCGCCGGCCTCCGGGCAGAGAAGCTTATCCAGGCGATGTTTTTTATCTGCATTCCCGTTTGCTGGAACGCGCGGCAAAAATGTCCAAAGAAAAGGGCGGAGGATCTTTAACCGCTTTGCCGATTATTGAAACGCAACTGGGAGACATAACCGCGTATATTCCAACCAATGTTATTTCTATAACCGATGGCCAGATATTTTTAGAAAGCGATTTATTTTATCAAGGCCAGCGGCCAGCGGTTAACGCGGGGCTTTCGGTTTCGCGCGTGGGTTCCGCGGCGCAGACAAAAGCCATGAAAAAAGTTGCGGGAAAGCTTCGGTTGTCGCTCGCGCAATTCAGGGAACTTCAGGCGTTTGTGCAGTTTGCCTCGGATGTTGATGAAACTACCAAAAAAAGAATTAAGCAGGGGCAACTGATAACGGAAATTTTGAAGCAGAATGATTTGGAGCCAATGCCGTTTGAAAATCAGGTGGCTCTTTTCTACGCGGTTTTAAATGATTATTTTATTGATATTGAAGTTGCGGATATTAAGCGCGTGGAAAATGAATTTTTAGATTATTTGAGCAAGTTATACGGAAAGGCTATTCTTGAATCTTTAAGGGAAAAAGGGGATTTGACTGATGAGATTGAAAATAAATTAAAAGAGGCGATTGGGAGGTTTTTGGACAGTAAGAGCGTGGGGAAGTAGGTTGAAAAAATTTGGACGCCAAAACTTCTTGTTTGCGAACATAGGCAATGAAATTACCGGTTCTGTTTTGGAAAAAATGGAGTAGCAAGCGAAAGCTTGCGCCTGTAACTGTGGATAAATTGGCGCAGACTTTCGCCCGCTATTCCAGAATAAATTCTGGCGTCTAGATATTTGAAATAAAAAAAGCCCGCTGGCGCGGGCGAGAGATCAGGATATTATTGAAGTCTTTGCGGCGTGTGCCCTTGTCCTTCGTTGTATGCCCGGTGCACTATCCTGTGGCATGAACCGGGGCAAGATAACGCAGCTGCAATGGCATTTTTGAGGTTTGATGCCAAGAAATAAGAAAGTTCTAAGATAATTTTGTGTGGTGAATGAACCGGTATAAAAGGGTTTATTCTGGGCGTTTCATCAAGGGCGCCCTCAGCGAAGGCGATGGCTTCAAGTAGTGTCACAACTTCGGGGTTTTCTGGCGACACTAATTTTTCGCCGATAAGGGCATTATCTTGATTGTAAATTTTGAAGGTGCCGTCTTCTTGAATAATTTTTATTGATTTCAATTTTGTCTCCAAATAACAAAAGTTATATTAATATATGCAAATTCTATAAATTTTGTCAATATTTTAAAAAGAATTATCATTCTGAGCGGAGTGAAGAATCTCACGCCGTGGAAATATAAAAGTTATTAGATCCTTCACTGCGTTCAGGATGACAGAAGAGAGTCTTCTTTCATCTTTAATTTTTAAAACGAAGTTTATAGCGTGCGTTAACTTGAAACATGGAATCATTACAAGCAATTCAGCGCCGGATAAAGGGCGTTAAAAATATAAATCAAATAACCAAAGCCATGGAACTGGTGGCGGCAACCAAGATGCGCAAGAGCCAGGAAGTGGCGCTGGCTTCGCGCGCTTATGCCTATACAGTTTTGGATTTTTTAGCGCATCTTTCAAAGCTCGAAGGCGTTAAAATGCCCGCGCTTTTAAAAAAGCGGAAAGTTAAAAAAATTGCTTTTGTTATTGTCTCGTCGGATAAAGGATTGGTGGGCGCGTTTAACAGCGGAGTATTGCGGGTGTTTGAAAATTATTTAAAAAAGGAAAATATTGATATAAATAGCACAAGCAATGTTTTTATCGCCTTTGGACAGAAAGCGGGAAATTATTTGCAAAGGAAAGGGATTAAAGTTGATAAAATTTTTACTAAATTTGGGGATTTCACTAAACTCGAGGAAACAAAGCCGTTGTCAGATTATTTAACCAGCGGTTATTTAGAAAAAAAGTGGGATAAAGTTTTTATTTTTTCCCCGCATTTCAGAAGCGCCCTGAATCAGGAAGTTTTAACAAGGCAAATTTTTCCAGTAGAAGAAAAAAATTTGCAGGAAACTATTAATGAATTAATTCCTGAAACTGGCAAATTTGCTGAATTTAGGCATAAAGAAATTGTTTCGCAAAATAGAATTATTGAATATTTAATCGAGCCGTCGCCAACAGAAGTTTTAAAGGAATTGGCGCCGCACTTGGTTGAAATGCAGATTTATCATTTAATTTTAGAAGCAAACGCGTCCAAGCACGCGGCGCGGCGCATGGCCATGAAAAGCGCTTCGGACAATGCGGAAGAATTAACAAACGATTTAACCTTGATGTATAATAAATCCCGGCAAGCGGCGATAACGAGAGAAATTATTGAAATTGTGGCCGGCGCTGAAGCGGCAAAATAGCTACGGAATACAGATAGCGTACAGATATACAGATAAGAAATTTGAAAATAAAAAAAGCCCGAAGACGGGCAGGTTAAGTAATTTCAATTTCAATGCTTTTGGCTAAGCCGCGCTGAAAAGCAGCTTGTATTCGATCCCGCGATGGGATAGCATTGATTTCAGGCCTAAAGAGCATTGTGGTGATATTTGCTGGAAGATCTTCTTCTTCACAGATGAGCGAGGCGACTCCTTGTGCGAAAGCGTGGGCCTCAAATAAGGTTTCTTCACTTCCGATAACCACGTCGTTTAAGGCAATCTCAGCGCCTTGATCGCCAATACGTATCAAAAAATTCATTTTTAACCTCCCTGGAAAGATAGATAATATATAACATGTGTTTATAAATTTGCCAACATATTTTAAGGAGATACAATAATTTGCAGAAGTACTTATATATAAATTATTAAATCTGTATATCTGTATAAATCTGCAGTCTGTAGATAAATTATGAAGACAGGAAAAATAATACAAATAATCGGTCCAGTAATAGACGTGGAATTTCCCGAAGGCATAAAGCTGCCGGAGATTTATAATGCTTTGAAAATCTTTTCAACAAACTCAGGGCAAGATGAAATTACATTAGAAGTTGTAAAACATTTGGAGCCGGGAAGAATTCGGGCGATTTCCATGCAGTCAACTGACGGCTTGAAGCGCGGCTTGGAAGTTATTGATATGGAAAAGCAAATTGAAGTTCCGGTTGGGCCGGAAGTTTTAGGAAATTTATTTAATTTGCTCGGCAAGCCGTTAAATAACACAAAAATTGAATTTAAAAAATTCTATCCGATTCATAGGCCAGCCCCGCCTTTTGTCGAGCAGTCAACTAAAACCGAAGTTTTTGAAACTGGCATTAAAGTTATTGATTTAATCGCGCCGTTTATTAAAGGCGGGAAAGTCGGGTTATTTGGCGGCGCGGGCGTTGGCAAAACAGTTTTGTTGACAGAATTAATCCGTAATGTGGCAGAAGTTGCCAAGGGCGCTTCGATTTTTGCCGGGGTAGGGGAAAGAACCCGCGAAGGAAATGATTTATACCGCGAAATGCAAGAATCTGGAGTTATTGATAAAACCGCCCTAGTTTTCGGGCAAATGAACGAGGTTCCGGGAGCGCGCGCGCGAGTTGCCTTGAGCGCTTTGGCGATGGCGGAATATTTCCGGGATGAGGAAAATAAGGATGTATTGTTATTTATTGATAATATTTTCCGTTTTTCCCAGGCTGGTTCTGAAGTTTCAACTTTGCTTGGCCGGATGCCTTCGGCAGTAGGC
>Ga0208373_1003939_pt1 | contig 13958 bp, 13 predicted proteins | sample RifOxyC2_FD_184036 | JGI IMG/M metagenome (GOLD analysis project Ga0208373, IMG submission 184036) | Soil microbial communities from Rifle, Colorado - Rifle Oxygen_injection C2 (SPAdes) | ecosystem: Environmental > Terrestrial > Deep subsurface > Rock core/Sediment | place: Rifle, Colorado...
ATCATAGATATTGGAAGTATGTCAAGTCTTTTTGTGAGTGCGAATTTGCTTAAACAGGTAATAATCGTTTTTCTCAGGGTATATACAGGTTTTTATAGGGCTATTTATTATAGTTGCGGAATCGCTGGAAGACATCCTTATATGTTTCTTAAAAAGTTCCATATATAGAATTTCCACAGTATCCGCATTTACCGTTCACTATTTTAATATTCGAGATACTGTATCCAGTGCGAGTAACAAGAAGATTTTTACATTTATAACATTTTGTTGTGCTGCCATCTTTTACATTTGCATTGCCAATATAGACATAATTAACTGTTTTTGATAGTATTTCTCTTGCTTTTTCAAGTGCAACTATAGAAGTTGGACTGCTTTTCATCTGATATTGAGCAAAATATCTTGAAAGATGAAAGGGTATATCCGGTGAAATATCAGCAACCCAATTTGCCATAGCATTCAGCTCTTCTTCTGTGTCATTTTGTGAAGGAATAAGCAAATTTGTCAGCTCAATATGGCATTTTTCAAAAGATTTTATTATAGTACTTTTGACAGTTTCAACATCACCTTTACAAATATCCCGATAAAACACTTGTTTAAAAGCCTTTAAATCTATGTTCATTGCATCTATATAAGGTAATAATTCCATTAGAGGATCATTGTTTATATAACCGTTGGTTACTAATACATTCTTTAGTCCTGCTTTTCTAGCTTTTTTAGCCGTTTCCAGCACAAACTCAAACCAAATAAAAGGCTCATTATAAGTGTAGGCTACTCCAAAAGATTTTGCATTTAGAGCTGCTTTAATGATTTCATCGCTTGACATTTTTTGTCTGCCTGAATCCGGAGTTTGAGAAATCTCCCAATTCTGACAAAATTGGCAAGCAAGATTACATCCATTTGTACCTGCAGAAAAAATCATAGACCCGGGGAGATAATGATAAAGCGGTTTCTTTTCTATAGGATCTATAGCTGTTGAAGTTACTTCTCCAAATATAGTTGTAACTAACGTTCCGCCAATGTTATTTCTAATTTTACAAAGCCCATTTTCTCCTTCAGAAATAAGGCAATAATGCGGACATAGAAGACAACGTACTTTGTCACCTGATTTTTCCCAATATAGCGCGGTCTTCATTGCCACCCCACCTTTATTAAAGGCAAATTCGAAATTCTAAATCCGAAACTTGAAACAAAACCCGAAAACAACTCTTTTATTACACTTCTTTTTTGAGGTTTGCTATTGTTTCAAATTTTTATTTCGTTCTTCAAATTTGCTTTTACCAGAGCTTTCTTCATAACTAGAATAGGCGCTTTTTTCCCGGTCCAGAACGCCCATGATATTGCACCCTGATAAAGAAGCATCCCAAGTCCGTTGTAAACCCTGGCTCCTGCTCGTTTTGCGGCTTTCATTGTTGATGTAAACCCGGGATTATAAATCATATCATAAAAAATAATATCTTTTCTAAAAGCTTTTGAACCAATTGCAGGTTTATCATTCTTATTTAATCCTAAGGAAGTTGCATTTATTATCAAATCTGAAGTAAGGGAAAACCTTTTTATGCATTTTTCTTCAAGCGGGACCGAAATAGCCTCTGTTTTTGGCGCATAAGTATTTATAAGTTTTATTGCTTGCAAAGATTTCTTTTTTGTCCTATTTGCAACGATTACACGATTCGCACCTTTGACTGCAAGATAAACTGCAACTGATCTTCCGGCTCCTCCGGCTCCTAGAATGATTATATTTTTCCCCTTAATATTAAATCCCGCATCATGTTTTAGACTTTGAAACAAACCTTCACCGTCTGTGCTGGTACCGTAGAGTTTCCCGTTTTTTACCTTTATCGTATTAACGGATCTTGACATTTTCGCACTACTCGTTAGAAAATCTACAGAACGATAAGCTGTTTGTTTGAGAGGAACCGTTATGTTAACCCCTTTAAATCCCAGTTTAGGCAGCAATATAATAAGTCCGGCACATTCTTTTGGTTTTACTTCAAAGGGCAGGTAGATATAATTCAGCCCCGATGCTTTAAAAGCAGCATTATGCATAATCGGAGAGAGCGTATGCTTGATCGGACAACCAAAAACCCCCGTAAGTTTAATTTTGTTTTTCAACATTTTCTGAGTCTGCCTCATTATTAATGTCTCCCACAATTTCTTCCAATACATCCTCTAATGTTATCATTCCTGTTATGAGACCTTCATTATTTTTAACTATTGCCATATGGATTTTCCCGTTTTTAAATTGTGCAAGAAGGTCAGCTATTTTCTTATTTTCATTTACAAAATAAGGATCTCTCATAAGATCCTGCAGCACAAAAAGTTTTTTATTTATCCATAGATTAACCAGATCTTTTCCGTGGATTATCCCGACTATATTAGTTTTATCATCTTTGTATACAGGCATTCTTGTATGTCCTTCTTCTGCAGTTGCTTTCAATATTTGATTAATATTGTCGTTGATATTCACACAAAAAGTATTACTTATAGGTATCATTGCTTCTTTTATAACCTTTTCGTTGAACTTAAAAACATTTTTTAACATTGCACTTTCGTCTGACCTCAGAATACCTTCCTCATCACCTAATCTTACCATAGATTTAATCTCTTCCCGGGTTATCATCGGAGTGTTTTCATCTGCTTTTCCACCAAACAATTTAACTACTTTTACTCCTATCCTGGTAAAAAGACGCGTAAAAGGATTTATTAATTTATGAAAATAATACAACGGAACAATTGTAAGCTTGACAGTTTTTTCGGCATTATGGATCGCATATATCTTCGGAACTATTTCGCCAAAAACTATAATAATGAATGTTACAAGTATTCCGCTTAGAGCCGTAAGCAGTGCTTTATTTAGTCCAAAATGCACAGATACTTCGTCTGCCATTGTCGCACTTAATGTGGCAGAGGCAACTGCCACAGCGTTAATTCCAATTAATAGAGTTGAAAGTACGTCATTTGGGTTTTTAAGCCAGATAGTCATATGCTTTTCTTTTTTTGGATTGTCTTTAATAAGCAGCTTTGTTTTTGATCTGCTCAACGATATTAGCGCTGTTTCTACTCCTGAAAAAAAAGCGCCTAATCCGAAAAGAAGTAAAAGAAAAATCCCGAGTACAAACGCTTCAAGCAGAATATCCATTAAAATAGCATCCTTTTCTTTATTAACAATTTAATCGCAGACTCTTCCTTTTCTTTCATTTCTTTATAATCTGACCTCTTATAGTGCCTGTATCCTGAAATATGATAAAAACCGTGTATTAACAATATCAATGCTTCCTTTAAATAACTGTTACCGTATTTTAACGACTGTTTCTTTGCTGTTTGGAGAGATATAACGATTTCTCCCATAATCTCCGAACTCTTTCCATATTCAAAAGATAAAACATCGGTGATTTCGTTCCTGTATCTGTAAAACCGGTTAAGTTTCTTTATAGTCTCATCATCAGTAAAAACAACTGTAACAGACTTTTTTATCCGTTCTTTCTTTAACAGAATGCCAATGACCGCTTTCACCTTAGCTTTTGAAAACCGCTTGTATCCGGATTTGACTTTATTAAAAATAATTTCTATTTCGTTATTACTTTTTATCATGTTTCTCAAATGCAACTATTATTTTTTGCACAAGATCATGCCTCACCGCATCCCTTGCTGTAAGATGTATAAAGATGATCTCCTTTATATCTTTAAGTATTCTTTCAATAAACACCAATCCGGATTCTTTCTCTTTTGGAAGGTCTATCTGGGTAGTATCTCCGGTTATAACCGCCTTAGATCCAAAGCCAAGACGGGTTATGAACATTTTCATCTGCTCAGGTGTGGTATTTTGCGCTTCATCAAGAATAATGAAACAATTATTAAGAGTCCTTCCCCTCATATAAGCAAGAGGAGCAACCTCTACAACATCTCTTTGCATTAGCTCCATAAAACGCTCAATGTCCATCATATCATACATTGCATCGTACAAAGGTCTGAGATACGGGTTAACTTTTTCCTGAAAAGTTCCCGGTAAAAATCCCAGTTTTTCTCCCGCTTCAACCGCAGGTCTGGTTAGGACTATTCTGTCAATAGAGCCTGATTGCAGTGCAGAAACAGCCATTGCCACTGCAAGATAAGTTTTCCCCGTGCCGGCAGGCCCTATTGCAAATATCATATCGCGCTTTCTAATGGCTTCAATATATTTTCTCTGACCGTCCGTCTTGGGTTTAATAAAGCGTTTTTTTGACGGAACAGCCACAGCATTTTCATTGCTGACTAATAAATCTACTGATGCAGCTCTTTCTTCGTCTTTATAGAGTGAAGACAATTTTTTTACAGCTTCAAGATGAATATGTTCTCCGTCATTATGCATACTCTTGAGATTATTAAATATATTTTCTACAACTAATACTGTGTCTTTTCCTCCGTTAACAATCAAAGAATGACCCCTTGCGATCAATTTAACCCGGAATTCTTTCTCTATAAAACGGAGGATTTCATCATTAGTACCAAAGATGTTAATTGCTTCTCTGGTGTCTTTTACATTTATATTTTTCGATATTTGTTTCATTACTAGAAACTTATTCCTGCCCCAATATTATAATTTGTTATTTCTGCAAATAAACTCATATCTCCTGAGATATAAAATAAAGGTAACGGACTGAATCTTGCTCCTGCATTTACTCTATAATTAGTAGCTGTTCCTTTTATAGAGGTAAAACCAGGAACCTTGGAGGAAACATTTGACATATCCATCCCTCCATATATAAAAACAGCTAAAGGCAGGGGAGAAAGACTCTTGCTTATTGAAACATTAAAACTGATGGTACTTGCGTCAAAAGAAGGAACTCCTGAAATAGTACCGTACGTTGCAAGCACAGCAATCCCGGGCATAGCTAACGAGTCATTAAGCAGTTTATATTTTATCCCGCCTCCAATAAGAACAATACTGGCACCGTCAATAGTCAAAGTCATACCTCTTGCCACTATAGAAAAGTCCATCGGGAGCCCGATTTCCGCCTGAACATATGGCAGCCCTATCAGTGTGTTTGCAGGAAGAATAATATTATCTGCGGAAGGCTTATCCAGAATTACAAATTTAGCGTTTACATCTACACCCGGAAATCCGGGATTATTACCGGAAAAATAACCGCCTCCCAGACAGGAGCCAAGATCCCTTGCGAAAGGGTTCAGTAACACATCTGACTGATAAAGATTAAAATCCGCAAAGGAAACTCCAAACATATTCGAAGCAAAAACAATTAAAAAAACAAAACAAGATAATATATTTTTCATTTTTTTCTCCTTTTTATCTTTTTTTTGGTTTTGTCGGACGGTAAGCCGGTTTTGGCGGCGGATAATACTTGGTAAGATCATCCGCATCACTTCCGCAATATATTTTAGTAGTTTTGCTTATTGTACAAGGAATATTTTTTGAACGTTCTCCGCCAACCCAGTTTTGGGGCGTAGGCGGTAAATCAGTTACTATTGCCACCTGGATGCCGGGTGATATATTTCCTAAAAAAAGAGGTTTAGTGTCTCTTGTAAACATTGTACCAAAAGGAACTCTCAAGAGTTTTCCATCTTTAAGTTTTATTATTATTATATTAGAATTATACTTATCCGAAGTAGTCTTTTCAACATTACCACGATATAATAATTTCCCCGGAATGCTTAACGTAACACCGCCTGTCTTTGAGGTCTTTGCCTTGAATTCCTCCCTTGCTTTTGCATCAGCTTCTCTTTCCGCTATTGCTTTTTGAATAGCTTCTTTAGCCTTGTCTGAAATTACTTCTTCTTCTGCAAAACTTGGAAAAACAAGTACAATTACTGCAAAAATAATCAAATACCGTTTAATCATCTTACACCTCCGTAAAAATATTAATTTATGTTATCAAGCGGTTTCTTTTCCTCCTTTTTTATGAGCTCTATTGTTTTAATGTGAAGTTCCTTTAGTTGTTTTTCTTCTACTTTAGACGGAGCTCCTGAAAGCAGGCATTGAGCTTTTTGAGTCTTGGGGAAAACTATTACATCCCTAATTGAGGATTCATTAAGAAGCAGCATCATTATTCTATCCAGTCCAAAGGCAATACCGCCGTGAGGAGGCGCTCCAAATTCAAAAGCTTCAAGCAAAAATCCGAATCTTTCCTTTGCCTGTTCATCGGTTATTCCGATGGCTTTAAACATTTTTTCCTGAATTGCTCTGCTGTGAATTCTGATACTTCCTCCACCCAGCTCCAAGCCGTTTAGAACAAGATCGTAAGCTCTGGCTTTCATTTTACCCGGTGCAGTATCAAAGTATTTCAGATCTTCCTCTTTAGGAGAGGTAAACGGATGATGAAGAGGATCAAACCTTTTTTCTTCTTCATTCCAGCCGAACAAAGGAAAGTCCGTAATCCACTCAAAACAATATGCATCTTTATCTATAAGATTAAGTTTTTCCCCGAGGTGCCTTCTTAAAAAATCCAAGGCCTGATTCACTACTTCAAATTTATCGGCAATGACCAGTATTAAGTCCCCGTCTTCCGCTTTAAAAGCCGCTTTCATCTCAGAAAGTATCTGTTCGCTGAAAAATTTGGTAAGATTTGATTCCATCTTTCCGTTTTCAACTTTAAACCAGGACATACCTTTAGCGCCGAAGGTTTTAACAAATTCAATCAATTTGTCAATTTCCATTCTTGAGAAAGAACCGCATTTTCTTGCATTAAGTCCTTTGATTATTCCTCCGGCAGCAGCGACACTGGCGAATATTTTATATTCTGCATTTTTTGCAACTTCCGTTATATCCACAAGCTGAAGATCAAACCTTAAATCCGGTTTGTCTGTGCCATATTTACCCAGAGCTTCATCATAGGTAAGGCGTTTGAAAGGCGGTTTAATATCCCTTCCCAGAGCATTCTTAAAAACATAGGATATCATCCCTTCCGTCAGGGTCATAATATCCTCTTCTTCAACAAAAGACATCTCTATGTCTATTTGCGTAAACTCAGGCTGTCTATCGGCTCTTAAGTCCTCATCTCTGAAGCATTTTGCAATTTGGAAGTATTTATCAAAACCCGAGATCATCAGGGTCTGTTTAAGCATCTGAGGCGACTGAGGCAGAGCGTAGAATTCTCCCGGATTAACACGGCTCGGGACCAGGTAATCCCTCGCGCCTTCAGGCGTGCTCTTAAGTAGTATGGGAGTCTCTACATCCAGAAAACCCTGTTTATCAAGGTAATCCCTTACAAGAAAAGTTACTTTATGGCGCAAATGAAAATTCTTGAACATTTTTGGACGCCTTAAATCCAGATAGCGGTATTGCAGTCTTATCTCTTCTGCGACGTTAATATCGTCTCTTATTTGAAAAGGTAAAGCTTTTGCTGCATTTAAAACTTTTACATCAGTAACCTTGATTTCAATTTCACCGGAAAACAGGTTTTTATTTACAGTGCCTTCCGGTCTGTTTTCAACAATACCTTTAATATTTAAAACATACTCATCTCTTGCCGTTCCTGCGATTTCATGCAATTCTTTATTTATCCCGGGATTAAATACGAGTTGAACAATTCCTGTGCGGTCCCTAAGGTCAATAAATATTACTCCGCCGTGGTCCCGCCAGGTGTTTACCCATCCGAACAGGTTTACTTCTTTTCCTAAATGAACTGCATTTACTTCCCCGCAATAATTTGACCGTAACATTATAATTAGCCCCCTAACTCTTCTTTCAAATTTTCCATTTTTACAGGTTTTTGTGAACCATCAGACATATTCTTTAGAGTCACAACACCTTCCTTAAGTTCATTTTCACCAATAATAGCCACAAGTTTTACTTTTAATACATCAGCCGCTTTCATCTGGTTCTTTATATTTTTTTCTTCATATACCATCTGAACGCATTTACCCGCCTGTCTCAATTCTTCCGCCAATTTCAGGGCTTTCATCATCGAGGGTTTTCCAAGATGAACAATAAAAAGATCCGGTATATTTTCAACCGGCAATTTAATTTCCAGAGCATCGATAACCGAAACGAGACGCTCTAAACCGAAACCAAAACCAACGGCCGGTGTTTTTTCCCCGCCAAACTCCTCCACAAGGTTATTATATCTTCCTCCGCCCATAATAGCACTTTGAGCTCCAAGTTTTTCGGAATGCACTTCAAAAACCGTACCCGTATAATAATCAAAACCCCGGACAAGAGAATCGTTCAATTTATAATTAACCTTTAACAGTTGTAACCCGTCTTTAAGTTCTTCAAAGTGATTTTTGCAATTCACGCAAAGATAGTCGCTCATTTTCGGAAGCTTTCCGTTAGCAACTATCTTTTTGCAGCTTTCTTCTTTACAGTCAAGAATACGAAGCGGGTTCTTCTCTGCACGAACCTTGCAAGCCTCACACAATCCGGCATTGTTCCTCACAAAATGTGCTCTTAAGAATTCTATATATTTGGGACGGCAATCCTTACAGCCTATCGAGTTGAGCTGCGTTATCAGACCCGTTAACCCCAGCTTTGTAAAAATCGTTACTACCGCCGCTATAACTTCAGCATCAAGATACGCGCTGGCGCTGCCAAAAGCCTCAACTCCGACTTGAACATGTTCTCTAAATCTTCCGGCTTGAGGGCGTTCGTATCTGAACATAGAGCCTATGTAAAATAATTTAACAGGCGCAGGATTATTATAAAGACCATTTTGCAAATAAGCTCTGACAACACCTGCAGTACCTTCCGGACGGAGGGTCAGGCTTCTGCCTTTTTTATCCAAAAAGGTATACATCTCTTTTGTCACAATATCCGAAGTTTCACCTATACCCCGTATAAATAGATCCGTATGTTCGAACATCGGAACTATTATTTCTTCATACCCGAAAGAGTTAAGAACCTGCCTTGCGACAGTTTTAATATACTGCCATTTTGCTGTTTCAGCGGGTAAAACATCTTTTGTCCCTCTCGGTGAGGTGTATTTAATATTCATCTTGGTATTCCTTTATAAAGATATTGACGAAGTACTAATGACTATTGACTATTTAAGGAGTGATATCTCTAAAATCTAAACATGGCGGAGGTTTTTATTCCGCCTACCATAAATAGTCACTAGTCATTCGTCATTAGTAATTTGTTTTTGTTTTTATCTTATTATTGCAATTTTCCCGGTCTTGGTCTGAGACTGGGAATTAACCTGAGCGGAAATCACATAAACATATATACCGCTTGCTGCCGCTCTACCGTCGGAATTTTTCAAATCCCAATTATATTCATAGATCCATTCATTGTTTGCAGCGCTTACTGAATCGTTTTGGGCCAATGCCGCTTCCATAACCAGCTCGCCTGCTATGGTATAGATCCGGAGCGCTGTCGCAGTTACATTTCTGGAAAAAACAGCCCGTATAGTGCTGCTTGCTGCATTTTTTACCGGATTCGGATAATTAAACATTTTATTGAATACAATATTCGTTGTCGCCGGAATTGCAAAAAGTTTAGCAGTCATTACTGCGGTTCCGCTTCCCGAAAAATTTGAAAGAGTAATTTTACTGGGACCATCGGAGTAACTGTCACTTTGAGGAGAGGTAAAAAGATCTCCGGCCCCGTCAAAGGGATCTGTAGATTCTCCTCTGGAAGTAAATCCGACATCACTGTCGTCATCTTTTTCTTCAAGAGCTACTCTATAAATCGTGCCGTTATTAATATCATTATTGGCTAAAGAGCCTATTGAATCATCGATATGCCAGACTAACACACCCTCTCCCGGGAGATTACTATCAAAACCTGCCTGCCTCCTGTATTCAAAAAGAAAATATTCCGTCGTACTGCTTAGAATCGGAATTTTAAAACAATTCCCGCTCGAACTTTCAAAAGAATTAATTGTCAGTGTAGTTGAAGAACTCTGTACCGTCGGGATCATCCAATTAATTAATATTTTATTCCAACTGGACATATGAGGCGGGTTTGCCCCGTTATTCACCCAGGAACCGTAGTCCATTAAATCCCATTTGCCTACTCTCGAATTTTTTGGAGCAATAGTCTGATAAAGGTCAGGAAGTCCAAGCTGATGCCCAAATTCGTGACAAAGCACGCCAAAAGGATAGTATCCTGTTGATTCCATTGCCGGAACTGTTTCACCTTCAAAAAAACCGCCTGCAGATCCGAAGGAAGGATCCCATTCGACAAAAACAGACCAGATGTCATCATCAGTAACTCCGGTGGGGGATTCTTCTCCAATACCGGCGTGGACAACCATTAAGGCATTATATGTTGCATTTGTTATAGTAAATGCACTTGTACTCGTAACTTTGGCTATAGAATCTCTAAATAATTCTCCGGAGACAACTCCTGCTTCTTCAATAATGTTTCCTCCGATAGTAATTGTTTTACCATAAGTTGAAACTGTACTCCCTGACAAATTGTATCCTTTTCCAAGCGGCCCTGTAAAAGGATACACTTCCAAAGTCATTTTGCCATAGGAGCATTCTGCAATATAATTCATCAAATCTTTAAGTAATCCTGTTTCAGTTACAATCTTTGTTCCTGTAGCTATATTTAGCCTGGAAACGTAGGGAAGAATAGAACCTCCGGTTCCGCCATTTTCATTGAACTTTACGTCATCAAAATCAACAAAAACAACTGCCAACTTTATTGTGCCAAGAGTTGTACTCAAAGCTTTTTGAATTTTATCAGGAGAATAACCCATTGCTTTCATTTCATTAATACTATAGATTCTCTTAACACTGTCTTTAGGCATTCCTTTATTGATGATCTTTCCGGGTGCAGGCGGCACAGCAAAAAGAGATACTGAAAAAAACAACAAGAAAACAAACCTGAACAGTACATTCATTTTATCTCCGGGAGTTCTTTTTAATCTAATAGACTGAGGACTTTCCAAACCACAGCCTTTTTCTTAAGCTTTTTTTCTTTTTAAAACATTTTTTACAGCTTGTACAATGAATTTTGCAGAAAGCCCAAACTCCTCAAAAAGCTGGACAGGAGTACCGGACTCTCCAAACCTGTCTTTAATCCCGATAAATTCCATAGGGACCGGATATTTTTGCACAACAACTTCGGCTATCGCGCTTCCCATTCCGCCCATAACCTGATGTTCTTCGCAAGTAACCAGAGCTCCTGTTTCTTTTGCTGCTTTTAAAATTGCTTCTTCATCAAGAGGTTTTATAGTATGCATATCTAAAATTCTGCATGAAATCCTTTCCTTTGCAAGTTCTTCCGCAGCTTTAAAACATTCAAACAAAATAAGCCCGCCGCCGCCGATAAGTGTAACATCACTTCCCTCTTGAAGCATATTTGCCTTACCTATCTCAAATTTATCCTCTTTCTTTGTCAGTATCGGTACTTTTTCTCTTCCAAACCGGAGCATCATGGGACCATAAGCTGCAGTAACTGCTTCAACTGCTTTCACCATTTCAATGGCATCGCAGGGCATAATTACTTTCATATTTGGTAAACATCGCATCAGCGCGACATCTTCAATTGCCTGATGCGTCGCCCCGTCTGCGCCTACTGAAACGCCGCCGTGAGCAGCTGCTATTTTTACGTTTAAATTTGCATAGCAGATTGAGATTCTAATCTGATCCCAGCATCTTCCGGGTAAAAATACGCCATAAGTAGCACAAAAAGGGATTTTTCCTGTAGTCGCCAGACCTGCAGCCGTAGAAATCATATCTTGTTCAGCAATACCCATATCAAAAAACCTGTCAGGATATGCCTTCCAGAATTTATTAGTCATTGTTGATTTTGCCAGATCGGCGTCAAGTACAACAATATTCTTATTATCTTTCCCCAGCCTTACGATTGTTTCTGCAAATGCTTCACGTGTTAATTTGTATTCCGGTGTTTGCATTAATCCTCCCTATAAAAAAATAATTACTATTGACTAATGACTACTGACTATTTATGGAGTTATAATTTATTAAATATAGCGGGAATTTTTACCCGCCTACAATAAATAGTCAATAGTCATTAGTACTTAGTCAATCTCTTTGGTGCTTAGTCATTTCTTTCAAATGCTCTTCTCGCGATATCATTTCGATAGTGCGCTTTTTCAAAGTTTATTAACGAAACAGCCTTATAAGCTTTGTCAACTGCCTGTCTTAAATCATTACCCGAGGCGGTCACGCCAAGTACTCTGCCTCCGTTTGTTACAACCTGATTATTTTTGCTGTCAGTACCGGCATGAAAAACTACAACATCTCCCAGATTTTCGGCTTCTTTTATTCCTGTTATTATTTTGCCGTTTTCATACTTGCCGGGGTATCCGCCTGAAGCCATAACAATGCATACTGTAGGTTTTGAATCCCATTCTACTTCTATTTTGTCAAGTTTTCCGTCAATAACCGCAAGTATTATGTCAAGCAAATCAGTTTTTAACCGTGTCAAAACAACCTGTGTTTCAGGATCTCCAAATCTTGCGTTATATTCTATTACCTTCGGCCCCTCTTTAGTCATAATAATCCCTAAATAGAGTACGCCTTTATACGGCTTTCCTATTGAATGCATACCAAGTACTGTAGGATATAAAATCTTACTTATTATAGCATTTTCAATATCTTTTTTCAATACAGGCGCCGGAGAATAGGCTCCCATACCGCCGGTATTTGGACCTTTGTCGTTATTAAAAACCCTTTTATGGTCTTGAGATGAGACCATGGGGATTGAGGTTAGTCCATCCACAAAACAAAGCAGAGTGGCTTCTTCTCCTTCTAAAAACTCTTCTATAACTACTTTCCCGCCGGCTGAACCGAAGACCTTGTTCCCTAAAATATCTTCCACTGCGGCAACAGCTTCTTGTACTGTCAGAGCTACTATTACTCCCTTTCCTGCTGCCAGACCGTCAGCTTTTATTACAATGGGGGCTCCCTGACTCTTAATATATTTAATCGCTTCCTCTTTTTCAGTGTCATAAAACATCTGGTATTTTGCCGTGGGAATACTAAACTTACGCATGAATTCTTTAGCAAATGATTTACTGGCCTCAATAAGCGCCGCTTCTCTGTTTGGGCCGAATATTTTCAACCCTTCACCCTCAAAGAGGTTTACTATCCCCAGTGAAAGCGGTATTTCCGGTCCGACAACAGTAACATCAATTTTTTCTTTCTTTGCAAAATCAAGAAGCCCTTGAAGATTATCAACCTTAATATCTACGCATTCAGCCAATTCCGCAATACCCGGATTTCCCGGCGCACAGTAGATTTTATCAACCTTAGGACTCTTCTTTAAAGACCATATAATTGCGTGTTCACGACCGCCCGAACCAATAACAAGTATTTTCATAAAAACCCCCTCTTGAAATCAAGCACTAAGATCAAAATTCTAAATCCCAAATAAAATCATTGTACTTATATTAATAATCTTCCTTGTTTAGCGCTTAGTGCTTTAATCTTAGAATTTGCTTTTATATTTGTTTAACCATCGGTACTTCTCCGCAATCAGGGAACTTTGGACACTTCACACAATCCTTCCAGATTTTATGCGGAAGTATTGATTTATCAACGACATTAAAACCATACTTTTTAAAATATTCAGGTATATACGTCAGCACAAAAACTTTTTTTATTGCAAGCTGCTTTGCATCTTTAAAACAAGCTTTCAGTAGTTTTTCTCCAATGCCTTTTCCTGCTTCGGACTTAAGGACAGCTACGGATCTGATTTCGGCTAAGTCATCCCAATAAATACGAAGGGCTGTAACTCCGACTATTTTGCCATTTTTTTTGAAAACAAAAAAATCCCTTATAGATTCATAAATTTCCAAAACTGATCTTTCGAGCATCTTTCCTTCTTTAGCATGGGTATTAATCAACGACTGAATCTGTTTACCGTCTGAGATACGTGCTTTTTCTATCATCTGCTATCTCCTAAAATCAATGACTAATTCAGACTGTGTCGCAATTATTTCTAGAAACACCGTTCTTTGACAACTGGAACCAAGAAGCGGTTTTTTAACCGAACTTAAACATTTTTCCCGGATATTCTTCTTCGGGATGTGCGTTTTTGTCCTAAA
>Ga0208373_1003943_pt1 | contig 13950 bp, 14 predicted proteins | sample RifOxyC2_FD_184036 | JGI IMG/M metagenome (GOLD analysis project Ga0208373, IMG submission 184036) | Soil microbial communities from Rifle, Colorado - Rifle Oxygen_injection C2 (SPAdes) | ecosystem: Environmental > Terrestrial > Deep subsurface > Rock core/Sediment | place: Rifle, Colorado...
CTTCAATGCAAAATGAATTAAGTCATCCACAAAAATCACCTCGTAAATTCTGATTTTATCGAGGGGAAGCTAATATAAATACTCTTGTATACTTGAGGATAGAAGAGAGCATCATGCCATCAAAAAACAGACTTTTGCAAAGTTCTCAAGAAAAAAAGTGAAGGAAAAGAAGTGAAAACAAAAACGGCTCGGGGCTGTGCAGGTAGCAGGGCGTTTGTTGCAGCCATCGTCCCATTATTGAGCGCTGCGCCATCGGGTGTGAAGGATGAGCGGCTATGCAGTGCATGATGGAATTTCCATGAGCAATTTTACCAAGGGCAAAAGTGAGAGAGAACAGTAGCGCCGCTTTTGGCAAAGTAGCCGTCGGCAATGAGCTTTCAGGGAATGCATTTTTCGGGAGCGATGTCCTTCGTAATTATAGAGGGCCAGGCAGGCTAGTTGGGGGTTTGGCATTCCCAAAAGCTCATTCAAAAAAAGGCATTAGCACTCCTCCTATCACTTCCACAGCCAATGTGTAACCTCATCCCTTTCGTTTTCAGGCCATCACGTTCTTGGTGATTCCGAGGTTAAACAAAAAAAGCCTCAGTTGGCCAGCAGGCCATTGCCGCAGTGTAGCACGCTGCGCCATCGGGTGTGAAGGGTGGGCGTGGGCACTGTGCACGACGGAATTACCAACAACCGGATTTGCAGCACAAACAAAGGAGGAAAGAAAGACAAAGTGATCGGATGAGAAAGAAGCCGTAGGCAATGAGCTTTCAGGGAATGCCCTTTTTCAGGAATGATGCCGAGCACACGCTACAATCAAGGCAGGCAGCGAAACTTGCGTTTCTGGGTACACTCAAGCTTCGCTTTCGCGACCAGCGAGACTAGCGTCTCTGGCCATGCGACAGGGTCGCAGGCTTCATAATGATGAAGTATTACGATTTTTTCGGCCATCTTTCAGAAACACTTGCAATCATCGTTACGACTGTTTCGGCGGCGTGCCTTGCGTATGCCTTTTGGCGCTCCCGTGCCTGGTCAGGCGTCACGTTCGGCCCGATAATGCCAAGAGCGACAGGCTTTCCTGCTGATACTGAGATATCCAGCAGTTTCTGTGCCACTCCATGGGCAATGACCTGATCATGGTCAGTTCCGCCTTTTAACACCGCGCCGAGGGCGATGACTCCGTCAACCTCATCTTTTGCAATCGCTTTGGAGACAGCAAGCGGTATTTCATAAGCTCCAGGGACGTGGACTTCAAAAGCGACTGCCGCGTGCAGTTCAGCAAGCCTCTTTTTTGCTGTGGAGAGCATTATTGAGGTGATCTCACTATTGAAGTCTGAGACTACAAGAGCTACTGAGCAACTGTTCATTTTTGATTATCGTACCCCATCAAACTGGTGTAACAACCATGCATCCAACGAGTGAAATCGTGAAAAAAATCCCTCACTTTCTCAGATGTAGGGATGCTTTCCCATTTGTTAAGCAATTCATTGTTAGTATTTACAACCTGTGTCTTTAATTCTAATGCTGATGGATCACTGCATGGTTGTTTAGTAGATTCGCTTCTTGGAATATTATTTATCTGGTATTCCGCCAACGTCATTCCTCCCCTGCCTTCTCCCTGTCCCTGCAAGGGGAGTCAGAGAGGTTGGCCCCTTTAATAAAGCTAATGCATTCAGCGCATGTTTTCTTGTCCTGTTTGTCGCAAGCAGAAGAAGGTCAGCATCATCCTCTGCCTCATCCATGTGCACAAACACCTCAAGGACGTGCCTGTCCACCATTAATTGTACCTGCTGTATCGCAGTTGACGCCTCATGGCCGCAGGCCTTATCAACTGCTTCATGCCCTACCATCCCACATGCTACGACAATGTCGCAGCCGTGCTCAGCAAACAGCCGCTTAGCAGCAACAGGCAGGTCCTTGACGCCAGGAACTGTATAGCGTACAAGCCTGTGCTGCTCGCCTGACTCCCTGATAGTATCCTCAGCAATCCTCCCCATGTTCACCCTGGAAAATGTGGTGTCAGCAATGCCGATGGCTGCCATTCATACTCCCTCCTGCGATGAAATGGTGACCGTTGCCCCATCAGCCAGGCTAAAATGCCTGCGAAGATGCAGGGGAGAAACAATTTCTATGATGCCCTCCCTGTGATGCCCGCGGTCGGGGAATATGATGCCTGCCTTTGTACCTTGGAGTAAGACAGGATAGAAAGTAAGCCCGCCAAATGTTCGCTTCGCCGTGGTGAATCCCTTTATCCTGAAATGCTTGAGGGGAAGCAGAAAGCGCTTCACTTCTTCCTCCTTGACAGAAAGGTTCAGTGTGCCGAAAAACGTCTCTTTACCCAAAATTTCTTTGAACTGCGACTGGTATTGCTTGAATGACATGTAATAGCCTCCCTCGCCTATTCCTGTCACAAGCGCTCCGCAAAGCGTGGGCTGCTGAAACAATAGCTCCTTCAGGCTGTGAAAATGCTCTTTCATGAATGCCTGTGCAGCATCGGTGAGTTCCACCTGCACCCCTGAGTTGGAAACTTTCCGCTTCACGAGGCCATTCTCCTCCATCTCCCGCAGGTTCCTGCTTGCAGTCTGCTGCGAAACGCCAAGCTGCTCTGCAAGAGCGCCTGTTGACGTCCTGATGCTGCTGCAAAGCGCTCCCTTCTTTGCCAGATGCAGCAGAAGCTCAAGATGCTCATAGGCCATGTTTGGAGAGAAAGGTAGCCAGACATATAAGCGTTATGCTTACCGAAATTGGGTAGAATCAATATCTCTCATCACATCGATTCCACAGCCAGTATGTAACCTCACCCGTTATAATTGCAGGGCATAGTGCACTTTGAAATTCCGACGGGAGAAAAAAAAGAAAGAAAAGAAGAAAAAAAGTGCAGAAAAAAAGGCGAAAACAAAAAAAACCTCAGTTGGCCAGCAGTGCATTTGTTGCAGCCACCGCATCAGTATTGAGCGCTGCACCATTGAGAGTTAAGGGGGAGCGCGGGCAGCAGTGCACGACGGAATTTACAACATCAGGATTTGCAGCACAACCAAAGGAGGAAAGAAAAATAAAGGGATGGGATGAAAAAGAAGCTGTCGGCAATGAGCTTTTAGGGAATGCCTTTGGGGGGGAATGATGCCCTTCGTAATTACAGCGGGGCAGGGAAGCTTTCAGCATGGTGAATTGTTGGCGAAGATTCCATTGGCAAAGAGATATCCCGCCCAGCGTCAAAACGTTTTTAAATCCCCAAGCAACAGACAGGATAGATGGAAAGAGAGCTTGCAATCATTGGCATTGACCCGGGAACTACTACTGCCTATGCCATCATTGGCCTCGACGGAATGCCCATTCAGCTCTTTTCTTCAAAGGACCTTGGCTCTGACGAGCTGATAGCGCGCATCACGGCAAAAGCAGCGCCATTGGTCATAGCAACCGACAAGGCAGCGCTTCCGTCATTTGTGAGGACCGTGGCAAGCAGGACAGGAGCAAAAAGGCACGTTCCAAAAGAGGATATCCTGATATCAGAGAAGCGGGAGTTTACAAGGCAATACCACTATGCCAATGACCATGAGCGAGATGCCCTTGCCGCAGCGAGAATCGCCCTTGCAAGCATCAGACCGCTTCTTCGCAAGATTCAGGCAACCCTGACAAGCCTTGGCAAAGAGCATCTCTTCAGAGAAGTCACCAGGCTTGTTGTGCTCAGGGAGATGCACATCACGGCTGCGCTTGCATCGCTTGAAAAGCCGCCCATTGCAGTGCAGCAGCAGGAAGAAAAAATGGACGAAACGGCATATTCCCCCCTGTACGTGAAGCGGCTGCAGGAAAAGAGCAGAGCCTACAGGAAGGACATCGAGTTGCTCAAAAAGCGTGTTGATTCCCTGCTGAAGGAGAACGGCGCCATGGCAGGCAGGAATGATGAGCTCACGAAAAAAGCTGAGAGCCTGCAGAACAGAAAGCCAACATTGCACCTCCTCAAAAACAAGGAAAAGGACATCCAGCGCTTGAGAAGCATACTCAGGGAGGCTGAAGGGAGAGCAACCCAGAAGGCAAGAGAGATAACCGTTCTGTATGAGATGCTTACACGAAAGGATGCAGTCCTTCTCAAGAAGCTTCCTAACCTTTCACGAAAGGAGCTTGAACGAAGGCAGCAGATACTCAGGATACGGGATGATGACATCCTGCTGGTTGATGAGCCTGCTATATACAGCGAAGAGGTTGTTCGCCTGCTCATGGGGAAAGTCCATTACATCATAGCAAGAAAGCCCGTGACGCAGAAACTTGATACTATCCTTCCTTTCATCTTTCTCTCGCCTGAGAGGCTCACCATCACCGAGGAGGCATACTTTGCTGTTGCTCCCAAGGCTGAGGTAACTAAGGAGAAAGCGAGAAAAGACACCCTTACAAGAATGGTTGAGGCCTACCAGAAGGCGCGAAAGGAAGAGAGCGACTCACTTATCAATGTCTGAGTAGCTGGCAGTAACTTTCTTATTGCTTGCTACAAGCCTGCCATACAGCCTCTTTGCGTCAAGCTTCACCACCTTCACCTTCTCACGCCTGACCTTGACAACATCGCCGACCTTGACGTCAACCAGCCTGAAGCACACCGTCCCTCTGTACACCTCTTTCTGCGTCTGCCTGCTTTTGGTGAAAATCCTCTTGCTCTCTTTCAGTTGACCTGGGAATGCCAGAGCTAGCCTCTTTCCAAGCTTCCTCAGGAATTTATTTGACGAGAGGTAATAATCAAGGCCGCTCTCGAACTCAACAACCTTTGCGACAGACACCTTTCTTTCCCTCTTAATCGCCTTCTCGACAAACGAGACTACAGCCTGATTGGGGTTGCGCAGCTGCAGCACGCCCTCATAATAGTTCGGATGCATAGAACAAAGCATAATTGCCTGAGTATTTAGATTTAATCCCCCGGAGCATCAATGCTTCCCATCTTGATTGCCTGGGAATCTGTGACCCTAATAGCCTCGACATCGTAAGCAGTGACCATAACATTAAAAAAAGAAGCATGGTTTTCTAGTGGGACGCGCCCGTAGCTCAGCTTGGATAGAGCGACAGTAGTGATGCAATGCATCATATACCGCTAAAGCCTCCTAAGCTGTAGGTCGGGGGTTCAAATCCTCCTGGGCGCGTAACAATACGAAGCGGCAGGGAGCCAGAAAACCTTTCATTTTCGATGCTCCTTGGCTCGCTTTTTCCCTTCCAATTCCATTATCATCAAAAATTCCATTATCATCAAAAAAATATTAATAATCCATACTCTACTTCTACTGCAAGGTGGTTATAATGAACAAAGAGCGGCTTGTAATTGAACTTGAATCTGACATCCTTCTTGAGTTTATGAAGATCTGCAGGAATCAGAAATGCAGCCTGTCAGACAAAATTTCCGCTCTTCTGAAGGCGAATCTTGCAACCGTTGCGGCAGATACCCAGAGCCTTAGGTCGTTCATTGATGCAGCGCAGCAGCAGCCTGTTGATGATTTTTCGCAGGAGCCTGCAGGCAGAGAATCGCAGGTGGAGTATTTTGGATCAGACTACTGTATGAGGAAGGACATCCCTGATGAGAGCGAGCAGTCAGCTATCCATGAATCTGCGCGCCTTGAGCGTGATGAGCCTGCTGGACAGAACATAGATGAGTCAGATGCAGGTGAGGGGGAGGAACCCGAGCAAGCATATCCTGCTGCCCAAAGCGAGCGCACTGAAGAGGAGAAGGCAAGGCTGATAGAGTCATATTTCTATACCGGCGAGGAAGAAAAAGAGCATGTGCCAGATAAGGAGCCTCTAAATGGAGAAGTGGTGCACTCTCTTCCCGTCGAGACTTATGACGTTACTGATGAGCCAACTGGGGTTGAGGTGTATGGCAACAGCGAAGAGATGGCAGATTACGTGCTGCCGCAACAGGAGCCAGCAGGCAACGCCTATCCGCAGGATGAGGATGACCCCAAAGTGCTGCATTCATTCCACAAGGTGCCTACCATTGCTGAGCTTGCCAAGCGCTCTGTCATCAAATGATTGCCCTCAAGGAGAACACCAGCGATTTTGAGGTTAAGGAAATCCCGCTTACCGGGTTTGCTGAGTTATTGGGTGAAACGGGGGAGTATGCCTATTGTCTTCTGAAAAAAGAGGATTACACCACCCTTAAGGCCATCCAGCTTCTTTCACGGCATCTGCGCATCCCCCAGCGTTGCTTTGGATTTGCAGGGGTAAAAGACAGGAAAGCCATCACTGAGCAGTACATCTCAGTCAGGAGCGCAAAGCCTCTCTCTGCACGGCTGGAGGGAATAACCCTTACCCCGCTTGGGAGGGGAAAGCGCCCTCTATCGTTAGGGCTGCTTTCAGGCAATAGGTTCACCATCACCGTCAGGAGTATTGAAGTAGAGGAGGTCAAAACCTTTCTTGGGAACATGGGGAAAGGGGAGATTGCCAGAGCCATTTTCGGGGAAGATTCAGTTGAGGGCATCGCGGCCATGATATCTGATAGGGTTGTTGGTGATAAGCACCTTACTCTGCCATGCATCCCAAATTTATTTGATGCACAGCGCTTCTCAAAGAACAATGCAGAGATTGGAAAGCTGCTTGTCAAAAAGGATTTTGCAAAGGCAGCCGCGCTTATCCTCAGGAGCGAAGGAGAGCATGAGCAGCCTGTGCGGGAGCATCTCAGGCGCTACCCGGCGGATGCCATTGGAGCGATGCGAAAGCTTCCTAAAAGCCTCCTGAAACTGTATCTGCATGCCTACCAGAGCAGGCTCTTCAATGAGATTGCCCGCCGGCTTCTGAGGCAAGAGGTCACCTCTAACCTTGAGGTTCCCCTGTTTGGGTTTGCTACTGAGCCTGAGGCGATAGGGGACCCCGTGCTGAGGGATATGGCCAATGCGACGCTAAAGCGGGAAGGCATCACTCCAAGGGACTACATATTCAGGGAGCTTCCTGAACTCTCAGCAACTGGAGCGGAGCGGAGGCTTTTCATGGATGTCTCTGATTTCCTGATTAAGGGATGCGCTGCAGACGATATGCATGAGGGCAGGGTCAGGCTTGCTCTTTCTTTTTCCTTAGGGAGGGGAAGCTATGCAACTATGGCTGTCAGGCAGCTGTTCACGATGGATTTGCTTCAAAGTTGCGGGGTATAAAGCCCCGCTTCTTAAGACTGCGTCTTAACCCTTCATGCGGAGCCTGAAGCTTCAGAGCGACTTTGAAGGCCTTAAAATCCGCCTGTCAAAGAGGCTCTCGGCGGATTTTTTTGACTTCAGTTGCCAAGAGCATCCTTTTGATGCACAAAAATGCCGCAAGCATTTTTGTGCGGGATCAGCTGCTCTTGGCGGATTTTTAGGATATCAGAGAAAATGTCAGAAAGAGGCCTGTCGGTGTTGATTGCGTGCAGAATCTTTTTCTTTGCGTAGTATTCGATGAGCGGAAGCGATGTCGCAAGGTACAGCTTCAGCCGCTTTCGTATGCAGGCAGGCATGTCATCCTCCCGCTGCATGAGTGAAGCACAGCACCTGTCACAAATGCCACTTTCCTTTGGCGGGAAATATTCCATGTGATAGATAGCTTGGCATGCAGGGCAGACCCTCCTTCCGGAGAGCCTCTTTACAATGAGGTCGTCAGATGCCTCAAGGCTGAACACGATGTCAATACCTTGTTTCTGCTCACGAAGGGCTTTTTCAAGGAACTCTGTCTGTCCAAGGGTCCTTGGGAAGCCATCGAGAATGTAGCCGTAGTGCACGTCATCCAGAAGCAGCCTCCTGCTGATGATTTCAATCACCACGTGGTCAGGGAGAAGTCCTCCTTGGGCAACAAGCTCGCGGTACTCATTGTAGCGCTCTTCAGTTGAGACCAGTGCACGGATGAGATTGCCGCTTGATATGTGAACGATGCCGTACTCTTTTGTCAGCATGTCAGCAAGAGAGCCCTTGCCAACGCCTGGCGGCCCGAAAAGAATGATGCGCATCTTCCGTAATACCCCCTCTTCCCCATGATGGATAAACCGGTTTATAAAAAGATATCTGTGGCTTGGCTTTTGTAGTTTTCAACGCTGTGCATGTTTTGCCTTATCGAGGGGAAGCGCAAAAGTCTAGTGTGGCTTACTGTTGGGTGTTTTTCTATCTTGCTGTCTTTTGGTTATATAAATTTGGTTATAGATAATATCGGATGCCCCCAGGATGCCCCATTGTTTTGGGGGGCTGGTTCTTGTGGGTGGCCATTCATTGTACCCAACATCCTGTACTGCTTCACTCTCCTGAAAAGACCTGTCGGGGGGAAGGAGTCAGGCTCGCTGGATAGCCATGAGTTGAAGCTTAGAGGGATATAGGCAGGCAGGTTAGTGGAAAAGGGGCATTCCCCAAAGCTCATTAGAAAAAAGGCAATAGCGCCTCTCTCCTCGCTTCCACTGCCAATGCGTAACCTCATTCTTTTCGTTTCGGGCCATCATCTCATTGCATATTCCGAGGGAGAAAAGTAAAGAAAGAAAAGTGAAGAAAAAAAAGAAGAAAAAGAGTAAAGGAAAAGAAGTCAAAACAAAAAAGGCTCTGGGCTGCGCTTGCTGCAGGCTATTTGTTGCAGCCATCGCCTCAGTATTGAGCGCTGCGCCATCGGGTGTGAAGGGTGGGCGACAATGCAGTGCACGACGGAATTTACAACCTCAATTTCGCAGCAGGCAAAAGGAGAGAGAACAATAGTGTTGCTTTTGGCAAAGAAGCTGTCGGCAATGAGCTTTTAGGGAATGCATTTTTCAGGAATGATGCCCTTCGTAATTACAGATGGGCAGGCAAGCTTTGAGGAATATCAGTAGGCAGGCTCGTGGAAAAGAGGCATTCCCAGAAGCTCATTAGAAAAAAGGCAATAGCGCCTCTCTCCTCGCTTCCACTGCCAATGCGTAACCTCATCCTTTGTATTGCAGGGCATAATGCACTTTGAAATTCCGAGGTAAACAAAAAAGGCTCTGGCTGCGCTTGCTGGCAAGGGCATGTATTACAGCCATTGCCTCAGTATTAGAGTGCTGTGCGGGCCATCGCCCCAGTATTGAGCGCTGCACCATCGGGTGTGAAGGATGGGCGCTGGCAGCAGTGCACGACGGAATTTTCAAGAGCAATTTCACCGTAAGCAAAAGGAAAGAGAACAGCAGCGTCGCTTTTGGTAAAGTTGCTGAAGGTAATGAGCTTTCAGGGAATGCCTTTTTCGGGAATGATGCCGAGCGCACGCTACAAAGAGGCAGGCGCTTCAACAGGCTGAAGTTAGTACACAAAACCAAAAAGGTTAAAAAGCAGAAAGCGAAGGGAATTTGTAACCTTACAGGCGCACCAGATTAAAAGAGGCAGGGCATGGCGAAAAAAGAGATAGAGAACTACATAGAGAAGAGCCTTAAAAAAGGATATTCTGCCACAAAAATCAAGAAAAACCTTGTTGCTGTTGGCCATAAGCTTGAGCATATCGAGCATGCGCTCGCTGTGGTGCAGGAGAGGCTGGAAACTGAGGCAAGCGAGGAAGAGAGTTCTGCCAGGCTCAGAAGAAAATTATGGATGCAAATCGGGATTGCCTGTGCATTCATTATCATTGTTGCAGGGCTTGCGGTGCTCATTGATAACATGGAGAAGGAAGGCCGAATAATAGCCTATCAGGCAGTAGGAAACTTTCAGAAGCAGGCAGCAGAAGCAATGACATCAGGAGAGCCCCTCAAGGATCAGGACAATGCGCAAGGCTTAGAGCAGGAAGGTCAAGAAGGAGACATCCCGCCTGAACTTGTGGAGCTTTTGGTCATTGCCCAAACAGAAGGGCCGCAGGCACTGCAAGAAGAGATTGATGCAAGAAAAGAAGAGGCTCAAGTGCAGGAAAAAAGCAGGCAGGAAGAGTGCCAGGAATATTGTGGCGGAAGCGTGCTGTGTCTTGACCTCTGTGTGTATGAGGATGTTGCAATGGAATCTCTCTCTGAAGGCGCAGAGCACTGCTCATCCATCACCGTTGACAGCGCAAAAGCCTCGTGCGAGCTCTTTGTAACTCAGAATGCCTATGGATTCCCCCCTGAATTTTGCCTGGAGTTGACAGGAACACCTGCGGCGCATTGCTATGCAAACCTACAGAGCTGAAAAATGAAGAAGCTATTACCATTCCTGGTGTTTCTGTTTATTGCCCTTGTTGCCATGCTTACCTTTGAATCTGAGATTGTTGAAGCAGGCTGCTGCTCGCACAAATGGCGGCCGAATGGTGACCTCTATTGCGTCAATACCATTAAATTTTGCAACACACTGAACAGCAATCCTCCAAGTCCAAATTATATTGATATTACTTCATGGAGTGATGCAAGATTCTGTACGGTGAACGGGAAGGGCGGCTCATGCGTGGAATGCACCACCAACGCTGACTGCGGCACGAGCGGATATGCAAATGAATACAGGTGCCAGAATGGCGTTAGGGAACAGAAGCATATCCGAAATATGTGCCTAAGCAACAGTTGCAGCAGAAGCGAGAAATGGGTTGAAAAAAGCTGCCCAACAGGCACCCGCTGTGAGGGCAATGGCCAGTGCGTTGAGCAGGCGGTCTGCCAGCCGAAAACAGTAGTTCAGGCATGCGCCAATAATTGCGGAAGCCAGCCAAACGGATGCGGAGGGACGATTAATTGCGGAACTTCTCGCTCATGCTCCCTGGAGCATGGGAAAGGGGCTCAGGGATGCTACTATGGGACATGGTACACCTGCAATGTGCAGGAATGCGATTCGGGCTATTATAATGAAGGAAACAGGTGCGTAAGCAGCACCCCCCAGGCATGCACCGTAGAGCATGGCAGGGGATCGAAGAACTGGGATGGAAAGAGTTGGAGCAGTTGCCAGGTTATTGCATGTGACTCTGGCTATCAAAAAAGTGGCAATTCCTGCATAACGGCATACAATGCCCAGGCAAGCTATCGCTGTGATTATGGGCCACTTGGGCAGCATGTCTACTGGTTTGACTCAAATGGGGCGAGGTATGGCGTCAAAGCATTTTGCACAGGAGCAGGCTATGCCGGAAAAGAATCCTGCCGTGATGGGAATGTGTGGGATGAATACACAACCGTTGGCTGCTCAGGAAACTCATGCTCAAAAAGCACCAGTGATGTGAAAAAGCAAAGCTGCTCCTTTGGGTGCAGCAATGGGCAGTGCAATGCCTGTACTGCTTCTTCATGGAGAGAGATAAGCAGGACGTCCTGCAACCCATCAGCCTGCGGAACCTGCACTGAAACCATTACCTATCAATCAAACTGCGGCACAAGAAGAACTGAGACGAGCACTAAGTCAGGATCCCCCCCTGCAGGCTCCTGCGGTGATTGCTGGAAAGGCCATTGGGAATGCTCTGGCTCAAGCCCTGTCTGCCGCGGTGATCAGGCTAAAGTCTGCGGCGTGTGCGGCGGAAGCCAGACCAACTACTACGTGGATCAGGACAGCGATGGCTATGCCCGCGGGCTGAACAAGCAGACTGCCTGCTCTGCCCCTTCCTCAAACTGGAAGCCGGAAGGCACCCTTCGAGCACTCAACGTGGTTGACTGCAATGATAATGATGCAGACAGGAACCCTGGCAAGGCTGAAGTATGTGACGCAAAGGATAATGACTGCGACGGCTCAACTGATGAGGGGAATGTCTGCAAGAAAGACAATGGCGCAGTTTGCACCAGCGATTCCCAGTGTACCTCAGGCTATTGCTTTGATTCCAAATGCGTTGCCTGCAAGCAGAACAGCCATTGCCCGACAGATTCCGTCTGCTATGGCATAGACTGGAACGAGGACTGGAGCATACCAAGAAGCCAGGTCCAGATTGAGTGCAAGTGCAAGACCAACACCTGCGGCACTCCAGGGAGTTGCTCAAGCCAGGCCTGCAAGAAAGACAATGGCCAGCTCTGCTTACTCGATAACTCCTGCAAGTCAGGGGTGTGCAAAAACAGCGATTCGTTCGTATCAGGGGCTGGCGCGCTGGTCAACCAAAAATACTGCGTCTCAGGCAGGAGCAATTGCTTCATCCAGAGCAATGAGCGCGTGAGTGGATGGACCGGCTGCTCAGGAAACCAGCAGATTGCCTGCACCAGCGGGGACATTACCTATCTTTCCTGCGGCTCAGGATCCTGCGATGCAGCAACAGGCAATTGCGTTGCAGCAGGATGCCCTGCTGCCTGCACCAAGGAATCGGTAAACTGCGGGACAAAGCTGAGCACGATTTCAGGATGCGGCGGGTGCCCTGCTGACTGGTACGGCAGCAAGTGCAACACTGGCAATTTATGCTATGGCGCAGACTGGAGCGAGGACTGGGGCATACCGATTACTCAGGTGGAGTTTGCCTGCAAGCCCAGTGCTGAGATTGTGAGCGCAAATGCAGGGAAGAGTTGTGCAACAGTCGGCAGTTCAACTTTTTGCATCGGCGGCGAGGTCTGCAAGGAGTTCTACATGGATGCAGACAATGACGGGCATGGGCTAGGCGCAGGAGTCAGCCTTGAGAGCCCATATGGAGGAACCCTCAGCGTTCCGCAGAAAAAAAATTTCTGCGGCATGCCCCCAAGAGACTGCCCCTATGGAACCTTCAACAAGGATGGCTGCTATACGGCAATTGCTGCTGATGACTGCAATGACAACAAGGCAAGCGTCTATGCAGGAGCAAATGATGAGGTAAGCCCGATGGTATGCAACCAAATATCACGCAGGGACCTCTGTACGCCAGGAGAGACATGGCAGGCATCAGGCACCCAAACGCTGCACGCCTTCTGTAAGTGGAGCAACAGGTACGAGCTCAGTGGATGGCTGACATTCTTTCAGAAAGACACCACGGTAAGCTATAGTGAATCACTTTCCAATCCAAGAACTATCACCAGCGCACCAGCAAGCGGCGCAGCAGTGCAGAGCGTGTGGGGATGCAACAGCGGCGAGAGCAGTTGCGCCTGCGTGCTGAAAGGCGCAGTGTACACGACCGGCCAGACGGTGAGTGTAGGGAATGAAAAGCTGCTCTGCACAGGAAGGGTTGGATGCTCTGGCTCATGGTGCGGAGGGATTTGGACAAAATTCGCAGGCTCGCCTTCGGGAACGCTGAATGGCCTGAATCCTTCCATCGCCAGCAACCAGGTAGCTGCGGCAAGTGGAGCAGCAAGCGACCCTGACAGGCCTTCGGAATCGGTGCAGGTCCATTTCTATCAGAAGGAGCCATCGGACACTTATTCAGGACTAGGCAGGTACATCGGCCCAGCTTCCACCACCCCAGGCAACAACGGGAGATTTTCTTTCTCCTTCACCCCGCAGACAGCAGGCCTGAGGGAAGGCACTACAACCATCCACGCGTATGCTCTCAATATTCAGGGAACTCCAGGGGATGCTTTCAGGGAGCTTTCAGGAAGCCCTAAGCAGATCCTGATAACCTCCTTTGCAGGCATCGGCCAGTTATGCGCCACAGATGCAGGGTGCGATTTAGTTGAGCGGGATCTCAATTACGGAAGAGACTATGACGAGCAAATTGACATCTATTGCGCTGCCCCTGACGGGCAGGATAGGGAGCTAGCGGCAGAAGAAGTAGGGCATTGCTGCAAGACGGGTTACAAGTGGGATGGCAACAGGTGCGTTGATGCGGTTTCCAACCTTCAATGCTTAGGATGCGCCAATATCATCCGTGCAGAGCAGTTAGGGAGAGGTGAGCGTCTTCGCTCACGGTTTTTCTATGGCAATTTATATAGGGGCGGTACCACCGGGCAATCCTACCAACAGGTTGCTATCAATACGAACTGTATTGATGTAGAAAACAGGAAAGTGTGTGTCGAGCATACCCTCTATGGCAAGCAAGCTACCTACTGGAGAGATTATGAGGTAATCTGATAGATGGCAAGCACGCGTAACCTTACTTTTGCTCTTCTGCTGATGGCTCTGGCGAGTGCTAGCGCTAGCGCATTTACTATTACTGAGCTTTTGCCGTTTTTGCCTGTGAATGGGGACTGCCCTCTTTCAGGAGGCTCTGGCGACATGGATTGCGCGCAGAGGT
>Ga0208373_1003945_pt1 | contig 13942 bp, 14 predicted proteins | sample RifOxyC2_FD_184036 | JGI IMG/M metagenome (GOLD analysis project Ga0208373, IMG submission 184036) | Soil microbial communities from Rifle, Colorado - Rifle Oxygen_injection C2 (SPAdes) | ecosystem: Environmental > Terrestrial > Deep subsurface > Rock core/Sediment | place: Rifle, Colorado...
ATTTTACGGAATAAATTGTCGAATTCCCCAGGGTACATAAATTTGATTGGCCGGCCAGCTGAGCTGGCCTTGACCAAGCTAAGCTTGGTCGGGCTGCTGGGAATCGAACCCAGGTTATACACTCCCGAAGCGTACGTAATACCACTATACCACAGCCCGTTTTTTCAGACTCAATGACTTAGTAACTTAATGACTTATTTACTTAATGACTCAATAACTTTCTTCACTCTCTCCATCTCTTTCTCTACCAACTCTCCATTATATTCCGCGTTATGCGCGGCCACGCCTTCATAGCTCGGCTTTTTCTGGTCCAAATGCATATTTATAAGAATTTCGTTATCCAACTCTTTCACATATATATGGTAATGCGGATACTCATCCAAGCCAACTCGCTTAATAAAACTCATATCATTATTATAAACTCCCCGATAAGAATAACCAGCTTTCTGGAATAAATCAATAATATTAATTTTTCCTTTCTCAAAAGCATATTTCATAAGTTTATAAGCTATAAAAACATTAATGACCAATGACCACTTCCCAATGACCAATCAATGATTAAATGACAATTAGCCAAATTATTTTTGGCATTAAATCATTCGGATTTAATTGGTCATTCGTCATTGGAACTTGGTCATTTTATTTTCTATTTCACCCAATGCCGGCTTTTTATCGCCTTGTCTTCTTCTTCCCGCTTCTCCTCAATTTTTTCTTTTGCCATATTCCTTAATTTCGCTAAATCCATTTTCATCAATTCTCTAGCCCGCTTTTCCAGATACTTTTTATTATTCAATTCTGGCTCTTCAATAACTTCCGCTAAAAGCACTTCTAAAATCGCGCCAATAACCGGACCAGGCTCAACCCCTAAATTTTCCATAATATCGCTTCCGTTTATTTTAAGCATTTTGACGGAAATCGGATCATGCTGAACCCGCTCAACCATATATTGAAAATGCCGCAAGCGGTAAGGATGGGCTTTAGGAACGCCTGAGCCAAGCCGGTCAGCCACGCGAAGCGCGATTAAATCTTCCATATTCTCTGGCCCGGCTTTAACCAACAACCGGCGAATAGCCGCCGCGGTTACCACTCCCACATCATAAACAAACATATGATAACGGATTAAATTAATCACCCGCTCAATAACTTCTCGCGGAAATCTAAGCCTGTCTAAAATCCGCATTGCCATTTTCGCGCTCTCCATTTCATGGTTATAAAAAGTTGCCACTCCTTCCCGAATAACTTTTGTTTTTGCCTTGCCAATATCATGCAATAAAGCGGCCAGGCGCACAACCAAATTATATTTTTTCTCGCCCGCGAATTTCAAAGACATCAAATTATGCTCATAAACCGAATATATATGATGCCGGTCTTGGGAAACGCCAACCCCGGTTTCTAATTCTGGAATAATATATTTTAACAATCCTGTTTCGCGCAATAATTCAACGCCTTTATCCGGCGCTTCCGACATAATAATTTTTTCAAACTCATCCTTGATTCTTTCTTTGGCAATCGCTTCCAGCCAGCTGGAATTTTTCTGAATCGCTTTAAAAGTCTCCGGCTCAATCGTAAAATCTAGTTCACAGGCGAAACGCACGGCCCGCAACATTCTTAAAGCATCTTCACCAAATCTCTCTCCAGCATTGCCAACTGCTCTAATTATTTTATTTTCTAAATCTTTCTGCCCTTCAAATAAATCAACAATTTCATATTCTTCCGTTTTTTTTATTTTTGTTTTTTGGGATTTAATTGGTAATTGGTCATTGGTAATTGGTAATTTCAATGCTAATGCATTGATGGTAAAATCCCTCCTCTTCAAATCATCATCTAATTTTTCCACAAATTTTATTTCATCCGGATGCCGCTTGTCCGAATATTTCGCCTCCGCCCGAAAAGTCGTCACCTCAACTACTTTAATCTCTCCCCCCTTTTTCAAAGGGGGGTTGGGGGGGATTTTCACTCCCACAGTCCCAAATTTATTCTCATAAAAACTATCCAAAAATATTTTCTGAATTTCCTCGGGCTTGGCATTAGTTGTTATATCCCAATCCTTCGGTTCTCTGCCCAATAATAAATCCCTGACGCAACCGCCCACAATATACGCCTCAAAACCTCTCTCTTGTAATTTCTCTATTATATTTTTTACTTCTTGGGGAATTTTCATCTGTTCCTATAATGTCATTCCCGCGCAAGCGGGAATCCACAATAATATGCAAAAGTTTTTCAACTGACTGGATCCCCGCTTCCGCGGGGATGACAAATAATGTTTTTATCATACTTTAATTTCCGCCTTTTTTCAATTGACTAAGCGGATTTTTTCCCCTATTCTTAAATAAATTGCGCCCGTAGCTCAACGGATAGAGTACTTGGCTTCGAACCAAGGGGTTGCACGTTCGAATCGTGCCGGGCGCACAATAACAAAGCAGGCGGGGAACCAAGGGGTTGCATGCGTGAATCACGCCGAGCGCGCTACATTAAAAACGCCTTAATTTTAGGCGTTTTTTAATTATTTAATCCACACAACAAAAAAATAGAATTGTGGTAAAATGTATTTAAAGAATCTTAATGTATTTCGTAATGTCATCCTGAACTCGTTTCAGGATCTCACAAAGAGATTCTGAAAAAAGTCCACCCCCAAAGAGATGCTGAACCAAGTTCAGCATGACACTTTCGTGGCTTGGCATGGCGCGTAATATGAAACTCGCAATTATATCCGACACGCACGACAATTTGGCAATTCTTGAAAAAGCGGTTAATTGGATGAAAGAAAATAATATTGAAGAAATTATCCATTGCGGCGATATTTGTTCGCCCAACACTCTCCAATGGCTGGCGGAAAATTTTCCCGGAAAAATGCATTTAGTTTTCGGCAATGTGGATAACGGCCAAGATGAAATGGCAAAAATAGCCAAAAAAAATTCAAATATTTTTTTATGCGGCAAATCCGGAGAAATAAAAATTAACAGCCAAAAAATATCTTTTTGCCATCATCCTGCCCTTGCCCGAAAACTGGCGCAAACCGGCCGATATAATTTTGTTTTCTACGGCCACACACACCAGCCCTGGGAAGAAGAACTAAATGGCTGCCGGCTAATTAACCCAGGAAATTTATCGAATATGCTCTATAAAGCCAGCTTTGCGGTTTATGACACAAAAACAGAAAAATTAGAATTAAAAATTATAGACAGATTATAATCATACTTTTTAATTTTTCGCTTTCTGTTTTCTATTTGAAACGTGCCAAATCATCCTAAAAAATACTCTTTATCCTTCCTGGTTTTTTTAATCTTTTTTTTAGTGGCAACTGTTAATTTTGCCTTTATTTTGGTAGATAATCTTTTTTTTACCATTATTGGCTCCGTGCTTTTTGTGGCGGTTCTTTTGATTTTTCTCCGGGTGGTTATTGTCCCCTTAACTAAGCTCACTGCCGCCTGCGAACAAGTTAGAAAAGGAAACTTAGACGTTAAAATAGAAAATAACCACCAAACAGAAATTAACGAATTTATAGGCACTTTCAATGAAATGGTTGTTGAACTTAAAAAATCGCGCGCTGCCATGGAAGAAGCCAAAGATATTTTAGAAATCCGGGTTAAGGCCCGAACCCGCCAGCTCCAGGAAATAATAGACGGCCAAGAAACCACCATCCGGTCCCGAACTAAAGAGCTAGAAGAACAAATTAAAGAGTTAGAAAGATTCCGCCGGCTTACCGTTGACCGCGAATTAAAAATGATAAATCTGAAAAAAGAAATTAAAAAATTAAAATCTCCAACAAAAAATGACTGAAAATATTTTAACTTTTTCGCCAAAGGAAAAACAAGAACTTGCCCGCCTGCAATCTCTGCCTGGCAAAACAATCGGCACCGGCCTTTTAGAGGACAAAAAATTTATTTTAACCAAAGAAGGAAGGGCGGGCTTAGAAAAAATAAATAGCGCCTTGTCAGAATTAGGCTGCGAAACTTTTAACCAGATTAACCATTCTGGCTGGTATCCGGTGAGCTGCAATTTAATCAGTTATTTTTTAGCGCGCAAGCTCTTTAATTGGAACGATGAAACAATGAAAGAAATGGGCAAAAATTCCCCGAAAGTTTCCCTTCTAATGCGCTCTATGGCAAAATATTTTATTTCCGCTGAAAAGCTTTTTGGCACTGCTTCTCTTTATTGGAAAAAATTTTATGACGTTGGCGCGCTTGAGCCAATTGAGCTTAATATGAAACAAAAATATTGCCTTTTATCATTGAAAAATTTCCCGGGCAGCGAATTATTTTGCCGGCACTTAGAAGGAGTATTTGAAATAGTTTCCTCTTTTCTTAATTACAAAAAAATAAGATGCGAAGAAATCCAATGCTTGCTTAAAGGACAGGGCGAAAGCCATATTTTCAAAATAACCTGGAAGGAATAAAAATTTAGGCAACTAATCCGCGCTTATGCCAGAACAAGAAATTAATATCATTACTAAAGAATTTGAGGACTTAAGCGAATATATCCAAGATCTTTGGCATTTTTTGCCTTTGCCTATTTTCAGCATGAGCCCGCAAGGCATAATTTTAGACACCAACAACGCTTTTGAAACCCTCGCTGGCTGGACATTGCCAGAGGCGATTGGCGAACCACTGGATTATTTTTTTTCGGCCGAAGAAGCAAAAGAAATTATTTCTAAAACTCTGCAAAAAAAATCGCTCCGCTCCTATGAAGCAAAATTAAAAACAAAAACTAAAGAACATATAGCAGTTGCTGTCTACGCCCAAACAAGAACAGATAAAAAGGGCGATATTATCGGTTTTTTTGCGGCAATAATCGATATCCGGGAAAATAAAAAATTCCAGGAAGAGCTGGAAAAACGGGTTAAAGAAAAAACCCGTGAAATCAGGGGAAAAACGCAGGAACTTGAAGCGTCTGGCAAAGCCCTGATGAATATTTTAGAAGACGTGGAAGAAGCTAAAAGAAACGCAGAAGCCGAAAAAAACAAAACCCTCGCAATTATCACAAATTTTGCCGACGGACTTTTATTTTTTGATAAAAACAGCGAACTATCTTTAGTAAATCCCCAGGCCGAAATAATATTAAACATAAAAAAAGAAAACATTATAAAAAGGGCTATCGCTGAATTAGCGTCATCGCCGATTATCGGCCAAATTATTTCCTTGTTCGACGATAAAAAACAAATTATTTTAAGAAATGAAATTGAAATACGCGAAGGGCAAAATCTGGAAGCCAGCATTATTCCAGTTATGATTGCTGAAGAATTTTTGGGCACCATGGTTATAATTCATGACGTTTCCCGAGAAAAATTAATAGAAAAAATGAAAACTGAGTTCGTTTCCCTGGCTGCCCATCAACTGCGCACCCCTCTCTCGGCTATAAAATGGACTCTTCGGATGCTTCTTGACGGCGACTTAGGAAAAATAACCGAAGAACAAAAAAGTTTTTTGCAAAAAACCTATGCTAGCAATGAACGGATGATCCGCTTAATCAACGACCTGCTTAATGTTGCCCGCATTGAAGAAGGAAAATTTATCCATAAATTAACCCCAACCCTAATTTCAGAAATTATTAAAACGGTTATTAGCTCTTTCCAGGATAAAATGGACTTGAAGGGAATCGACTTTAAATATGTTTTGCCTAAAGGAAAAATCCCTTTGGCGAATTTAGATGCGGAAAAACTAAATATTGCCATAACTAATCTTTTGGATAACGCCATTGATTATACGCCGGACAACGGAAAAATAACTATCGAACTGTCTTTTGATAAAAGAAAAATCCAGTTTATAATTAAGGACTCTGGAATCGGAATTCCTAAAGACCAGCAGCACCGGATATTTTCCAAATTTTTCCGAGGCGAAAATGTCGTTAAAATGGAAACTGACGGGACCGGCCTGGGAACCTTTATCGCTAAGAATATAATAGAAGCCCATAATGGAAAAATTTGGTTTGAGTCAGAAGAAGGCAAAGGAACCTCTTTTTATTTCACTTTGCCACTATAACCAACAAGCAGCAATCCACGCTTGCATATCTTTTTAAAAATAGTAGAATATAAATATGCCAAAGAAAATCCTTATAATTGAAGATGAAGAAATTCTTCTCAATATCCTTAAGAAAAAACTTATTGACGAAAAATATGAAGTTTTAACCGCGCTTGATGGAGAAGAGGGGCTTCAAATAATGAAAGAAAAAAAGCCAGATTTAATCCTTCTGGATATTTTAATGCCGAAAAAAAACGGCTTTGAAGTAATGGAGGAAATGATTAAAGACCCCGAGTTAAAAAATATCCCCATTATTATTGTTTCCAACTCCGGCCAGCCAGTGGAGCTTGAACGCGCCAAATCCTTGGGCGCTAAAGATTGCCTGGTTAAAACAGAATTTGATCCGCAAGAAGTCATTGATAAAGTAAGGGAACAAATTGGAGAATAAACCCGACTGCCGCTTACCGACCACCGACTACGGCCAAAATTAAATGGCAGCCGTAGACGGTAGTCCGTAGTCCGTAAGCAATTCTATGAAAAAAATCCTCATTGTTGAAGACGATAAATTCCTAAGAGAACTTATCGCCAAAAAACTGCAAAGCGAAAATTACCAGGCAATTGAAGCCAAAAACGGCGAAGAAGGAGTCCAAAAAATTATTGCTGAAAAGCCTAATTTAATTCTGCTTGATTTGATTTTGCCCGGTATTGACGGTTTTGAGGTTCTTAAACAAGCTAAAGAAAATCCCCTAACAACGGAAATCCCAGTAATTATTTTATCAAATTTAGGCCAGCGCGATGATATTGAAAAAGGATTGGGATTGGGCGCCACAGACTTTTTAATCAAAGCCCACTTCACCCCCAAAGAAATTATTGATAAAATAAAAGCTATTTTGAAATAAACTATAGTTTTATTCTTGCCCATATTGCCAAATTACGAGGATTAATGGGCTTTTTTTGTTTGTCCGCAGAAAAAATAAGATTAGCTATTTTCTTTTTTTAATTTTTATGCTATGATATTTTTACAATCAAATTATCGCCTAAAATCCATTAAAAACTAATTTAATACTAGAGAATCCCGATTCCTTACTTGCAAGATCTGGATTCTGTTATCAAGCATGCTTCAAACTAAAGAAAAAGACAAAATAATAAAAGAATATAAGGTCCACGAAAAAGACACGGGCTCGCCAGAAGTCCAAATCGCGATTTTTACCGAAAAAATCAAGGATTTGACATCCCATTTAAAAAAGCACAAAAAAGACAACCATTCTCGCCGGGGGCTTTTGAAAATGGTCTCTAAACGCAAAAAACTACTTGACTACCTAAAAAAAGAAGACGAAAAACGGCATGGCTCGCTAATTAAAAAATTAGGGTTAAAGAAATAAACAAGCAAGCGACCCCAATATCCGAATACACCCGAATTATCCGAATAAAAAATGACATATACGCAAATAAAAAATTTGGGACATTCGGGTGTAAATTAGGGTAGTTCGGGTCGCTAATATATGTCAGTTATTAAACACAAAGAACAGCGCGTAGGAATTTTGATTGATGTGCAAAATATGTACCACTCGGCCAAAAATCTTTACAGCGCCAAGGTTAATTTTAAAGAAGTTTTGAAAACAGCTGTTGCCGGTCGAAAATTGATCCGGGCAATTGCGTATGTTGTTAAAACAGAAACTGGAGAAGAAAAAGGGTTTTTCGAAGCGCTCACCCACTTAGGAATAGAAACTAAAATAAAAGACCTGCAAATTTATTTTGACGGTTTGAAAAAAGCCGATTGGGATGTCGGCATAGCGGTTGACGCCATCCGTCTGTCGTCTTTTTTAGAAGTAATAGTTATCGTGAGCGGCGACGGCGATTTTATTCCGCTGGTTGAATATCTTAAAAACCAAGGCCGCCAAGTTGAAGTTTTAGCTTTCGGCCGCAGCGCTTCCGGCCGGCTGAAAGAAACAGCTGATGATTTCGTGGATTTAGGCCGGAATCCGAAAAAATATTTGATAAAATAATAAAAATTAACTTAACTTATCCGTCTTGATTTCTTGCTGATTATTTAACGGGTTTACATAGATATATAAAAAATAAATTATTTTCCCGCGCCTTCGCGCGCGGGGTCATTCCGAGCGTAACGAAGAATCTCGGCCGAATGGGCGGACTGTCTATCATTCGCGAGAGATTCTTCACTGCGGTTAGTTTCGCTAACCTCCGTTCAGAATTACAACAGGGAGAATCGACTTGGAAAATTCCACGTCACTCCGCCGGCAAAATAATTTAATTTCCAACTTGTATCTATCTATGTGTATCCGTCAGTATCTGCGGAAATCCGACGGTAATTTACAATGCAACTTAAGAAATTTGCTCTGCAAGTCGGAAAAAAAGAACTTAAAATTGAAATCAGCCGCTTGGCAGAAAGAACTAATGCTTCTATTTTAGCCAGAATGGGCGAAACAGTGGTCTTGGTAACCTGCGTTATGGCGAAGAAAGCGCGGGAAGGATATGATTTTATGCCGCTCTCGGTTGATTTTGAAGAAAAATTTTATGCTGCTGGAAAAATAAAAGGCAGCCGTTTTGTTAAGCGCGAAGGCCGGCCTTCAGACGAAGCAATTTTAACCGGCCGCCTGATCGACCGCGCCCTGCGCCCTCTTTTTGACCAAAGAATCCGCCAGGAAATTCAAATAGTGGCTACTGTTCTTTCTTTTGATAATGAAAACGACCCTGATATTATCGCGCTTATTGCCGCTTCTCTCGCGCTGTCAATTTCTGACATTCCTTGGTCCGGCCCTGTTGCTGGCTTAAGAATTGGGATGATTGACAATGAATTAATTTTAAATCCGGATTATTCGCAAAGAGAAAAAAGCGACTTCGAAGTTATTGTCGCTGGCGCGGAAGATAAAATTAATATGCTGGAAATCAAAGGAAAAGAAACGCCGGAGGAAAAAATATTAGAAGCCATATCTTTTGCCCAGCCATACTTGAAAGAAATAACCGCTTGGCAAAAAGAGCTCCAAAAAGAAATTAATGAGCCTAAAATGGAACTTTCCTTTGAAGGCCCGTCCCCGGAATTTGTCGCTGAAATCAAATCTTTTCTTAATGAGCATTTAGAAAAAGCCATTTTTACTGGTTCGCAAGTCAATAAATTATCCGGCCTCAAAGAAGAGCTCGTTTACCACCTAAAAGCTAATTTTAGCAATGAAAAAATCAACAGCGAAGAATTAAAAAAACTTATCCAGCAGGCGGAAAGAATTTTAGACGAGGAAATTGACCGCTCAATCCATGAAAATATTCTGAAGTCCGATAAAAGGCCCGACGGCCGGAAACTTGATGAAGTAAGAGAGCTGATTTGCCAAGTTGATATTCTGCCGCGGACTCACGGCTCTGCCCTTTTTGTCAGAGGAACAACCCAAGCGCTAGCAATAACAACTTTGGGCGGCCCGGGCGATGAACAGCTCTTTGAAACAATGGAGTCCGAAGGAAAAAAACATTTTATGCTCCATTATAATTTCCCGCCTTTTTCAGTTGGCGAAACCAAGCCCTTGCGCGGACCTGGCCGGAGAGAAATCGGACATGGTGCCCTGGCAGAAAAATCTATTGAGCCCATGATACCGCAAAAAGAAAATTTTCCTTATACCATCCGCCTGGTTTCTGAAATTCTGGCTTCAAACGGCTCTTCATCAATGGCGTCAGTTTGCGCCTCTTCCATGTCTTTAATGGCCGCCGGCGTTCCTATGAAAGAACCGGTTGCGGGCATTGCCATGGGATTAATTTTAGGCGAAAACAAATCAACATATAAAATATTAACCGATATCCAAGGACCCGAAGACCACCATGGCGATATGGACCTAAAAGTCGCTGGAACTAATAACGGCATTACCGGCGCCCAAATGGACGTTAAAATTGAAGGGCTGAATATTGAAATACTTAGCGCTGCTTTCAAGCAAGCAAAAAAAGCGCGGCTAGAAATTCTGTCTAAAATGAAAGAAGCAATAGACAAACCCCGGCCCGACTTATCTCCTTTTGCTCCAAGGGTTTATACTCTGCAAATCAATCCCGAAAAAATCCGCGATGTTATCGGCGCCGGCGGAAAAATAATCAATAAAATAATTGACGAAACCGGCGTTGAAATCGACATTGAAGATTCTGGCTTAATATTCATTACCGCGCCAGACAAAGAATCCTCGGAAAAAGCTATTTCCTGGATCGAAATCCTAACCCGAGAAGCAAAGCCAGGAGAAATTTTCCAAGGAAAAGTAATCCGCATCTTGGATTTCGGAGCTATGGTTGAAATATTGCCGGAACAAACTGGCTTAATCCATATTTCTGAACTTGCGCCCTACCGCGTAAATAAGGTTTCTGATGTTGTTAAAATTGGCGACACAGTTACTGTAAAAGTAAAAAATATTGACGAACTCGGCCGAATCAATCTTTCCTTAAAAGACGCCCAAGCAGACAAAAACAGCTAAACAATAAAATACTATTAATTAATGCCAGAATCCAAATCTGCCGTTTTTAATCCTTATAATCCCCAAACCGAGGAAGAAAGCAATCTTCAAATTGCCCAAATCGGCAGTTTTAAAATTGCTTTCCGGACAATGCCGCAAGATTTGAAATTTCTAACAGGAAAGCAGGAACAGCCAGGATTGTTGCCTTTAGAAAAAATAAAATCAGAGTCAATAAATATTATTGGCGAAACCCCAACAGAAACTCCTTTGCCTGTTGCCCAGCAAAACGACGGGCCAGCATTTGAGATTGATCAAGAATTAAAACGCAAAACAAAAATTAAATTTGAAAATCTATCCCAAGAACCGCCAGCTTCAGCGCTAAAAATAGAAAAATCCGAGCCCAAAACAGCCGCCGCCTCTTATAAAGAAGGGAAGCTATTGTATAACCGCGCCCTTTATGGCGAGGCCATTGAAAAATTTATTGAAACTCTTAACGCCAAACCGAATCATTGGCGGGCAAAATGGTATCTTAATCGAGCAAAAAATAAATTATCCGGCATTCAAAAAAATCTTCTCAACTCCCAGCAAAGCGAAGAAATAAGAAAAAAAGAATTAGCTGAAGAATTAAAACGAGAACAAGAAAAACAAAAACAAATTATTGCCAAGCTCAAAACCGAAGCCCAAGCCAAAAAAGAAGCTGAAGCAAAAGCAAAAATAGAAGCTGAGTCGCGGGAAAAAATAAGCAAAGAGCTGGAATTGATGGAACAAGAAAAATCCGCGGCAATTGACCAAACAAGGCAGGCGCAAACCGACCTTGAAAAAATCAGGAAAGAAGCCGAAGAAAAAGCCAAGCAGGAATTCTCCCAAAAAATTCAAATAGAAAAAGAAAGAATTAATAAAGAACAAGAAGCGCGCCGCAAATTGGAAGCTGAGCTTGTTATCGCGGAGCAAGAAAAAAAGAAAATGGAAGAAGAAATCGCGCTGGAACGGGAATTATTATTAAAATCCCAACAAGCGGTAACTGAGCAGTTAGCCGCCATGAGCCAGCCAGAAGCGCCTATCAGCCAATCCTCTCCGCCAGAACAAGCAGCACCGGCTTTTTTTGAGCAAACTTTTGCGCCCTCTGCTTATGTCCCGCCCCCAATCATTCCTATCCCAAAAATTGAAGAAACAAAAATAAGCGCCAAGGCAAAAATAGCCGAATTAATTAAAATCGTTTTAGCGTCAAAAACAACTAAAATAATCGGCTTGTCCGTTGGCTTTATAGCCGTGGCCGCTGGGTTTGTATATTTTACCGGATTATATAAAATATTTTCCTCCGCTCCCCAACCAGCCCAGCCGGAAATCCGCCAAGAAGAAGTCCTACCAGTTGCTTTATTCACCATTAACCAAACCGAAACGATTATTCTAAAAGCCGGCCAAAAGAAAAATCTGTTCTATGAAATTAATAAAATAGCCGAGAAAAGCCTGTTGCCCGGCAGTTTTACCAGAATATTAGTTAAATTTATCAATGAAGACCAACAACAAAAATACGCTTCCTTAACAGACTTAATTGACTCGCTTCAAATTGTTTTTCCGTCTGAAGTTTTATCCAATATGGACGGCAACTACACTTTATTTCTTTGTTCCCAAAATGAAACTCTTGATTCGCCGTTTTTAGAAAGCTTGGGAGGAAATAAGCTTGGCCTTGTTATGACTTTCCGAGAATCAAATAAAATTATTAACCAATTTATTAATTGGCAGCAAACCATAGCAACAGATTTAGACGCCCTTTTTCTCGGCAAAAAAATATCTTTCGGCTCTAACTATCAATTCCAAGAATTTTCTTATAACGGCGTTTTAATCCATTCCCTTGATTTGCCAAACCAATATTCTTCCCTAAATTACGCTTTTATAAATAATAAAGCGCTTATTACAACCTCGCTTGAAAGCGCCAAAAACTTAATTGACAGATTAATTATAGCCAAATAGAATAATGAATAATAATAAAAAATAATCTTATGGAAAAACAAACCATTGAAAAATTTAAATACCTGTTAGAACAAGAAAAAAAAGAAATTGAAAGCCAGCTGGAAGGATTTACAAAAAAAGACGCTCACATAAAAGACGATTATGACGCAAACTTCCCCGACTTGGGAACACATCAAAGCACTGACGAAATGGCCCAAGAGGTTTCCATGTATGAAGCTGCTTTGCCTTTGGAACGCGCCTTGGAGAAAAAGCTTCAAGATATCAACGCCGCGCTTTCAAAAATCGAAAATAACCAATATGGCATCTGCGAAAACTGCGGCGAAGAAATCCCTATTGAACGACTTGAAACAAAGCCCGAAGCTAAAAACTGCGTAAAATGCAAAGCAAAAAAATAAAAAATAGCCCTTTTTTGATAATTCTTTTGTTTATAAAACAAAACTCTTTTTTGCCTGATTAATATAAAAATTATTCATCAATTTTTAATATCTAATTTTGAATTTTGATTCAATTTTAATTTTATCAATATTGAAACAAAATCATTTAAATTTCAGAATTCAATCATTATAATTTGATTCGAAATTTAAAATTCAAAATTTAAAATTTTACATTGCCTTCCAAGGTCTTTTCCGCCGCCCTGTCTGGCTTAGACGCCCAGCCCATTGAAGTTGAAGTTGATCTTTCAATGGGACTTCATTCATTCCAAATCGTTGGCCTGCCAGACACCGCAGTTAATGAATCTAAAGAACGAGTTTCCTCAGCCATTAAAAACAGCGGCGGCTCTCCGCCCCACCACACTAACCGCCGGGTAATTGTTAATTTAGCGCCGGCTGATTTAAAAAAAGAAGGGGCGCTTTATGATTTGCCAATTGCCATTGCTTATCTTCTGGCCTCAAGCCAAATAAAGGCCTCTTTTGACTGGCAAAAAATTATTTTCGTTGGCGAACTATCTTTAGAAGGCCAAGTCCGGCAAATAAGCGGAACTCTGCCTATTGCCCTAATGGCCAAAGAGCTTGGCTTTAAAACCATGTTCGCGCCAAAAGAAAATTCTATTGAAGCCTCTTTGGTCCGCGAATTAGAAATTATTCCCGTTGCTTCGCTCGCAGAATTAATTGATCATTTAGAAAATACGGCAAAAATTATTCCCCAAGAACCAACCGATATAAATTCCCTTATTCAAAATTCAGACAGCCCGTATGACATGGCTTATGTAAAAGGGCAAGAGCATGCTAAGCGCGCTTTGGAAATCGCCGCGGCCGGCGGGCACAATATTTTGCTATCCGGCCCGCCGGGCTCTGGAAAAACTTTGCTTGCCCGCACCATGCCAACAATTCTGCCGCCTTTGGCTTTTGACGAAGCGCTGGAAGTAACAAAAATTTTCAGCGTAAGCGGCTATCTCTCAAAAAATAATCCGTTAATCACCCAGCGCCCTTTCCGCAGCCCTCATCATACCGCTTCCGCGGTTTCGCTGGTTGGCGGAGGCGCCAACCCGCGGCCCGGAGAAATAACCTTGGCGCACCGCGGAGTTTTATTTTTAGACGAATTCCCAGAATTCAACCGCCAAGTTTTAGAATCCTTAAG
>Ga0208373_1003946_pt1 | contig 13935 bp, 9 predicted proteins | sample RifOxyC2_FD_184036 | JGI IMG/M metagenome (GOLD analysis project Ga0208373, IMG submission 184036) | Soil microbial communities from Rifle, Colorado - Rifle Oxygen_injection C2 (SPAdes) | ecosystem: Environmental > Terrestrial > Deep subsurface > Rock core/Sediment | place: Rifle, Colorado...
GAAGTGCGCCACGGAAGAGTTCCGCACCTGTTGCAGGGAAACCATACAGACGAATAATGAACACGTCTCCCCTCTTCTCCGTATCAATAGTAGGAAGTGAAATGACCTCACGTACCACTTTCACCTCAAACGGCTCTGTAACGCCATCGCGATAAAGAAGTAGCTTCACTGGCTTTCCCACCTCACCGCGTATCAAATAAAGCGCTTTATCAACCGTCATTTCAGTAGTGGTCGCATTATCGATCTTGAGGATCTTATCCCCCTTCATTATTCCCGCACGCTCTGAGGGAGAATCCTTAAGCGGGGCAATAACTGTAAGGAATCCGTCTTTTGCACCGATCTGCATACCGACACCACCAAATGAACCCTGTACATCCTGCTCAAATAGTGATTTTTCCTGTGGAGGAAGGAAGTAGGTATATGGGTCACCAAGAGAATTTGCGAGTCCCGATATCGCGCCCCAAACCTTTTCTTGATTGGAAACAGCATCGTGTTTTGTTGGAACATATTTATCATTAATAACATTCCATGCTCTCCAAAATTGTTCAAAATCTGCGGGGTCACCATTCTTTGCAGTAACTTCAGTGCGATCCAAGACGCATGGAACCTCTGCGCCCTTTCCGTCGATACATGTCTTTAATTCCTGCGAAGGAACTCCAGAAATTGTTGTCGTGGGTTTTTCTGAAACATTTACAACTCCGAGAACTTTATTCGCTTCGGGACGATTGTGATATCCAATAAACACGCCACTCGCAAAAAGAAGAGCGGCAAAAATTACACTGAGAAGAGTGCGGACAGAAGGTTGTCCAAATGATTTCATTACACCCATTATTCCAGAGAGACTCCTTAGGGTCAAACGCACGATACAAACATAGCCAAAGAAGATATGCCTCGGTATAATATCAATTAATGATATCGCGATATAAATACCACAAACTCACATGGATAGACATGGAGTCACCTTCACACGAAGAAGTGCGACAGATCATGGAGGAGTTTGACATTCATCCCATTATCGCAGATGAGCTCCTTGGTCCATCACTTCGCCCGAAGGTCGACCACTACGAGAATCTTATTTATCTTATCCTCCACTTCCCCGCGATACGCCATACACACAAGAATTCAACACAGGAAGTAGACTTTATCATCGGAAAGGAATTCCTCGTAACAGTACGATACGAACTCCTTGATCCCCTCCACAAATTCTCAAAGGTCTTTGAAGTGAATTCAATACTCGACAAAAGTGACATCGGTGAGCACGCCGGCTTTCTCTTCTTCTACATGATCAGAAAGATCTACTCATCACTCGCGCACGAACTCGGCATCGTGGGCGAATCACTCCGAGAGGTTGAAGATCGCATCTTCAAAGGTGAGGAGCGTAAGATGGTGGAGCAACTTTCGATCATTCATCGCGACCTCCTTGAATTCAGACGCGCACTACGCATGCACAAGCCCGTACTCCAGTCCCTCGGAATCGCGTGCGAAAATTTCTTCGGAAAAGAATTCACTCACTATACGGACAATATCATCGGTGAATATTTGAAAGTCGACGAACTCCTTGAGGACCAAAAAGAGATACTCAGTGATCTACGTGAGACGAATAACTCTCTTCTTTCCACAAAAACAAATGAAGTCATGAAGTTGCTTACCATCATGACATTCGTTATGTTCCCTGCAAACCTGATCAGTTCGATCTTCGGAATGAACGCAACTCACATACCCATCATTGGCTCGACATATGATTTTTGGGTCGTACTCGCGATCATGGGCTTTGTTGCCTCATCAACATTCTTCTTCTTTAAACACAAGAAATGGCTCTAATCCGACTTTACAATACTGCCTCACGTGAGGTTGAAGAATTTACGCCACCCCCACCTCACGTTGTCACGATGTATAACTGCGGCCCGACCGTCTACAACTTTGCGCACATCGGCAACCTACGGAGCTACGTCTTTGCAGACACGCTAAGGCGCACACTTGAGCATGCGGGATATGAAGTGAAACAGATCGTGAACATTACTGACGTTGGGCATTTGGTCTCTGACGATGACGAAGGTGATGACAAAATAGAACTCGGTGCCAAGCGCGAAGGGAAAAGCGTCGAATATATCATCGGGAGATACTCTGATGCATTCTTCGCGGACCTCGAAGCACTCAACATCAAAAGTGCCACAAAATATCCACGCGCAACAAAATATATCGATGAACAAAAAAGACTCATCGAGACACTCGCTGAAAAAGGATATACCTATTCCACTCCGGACGGTATTTATTTTGATACACAAAAATTTCCTCGCTATGCAGACTTCGCAAGGCTCGATGTTGAAGGAATGAAAGCGGGTGCACGAGTTGCACTCGGAGAAAAGCGCAATCCAACCGATTTTGCGCTCTGGAAATTCTCTCCTGAAGACGGTCAGAAACGAGAACAGGAATGGCTCTCGCCTCTTGGTTTAAACAAAATGGGATTTCCTGGGTGGCACATCGAATGCTCAGCGATCGCAATAAGAGAGCTTGGTGAGACCATTGATATTCACACCGGAGGTATCGACCATATCCCCGTCCACCACACGAATGAGATCGCACAAAGTGAGTGCGCAACAGGAAAACCTTTCGTGAGATATTGGATGCACTCTGCGTTCATGAATGTAGACGGACAAAAGATGTCAAAGTCATTAGGCAACACCTATCGCCTTTCCGACCTCGCCCTACACGGAATTACCCCACTCGGTTTTCGTTATTGGTTACTGACAGCACACTACCGCACGCAAGTGAACTTCACGTGGGAAGCAGTCGAGGGGGCGCAGAAGGCACTAACCAAAATGCGTAAAGCTATTCATGAGCTACCAGATGGTGGAGCACCCTCCACGAGTGAAGATGGAACCACTATTATGATAAATTTTGAGCTTGCAATTTCAGAAGATTTGCAAACATCTGCCGTTATTTCACAAATATGGGATTTATTAAAAAATACCAATCCTTCACGTGACATTACTCCTGCAAACCTTAAGGCAACGATTCTCGAATTTGATAAGGTTCTAGGTTTAAATTTGCATGAAATAGAAGAGGAAGAAGTCATACCAATTACCCCACAACTCCAAGCACTACTCGATGCACGACAAGAAGCACGTGCGACAAAGAATTACGCAGAGTCAGATCGACTTCGTGATGAGATAAAAAAACTTGGTTACGAGGTAAAAGATACTCCGAACGGGCAAAAACTCGAACGTATCTAGAGAGCAAAAATCGATAGCAATATTCACATTGCATACTAATAGTTAGTGTGCTAAGCTTTTCGGACTATGCCAAAAATAAACGACAAAATGGACTGGAGCAAGAGCTTCATGTACCAGATACACCAAACATATTTTTTCGCCCAAAAACGCCTCGAGCATGAACTCCTTCTTGCGAAAGGAATATCATTCTCACAGTTTCTTATCCTTCTCGGGCTTAAGTGCAAAGAGTCTTCATCTCAGACAGAGATCGCAGATTTTCTCTATCTTACCGAAGCGACAGTTTCTCGCCACATCACTGCGCTCGAAAAAGGAAAATATCTCACGCGCAAAGAAGATCCGAACAACAGACGCAAACACATCCTTGGCCTCACGCCAAAAGGACTGAAAGCTTTCACTTCCGCACACAAAATAATCGAAGACGAACTCAAGGATATCTTCGGGCCGATACCAAAGAAAGATCGTGCACTCATCGGAGAGGCTTTCGAGCGAGTACTCGCAAAATTACTCAAAAAGTAAGAGGAAGCATATGAATTTCATAAAACAAAAAGACCAAGCAATACTTACGGCAAAAAAGATCTGGGGGCGATTCTCTCGACTCTCCTTGCGAGACCGTAGCATGGTTGTTGGCGCAATCATTCTCGTGCTTATTCTTATCGCAAATCTTGGCGGAAGTGAGAATATTTCCGAATCAACAACATCCGGTGTACGCGAAGTACGCGTCGCAAGCATCGCAGAACTTTCTTCGCACTCCCTACCCCTCTCTCTTCTCGGCACGGTCACCTCAAGGAATGAAGCGACGATACGCGCGGAAGCATCAGGAAAGATAGTCGGTGTATACAAAAAACTTGGTGATTACGCGGAAGCAGGTGCTGTTATCGCAGAATTCGAGAACAGCACGGAACGCGCACAATTACTCCAAGCACAAGGAGCGTACGAGGCGGCAAAGGCGCAACAGGATATTGCAAGTATTAACTCAGGGACAACAGGCACATCCCTCGTGGAAGCAAAGACTCAAGCGCTGAATACGATATTTTCAGCGTACGGAGCGCTCGACGACGCAATACGAACAAAGACAGACCCTGCGTTCCGAAACCCGCAGACACGTGAAGCGAAGTTCCTGATCACTATTTCGGACGCAAAACTCGTCATCACTCTTGAGGAAAAACGCATTGCCATCGAAGAGATGCTCCGCGCACGTAATGAGATCAACAAGACACTCACCACAAACAGTGACCTTTCTACTCAATTATCAACAGTGGAGAGCGAAGCGAGATATATCAGAGATTATCTCGATGACCTTAATTTCGCACTCTCGCGCGCTATTGCCGACACAAATGCTTCTACGGGAACAATAGAAGGACTCAAAGTATCATCAGGTATTGCACGAAACACCGTAAGTGGAACACTCTCTACTGTCACGATCTCACGCAACGCACTTTCTGCGAGCACCGGAGCGGAACAGATCGCAAACAAGAACTACAATGATCAAGGAAGCGGAAGTATCACCGATGCAGGACTTAAGTCCGCACTTGGCAATCTGCGCGCAGCAGAATCACGACTCGCAAAAACGATCGTACGCAGTCCTATTTCAGGAACCATTAATTCCTTGTCGATAAAAACAGGAGACTTTATTTCCCCGTTTACAGAGATTGCCGTTGTTTCAAACAATGGCGCGCTTGAAGTCCTCGCATATGCAACAGAAGATGACGCTGCAAGTCTCTCTGTTGGAAATTCAGTTTCACTTGAAAAGAACGTCACCGGAGTGATCACACGTATCGCGCCCGCACTCGACCCGAGAACAAAGAAGATTGAAGTGCGTATCGGCATCACAAGCGGAACAGGTGCGCTTATCAATGGCCAATCAGTGCGTGCAAACATCAAGCGCATAAACACAAAAACAACTTCAAGTAGCAAGGATATACAGATCCCGATTTCTGCTCTCAAAATGACGCCAACAGGTGCGCTCGTATTCACCGTAAATACGGAAAACTTGCTTGAGTCGCATATCGTCACCCTTGGTGCACTGCTTGGAAACGATATCGTAATCACGGGCGGAATCACAAGAGATATGGAGATAGTGATCGATGCGCGCGGACTCAAGGAAGGGATGGAAGTTACTGTAACAAAATAATTCCATGCATAAACTCTGGATATTTTTTCTCAAGAAACGAGCATTTACCTACATGCTCATGGGTGCACTCACTTTCGGTGGGCTCTATTCTCTGACCGTCATACCAAAAGAATCCTCACCAGAAGTTGTTATCCCCGTTGGCATCGTCACCACAACGCTTCGTGGTGCATCCGCAGAAGACACAGAGAAACTCATTACGAATCAACTCGAGGATGAGATCGCAAATCTCGAAAACATCGACAAAGTAACCTCCTCATCACGCGAGGGTGTTTCTGTCGTATCAGCACAATTTAACGCAAGTGCAAATATCGATAAATCGATACAAGATCTCAAGGATGCCGTCGACAAAGCGAAGGTGTCCTTCCCTAGCGACGCAGACGAACCAACCGTGACGCGGGTGAATTTCGCAGACCAACCGATCCTTATCATCTCCGCATCTTCTGATATGCCAGAGAAACAACTCACCCTACTCGGTGATGAGCTCAAGGATGAAATAAAAAAGATACGAGGTATCTCAAAAGTAGAAATAGCTGGCACAAGAAAGCAGGAAGTTGGCATTGTTGTGAAGAAACAGATGCTTGAGAAATATGGATTGAGCCTCGATCAGGTTATGGCGGGAATTTCAGGAGCGAACGCATCATCACCGATCGGAAGCATTACGGTGTCGGATGTTGACTATCCGATCAAATTTGCCGGCTCCATCGAAGAACCAGGGCAGCTTCCTGATATAACAATATCCTCACAAAACGGTGTCCCCGTGTATTTGCGCGACATCGCATTCATTGCAGATGGACTCGAAGCGTCAAGAACATTCTCGCGGCAATCGGTTGGAGGCGCACCATCAACGCAAGCGATCACGCTCAATATCTACAAAAAGACCGGCGGGGACGTGACGGTCATTACCGACAACGTCAAAGAGCGCATCGAGGAACTCAAAGGAACACTTCTTGTCGGCGCAGACATTGTCGTCTCATTTGACCGTGGAGCACTGGTGCAAAAAGACCTTAAGGAACTCTCCCGCATCGGCATCGAGACCGTCCTCCTTGTCATGCTCATGCTTTTCCTCACGATCGGATGGCGTGAGTCAGTCGTTGCAGCACTCTCTATTCCCCTCTCATTCGTCATCGCATTCATAGGACTCTATGTCTCAGGAAATACGATCAATTTCCTTTCGCTTTTTTCACTCATCTTGGCGATCGGTATTCTCGTTGATTCTGGCATCGTTATCACAGAAGCGATACACACCAGAACAAAGCGGTATGGCAATGCTGAAGATGCAGCGATCGCTTCTATCAAAGAATACGCATGGCCACTTATTGCGGGTACAATGACAACGGTCGCCGTCTTTGCTCCACTCTTCTTCCTTTCAGGGATCGTCGGGAAATTCATTGCATCCATTCCCTTTACGCTTATCTTTGTGCTTCTCGCATCACTTGTCGTAGCACTTGGCATGGTTCCCCTGCTTGCCGTACTCATCACAAAAGAACACAAGAGCACCTTTGAAGACAAGCAGGAGGAATATTCCATGCGTGCACGAGAATGGTATAAAACATTTCTTGGACGCATTCTTGATAGTAAAAAAACACAAAATCGATTTCTTCTCACGATGATCGTTGGATTCTTTGTTGCACTCGCTTTGCCGATCACCGGACTTGTTAAGGTCTCATTCTTTCCTCAAGATGATCAAGATTTCATCTACATCGAGATAGAAAAACCTCAAGGAACTCCGCTTGCGGTCACCGATCTCTCTACACGTGAAGTCGAAGAATTTCTCTATGATTATTCAGATGCGGAATCATTCGTAAGTACAGTCGGCTCAGGGTCCGGCTTTAGCGGAGGAGGTCAAAATACGAAGATAGCAAACATTACCGTCCTTCTCAGAAAAGATCGCACTAAAACTTCAACGGAAATAGTCGACGAATTACGCGAAAAACTTTCGTCGATAAAAAGTGCAAACGTAAAAGTACTTCAAGCTAAAAATGGACCACCGGGAAGCGATCCTGTTGTCATTAAATTCTTGGGTGATGATCTAAACGAGCTTACACTTGCAACAACAAAAGCAGAGAAGCTTCTTCAAGAAATATCGGGAACTATCGATGTGGAAACATCACTACGCGACGACGGTACACAATTTACTATTTCCATAGACCGTGCAAAAGCCGCACAAGTAGGACTTTCTGCGGGACGAGTTGCACAAATACTTCGCACTTCGGTCTCAGGGGTGAACGCAACAACAATTCGCAGTCAAGAAAAAGACATCAACGTACTGATGAAACTTGATTTGAATAGTGCTTTTATAAATCCTGAAGATACAAACAAAACAACGATTGATAGTATCAAACAAATACCGATTGCGACCGCGAAAGGAACAGTTATTATGGGTTCGCTCATCTCAGTTAACCTCGAGCAGAGTCGTGCAGTCATTAGTCACGAGAGCCAAAGACGAGTCGCGACAGTTTCTTCAAAGCTCGCAACTGGCATCACTGCACTTGAAGTAACGAACGACTTTCGTGATCGCATCTCCGAGCTTGAATTACCTGAAAGTGTACAGATCGATTTCGGAGGAGAAGACGAAGATGTAAATAAGACATTCAAGGAGATGGGGCTCGCACTCCTTGCGGGAATGGCGCTCATGCTTTCCATTCTCGTCCTAGAATTCAATTCATTCCGATTTACGCTCTACCTCCTGTCAGTCATACCACTGTCGCTTATTGGAGTATTCTTTGGGCTTGCCATCACTGGCCAAGCACTCTCCTTCTCTTCAATGCTTGGAGTCATTGCTCTTGCGGGAGTGATCATTAATCATGCGATCATTCTTCTTGATTCCGTATTACACCTACTACGAAAAGAAATAGGAAAGCCACTTCGCGATGTCATCATCGAAGCATCGGCAATACGCCTCCGTCCTATCTTCCTCACAACGGTGACAACGGTGATCGGTATGATCCCGCTTTCGGGCGCCTCGGCACTTTGGGGTCCACTCGCATTCGCCATCATGTTCGGTCTCGCATTTGCAATGATCCTCACTCTCATCTTGCTTCCCGTGCTCTTCTATAAGTGGCCAGGAAAAGAGTTCGCAGAAAAAATAGACGCAAAAAATACTGATTAGACATTGCACTAAAACATGGTAGAAATAGTGCAGATAAGTTCTATTTCATTCACCATAAGGAGAAATACCATGTTAGCCCATAAGGGAATTGAAGGTGTTATCGCCTTCATTACTCCGGAGATCAGTATCGACCAATCCCTGCGCACCTACAGTGGTGGGCTCGGTGTCATCGGCGGAGGAATGATCGGAGCAGCATTCCGCTCAAATTTTCCGCTTGTTGCGGTATCACTTTTGTACACCGAAGGATACTACGATCAAGGGGTTGATCATCACCCCGAAGGACGTTCGCGCATGACGATCGATTATCCTTCACGCACCTACGACGACATCCTCGAAGACACGGGGGTCATCGTCACGGTGTATGTAACTGGAGCACCGATCCACGCGCGCATACGAAGACTTCCTCGAGGGAAGTTCAATACGACCGAGGTCTTATTCCTTGATGTTGATATTCCCGAAAATGACTACCTCTCACGACTGAATGGGAAAAGACTTTACCCATGTCTTGAGACAACAGGCAATAGCAAGGAACACAACGACGAAAGACGTGTTGCTCAATCGATCATCCTTGGTTTTGGTGCGATAAAAGCGCTGAGGGCACTCAATTACGATGTTGCACTCTACCACTTAAATGAAGGGCACGCGGGATTCGTACCGCTCGCCCTCGCGCAACAGTTCCAGACAGAAGGAAATGATCAAGAGAGGACAAGAATGCTCGTGCGGAGTAAGGTGGTATTTACCACACACACCCCGGTCGCAGCAGGAAACCCAAAGTATCCCGCACGTATGATCAACCACTTTCTGTCTGATGAGTCACTTCAGTATTTTGTGAACGATGCAACACTTGATGGATATTTCGACCTCACCGCATCATCACTTCTTCTTTCCTTTATGGCAAACGGTGTTTCAAAAAAACACGGAGAAGTATCACGGAAGATGTGGCAAGGATTGAAGCATGGCGCACCAATAATCTCTGTGACAAATGGTTCAGATCCGTATTTCTGGCAACACAAGGAATACAAACATGCCGAAACTAAGGAAGAACTGGCACAAGTGAAACGCAAATATAAACGTGAGCTTCTTGAGCTCGTTCATCGCGTCACAGGAAAGATGTGGAGCGAAGAGATACTCACGATCGTCTGGGCGAGACGATTTGCCGGATATAAGCGGCCAGGGCTTTTGTTTGCTGATTACGAATGGATCGTACGACATCTTCATGAAAACAAGTTGCAGGTCATCATGGCGGGCAAACCCCACCCCGATGACGGCAATATGATCAATGAGTGGAACAACCTCTTGCGTAAAGCATACGGGTTACCCAATCTCGTCGTACTCAATGGGTACGAGCTTGATCTCAGTCGTACACTCAAGGCGGGCGCAGACGTATGGCTCAATAACCCCGCATCACCACTCGAAGCAGCAGGCACATCCGGACACAGTGCTACGATGAATGGCGCTATTAACATGTCGACTCCTGATGGGTGGTACCTCGAAGCGAACGAGGAATTCTATTTTCGTTTTGGACTTGATCATCACCGTGATGGCCAGGATAAGATAGATGGTATTGCGCTCCGAAAATGCATCGACGAACGTGTTCTACCTATGTATTACGGAGACAAAGGACACTGGTACCACATGGCACTTAACGCAAAACTGGAAGCGGAAGAGATGTGGTCCTCAGACAGAATGCTTCGAGACTATGTGGAGCATATTTACAGACCAGTGCTCAAAAAAGTAGTGTAATCGATAGAAATATCAAAAACATTCGAACCCCACGGTATATTCCGTGGGGATTTTTTTATCTCAACGGTCAACATTATGAAAAAGTATTATTTGAACACAAAAAATACCCAAAACGCAAGAGTATTTATTCCCCAGATTACCCACAGACTTACACAGGTTTGGAGATTTATTGACCTTCCGAAGACTGTGTTAGAATACTCACATCATGGCTTACGTTCCAATGACCGCACTACGTCTTCCTCCTCAACATATTGAGTCTGAACAAGCGCTCTTAGGAGCGATCATGCTTCGTTCCGAATCACTCTACGATATCAACGACATCATTCATTCAAATGCATTTTATGCAGAAAAACATCGCACTATCTACGATGCGATGATCGAACTCCAGCAAAAACATGAACCAATAGATATCCTCACGCTCGCCACACGCCTCGAGGCAAGGGGGCAACTCGAACAGATCGGTGGGCGCGCATATCTTGCGGAATTAAGTGGAGTGGTCCCCTCTTCCGCGAATGCAAAATTCTACGCCGAGACCGTACGAAAGAAGTTCATCATGCGCGAACTCATCACGACAGCAAATCATGTCTCTGAACTTGGATACAAAAGCGAGCTCGAGCTTGAAGCAGTACTCGATGAAGCAGAACGAAAAATATTCGAGGTCACCAACATGACCGGAAGCCAAGAGATCATCGACATCAAAGATGCGTTGATCGAAGCATGGGACCGTATTGAAAAATTACACCAATCCGGTGAAGGTATTCGTGGTGTCCCAACAGGATTCGCCTCGCTCGACAATATGCTCTCCGGTCTCCAAAAGTCAGACCTCATCATCCTTGCCGCACGTCCATCAATGGGAAAGACCTCGCTCGCGCTCGACATCGCAAGGCGTGCTGCAGTAAATCACGGCGTTCCCGTTGGAATTTTCTCACTCGAAATGAGTTCACAGCAATTGATCGACCGCATGCTCGCAGCAGAAAGCTCTGTCGACGCATGGCGCCTCCGCACGGGAAAACTTTCTCAGGATACTGAGTTTGCATATATCCGTGAAGGACTCGATCGACTCTCCAAAGCACCGATCTACATCAATGATCAAGCCGGTATTAACATCTTGAACATGCGTTCCGCAGTGAGACGCTTAAAAAGCGAGCACAATCTTGGTCTCGTCATTGTTGACTACCTTCAGCTCATGACACCTGTTCACTCAACCGACAACATGGTCCAACAGGTCACGGAGATCTCCCGCTCACTCAAAGGGCTCGCAAAAGAGCTCGACGTTCCCGTGCTTGCACTCTCACAGCTCTCTCGTGCCGTGGAGCAGCGTGGTGGACGCCCTCGCCTCTCTGACCTTCGCGACTCAGGTTCCATCGAGCAAGACGCCGACGTGGTCATGTTCATTCATCGCGATGACAAGATGAACGAGAATTCCGAGAAGCCGGGCATCGCCGAGATCATGATAGAAAAGCACCGCAATGGCCCCACAGGCGTCGTAGAGCTCTTCTTTGACGGCAAACATACAACCTTCCGTGAGATAGAGAAACACCGCGCGACAAGTGATGCATTTGATGATATTTTCTAGTCTATGGATACGATTCAAAAGCTCTCCGCACACTTTGCACAATTCCCCGGAATCGGCGCACGCCAATCAAAGCGCTTTGTCTACTTCCTGCTCAAAAAAGATCGCGCATATTTACATGAGCTTGTCTCACTCATTAAGTCTCTTGAAGATTCCGTACTCGAATGTACGCGCTGTCATCGCTACTTTATGAAGAAACACAACGAAGCAAGTGATCAGTGCTCCGTATGCACAAACCCTGCGCGTCATAAAAACATCCTCATGATCGTCGAAAAAGATTCCGACCTTGAGGCGATCGAGCGCAGTGGCGTCTATCAAGGAAGCTATTTCATTCTCGGGGGAACACTCCCCATTCTCGAAAAAGATCCAGAATCAAAGATCCGAGTCCGAGAACTTTGCACACTTATCGAAAAAGAAAAATCTTTTATCAAAGAGATCATCCTTGCATGTGCAGTCACCCCCGAGAGCGAGCACACCGCCGAATATGTTCACGCGGCAATAGAGCCTATCGTAGAAGAAGCACACATCAAACTTACCTCACTTGGCCGTGGACTCTCGACAGGCACCGAACTCGAATACTCTGACGCGGACACCCTCCGCTTTGCCCTCGAAGGAAGGAAATAAGAAAAAATCCACGCAACAAAAAACCCCGAGGAGCGGGGCTTTTTGTATTAGTTGATCGAATCGATCTTCACTTCAGTGAAAGGTTGGCGATGGCCATTCTTCTTGAAGTAGCGGCTCTTTGGGCGGTACTTCACCACAAGCACCTTCTTTCCTTTTCCTTCTTCTACCAATACTGTAGCGGAGACCGTAGCACCCGTGATATATGGAGCTCCAACCTTTGTTGTTGCGCCATCATCAACTAAAAGCACCTTATCGAAAACCACTTTCCCGTCCTTGAGGTCAGAAAGCTTCTCGATGCGGAGCGTATCGCCCTTCTCGACTTTGTACTGCTTTCCTCCTGTGTGAATTACTGCGAATGACATAGTGCTGTGCATTTTACACGTATTTTAAAAGAATGCAACTAGGATAAATTGACTCACCATAAAACATGTGGTGATACGATCTTATTCCTCCTCAAATTTTGGCTTTTCAAGTAAAGACGGCTCTATACCAGGGGTTTCCCCCGTAATACGGGTTACATCCTTATCAAGCTTCCCCATCTCCTTATACGCGGCATTATAATGATTTACGGTGGTCCCCAAAGCATTCCCAAGGCGCCCCATATAGTCCTCATAGGCCTTGAGATGCTTTCCTAGCTCATCCACGCGCTTAATGATATCTTTTGCCGTTTCCTCTATCTTGAACGCCTTAAAGCCATATAGGACCGACTGGAGGTATGCAGCAAAGGTCGTTGGAGATACGATGATGACCTTTTTCTCGTTGTAGGCATAATCGATCAAATTGCGGGTATTTATCTTCACTGAACCCACCTCATTGATAAGGAGGTCATAGTAAATAGCCTCCGCGGGGATGAACATAAATGCAAAAGGAAGCGTCCCTTCTTCGGTGCGGATATATTTTGACGTCTCATCGATGCGCTTCTTCAGGTCATTCTTAAATTCCTTTTCGAGTTCTTCGCGCTGCTTATCATCGATTGCGTGCAAGACGCGATTGTAATTATCGAGCGAAAACTTTGCGTCCACAGGGATGACACCTTCTTTTGTCATGATGACCGCATCGACGGCATCGTTGTTCCCGAAACGATACTGCATCTTATACGCCCCCGGGGGGAGAATGTTCGACAAAATAAGCTCAAGCGAAGCTTCACCAAGATTGCCGCGCTGCTTCTGATGCTTGAGCACCTTCTCAAGATTTGCGAGCTGCTCTGCGATCGTCATAAAACGCGTTGTTGCTTCATTCGTCTTCGTTTGCTCGCGCGCAACGTCGACCAGACTCTTATTCATCTGCTCGTTGATCTCGCGTAACAATTTTTGTGATTCCGAAAATTGCGTGCGTACAGCATCGGTCATATCTCGACGCGATTCATTCAATTTTGCATCGAGCTGCTTCGTGAGCTCGCTCATCTGCTGCTGGAGAAGCATCATTCCCTGCCCCTCATCATGTGCGACCTCTTTTTTTCGACCAAAGATGAACCATGCCACAATGAGTCCAGCAAAAGCCCCGAGTAATACATAAACGAAAG